>Ga0134102_1000634_pt1 | contig 38441 bp, 38 predicted proteins | sample 13_3_2metaG_FD_94447 | JGI IMG/M metagenome (GOLD analysis project Ga0134102, IMG submission 94447) | Switchgrass degrading microbial communities from high solid loading bioreactors in New Hampshire, USA - 13_49_3.3_201_A3 metaG | ecosystem: Engineered > Bioreactor > Semi-continuous > Anaerobic...
AAAGAGATTCCATGGGTTAGGGCACCTTTCATTGATCCTGATGTAAGCCGAATGAGTTGGTTTGTATACGTTATCCGTGTTCCTGAAGAAATCAGGAATGATTTAATAGATTATTTAAAGGAAAATGGAATAAGCTCAAAACCCTATTTTACACCTATTCATCTTCAACCTTTCTATAAAGAAGAATTCGGGTATAAACCAGGAGACTTTCCTGTAACGGAAAAAGCAGGCAATGAGTGTATTGCAATTCCCTTTTATACTAATTTGACAAGGGAAGAAATTGACTACGTTGTAGATACCATAAAGAGCTTTAAATAAGAATGGATACTAGATATGAAATTTGAGGTGTACTTATGAGAGAAATCCAAATAATGATCAAACATGGACTGGATAAACTAATTGCTTTTATTTTACTCATTGCAGTAAGTCCCGTATTCTTAATTATTGCTTTAGGTATTAAACTAACCTCAAAGGGGCCAATTTTCTTTATACAAGACCGTGTAGGGAAAAATGGGAAAGATTTCAAGATTTACAAATTCAGAACCATGGTGCAAAATGCAGAGCATATAGGAAGCGGTATTTATACAGAAGAAAATGATCCCAGAATCACTAAAATAGGAAGATTTTTAAGAAAGACCAGTCTGGATGAGCTTCCCCAATTAATTAATATTTTAAAAGGGGATATGAGTATTATAGGACCAAGACCTACCTTAAGATACCAAGTGGACAAGTATAATGAGTACCAAATGGGGCGGCTTAAAATGCGGCCTGGAGTCACGGGACTTGCCCAGGTTAACGGTAGAAATTCCCTGCCCTGGTCAAAGAGAATAGAGTATGATATAGAATATGTTAATAACTATTCTTTATGGTTAGATTTGAAGATTATGATTAAAACCGTTAAAGTGGTATTAACGGCAGAAGGAGTTTACGGGGAAAGAGATGAAATGATGTGAAAAAGCTGGTAATTGTCGGTGCCGGAGGACTGGGAAAAGAGGTAGCACGTTATATAAAGGATATCAATCAGATCCATCCTACTTATCAACTCATAGGATTTGTTGACAGTGATCCTGAAAAAAAAGGCATAGAATATTTTGGGGTACCTGTTCTGGGAGACTTTGATGATTTGAGTTCTTTATCAGAACCCGATGAAAAGTTATACGGATTTTGTGCTGTTGCCAAACCCAGTGTTAAAAGACGTTTAGCACTTCAGATGAAAGAATACCATATTGAGCCAATCAATATTATTCATCCTATGGCATATATTTCTCCGGAGGTTCAAATAGGAGAAGGGGTTTTAATCAGTCCTTATTGTGTTCTTACAACCAATATTACTATTGGGAATTATGTTCATATCAATCCTCAATGTGGAATAGGCCATGATACATCAATAGGCGATTATTCTACCCTTTATTGGAATGTAAATGTCTCCGGAAATGTTATCATAGAAGAACAGGTAGAAATAGGAAGTAAAGCTTTTATTAAACAAGGTTTAACCATACAAAAGGATTCTGTAATTGGTGCAGGGGCTGTGGTAATTCATTCTGTTGAAAGTGGAGTGACTGCTGTAGGTGTGCCTGCCAGAAAGATTTCATCATAAGAGAGGTTTACCTATGAGACTTAGAAAAATCATTTGGATATTAACAATTTTGTGGATGGCAGTTATATTTCTTTTGTCGTCACGACCTGGAGATTTGTCTCGCAAAGACTCTGCGTGGCTGTTGGATAAAACTAAAATTATTTCTCAGGAAGAAGCAATGGATACAGATAATATAGAGGCAATGAGTTTGCAAATGTGGATTCGAAAGATGGCTCATGTCATTATTTTTGGAGGTTTATGCATGCTATTCTATGCTTCTTTTTATGGATATGTCGGTAAGGCAATTAAGACAGGAATATGGTCCTGGATTGCAACAGTCATCTATGGTATTACTGATGAAATCCATCAATTATTTGTTCCGGGCAGAGGCTCTCAGATCCAAGATGTGATCAGAGATGGAAAGGGAGCTCTCATTGGATGTCTGATTATGGTTATTATTTTTCTTCTGATAGAAAAGGTGCCATCTATAAATAAGTTCATCAACAGAATTTACAATTTAAATGTAGAGATAAGTTAAGAAGTATAAAATATAACGTAGGGTACAGCAACCCTACGTTTTGCTATAAAATAAAATGCTTGAGTTGCTAAAGAACCTTTCATAATTTCACTCGTACAGAGTGATTTGTTTTCTGTAATCCTATCATACTTTAAAATGCAGAGGTAGATATGAAAAAGAAAATGATTATTCCCATATTTATATCCCATCAAGGGTGTCCTAATGACTGCGTATTTTGTAATCAAAAAAGAATAACCGGTGTAAAAGATGTATTTGATGAAAGGCAAATACGACACCATATCGAAAGCTATTTAGAAGGTTTTAAGGGAGATAAGACTGTTGAAATAGCATTTTTCGGAGGAAGTTTTACAGGAATTCATCCTGAAATTCAAAAGCAGTATTTGAAATTGGCAACAGAATATATAAGGAAATACCAACTGGATGGCATAAGGCTATCTACCCGTCCGGATTATATTGATGAAGACATTCTGAAGCTTTTATCCTATTATCCAGTAAAAGCAATAGAACTGGGCGTTCAGTCCCTTGATCCGGAAGTATTGGAGGCCAGTCAGAGAAATCACACAGCGGAAGATGTATATAAAGCTGTCCATTATATAAAGAATACTTCCATAGAATTGGGTCTTCAAATGATGATTGGTTTGCCAAAAGATACGCTGATAAAGAGCTTGCAAACCGCTAAAAAAATTATAGCTTTAAAGCCTCATACCACCAGGATTTACCCTACAATCATTATGAAAGATACAGAACTAGAAAACATGTATCATCAGGGAACTTATGAACCCTTAAGTTTAGATGAGGGAATAGAATGGACAAGCCAAATTCTCCCTTTGTTTTATGAAGCGGGAATTACCGTACTTCGTGTAGGGCTTCAGGCTTCGGAAGAAGTGGATCTCGGAAAAGGAATTGTGGCAGGACCTTATCATCCAGCATTTAGACAATTGGTAGAAGAAAAGATGCTGCATGAATTTATTTTAAAGGTATATGAGGATAATGGAGAAAAACCGCTCGTTGTTTATGCTAATCAGAGAATATATCAAAGTTTGATCGGGCATAAGAGAAAATATCTGAATGATATAAAAAAACAAGGGTTACCCATTCAATTTAAACGAGCAAACGGGGAAAGATGTTCTCTACTGTTGGAAAGCGAGGGAAGAAAGCTAAATGATATTCCTATCCCCAAATACTTACGATCATTTGAAAAGCATTCTTCGTCAGAATGATGAAGTAATAGAAATTCACTCTTTGGGCACTGTCTATGAAAGCATTAATCATCATCCTGATATCTTCCTTTTTTGTGGAGATGAAAAAATATATATATCAGCTGAGCAGTACCAATGTATAAAAGATCATATTAGTTCTTCTTTGCCCATAGAAGTTTTGGAAAATCAGCTGGGGCATCGATATCCTTATACTGTCAGTTTTAACGGAGTAATGTTGGGCAAATATTTTATTCATAATTTGAATTATACCGCATCAGCTATTTTGGAAGATATGAAAAAAAAGAAGAAAATTTTAATTCATGTCAGGCAAGGTTATACCCGATGTTCAGCCCTTCCCATCGATGATTCAAGTCTTATTACATCGGATGCAGGGATTGCTAAAGCAGTTGTTCCCCACGGTATAGATGTATGTTTGATTCGACCGGGTTTTGTTTCATTACCCGGCCAATTATATGGTTTTATTGGTGGTACTGCAGGAAGAGTAAAGGATACCATCTACTTTATCGGGGACATTTCAAAACATCCTGATTATGAAAAAATAAAAAGTTTTATTTATGCTAAAGGATTGCATATTGCATATGTTCCCGATCGTCCTTTGATGGATGTGGGTTCTATTTTAACTTTTTCTCAAGCAAATAAGAGCTGAACCGTGTTTTGAGGTTCAGCTCTTATTCTGTATTAAAGCTTAATGTCGATGTTTCCGCCGATATGGGGATTAACAGACTGCTCCATTACTGGTGCACTGGTTTGGAGCATTTGAACCATTTGCTGAGATTGTGCCGTTATTTGATCTTTTGCGAGATTCATAACCGCCACTGAAACCTTTAATCCTAATTGCTGCATTGCCATGTTAGAGGATAATGCTGCGATATCCATAAGCTGCCTCCTTTATAATGAGTTATGAATGCAGTAAATCCAAATGAAAGCATTCTATAATGAATATCGACATTTTATGATAGGTTATCTATAAGAAAAATTCTAAGATTATAGAATCATAATATATTTAATTGATTTTCTCACGTTAAAGTAGTAAAATATAATTCAAATATTTTTGAAATTATAACATTATCCTATTCAAATAAATGAAATATAAAGGAGAGCGTAAAATGATATCCAATAAAATGAAAACTTTAGTAGCAAACAGCTCTGTTATTCGGGCAATGTTTGAAGAAGGAAAGCGATTAGCAAAGATTCATGGAGAAGAAAATGTATTTGACTTTAGCTTGGGCAATCCTAATGTAGAACCACCGGAGCACATTAAAGCATCCATCCTGAAAATATTAAATGAAGAATCTCCAAATTTAGTACACGGTTATATGAACAATTCCGGATACGAAGATGTGAGAAGTAAGATTGCTGAGTTTATTAACAAAAAACATGGTTTAGATTTGTCCTATGAGAGCATTGTTATGACCTGTGGTGCAGCAGGGGGACTGAATATTCTTTTAAAAGTTCTTTTAAATCCTGGAGAAGAAGTCATCGTTTTTGCACCTTTCTTTGGGGAATATAACAACTATGTTAATAATTTTGACGGAAAGCTTGTTACTGTTCCACCGGATATTGATACCTTTGAACCAAACATAGAAGAATTAAAGAAAAAAATAACCAGCAAGACAAAAGCAGTAATCATCAATTCTCCTAATAATCCAACAGGTGTTGTATACTCAGAGAAAGCGATTAAAGAACTGGCAAAAACTTTATCAGAAAAAGAAGAAGAGTTAGGAATCAGTATATATCTGATCTCAGATGAGCCTTACAGAGAAATCGTATACGATGGCGTAGAAGTGCCGTATATTTTAAAATACTATAAAAATGCATTTATTGGTTATTCTTATAGTAAATCTCTGTCTCTTCCGGGAGAGAGAATAGGGTATATTGTGGCGAATCCTAAGATGGATGATTTTGAAGATATAATGGCTGCACTCAATGTTGCCAACAGAATTTTAGGCTTTGTCAATGCCCCATCTCTGTTCCAAAGAGTCATTGCCGATTGTCTTGATGCTGAAGTAGATGTAAATATATACAAACGTAACAGAGACTTACTGTATAATCATTTAATTGAGATCGGCTTTAAGTGTATTAAACCGGAAGGAGCTTTCTATTTGTTTCCCAGAACGCCTATTGAGGATGATAAGAAGTTCTGTGAAGATGCAAAGCAATTCAATTTACTATTAGTCCCTGGTTCAACTTTTGGCTGCCCTGGGCATATTCGATTGTCTTATTGCATTTCTTATGAGAAAATCAAAAATTCCTTACCTGCTTTTAGTAAGCTGGCGAAATTGTATAATATGAAATAATAAATGGTTTGATCGTGTAGTGATCCATTAATAAAGATCAATATTCCAGGAATTAAAGAAAAACCTGCCTGACCGATTTTCCCGGTCAGGCAGGTTTTTTACACTCGGTTTCTATTTATGCCGTTTAAGAAGGCGCGAATATTCTCTGCAACTTCATGAACGAGTCGACGTCTTGCTTCTATACTTGCCCAGGCAATATGAGGCGTAATGAGTAGTCTGTCTTTATTTTGAATTTTTAGGAGAGGGTTATTCTCTTCCATAGGTTCATGTTCCAGCACATCCAGGGCAGCACCAGCAATAAGTTGAGCATCTAATGCCCTGGCAAGGTCTTCTTCATTTACGATACTGCCACGGCCTAGATTTAATAAAATGGCGCTTGCTTTCATTTTGGACAATTTTTCATAAGTAATCAGATTTTTAGTGTTTTCATTTAAAGGCGCATGGATAGAAACAATATCTGAGTTACTCAGTAAGGTATCCAAGTCTACCTGTTTGTAATTTGGGTTAGTATTTTTGCCTGATGTAGAGTAATAGATTACATTACAGCCAAAAGCATCGGCTAATTGGGCTACTTTTTGACCAATAGCACCTAAGCCGATAATACCCCAGGTTTTTCCTTCTAGTTCATGAAAAGGTTTGTCCAGATGGGTGAAAATATCACTTTTGCAGTAGTCTCCGGATTTTACATACTGATCGTAATAAGGTAAATGTTCCATAAGGTAAAAGGCCATTGCAAAGGTATGTTGAGCAACGGTGTTTGTAGAATATCCGGCAACATTGGTAACGGCAATACCATGTTCTCTGGTATAATTTAAATCTACATTATTTGTACCAGTAGCAGTAATGCAGATTAATTTAAGATTTTTGGCAGCAGGCAGATTTTCTGAATGAAGTCGTACTTTATTTGTTATAATAATATCCTGGTCTGCAATTCTGTCTACAACTTCATGAGGTGCAGTTGTGTCATATACAGTGAGGGTTCCAAACTCTTTAAACAGGGATAAATCAATATCGTTTCCCAGCGTTTTAGAATCTAAAATACATATTTTACTCATAAGTGCCTCCCGTGCAAATGGTTTAATTGGATCATAAAATATTATAGATTCATATTATAACATTTTTTGGTCAATATCAAGAAAGTCCTACATAAGCTAAAGGTTTATGTAGGACTTTTATACAGAGATATATAGTTAAATTGTAAATTTAACAATGAGGTCGGGATCCAGAATTCTGAAAGTAAAAGATTCGGTTATAAAGAGCTGAACTCTTTTTTCATCAGCGGTTTCGTAACCGATGGAAAAATCCCTTCCTATGGTCATTTCTAAATCTTCATGGTCATAAGGTACTAAAAGGGCTCCATCCGCGACTTCACTATATACAATGTCGCCTCCCAGTAATTCAGTGATGCGTTTATTTAAGGAATCCCCTTGTATTTCTCTTTGAATTCTCTTTAAAGCTTCTTTCCCAACGACCAGGGTATAAGGTTTTTTGGTAAAAGAACGTTTTAAAAGCAACATTCCTTCGGTAATGGCATCCATAATTTCCGAACCATTGTTTCCAAAAGGAAGAGGTTTATGAGACGAGGCATTTTGCAAACCCTGAATATTGGCCGAAGCATGACCGTTGTATAATACATTTTCTTCGAATAGTGCAGATTTTCTGGCTGCTTCTTCAAGAGGAGACAAATCGATGTCTTTTGCTCCCCGGATGAGATTATCCATTTCCCATCTGCTCAGTTCAAAATTAATTCTTGTTTCGATGAGAGGTTTAGCTTCATAGATTCCTGTATAAACTTCTCCATCTTTTCCTTCTATATTGGTTAAACGTCCTTCAGCAAGAACGGTGTAATTCCAGCCTAAAGGGCCTTCTACATGGATGAATTTTCTGGCAGACAGATAGGATTCAAAGACTTCTTGAGCTCTTGTTTCTATTTCTTTCCAAGCTTCGTCCGTCAGGGGAGCTAAACTTCTCTTTAGAATATCCATAGGGACAACCTCCTTTAAATACCTGTAGAATCATTATTTCTTCATATTTCCAATGGATAAATAAGATGAAGTGGTTTTACTTATAGAGGAATGATCTTCGTTTCCTTCTTCTTCAATATTTGTAATTGGGCCTTCCGTAAATAAGTATGTACGAAGTTCTTTATCCCATGCAGGAAGATTTCTTCTAAGCCACTCGATTGCCATTACTGCATGCTCGATTTCTTCGTCACGATTATGGGCCAAAATTGCTTTGACCTGAGGATCTCGGGTAGCTGAAACCCTTTGATGGTACCAATTCACTGCTTCCACTTCTTCTTGTAAACTATGAAGCACTCTGGCAATATCTCTGGCTTTTTCATCAAGCAATTCTACCGGTTCATGATAATCCATGTTACAATCCTCCTTACTTAAATCTTTTAATCTTGAATATTGTATGTAAAATGATATGAATTATTCATATGCTTGATTTATGTTTATAGAATTTAATGATAGAATAATGAGTAGTGAAATTAAATTAATTCAAATGATATTTAAAGCATTTTAAAATAGTTATTGAGATATGATTTTAAAAGGGAGATGAGTATATGTTTTTTATTGGTGTATTTGGTATTGAGCAAAAACAGCAAGAAATATCAGACAGGCGCAATATTATTTGCCCCTCATGTGAAGCTTTAGGCAGTTACCGTTTGATTAAGGTTTATGATTATTTCCATATATTTTTTATTCCCTTATTTAAGTGGAATATTCGTTATTATGTAAAAACAGCCTGTTGTCAAAAAATATTTGAAATCAATTCTGACTTAGGAAAAAGAATAGAGGAGGGCGAATTGGTGGAACTTAAATCCAGCAATCTGAAATCGTTAGGGGATACGGATATGTCCAATATATGTCATTACTGTGGTACGACAGTTGATCCCCGCTATCGTTTTTGTCCCTATTGCGGAAATTCTTTAAAATAAAAAGTTATTGACATTGACGTTACGTTAAGGTGTATGCTCATGGTGTGAGGAGGTAGCAGGATGGAATATACAGTGCAAAAGCTTGGGAAATTAGCAGGTGTAAGCACCAGAACCCTGAGATATTATGATGAAATAGGGATTCTTAAGCCGGCAAGAATCAATGCATCTGGATACCGTATTTATGGTCAGGAGGAAGTTGACAGATTGCAGCAAATACTATTTTACAGAGAATTAGGGGTAAGTCTGGAGCAAATCAAGGAGATTTTATCGTCTCCTACGTTTAATGCTACTGCGGCACTGATAGAACATCGTCAAAAACTCCTCGAGAAAAGAAAGCAACTGGATTTATTGATTAGCAATGTTGAGAAAACCATTGCAGCACAAGAAGGGAGAATTGTAATGTCTGACAAAGAGAAATTTGAAGGATTTAAACAGAAACTCATAGATGAAAATGAAAGAAAATACGGTAAAGAAATAAGAGAAAAATATGGGGATGAACAAGTAGAAAAATCTAACCAGCAATTTAAAAATATGACCCGGGATCAATACGATAAATTCCAAGATTTAGAGAGGGAAATGTTTGACACTTTAAAAGAAGCCATGGCCACTGGAGATCCAGGAGGAGAAACGGCGCAAAAAGCAGCTGACCTACATCGCCAATGGATTACTTTGGCATGGGGAACCTATAACAAAGAAGCTCATGCAGGTGTAGCACAGATGTATGTGTGCGATGAGCGATTTAAAGCATATTATGATAAGGAACAGCCAGGAATGGCAGAGTTTTTAAAAGATGCGATTTTGATTTACACAGGTAAAGAAAAATAATATAATAAAAATAACAAGGGTGGGTGAATAGGCACTCACCCATTCTTACTAATGAAAAATTAATAATCATATACGCAGCTATTCAAACCAAAGTGCATGTTTATACTGTGCGCATGAAAGGAGAATACGATGAAGCGAGGAATTATTGTTACCGGAGGCGGCCATGGTATAGGAAAACAGATCTGTGAGGATTTTATCCAGGCAGGGGATAAAGTATGTTTTATAGACATAGACGAAAAGCGATCAGCTGAATTTGCAAAAGAGCACTCAGAACTTTTCTTTTTCCATGGCGATATTGCGAATCCCCTGACTTTAAAAGAGTTTGTTGAATTTGCAATGGAAAAAATGGGAAGAATCGATGTCGTGGTTAATAATGCTTGTCGTGGCAGCAAAGGTATTTTATCCTCATTAAGTTATGAAGAGTTTGACTACATGTTATCTATTGGATTAAAAGCCCCCTATGAACTAAGTCGTTTATGCAAAGATGAATTGATAAAAAACAAAGGGAGAATCATTAACATAGCATCTTCCAGAGCATTTCAATCCGAGCCTGATACAGAAGCATATACCAGTGTGAAAGGCGGAATAGTTGCCCTGACGCATGCTTTGGCAATGTCTCTGGCTCCCAATGTACTTGTGAATTGCATTGCGCCAGGTTGGATCAATGTCACCGGCGAGCAAAATTTCAGCTGTGAAGATCGTGCTGCCATACCAGCAGGAAAGATCGGAACACCAAAAGATATTTCAAATATGGTTCTCTTTTTATGCGAGCAGGATTTCATTACAGGAGAAACCATTACTGTAGATGGTGGAATGAATAAAAGAATGATTTATCATGGGGACTGGAATTGGTATTATAGAGTGAACGATTAATAAATAGGTGTCTGTTTTTATATTTCTACATATTAAAAAGCCATCTTCTGTGATCACAGAAGATGGTTTTTTAATACGTGTGTATTATTGATTATATGGGAATCCATAGATGGCTGCAAATTGATCTCTGAATCTGAATTTTTCTTTGTCCCATTCCAATGAGGTTTGAATATAACCTAAAGCATCAGCAGCAAATCTTCCTGAAATTCTCTGAAATCCCAGAAGTTCATACACACCATTGGAATCATAATCAATTGGATAAAGGCCGCTTAAGGGACTGACAAATCCTTTTATGGGCTCTTTTAAGGTGCCGTCTGCATTATATATCTCCTGTAAATAATCCTTTCCTTTATTAGAGATATCTATGATGTATTTGAGTTGATTTGTGAGATTGATTACATCGACTTTATATTGGTCTCGGTAAATTATCTCATATTTATAGCTTTCATTGAAGACTTCATAATCAAAGAGCAGTTTAGGCATATTTCCAATATCGGAGTAAATGTAATAATACATAATGCCTCCGCTGCCTCCCGATGCAATACTGATTAAGATGTCCTTCACTCTGTTCCCGGTAAAATCCCCCAAAAAAATTGAAGGATTATAGCCTGCATCAGATTTAAGTGGAACAGAAGTTATCCTGCCGGTTCGACCATCCCGTATGACAAGCGTAATTTTTTGGATAAAAGGACTGTCTTCGGTTCTTATCCCTGTGAGATAAACCGTATCCGGTATTCCATCCCCGGTTACATCCCCCTGGGCTGAAGACACAATATGAGGGGGATTGACATCTGTTCTAGAATAGGGATAGGGATTCATAAACATGATTATTCCTCCAAATCATTTTATCTATATTAATATATATGTTTCAGTGTTCTAATTGATTTCTGAAAGGATATATTTAATATTGGAGTGATAACTTTTGTTTCCGGGAGGGATTCATATTTGATTGAAAAAGTTAAAAGTTTGATGATAAATTATGGAGTGAATGAAAATTTAGCACCCTTTTTATCCAATATCATAACCCTTACGGCCGTTATGGTCATTAGTTTGACTGCAGCCTCAGTTGTTCGTAAAATCCTGTTCAGGGTTTTGGAGTCATACGCTGAGAAAAGTAAAGCTAACTGGCATACTGTTTTTACAGAGAGAAGGATTTTTGACCGATTGGTGCGTATTATACCCATCGGAATAATACACGCATTTGCTCCATTATTTCCTCCATATACAGAATGGATCCAGCGAATCGCTTATTCCTGCATGATTTTTTTTCTCCTATTAGCCGTTGATGGACTTTTAGATGGGGTAAATGATATTTATTCTAAGTTTGAAATCTCTAAAATAAGGCCTATCAAGGGATATCTTCAGGTCGTTAACATTCTTTCCTATACCGTAGGCATTATAGTGGTGATCAGTGTATTCATTGACAGGTCACCGTGGATTTTACTAAGTGGCATTGGAGCAGCCACAGCAGTGGTAATGCTCATCTTTCAAAACTCTATTTTGGGACTTGTCGCCAGCATACAACTTACATCCAATAACATGCTGCAAATAGGGGATTGGATCGAAATGCCCAAATACGGAGCTGATGGGAATGTTCTGGAAATAACACTTCATACTGTGAAGATACAAAATTCTGATAAGACCATTACATATATTCCAACCCATGCATTTATGCAGGAATCATTTAAAAACTGGCGGGGAATGATGGAATCAGGGGGAAGAAGAATTAAAAGAGCGATTCATATTGATGTGACGAGTATAAAACTCTGTGATGAAGCTTTGTTAAGCAGACTGGAGAATATTCCTCATATTCATAAATATATTAAGGATAAAAGAAAGGAAATTACGGAATATCATACGGACTATAACGGAGATCATTCGTATATTACGGAAGGAAGTCACTTAACAAATATAGGGATCTTTAGAATCTATATAGAAAATTATTTAAAAAATCATCCCAAAGTAAGTAAAGATATGACGCAGGTTGTAAGGCAGCTTTCTCCGGGTGAAAATGGATTGCCTGTTGAAATATATGCATTCACAAATGAAATTGCCTGGTCAGACTATGAACGAATTCAATCAGATATATTTGAACATTTGCTGGCTGTTGTACCTGAATTTGATTTAAGAATTTATCAAAAACCCTCGGGATATGATGTCAGCCATGCTGTCTGATGTAATTTGGTACTTTTATCGCTGAATTAAAATTGAAAGAAAAACGTGCAGCTTGCACGTTTTTTTGCTTAATTCTCCAAAGCTAGGAAGGGAGTCATAGGGATTTTAGATTGGATTATACTATAACAGTTGACAGACAATGATTATTATTATAGTATAATAACGATAATCATTATCAACACAAACAATAAAACTAAGTGGTTTATGATTTTATCTACAAGAAAGGAAGAAGGAATATGTGTTATCAGAAGGCTAAATCAATTTTTATGATTATATTTTTACTTAGTGTTGTATTAACAGGATGCGGAAGCTCAGAAACTGCACTACCTGTTCCAGAAGAAAATACTCAGCAGTCAGAAGTTTCTACTGAATATCCCATAGTTATTCAACATGCTTTTGGAGAAACGGTTATAGCAAGTAAACCGGAACGGGTTGCCACCATTGCATGGGGGAATCAAGATGTACCTTTGGCATTGGGCGTTGTTCCAGTAGGTGTTTCAGAGGCAAATTATGGAGTTCTTGATGGTAATAATCTTTTGCCTTGGACTTTAGACAAGTTTAAAGAATTGGGTGTTGAAGAACCTGTTGTTTTTAAGGATACAGATGGCTTGGATTACGAAGCAATCAGTGATATTCAGCCTGATGTGATTCTTGCAGCTTACTCAGGAATTACTCAGGAAGAATACGATTTATTAAGTCAAATAGCCCCTGTTGTGGCATATCCAGAGTATCCATGGCAAACTTTTTGGCGAGCACAGATTACAATCAATGCAACTGGTATCGGCATGCAAGCTGAAGGTCAAAAATTGGTTCAGGATTTAGAAATTCTGATAAAAGAAAAAGTTAATAAATATCCGAGCATAAAAGGTAAAAAAGTAGCTTTCTTTGCTTTTGATCCGTTAGATTTAGGGAAGTTTTACATATATCATCCTAACGATCCTCGTACAGCGTATCTTTTGGATTTAGGTATGGCATTGCCAGAGAGCATTAAAAAGTTAGCTCAAGAAACCAATAGTTTTTACATTGAATTGAGTTCAGAAAATGTGGATTTGCTTGAAGATGTTGAGGTGATCATTACCTACGGCAATGACAAATTGCTAGAAGAAATTAAAGCAGATCCATTGCTGGGAAGTCTTCCAGCGATTAAAAGAGGTTCTGTAGTATTGATTGAAGATGGTTCACCTTTGGCTGCATCTGCTACACCCAGTGCACTTTCCATTCCTGCAACAATCGATGAATACCTTAAGGTTATTGGAGAGGCAGCTGATCAAGTAGAATGAAGCTTTATAATAAAATCCTGTTGATGATGATCAGTTTATTTAGTTTGCTATTATGTGTTTTAATATCTTTATCATTTGGTGCCCGATTTGTCAGTTTTCATGAAGTATGGGATACCTTAATACATTCCCGGATGACATCAATCAATGAGATTGTGGTTCATGAACGGATTCCAAGGACTGTTTTGGGGCTCATAGCCGGAGGATCACTGGGGATATCCGGTGCCCTTATGCAGGCTATTACCCGCAATCCAATCGCAGATCCAAGTATTTTGGGTGTTAATACTGGAGCGTCATTGTTTGTAGTGGGAGGCATTGCTTTTCTTGGGATTAGTTCTCCAGAGGAATATATACTTCTTGCTCTGCTTGGTGCTGTAATAACAGCAATATTTGTCTATGGAATAGGTTCCATGGGTCCTGGGGGTGCGACACCTATTAAACTTGCTCTGGCTGGTGCGGCTACCAGTGCAGCTTTATCCTCATTGGTCAATGCAATTATTATGCCCAGAGAGCAAGTGATGAATGCTGTTCGTTTCTGGCAGATCGGAAGCATCAGCGGTGCTACATGGGAAGGAATTATTTCTGTATTGCCAATTCTTTTGATTGGATTATTTTTGGGATTGATCTCTACACCTGCATTGGATGTGCTTGCAATGGGAGATGAGATGGCAACCGGTTTAGGTGTTCGCGTTGGAATTGTAAGACTTACAGGGGCATTATCCGGAGTTCTTCTTTGTGGTGCGATCACAGCTCTTGCAGGTCCTATCGGTTTTGTAGGTCTCATGGTTCCCCACACTATGCGTCTTATTTGCGGTCCCAGTTTGCGATGGATTGTACCTATGTCGGCTTTAGGCGGAGCAATTCTATTGACTCTTTCAGATGTTTTTGGAAGACTGATTGGTAGTCCAGGAGAATTGGAAGCGGGCATTGTGACAGCATTTATAGGGGCTCCAATACTTATTATTATTGCAATGAGAGCGAAGGGGCGAGCGTTATGATTGGTAGAAACAACCTTAGCAGTATTCAAGTAGGATATAGACGAAGGCAGTATCGTTGGAGGATCGTGACTCTTTGTTTAGGTGTTCTGACTTTAGCGCTATGTATATCTATATTGATTATGGGGAACAGTATATATCCAATTCCTGTTATGATAAAAGTATTGATGGGGGAACAGATTCAGGGAGCTTCTTTTGCCATACGGACTTTACGCTTGCCCAGAATGTTATCTGGACTTTTTGCTGGGATAGCTTTTGGGATGGCGGGAAGTACCTTTCAAACAATGTTACGAAATCCTTTAGCCAGTCCCGATATCATAGGAGTGACATCTGGTTCCAGTGTAGGAGCAATGGTTTGCATACTTTTATTAAAAATGAGTGGGGCTGTTGCTTCTATTGTTGCTGCGATTTCCGGGCTTTTCTTTGCGTTTTTGATTTATATGCTTTCTAAGATAGGTAAATTTTCTGGAGGAAAATTAATACTTATTGGGATAGGCATACAGGCAATGCTTAATGCTGTGATATCCTTTTTATTACTTAAGGCTCCGCAACATGATATTCCTGCTGCTTACAGATGGCTTAGTGGAAGTCTTAACGGAGTACAGATGACCAATATTCCCAAACTCTTTTTTGCTCTCATTTTTTTTGGCCTCATCATTATTTTACTGGGCAGGCATCTTAGGATTCTAGAATTAGGGGAACAATCTGCAACCACTTTGGGTATCAGAACTGATCTGGTACGGCTTTTACTGGTTTCAAGCTCTGTGGTTTTAATAGCTTGTGCTACTGCAGTTACAGGACCTATTTCCTTTGTAGCTTTTTTGGCTGGTCCCATTGCATCAAAGCTTGCAGGCACGGGTGCTCCCAATGAATTTCCGGCAGGGTTTATAGGTGCTATTTTAGTTTTAGCCGCTGATCTCATTGGCCAGTTTGCTTTTAATACTCGATTTCCAGTGGGGGTTATTACAGGTATTTTAGGGTCACCGTATTTAATCGTACTACTCATTCGTATGAACCGAACAGGAGGGGCAGCATGAAAGGCGTAAAATCCTTAAAAGCGCATCATATCGTTGCAGGATATGATAAAAAAATTATTATTGATGGTATAGATGTCAGGATTCCTGATAATAAAATTAGTGTGATCATAGGTGCGAATGCCTGTGGGAAATCCACTTTACTTAAGACGCTTGCACGACTCATCAAACCAAGCTCAGGCGAAATCCTTCTTGACGGAAAAAGAATCAGTGAAATTCCTCCTAAACAGCTGGCACAATCTTTAGGGCTTTTGCCTCAATCTCCGATTGTACCTGAAGGTATAACTGTGGCTGATTTGGTTGCAAGAGGCAGATTTCCGTATCAGTCTTTTTTAAAAGGACTGAGTGCCAAGGATTATGAAGCAGTGGAAGAAGCTTTAGAAATTATGGGAATTACAGATTTGGCGAATCGTTGTGTAGATGAGTTATCTGGTGGACAACGGCAAAGAGTATGGATTGCCATGGCGCTTGCCCAACAGACGGATATTCTTCTTTTAGATGAGCCTACAACATACCTGGACATCACTTATCAAGTTGAAATTCTTGACCTGTTAACAGATTTAAATCGAAAACGAGGAACCACAATCGTCATGGTTCTTCATGACATTAATCTTTCAGCCCGTTATGCTGATTATATTTTTGCCCTTCGTAAAGGGAGACTTATCGCACAGGGAGCCCCTTCTGAAATTATAACAGAAGAATTAATTAAGCAGGTTTTCAATCTGGATTGCACAGTGATCAAAGATCCCGTTTCAGGCTCTCCGTTTGTCGTGCCAAAGGGAAGGCATCATGTGAAATTAAACGCTTCTTAGTAAAATAATCATTTAAGCAAAGTCTTGGATTATTGAGTAATAATTCAAGACTTTTGCTGTTCTGAGTGGGAGCGCTATATATATGTATGCAGTACTCTTTTCATAAACGAAATGGAGACAATTTCAAGTATCTTCCAACACGCTTTTTATATTCTAAATATTTTTCACCGAATCTGTAAGTGAGAAACTTTTCTTCTTCCAATATCTGCAGATGTATTATAGTTATAACGAATAGGGTAGCCACTAGAAGCAGGAGATTGTCAAAGGCCAAATAAAAACCTATGTATGTGAGGTCAAATCCGAAAAATGCAGGATTTCTGCTAATGCTATAGATTCCCGATGTTACTATCTCAGTTTTGTCTTTAGCAGGTATTCCGGCTCTCCAGCTGTCCCTCATTGTTAACATGGCAATAATAAATACTAAAGTTCCAGTAAACGTCAGAGCTAGACCTACTATTCTTATGTTTCCCGGAAAAAAGCTGTTGGTATTGAGCAGAATACTTGCCAATTCTATGAGTGCAATCAAAATAAAAGCAAATTTTAACAACTTCTCAACCAATAATGTTTTTTTGTCTTTACTGCCAATACCCAGTTGAATTGTTTGGATTCCTTTTCGCCTTTGTGCAATCAACTTAATCATACTTACTCCATAAAAAATGAGAAGTATTATTATGGCGAAGATCTGAAGCATATTCATAAAAATACCTCCTTGGTTACAAGATTTTGGAAGAGCAGAAGCAGTATCCCAACAAACATATGAATATATGTTCATATATTTACTTGAATTATAATCCATTATATTCTCCTGTGTCAAGATTTTATGAGAAATTTTTATAAATTTGATCAATAAAAAAAGAATTGCATCCTGCTGAAAGCAGTATAGCAATTCTCTTTTATAGAAATCAATTTCGTATTAAGTAGTCAAAGGCTCCCAGGGCAGCAGTGGCACCTGAGCCCATTGCAATTATAATTTGCTTATAGGAGGTATTCGTACAGTCTCCTGCAGCAAATACTCCAGGGATGTTTGTGGCCCCGTGGGCGTCAACGATAATTTCGCCAAAATTATTGCATTCAACGATATCTCTGAGCCAATCTGTATTAGGTACAAGACCTATTTGAACAAAAACACCCTGAAGATCGAGATGCTTTTCTATGCCTGTGTCCCGTTCAACATAAGTAATACCATCAACTTTATTGGTTCCGGTGATTTCTTTTGTTTGAACGTTTGTAAGGACAGTGACATTAGGAAGCTTGAAAAGAGATTCCTGTAAAACGGCATCGGCTTTTAGAGTGGGCATGAATTCAAGAACAGTTACATGGTTTACAATACCTGCAAGATCAATTGCAGCTTCGATCCCTGAGTTTCCCCCGCCAATTACGGCAACATTTTTTCCTTTGTATAAAGGACCATCACAGTGGGGGCAGTAGGCTACACCTTTGTTCTTGAATTCCATTTCTCCAGGTATTCCGACATTTCTCCAACGAGCCCCTGTAGAAAGAATTACAGTTTTGCTTCTTAAAACAGCGCCGCTTTCCAGTTCAACTTCTACAAATTCTTTCTTTTTTAAAGCAACAGCTTTTTGCCCATTTATAATATCGACATTGTAGCTTTTAACGTGTTCTTCGAGGCTTGCAGCCAGTTTTGGACCTTCTGTGTATTTTACACTTATAAAGTTTTCAATACCCATTGTGTCCTGTACCTGACCACCGAATCGCTCAGCAACAATACCTGTACGAATGCCTTTACGGGCTCCGTATATGGCTGCACTGGCGCCAGCTGGGCCACCTCCGATAATGAGCATATCGAAAGGCTCTTTATTGTTTAATTTGGCAGTATTTACTTCAGTACCCAGCTTAGACAAAATAGTTTCCAGGCTCATTCGGCCGCCGCCGAAGAACTCACCATTTAGGAAAACTGATGGAACTGCCATAATGTCTTTGCTTTCAACTTCTTCTTTAAACACAGATCCATCAATCATGGTGTGTGTAATGTTTGGATTTAAAAGACTCATCAAATTAAGAGACTGAACAACATCAGGGCAATTGTGGCAGCTTAAACTGATATAGGTTTCAAAGTGGTATTCCCCTTTAATATTTTTAATCTGATCGATTAAATTTTCATCCACTTTTGGAGGTCTTCCACTGACCTGCAGCAGTGCTAATACTAAAGAAGTGAATTCATGCCCTAAAGGGATTCCTGCAAAGATGATCCCTGTATCTTCTCCAATGCGGTTGACGCTAAAGCTGGGAGTCCGTCCCAGCTTAGCTTCCTCAACTTTAATTTTGGGAGAGATGTGAGAAATTTCGTTTATAAGGGCTAACATGTCTTTGGATACATCGTCAGGCCCTGCACTGACTTTAATCAGTATATCATTTTCCATTAATTGAAGATATTGAGTTAATTGTGCTTTTATATCTGAATCTAATATCATAATCCGCCTCTTTTTTTAGATTTTTCCTACTAAATCAAGACTTGGTTTAAGTGTTGCAGCTCCTTCTTTCCATTTAGCAGGGCAAACTTCATCTGGATTATTTCTTACGTATTGAGCAGCTTTGATTTTATTAATAAGAACATTAGCATCACGGCCTATATTACCAGCATTAATTTCTACTGCCTGAATAACCCCATCTGGGTCAATGATGAAAGTTCCGCGATCTGCAAGCCCATCTGCTTCGATGAGAACATCAAAGTTTCTGGATAGAGTATGGGAAGGATCGCCGATCATCACATAAGTAATTTTCTTAATAGTTTCTGAACTGTCATGCCATGCTTTATGAGTATAATGAGTGTCTGTTGATACAGCGTAAACTTCAACGCCTAGAGATTTTAAGGTTTCATAATTGTTTTGCAAGTCTTCTAATTCTGTCGGACATACAAATGTAAAGTCAGCGGGGTAGAAGAAAACTACACTCCATTTTCCTTTAAAATCTGCTTCAGTTACTTCGATGAATTTTCCATTGTGATAAGCTTGAGCTTTAAATGGTTTTACTTCAGTTCCAATTAATGACATAATACATTACCTCCTAAAAATTTATTTTAAATTATTATGAATTGAATATGTAAGTTGAATTATAACTAAGTAATAATAATTATTACTTAGTTATAATTATATATGGAAAATTTTATTTGTCAAGAAATATATAGTAAATTTTTTATAAAAATTTTTATCCCCAAAAGTTTGTGAGAAATATGGTATAATGTAAAAAGCACTTAATGTGTTGTGCTTATTTCAACGAAAGAATACAAGAAGGAAGGGGAAAAATTATGAAACTTATTATGTATGGTGCTGAGATTTGTCCGGGCTGTGTAAGAGCCAAAGCTCAGCTGGAAAAATATCCAAATATAGAATTAGACTACAGAAACATCACAAAAAATACGGCATTATTAAAAGAATTCTTAGCTTACAGAGATCATGAAGAAATATTTATTCCAATTAAAGAAAAGGGAAAGATCGGTATTCCATTTTTTATTTTGGAAGATGGGACGAAAACTTTTGAAATAGAGGAGTATCTTGATATAAAGAGCTCTGATGCAGAATCAGGAGTAATTGCATGCTCAATTGATGGAAAGGGCAATTGCTGACAAAATACGAAAATATCATTAAACTTGAATGGGTGATTTGGATATCAAGGGTTTGCAGAATTAGGGGGGATAAAATGTGCCTCATTATTTGAAAAGATTGATGAAATTGCTGTTAGGCCTTTTTTTATATGCTTTAGGAATTGTAGTTTCTATGAAAGCGAATCTGGGATTTGCTCCATGGGAAGTTTTTCATTATGGATTGGGAAAAACCATAGATTTAACGATTGGCACTGTTTCTATTCTTGTGGGCCTTATCATTTGCTTGTGTGCAGTATGGATGGGAGAAAAAATTGGATTAGGTACCATACTAAATATGATATTGATTGGCGTTTTTATGGATTTGTTATTAATGCTTTCCTTTATTCCTGAAGTAAACGGATTGTTTATGGGGATCATTATGATAATCACAGGTCTTTTTATTATTTCTTTTGGTTCTTATTTCTACATCGCTTCAGGATTTGGAGCAGGACCCAGAGATAGTCTTATGGTTGCTTTGCAGCGAAAAACTGGGCTTCCGGTAGGTTTATGCCGCGGCTTTCTGGAAGGGACTGTTGTTTCGATAGGTTGGTTATTAGGAGGGCCTGTAGGACTCGGAACAGTACTTGCGGCTTTTGGAATCGGGTTTTGTATACAGACTGTTTTTGTCATCATGAAGTTTGATGCAACTTCAGTGAAACATGAAACCCTAAATGCCACAAGAAAATATTTTATGAGTTTGTATAGCAAGAACCAATAATATTTTAAGAGAGTTCTCTTATAATGAATTACTTTTGTAATTCGTATTTATACTGATCAAAAAGGCAAGGCGAAAAAACGCCTTGCCTTTTTGCTGATCTGACTATTAACCTTCATCTTTTTAGAGTGAACTTCTTTATAGATAGGATTATTCCAAGAATACATGCTTAAATACTTTTTTATAAACTATTCCTGTGTATAATAAGACATAAAATCTGCCAGTGCATCGGTTGCCATTTTTAGTTGAGAGATCTCCGGCAAATAAACAATTCTGAAATGATCTGGTTTTTCCCAGTGGAAACCTCCTCCATGGGTAAGTAGAATCTTTTTGTCTTTTAGAAAATCAAGAACGAAACGTTCGTCATCCACAATATGAAGTTTTTCTGTATCAATCTTAGGGAATATATAAAAAGCTGCTTGAGGTTTCACTGCACTAAGTCCTGGTATATTATTGATAGCATTATATATGAATTCCCTTTGTTCATAGATTCTTCCGCCAGGTCTTAGAAGTTCTTTGGTTTCTTCTTCAAGTTCCAAGGCAATATCAATAATGGACTGAGCAGGTACGTTGGAGCAGAGGCGCATAGAGGACAGTAAATTAATGCCTTCAATGTAGCCTTTGGCATTTGACTTGTCTCCGGATAAGCACATCCAGCCGCATCGATAGCCTGCTATGAGATGAGATTTTGACAAACCGTTGAACGTTACGGTTAAAAGGTCCTCAGCCAGGGATGCAACAGATACATGTTCTAACCCATCCATAACCAGTCTGTCATATATTTCATCTGCAAACAGGACTAGATCGTTTTGGCGTGCTATTTCTACAATTTCCTCCAGAAGTTCTTTTGGATATAAAGAACCAGTTGGATTATTTGGATTTATGATTACAATTCCTTTGGTTCTGTCGGAGATTTTACTCTTAATATCTTTAATATCAGGATACCAGTTTGCTTTTTCGTCACATATATAATGTACTGCTTTCCCTCCGGCAAGGGTAACAGAAGCAGTCCATAGAGGATAATCCGGCGCAGGGACCAAGATCTCATCCCCATAATTTAGAAGGCCTTGCAAGGACAGAGTAATCAGTTCACTTACACCATTTCCGGTATAGACATCATCAACGGTAACATTTGGTATCCCTTTCTTTTTGCAGTATTTCACAATAGCTTCTCTTGCAGAAAGAATACCTTTTGAATCTGAATAACCTTCCGTTTTGCTTAAGTTTTCTGACATTTTCTCCAGTAGTATACTGGGAGCCTGAAATCCAAAGGGTGCAGGATTACCAATATTCAGTTTAAGAATGTTGATCCCCTCTGCAATCATTCTATTTGCTTCGTCCATTACAGGACCTCTGATATCGTAACATACATTATTAAGCTTCGTTGATTTTTCAAATATCCTCATACTTACCCCACCTTTTTTTATATTAAAAAACGCCCTAAGCATAAATATGCTTAGGGCGAATATATAATCCGCGTTACCACCTAAATTCAGAATAACTCTGCACTCTACCAGTACTAACATACTGTCTCCCTGTAACGGGGGAAACCGTTGAAGTCTACTTAGCCCATAAGCCGTTCGGTTCAAAGCTCCAAGACTGCTTCAGTATTGACTACATGAAGATTCGCACCACCCATCTTCTCTCTGAAATTTCATCAATACTTACTACTTCTTTTCATAGCCTTTTAACATTTTTCATAGCATAGCACAGAGGATAAATTTTGTCAATAAGGTATTTATAAGTAGGATATGAAAAATTATTTAATTTCCATTTTTTTCTCTATCTTATCTGCAACGAAAATCCTGAAAAACGCGTCTAATGAACTGAAACAGGAAATAAGAATTGATGTATTTTTTGATGGTACCTGAGGAGATACTTGCGATTCTGTAATGATTATAAAAAATAACCAGGAGGAATTATAAATGAGTAAATTCATTAAAAATATTATATTAGGATTAAGTTTTACAGTAGTGTTCTCAGGAGCAGTTTTTGCAAACGACCAAAGTGTGGAACCAATGCTGAAATCTCTGCCTGTTGATACAGTAAAAATGGAAGAAGCAGAGGGAGATGTATTTATTCAGATCATGGAAGAAGATGCCCCGGACGCAGCCGTCTCACATATGGCAGAAGAACCAGCAATCACTGAAGATATATTGAATAAGCAAAAGGAAATTGATCAATATCTTTTTGGAGACTATATGAAGGATATTGAAGAAAAAGGCTTCACAGTTAGCCACACAGTTCCTACAGAAGAGTATGTTGAAATAGGTATTACTCCTTACACTGAGGAAAATGCGCAGTATCTTTACAGTATATTTGGAAAAGAACAGGTTAAAGTGGTAGAAGGTGAATTGGCTGAACTCTATGATTCCAATGCAGCTGACTCAACCGTTTTAGAGACCCAAGCGACAATGGTAAATGAAGATGATGTGCAAAAGGAAAAACAAGTAAAGTCTTTAGCAATCTATGGTGGTGGTATTATTGTAATAGGCGGATTTTTACTTGCAAGATGTAAAATAAAAACTTCAAACTAAAAAAGATAATTTCAGCCAGATAAAAGCAACAATTTGATACTGCCTGTCATTTATATTTCTTTAAAGCAAATCTGAAATATGAATGACAGGCAGTTTTTTAAAGATTATTTAAATGGAAAAAGTAATGTTATTTTATTTGGTGACAGGCAGCTGTTATTAGCATATATAGATATGAGAAATATCATTTTATTTTTAAAAGTTATAGGAAAAGTTGATATTCTGAAAAAGACTTGTTGATTAATTAGAGATATTCAGATATGTAAAGATGCTTTCTCCTTGTGAAAAAGAATATGTGAATGTTATACTACAGATAATAGAAATTGGTTTTTCATAAATTTACACAAGCGATCATTTTTTATGTCGGAGGATTGAGAATGAACAATAAAATATACAGTGTTTTTGATATCATTGGCCCTAAAATGATTGGCCCTTCCAGTTCACATACAGCAGGGGCTGCAAGGATTGGAAGGGTGGCAAGAAAAATCAGCAGAGATAAGATAAAGAAAGTAAGTTTTTATCTTCATGGTTCCTTTGCGTCTACATATAGAGGGCATGGTACGGATCGCGCATTAATTGCCGGAGTTCTAGGCCTGCAGCCCAATGATGAAAATATCAGCCGATCCATGGAGATTGCAAAAGAGCAGGGAATGGAATATTCATTTATTGAAACGGATTTGGGAGATGTCCATCCTAACACCGTGAAAATTGTGCTGGAATATAATGATGGGAAACATTCTGAACTTGTAGGCTCATCCATTGGGGGAGGAAGTATAAAAATCATTCAGATTAATGGTTTGGATGTTGAATTTAGTGCTGAATATCCTACTTTAGTGATCAGACACATAGATCGTCCCGGAGTGATTGCTGAAGTCACAAAGATTATGAGTCATCACAATATTAATATTGCATCCATGAATGTATTCAGACAGCATAAAGGCGAAGATGCATTTATGATCATTGAAACAGACCACGTGGTTTCTGAAAAGATTGTGGATGAAATCTGTGGACTAAAAGATAAAATTATGAGCGTTTATATGGTAGAAGCTTTGTAGGAGGACGAGCGGATGAGCAAAGATTTTCGCAATGGAACTGAATTAATTCAAATATGTAATGCCAATAGTAAAAAAATATCCGAAGTTATGATAGAACGAGAAATGTATCTATCAGGGAAAACCAGAGATGAGATTATTGAAGCAATGAAAGATAGTTTGAAGACTATGAAAGATGCTATTGAAAAAGGATTGACCAAGGATATAAAATCTGTCAGCGGATTAATCGGTGGGGATGCCAAAAAACTAAAAAGCAGATATGAGACGACAAAGACTGTCTGTGGGAAGCAAGTAAATAAAGCAGTGGCCAGTGCCATGGCAGTCCTGGAAGTCAATGCTTCTATGGGATTGATTGTTGCTGCTCCTACTGCCGGAGCCAGTGGGATATTGCCGGGAGCTATAATAACAGTAGGAGAAGACTTTAAGCTTGGAGAAGAGGAAATGATTTATGGATTGTTTGCCGCCGGAGCAGTTGGATACATCATTACAAAAAATGCAACTGTATCAGGAGCTGAAGGGGGTTGCCAGGCAGAAACAGGTTCTGCAGCAGCTATGGCAGCAGCGGCAATCGTAGAGATGTTAGGAGGCACTCCCGAAGAGGCGTTGCATGCAGCTTCCATGGCTATAAAAAATATATTGGGCATGGTTTGTGACCCCATTGCAGGTTTAGTGGAAGCTCCATGTATGAAACGCAATGCCATCGGAGTAGCCAATGCCTTAATTTCTGCAGACATGGCTCTTGCAGGTATAAAAAGTATTATTCCATTTGATGAAGTGATAGAGGCTATGTATAAGGTAGGAAGAGCATTACCCTGTTCTTTGAAAGAAACTGCACAGGGAGGATTGGCTGCTACGCCTACGGGAATAAGAATTCAAAAAGAAATATTTGAAAAAATTGAATCAGACAAAACAGTTACAAAATAGGAATATCCATAGGATATTCCTATTTTGTAGATAAATCCTTAACCATTAATACATGAGGAATATTGGCTTCTATAAATACATCTGACAAAGTTCTGTATCCAAGTTTTTTATAAAAACTTTCAGCCTGAGTCTGACCATGCAATCGAATCTGAACAATTCCTTTTTCTTTGGCAATTTCTTCTAGTGTATTCAGAATAATTTTGCCTAAACCAAGCTTGCGGTAGGGTTTTAAGACGCATATTCTTTCTGCCTTGGCAAAACTGTCGATGATCCTGATTCTTCCGGTTCCGACTGGTTCTTCGTTATAATAGACCAGAACATGTTCACACTGTCCATCCAGGGTGTCATATTCATCAAATTCATCTTCTATAGGGACCCCTTGCTCCTGAACAAAAATTTCTTTTCTGATTTGCAGTGCTTTTTGAAAGTCCGTATGATCCGTTATTCTTTTTGCTTTCATGGATTCTCAGTCCTTTCTTGAATTACTTGAGTAAATATATTGAAACCAGTATATATGAAGTAATCTGGCTATAAATATGCATATTTTGAATACAAGAAAAAGTTTTACTCACGAAACTCTGGCGCCGAGCGCGGTCGTCAAAGCTGACAAAATACAATACGCGAAAGTTTCCATTCTGCCCGAAAGTTTTTATTGCATAGGAAATCAGGAGGAATTTCTTATGTAATAAAAAAGACATTTGCCTTAAGACAAATGTCTTTGATATTGACATAATAAAGTAGAAATGATAATATAAATAAGACTTTGCTACCTTAATTTTAGATTAAAATATCACATTTTAATTATACATTATTAAAACAGCAATGTCAATAGGCTTTTGTTAAAAATCTTATTTAATTTATAAAAGGAGTGAGTATGCCATGAGTATCAGCGAAGAGGAATGGAGATTTGAAAATGAACGTCTGCAAAAAGTTCTGAAAGAGGCACGAAGACAGTTAGAGGAAAATCGTGCTTTAAAAGAGCGTTTAAAAAGAGATGGCATCGAAACTCAAAAAGAGATGTGGCAAGATATAGGTTCTGTTGCCAAAGATAATGGTCTTGATCAGCTTGTAGATTTTATGCAGTTGATTGATACAATGAAAATACAAAAAAGCAGTCATGAGTTTATAAAAAGACAGGAAGAGAAATTTGAGAAGATTTTGCTGTCGCCTTATTTCGGAAGAATGGATTTCATTGAAGATGGGGAAGAAAATGTTGAAATGTGCTATATAGGCATTTCTAATCTTATAACGGATGACTATGAATTTTTGGTGTACGATTGGAGAGCACCTATTTCCAGCATGTATTATGAATGTGAAATTGGAGATGCCAGTTATGAGTCTCCGGAAGGTATCATTCGTGGGAAACTTACTTTAAAAAGGCATTATAAAATTCATAATGGAAAAATCGAGTATATGTTTGACAGCAGTCTTAAGATTGACGATGAGATTTTACAGGCTCTATTGGGCAAAAGTACGGACAGTAAAATGAAGACGATTGTAACAACGATTCAAAGAGAACAGAATAAAGTCATTCGTAATGAAGAATACAGGAATCTGATTGTTCAAGGGCCTGCCGGAAGCGGTAAAACATCTGTTGCTCTTCACAGAGTCGCCTATCTTTTATACAAACATCGAGACACAATTAAACCAGAAAATATCGTCATATTTTCTCCCAATGATGTTTTTAATGATTACATTTCTAATGTGCTTCCAGAACTTGGAGAGGAAAATATGCTTCAGACTACCTTTAGGCAGTATATGAATAAAGCATTAGGAAATGATTTTAGAAAAGAAAGCTATTCTGAAATGATGGAATATATTTTGGAGGCTAAAAATAAACAGGCTTATCGAAGAAGAATTAACAATATTAAATTTAAGTCCTCTGTAACATTTATTCATATATTAAAACGTTATGTATTTCATTTAGAAAAAGAATATGGAAGATTTAAAGATCTCGTAATTAAAGGACAGTTAATTGCTTCATCTGATGACATAAAAGAATTATTTTTTAAAGACTATGCTCATCTGCCATTAAAAAGAAGACTTCAAAAATTAAAAAATAGAATTCTGTTTCTTATAGAACCTTATGAAAAGAAGCTTATAGAAACTCTTTCAAAAGAAATGCATGAATCAGATTCTTCCATGAACCAGGCCGAAAGTATGAAACGCAGTACAGCCCTTGTAAAAGATGAAATGAAAGAAATATATGATGAAATTGATAAAATGACAGCATTTGATTTAATAGAAATTTATAAAAACCTTTTTGAAAACCTGGAGTTTTTTTCGGCAGGATTAATAGATCATGGCTCCGACATTAAACTGAATGAAATTAAGAAGTACACTCTTGAAAACTTGCAGGCGAAGGTGCTTTATTATGAAGACCAACCCCCTCTTTTGTATTTGAAAGGAGCACTGGGAGATTTGCCTGAAACCTCTGACATAAAGTATGTGATCATTGATGAGGCGCAGGATTATACACCACTGCAGTATGAAATTTTTCATCAACTTTTTAAATCTGCCAATATAACCATATTAGGGGATTTAAACCAATCCATTAATCCTTATATGAATGTTGGAGATTATGAAAATCTAGTCCATATATTTGCAAAAGAAGACACTTGCAGGATTGACTTAACGAAAAGCTACAGATCTACCATGGAGATTGCACAGTTTACAAGCAGATTGCTTAATAAAAACATTACCCATGAATGGATAGAGAGAAGCGGAGATCAACCTAAAGTAATTGGATTTTTCGATACAGAAGAGATCAGAAAACGACTTATTCAGGATATAGAAGACTATAAAGAAAGAGGTTATAAATCCATTGGTATTATTACAAGGACAGTAAAAGAAGCAAAGGAAGTATATGAATTTCTGAAAGATAAAGCCGATGTTCATGTTATACAGAAAGATGATGATGAATATATAAGTGGTGCAGTAATCATACCTTCTTATCTTGCAAAAGGACTAGAATTTGATGTGGTTCTGATCTATAATGCAGGGAATGAGAATTATAATTGCGAAGAAGAACGGTTATTGCTTTATACAGCGTGCACCAGAGCCCTTCATGTTTTGCATATTTATTATACGGGAAAACTTACTCCATTATTGAGAGAAGTCGAGATTCAGGAGGCAGAATTTTTGTCTTAAGTAAATAAATTCTTGGCATTTTAAAAACTTTCTTTTATGAAATAATCAAAAGAAGTGATTTCTGATGCAAAGCAACGATCTGCTTTTGTTGATAACATAGAAATTAAGTTATTTTTTGGATGAACTATTTTTAAATTATAGATATATCTGGAGCTGTATAGTCAGAAGCGAAAATGCTTTGAGGTACTAAAGTTATTAAGAGCAATGGTTTGGAAGGAGATCCATTGCTCTTATTTTTTTGATCCTTTTATTTGATTATATAATTTAGATTTTTTTGATTGATACATACTCACATGCTGTCGAAATATCGTGTTGAATCAACTGTATTTTTGTATTAAAATGTATATTAAACATTTTTTATCAGGAAAAATATAATTGGGGTGTGAGTATGAAAATTAAGTGGAAACTGATGCTTGGTATGATAGGTATTATCGCTGTTTTTTTGAACATCATTGTATGGTTCAGTTATTTTAACAGTAAACAGAGAATTATAAATAATGCCCATGAGTTGATGAATGTGACTTTAGATAAAAATATTGAGAATATAGAAGGTTGGTTAAATGGGAAGCAAAAAGTTATAGAAATTGTTACAGAGAATACTACTAATTTATTAGATGCTCAAAATATTTCAGTTGAATTTTTAAAATCACATCTTTTAGATGATGATATTATAGATATATATACTGGACTTTCTAATGGAGAACTTATAGCTGGAAGTGGTTGGATTCCTCCGAGTGATTATGATGTAAGGACAAGAGAATGGTATCTTAAGGCTCAGGAATTGGATCGATTCCTTTTTACCGACCCTTACTTAGATGCGGATACAGGTGAATATGTTGTAACACCTTGTATACCTCTAAAAGATAAGAATGGAAATTTTAAAGGCGCTGTCGCTGGAGATATATTGCTCACTACGGTTACGGATACGGTTAATCAAATAGATTTAATAGACGGTAACGGCTACGGATTTTTATTGGACAAAAACGGTACATATATTGCCCACCCTGATTCTGAGTTGCTTGCAACGAATATATCAAATAATAAAAAAATGCAAACTTATGCACAAGAATTATTAAATAATGAAACTGGTTCTATCGAATATAAAGATAATGGAACATCCAAGTTGATTTTTTATAAAAAAATTCCTTCTACTGGATGGGTATTAGGTTTGGCGTTGGAGAAAACAGTTCTTTTAAGAGAAATTAATGCTTTGAAAAATATATATTTATCAATAATATTTGTTGCAATAATTGCAGGAATTGTTTTTAGCATACTTTTTTCAAATGTTCTCAGTAATCCGCTGAGTGAAATGGCTTCTGTTACCAATGAAATTGCAGAAGGAAATTATCGGGTTAAAATTAAAGAAAAATATCTTTCAAAAAAAGATGAGATAGGGGTACTGGCAAGATCATTGAATAAAATGGTTTCTATGCAGAGTAATGTCATCTCAAATATTTTAATTGCTTCAGACCAGGTTAATGAGCTTTCAAAACAGACAAGCAGTATTTTTGAACAAATGTCCCATTCGGTGGAAAAGCAATTTGAGTCTGTGGAGCAGTTAACAGAAGACATGCGTTCAACAGCCCATTCTATCGAAGAAATTATGAGTTTGATGGAGGAAATGAATGCATCTATTATTACAGTAGCAGAAAATGCAATAAAAACAAATGAGCAGGCTGAAAACACATATGAAATCTCTGAAAGAGGAAAAGAAAAAGTTGAAAATACTATTGTTGAAATGGATCATATTGGCGAAGTGATGAATGAGATTAAAGATAATGTTACAGTGCTTACAGAGTCTTCTTTGAAGGTTGGGGAAACCATTCAGCTGATTAATAACATTGCAGAACAAACAAATTTATTGGCGCTCAATGCTGCCATTGAAGCTGCAAGAGCAGGTGAATCAGGCAAAGGATTTGCTGTGGTAGCAGAAGAAATACGAAAACTTGCAGACCAATGCAGAGAAGCTACAAAATCTATTGAGACTTTAATTCAGGAAGAAAAACAGATTTCAGAGAGAACAATAAGAGTTACCGATGAAGGAGTAGAAGAAGTTAAAAAAGGAAGGATTTTGATTAAAGAGACCGGAAAGCTATTTAAAGAAATCTTCTTAGCATTACAGGAAACAAAGAATGCTATTGAAAAAATTGCCACTCATACCCAAGAACAGGAAAAGTCAATTGCTTCCGTCACAGATTCTGTTGTTCATGTAAATGATTTAACGGTATCTGTATTGTCAAAAGTAGAGGATGTGGATAGATTATCCGGGCAAGTATCAACGGGAAGCCAGGAAGTTGCATCCAGTTCAGAAAATTTATTTATGTGTGCAAAGCAATTGCAGGACTTGGTATCTGTATTTCATATTGAAAATAATACAGAAGCACATTTATAAGTCATTATTGGATCTGTAAAAAAATGAGATTTTTTTGGACCGAAAGAAGTACAGACGTGTCAATCATAAGTAAACCGGTGCAAGAGAAAAAAGTTAAATAATTTATATAATTCGCCTTTGTATATAGTATATAAAGGTGAATTTTTTATTATGGGTTGTGATAAAGAAAAAACATCTGTTTGACTGGCGATTATGGTTTGGGGTATTACCATATATTAGAATTAACGGACATGATCTTTTAGAGATTGTTTTGAATTATAGGTAATCAAAAATAGAATTGTTAGGATCTTGAATTTTAATTTTTCTTATGATATTATATGACACAAAATTTTTATGATCAACCGACAAGGATTATGTGACTGCCGTTTTTTGAGGCTAGATATTAGTATTTTTGAAAGGATAAAAATTATGCATCAAGAGAGTAAGCAACAAGCAACTTCATTGCTTAACAAAAAAGCAGCTTTATTTTTGCTAAGTCAAAATATATCATTATTTGGTTCCTCCGTTGTTGCCTTTGCTATTATTTGGTATATTACTCTGGAAACATCTTCTGGAATATGGTTGATGTTATCCACCATTTGCTCTATGCTTCCCCAAGTGGTGGTATCTTTATGGGGCGGAGTCTGGGCAGATCGTTATAATCGCAAATACTTAATCATGCTTTCCGATGGTTTTATTGCTTTGTCCACTCTTGGACTGGCGATTGCTTTTTGGGCCGGTTTTAGGCGTATGGAACTGTTACTTGCAGTATCAGCAGTTCGTTCTATTGGAGCTGGTATTCAGACTCCAGCAGTGAACGCGGTATTTCCTCAGCTTGTGGCCAAGGACAAGCTTACGAAAGTACAGGGAATCAACCAAACGCTAAATTCTCTGTTGACATTGCTTGCACCTGCAGTAGGGGGCATAGTATTAGATTCTGTGGATATTGCATGGGCTTTTATGATAGATGTTGCTACGGCCGCTCTGGCGATCTTGATTTTTAGTTTTATTAAAGTAGAAAAAATTCAAAGAATGGATCCGTCTACTTCTGTGTTCACAGAACTAAAAGAAGGCATTCATTATACATTTTCTAATCCGTTTTTAAAAGGCATCATAATTTGCTATTTATTTTCATTCTTTTTAATTACTCCGGCAGCGGTAATGACGCCACTTATGATTGAAAGAAGTTTTGGGGGCGATGTATGGAGGCTTACTGCCAATGAGATTGTTTGGACAGTAGGAACCATAATTGGTGGGGTGTTTGTTTCATTGTATGGAGAGTTCAAAGATAAAACTCGTACCATCGCCATGTGCCTTGTGGCTTTTGGGATAACATTTGCTTTATTGGGGGTAGCAGGCAACTTTGTAGTATATTTAATCATTATAGGGGTTTCTGGCTTCTTTATGCCTGTTATTACTACGGCAGAAACGGTTTTTATACAAGAAAATACCCAGCCTGCTATGATGGGACGGGTCTTTTCCATTGTTCAGATTATTTCTTCCAGTGCCATGCCCATTGCAATCTTATTTTTTGGTCCCCTGGCAGATATTATATCCGTTGAGTCTATTATGATTGTATCTGGAATACTTTTAGCTTTGGTTGGTATCCTATATAGCCATGCACAGAAAAATATAAGAAGATCGGATTCGATTCATTAAGCAGTAAAATAAAAAAACCGGGCTTTAGGGGGCATGTGATAAGGAAGTAATCTCAATTAAACATTGGATAGTCGGCAAACGGTATTGTAAATAAGCTGGAACCAGCAAATTATAAACGTATTGGAGGCAAAAAATGAAAGAGATTACTTATTAGCAGTCTGGAGATTACCTGTTTCCTGATTTAGAGCTACCAAAACAGGGAAATGCTACAGTAGGTAAGTATGGCATGCTACACCATACTTACCTGAAAACACATAAGCGTGGCTTATATGTAAAGCTTATATTATCTGGAAAACTGCAAGCCCATCTTGCCGAAGTGTACTCACAGGTACGGGTGATGGTATGGGAAATTACATGTCAAACCAGCCAAGGAAGAATTCTACCAAATAAGTCAAGCAAGTCATTAGAATGGGTGGGTGTGATGAATGAGTTAAAGCATGAAGCAGAGGAAATTGCACTCTATCAAATCATATACAAGTGAAATATAAGAGGTAACGCAGTAGTATAGAATATAAAGCACCTGTCAGTTTTGATTACTGGAGAGGTGCTTTTGTGTATGATTAATTTCCTTTTTCTCGGCTGGTTATTGGATTTTTCGCTGAAAAGACAAATCATTATTATTTGCTTTTGCAAATTGAATGCCATGCATTTAGAAATGACAGGTACTTTTATAAAAGATTGCATGTTACATACGGCTATTACAAGTATTTTAGACATTTGTAAAAAACATATTGACATTGATGTTAGACAATTGTATAATATGTTTAAAGACAATTGTCTAAAAGGAGTTGATTCTATGAACAAAATTAAAAAACTGCCCGATACAGAGTTTGAGGTTATGAAAGTGGTATGGGCAAATGAACCACCTATTACCACCAATATGATCATGGAACAGTTGGGCAAGGAAAAGGAATGGAAAGCACCTACTGTTATTTCTTTGATGCTTCGGCTGGTGGAACGAGGTTTTGTCAGGACAGAGAAAAACGGTAAAGAACGCACTTACTTCCCACTCGTCACCAAAAAAGACTATCTAAAGTTTGAAACCGGCGACTTTATGGAAAGGTTTCACGATAATTCATTTACAAGCTTGGTTGCCACGCTGTATGACGGTAAAAAACTAAAAGACAGCGACCTCGACGAGTTAATGAAGTGGCTAAAAGAAAAGAGGGATTAGTATGGAGGCATTTATAAGAACCTTACTGGAATGCTCTGTTGCTATGACGGTAATATCCTTAATCTATATGTCTGCCACGCCCCTCTTATCTAAGCGGTATAGTGCAAAATGGCTATATTATGTTTGGCTGGTAATTGTAATAGGCTGGATATTTCCTTTTAGGCCACAGCTTGATGTGGTTTCGCTTCCTGTTGAAATTCCAAGTATGCAGACTATACAAGTAATACCTGTTAAATATATGACCGTTGATGAGCCAATGATAGCTGTTGCAAATGAAGCAAGCAGGACTTCATCTATACCCTTATGGTGGATAATAGTAAGTATATGGGTGATCGGTGCTGTTGGGACGATAATATACCATTTTATACGGCATTGGCGGTTTGTGAAATTAGTAAACCGCTGGAGTGAAGACATAACCAGTTTACAGACATTAAATATTATGAACACTTTGAGAACAGAAATGAAAATTGGGACGCATGTAGGATTAAAGACCTGCTCCGGTATCACAGGACCCATGATGGTTGGCTTTTTCCGACCTGTCATATTCCTGCCTGCTGTCAAAGCATCTTCCGATGAGTTGACATTTATTTTAAGACATGAGTTAATTCATCTAAAGAGGAATGACTTATGGTATAAGGTATTAGTTTTACTCACAACCGCTATCCACTGGTTCAATCCGATAGTACATATCATGGCAAAAGCTATTGGCGAACAATGTGAAATTTCTTGTGATGAGCTTGTTTTACATGGAGCAAATTTTGAGCAGCGTAAGCAATATGGCGAGACCATCATTGGAGTTGTTAGAACCGGAGCAAAGCTCCGAACAGCATTATCAACTAATTTTTATGGAGGGAAAAGAAGTATGAAAACTCGTATTTTTTCAATTATGGATACGACCAAAAAGAAGGCCGGAATTACTATACTTTGTGTTGTACTTATAGCAACAATTGGCACAGGTATTGTGTTTGCTGCTGATTCAGCAAACAACGGCAATTTTGTTAATGTTACTGCTGACAAGAAAGAAGAAAAACCAATCATTGGACCTACTGAAACCAAGGAAGTAGTTGGCATAGATGTTGAATCCTTAGATGCTGGTGAGTTTGTGTGTATAGGAGGGCCATATTCACTTGAAGAAGGAGATATAATCCAATATGATATAACGTCGGTAGGAAAAGGACACTTGAATGCAGAATTTCGTAAAACTAATAATCCCAATGATAATAAAGGATATCTGGGACATTTGGGGGTTGCAGGTAACTCTATTAGGGACCTCAATTCTTTTATAGTCAGTGAGTCATTAGCAGGTGAGTATTATTTATGGATTGGGAATTTTGACGGTAAGATTAATGAAATAGAGTTGACGAAGGATTATAACACTGGAACTCTGAGCAACATTAAAGGAACTGTTAAGATAGCTGCCAAAATAGAAGAGCTCTATAAAGAACAAGAAACTTTAAAAACTGAGGTAATGCCTTCAAATCAAAAGGAGGTTGCATCTAAGCTTATTGGCGTTAAAATGTCAGATGAGAGCAAGTTTAGACCGGAAGAATGGAAGGATATACTCGCGAAGGTCGAAAGCGGTGAAGTCGCATTGGAGGATGAAAGCTCCATAGGGCTTACAAAATCCAAGCAAGACATTGACGTCGATGTAAAATCTTTAGATAGTGGTGAGTTTGTGTGCCTGGGACGATATACACTTGAAAAAGGCGATATAATTAAATATAACATTGCAGCAGAAAGGGACAGCATTTTAAATATCGGCTTTAGCAAAACGGCTGACCCGCTTGACAACAATCAATACCTTGGGCATTCGGGGTCTGCTGGCAACTCCACAATTATTGCCAATCATCCTTTTATATTCAAAAATTCATTATCAGGTACTTATTATTTGTGGGTAGGCAATCCTCAATTTCAATCACTTAATAATATTAAAGGAGCTATTGAGATAGCAGAAGAGTAAAAGCTAAAAGCAACCTGAGATTTATATTTACTAAAAGGATTAGACGATAATCTGTGCCAAATGGCGGCTTTGACGTTGTTTCAAAACCGCCGTTTTCTTTTTTGAAAAGTGGAATTGTGAGGCTATAGATATTTTTCTGCAGTAAATTCCGTCTTTGGTTCAGTAATATAAAGTTACGTATGCTAAATCGTTTGATTCAGATAGCGCCAGTATCATCAGGAAAGTTCCTGTCCATACTGGTGTTTTCTCTATAAAGCAAAGGCTTGAAAAGTGAACCGGCAGGATACACAATCATGTTTTAAAATCTTTTTCGTCAGGGGGGTATACAAAAGCCCAAAAAATCTGCTGATTAATAGGGGGATATATTTTTGATAAAACCTTACCTAGTTTTAACTCAAAATTAAATGGATTGTAAGAAGTTTTCAAAATGATATGACAAACCAGCCGAAAAGGAGAAGACTTTGCGCCATGACGCTTATTATTTTTTGGCTCGTATCCTGCCAGAAGGCAGTATGTCCCACGTTGTAGCAAGCACTGAACTTGTGTGCCCAAGTTCGCTTGTCAGTGGGATACCCCTGAAACCCCTACCAAAACGCAAAGGAGGAATCACATGCGTAAACACAACAAAACCTTTCATATCCGCTTTACGAAATCGGAGTATGAAAAGCTGTGCAGCCTGTCAGAAAGAACAGGACTGCCAAAATCCACCTATGTCCGCTTTATGATTAAAGGGCAAGTTCCAAAAGATCGTCCTTCACCTGATTATTATGCTATGACAAAACAGCTCTATCGAATTGGCACCCTTTTAAACCAGATTGCAGCCCGAGCTCATACTACTAACTATATTGATGCCAAACAGCTGGAGGAAGCGCTTATGATGCACCGGCAAGCCCTGTTAGATATTCAGGAAGCAGTCCTGTTACCGGAAGCAATGGATACTGAAACTGTTCTTCATCATGCAAAGGAGTTGGAAGTTCTGGGCGAACAAACAGAGCCAAGCACAGAACCCATGGTATGAGATATCACAAATAGCAAGGAGGTGGACAAATGTGCAAGTGTAATACAAAAATTCCGCTAACTAATAAAACTCCCAATCTTGACTTTGAAAGGGAAATCGGCAGCACAACCTATGAGGTTACATCCCACTTTGAGCAGGATGCAAAAGAGGATATGACTATAAAAGTCAAACGGCTTATCTTAAGAGAACATGAGGAAGAGGAATAGCAGTTTATCGCTTTAAAGCATGACTTCGGATAACGGGTATGGTAAAATATTCTCATACAATATCCGTTTGTCCGACTGTCCACAAAGGAGGATAATTATGCAAAGACAGTCAGACAAAATCACAGCCCTATATTGCCGCTTGTCAAGAGATGACGAGCTGCAGGGTGATAGTAACAGCATTGTAAATCAGAAGAAGATACTAAGTAAATACGCTAAGGAGAACGGCTTTCCCAATCCTGTATTCTTTATAGACGATGGGATATCCGGCACCACCTTTGACCGCCCAGATTTCAAACGTATGATTGAAATGGTAGAGGATGGAAAAGTATCTAGGGTCATCATCAAGGATATGTCCCGCTTTGGACGTGACTATTTGAAAGTAGGACTTTATACCGAGGTGATGTTTCCTGAGAAGAATGTCCGCTTTATCGCAGTAAATGATGGCGTAGACAGCGCCTGTGGCGACAATGAGTTTACTCCATTTCGCAATATCATTAACGAATGGTACTGCCGGGATACCAGCAAGAAAATCCGTGCCGTATTCCGTACCAAAGGACAGGCTGGGGAACATTTAACAACAAATCCACCCTATGGGTATGTTAAAGATCAGGCCAACCCAAAACAATGGATAGTAGACGAAGAGGCCGCAAAGGTAGTGCAAAGGATTTTCGACCTGTGTATCGCAGGATTAGGCCCCACACAGATTGCTAAACGTCTGACGATGGATGGTATCCTTAACCCCACCGCTCATCGCCAGAAGCTGGGACAAAAAGTAGCAGCTCCTTTACCTGTAAATCCTTGCCGATGGGTTACAGAAACAGTAAAGGCAATCTTAGAACGGAAGGAATACCTGGGGCATACAGTAAACTTCAAGACCTACCGTAAGTCCTATAAGAGCAAAAAGAAGATGGATAACCCAAAGGAAAAACATCTTGTATTTGAGAACACGCATCAGGCTATCATCGAGCAGGCACAATGGGACAAGGTACAGGCATTGAGAAAAAACAAGCGGAGGCCTACAAAGACCGGCAGAACAAGCATATTTTCAGGGTTGTTTGTGTGTGCGGATTGTGGAGCTAAGCTATATTACTGTACTGCAAACGGTTTTGAGGAAAGGCAGAACCACTTTGTTTGTTCCAATTACAAAAGCAACACGGGAACATGCTCCGTTCATTTCATAAGGGAAGTTGTTCTTTACTCTTTAGTGCTGGAACATATTCAGGGTATTATACGGTATGTACGGCAGTTTGAGCAGGTATTTGTCAAGCAAGTAAGAAAGAAATCTGCTGAAGAACAAATGAAGATGATTGTGGAGAAGCGGAAAATGCTCCAAAGGGCACAAGAGCGTATAGAAGAAATAGACCGATTATTTAAACGTATTTACGAAGACTGGTGTTAGTATATTAGTGTAGACACAAAAAGCCGAACACCTTAAAATATAAAAAGGGAAGGAAGTGTCTACAATGGCAAAAGGGCAAAAGTATTATACAGAAGAATTTAGAAAGACAATT
>Ga0134102_1000643_pt1 | contig 38132 bp, 33 predicted proteins | sample 13_3_2metaG_FD_94447 | JGI IMG/M metagenome (GOLD analysis project Ga0134102, IMG submission 94447) | Switchgrass degrading microbial communities from high solid loading bioreactors in New Hampshire, USA - 13_49_3.3_201_A3 metaG | ecosystem: Engineered > Bioreactor > Semi-continuous > Anaerobic...
AGGGCACGACCGTGCGCGATGTGGACATCCGGCGCGTGCAGGATATCCTCGTCGAGCAGGACGTCCCCCTGCCGAGGCACCCGAAGACGGATCCGGAGCTGGAGGAGTACGTCAGGGCGCGCGAGTACGGCCTTTACACGGAGTTCGCGAAAGCCGCGAAGGCCGCCGGCGACGCGCGCTCCATCTACGACCCGGTAAAAATCTACCAGCAGCTCCTGTAAGCCGGATTGCGTAAAGACTGCTCTCTCCCGCACGTTTGCTGCTTTTGATAACAGGACAGGGTGATTCCCTTGGCTCCTGTCGGGCTTGGCCTGACAGGAGCCCTTTTTATTCTCTGCCCGGCGCGACGGCGCGCGGTGGAGGGCGATATAAAAGCCCGTATTCTGAATTACGGGCTTTTTTCGCGATGCGGGCGGTCTATTTAGGTGATTTTTATGGGCGATTAAAAACTGGCGGTTTAGCTTGCGGCGCTCGCTCACGCCGGGCGGCGCGGGGCTGCTTTGCTCGGGCTGGAGAAACTTGTTGTATAGCTCCATGGCCGCCGCGGTGTACATGCCGCCGTAGCGCGCGAGCATCTCGGGCGTGCCGTAAGGTGGGCGAACCTTTTTATTCTAATCTGCGCCGCCCCCTACCGGAGCGTATGCCGCATTATAACGCGGCATTCCGCCTTTGCGCCGCCGGTCAGGCCGGCCGCAGGCGGCCGCACAAGGCATAAAATGGCCGCCTGCCCGTGATGCGGTACCGCCTTCAGCTGCCTTGGCCGGTTCCGGCGCTCCAACATCAAAAAGCCTGTTTGAACGCCGGCCCAGCTTCGCCTGCTTGCCCCCGAAAGAATTTGTTGCCGCATTGAATCATCCGTCAGCGCCGCCGGCGGCATGTCAGAAATCGCGCACAGCGAGAGCAGCCCGGCAGGCCGTCATAATAAAAGCAAAAACCTGCCACCGGCAGGTTTTTGCTTTATTGTCTTTAGCCCAGCACGATTTTGTGCACCGCCTCGATGAGGTCCACCACATTGGAGCGCCGGACGAGCGACACCGGCTTTCCGTCCACCACGGCCAGGCAGTAGGTGCCGTCGTACCTGTACAGCTGGATTTTAACATGCGGGAAGTTATCACTCTCCAGATGGACCGTGAGGCTGATTTCCTCTTTCTGCGCGGGCTTTTCGTCCGTGAACTTCTCGGCTTTCAGGGCCCTGAAGGCGCTGCGGAAGCTCGTTATATCGAGCTTTTCGCCCTGATAGTAATAGGTAATCTCATTGTCCTTCTTCTCGGCGGTTATGGTGTAGCTGCCGCCTTCGAGCGAGATGTCAAACTGCGTGATGATGTCGAGGTCGGCGGGGAACACTTCCTGGTGGCGCAGGTCGTTAAAGGAGGCCGCCATGAGGTCCTTGTAGTCGTCCGCTGAAATCTTGTAGACGATTTTGGACTGGCCGACCCGCGCGTAAGCGGTGATCTCCTCGTCCTTCTTATCCTCGGATTCGGCGTTTTCAGCCTTCTTCTTTTCCTCGGGGTCACGGCTGACGCTTATCGTGAATGTCTCTTCCCCATCCCCACCTTCCGGTGCGTAGCGCACGGTGACCATGAGCTCCGGCGCGTCGAGGCCGTATTTTTTGAGCTCTGCGTCCGTTGCCTTGTAGGTGACGTAGTCGGTCAGCTTCAGGGTTCTGATGTTCGTGAGGTAGCTGTTTACCCGCGATGTGTCAAGGGGATGCTTGCCGCCGCCGAGGCGGGCGAAATAGACGTCGTCCTTGCAGTATGTGTCCGCACTGTTTTCCTCGTAGACGATGTTGTACGATTCCGCGCCCTCAAACCGGATTTCCTGCACTTTGTTAAAAGACGGCGCCTTGTCGTTGTCAATGAGGTCTTTCAGCTCCACGCCGTACTCGTCAAGCGGGTCTTTTTTGACGAGGTAGACGTTGCCGTCCCCGATGGAGACGTAGCGCTGGGCGTCCATTTTGCTAAAGTCGCCCAGCTTAATCTCGTAGGACTTGTCCCCGTCAGACAGCCGGATGGTGCAGACCGGTTTGTCCAGGCCGTACTGGCCGTAGTTTTCCACGTCTTCGATGATAAAAGCCGCGCCGAATTTCTCGAACACCTTCAGGAGCTTATCGATTCTATCCTGATCCACGGGGAACTGCTCGTCGGCGTCGTAAATCCACTTGTCGTCCTTGTGGAGAGCGAATTTCTTCGAATCATGCTCCCAGGACAGCGTTTTGACGGAGTCGGGGGGTATCTCCAGAATAACCGCGTCGGTGTTTTTTATCTTTTCCTTATGCTCTTCCACGCGGCTGACAATGAACGTGGCGATGCAGACGACCGCCAGAACGGCCAGCAGTATATAGATCCTCTTAGACCGTTTCACGATGCATCCTCCTCCTGCTTATGACGACAACGATGCCGGCGCCGAGGTAGACAAGCGGGAAGACGCCGATCATGAGCACCTTCAGCAGGGAAGCCGTCGAATCGCTGATGGTCAGGTAGTTGTAATTGAGGGACTTGCTGCGGATGGCCATGGCCTCGGTTTCCCCGATGAGCGCGGACAGGGCGTTCATGGCCAGGTCCACGTTCGCGCCGGACGAGTACGCGTTATACATATCGTCCAGGAAAGACGACGAGGCAAACCAGACGATCTTCCCGCCGAGGGCCCTTTCAATGGCAACCGCCACGGCGAAGGGGCCGTCAATGTCCCCTTCTTCTTTCTGATAGGAGATCGTCTCGCCGGCCTTGCTGAACGCGGCGTCGGAAGTGGTCAGCAGGGCGGTCACCGTGGCGTTGGAGGGCGTCTGCCCGATGGTCAGGCCGTGGGAGGCGGGCATGAGTGGGAAGTATTTTTCCTCGATGAGAGACTTTGTAATCTCGTGATAGTTCATCTTCGGCGCGAGAAGGAGGGGGACCTGGAAGGCGTAATACTCCCTGTCCTGCTCCACCACGACGCCCTCGTTGACCTTCACGCTGTAGTCGGCCAGCAGCCCGTACAGGTTTTCCAGAACGCCGTCCTTCGTGGGGCCGGCCGCCACAAAGAGTTTTCCGCCCTTCTCAACGTATTCGGCGAGCATGTCCTTTTCCTTGTCCGAAATGTCGCTGGAGGGCGCGTAAATCATGACCGCGGCCGCGTCTTCTGGGATGGCGTCCACCTTCAGCAGGGAGAGGGTTTTGACCTCAATGTTGTCCTTTTCAATCTGGTCCTTAAACGTGGAGGGCAGCCCGGGCTCGCCGTGCCCCTCCAGGACGTAAAGCTGCGGCAGCTCCTCGCGCGTGACGTAGTCGATGGCGGAGGTGATGGCGCCTTCCCCGTCGAAAGAGGTGCTGTAGGTGTAGGAGTAGATGTTCGTCTCCGTCACGTAGATATCGTCGTAGCTGATGTACCGGCTGCGGCCGCCGGACTCCACGACAAGGCTGTTGTTCTTGACTTTCTCATCGGTGTACTGCTCGGCAAAGGTGGGGTAAACGTCGGGGTTTCTCTTGACCACCCTGATATGGTCGGAGAGGCTCTCGTACTTGCTCAGCAGGTTTTCGATGACGTCGTCTTCCTTGTCGGCCTGCACAATCCAGTAGATGGTCACGTCCTGGGTTAAGTTGTTGACCACGGCTTTCGTGTTGCTCGTGATGGAGTAGAGCTTTGACGCGCTGATGTCAAACTTTGTTTTCGCGCTCGGCAGGGAGGACATGAAAATGTTGACCACAATCACAATCGCCAGCACGATGGCGGTTATAATCAGGGAATACGACCCGCCGCGCATGGCGATGCGGCTTGACGCCTGCTGCGAGGCTTTCAGGCGCTCTAAGAGCTTCATCAGTTGTACCTCCTCTTTTCGAGAGACTGCACGGTAAGGAACAGGAAGAAGGCCATGACGGTCAGGTAGTACACGATGGCCGTCAGGTCAAAAGCCCCGTTGACGAAGGTGTAAAACCGCTCGAACAGGGACAGCTTCTTCATGATGCCCGGCAAAAGCCCCTCGAACGTCTTCACATCCGCGAAATACACGGCGATTACCGCGGCGATGAGGACGAAGCACACGCCGTAGGCCAGGTTCTCGTTTTTCGTCAGGTAGCGGATAATGAGCCCGAGCGCGACGATCAGGACGCACATCGCGATGACCGCCCCGTACGCCGTGGCGGACACATACTCCGACAGCCTGACGCTGTAGAAGTTAAGCAGTATGACCGCAATGCAGATGCCGGCGGCAAAGCCCTGGTTTTCCGTGAGTGAGGAGATGAACACGCCGACGGCAATCAGGGCGCTGCCCAGAATGAAGAAAGCGAAAATGGAGCCGTAGGCCGTCAGCAGGTAGACGTCGCCAAAGCGGGAGAAGATGAGCGGGTAAACGCAGATAATGCACAGGGGGATGAGATAGACCGTCAGCAGCGCGAGGTACTTGCCGATGACCACCTGCGTTGTGGTGATGGGGAGGGAGTAGAGGAGCTGGTCGGTCTTTTGCTTTTTCTCCTCCGCGATGACGCGCATGGTCAGAATCGGCACAATCACCACGAAGATCAGGCAGCCGAAGCTGAGGACAAATTCAAAATTGCTCACCGCCGCCTGAATGTTGTAGAGCATCGCGCCGATTCCCACGAAAGCCAGCAGAAACGCCCCGAAGACGTAGGCCGTCAGCGAGTGGAAATAGGTGCGCAGTTCGTGTCTCAAAACCGCTTTCATTTGCCGGTCACCTCGCCTTCCGACTCTTTCGCGCCCGCCGGGGGCTCTTCGTTCTCAGCGCCGGCGTCGCTTTCCGTCAGCTCAATGAACACCTCTTCGAGATTGGCCTTTTTCAACGCCATCTCCAGCAGGACCTTGCCCCTTGCGGCGAAGGCGCTGAACACGGCGCGCGAGATGTCGTAAATATTGTCGCAGTCCGTTTTGATGCGGGCGTAGACAAAGTCCTTTTCTTCGATGCGCATTTCCGCAATGCCGCCGATGCTCTCCAGGATCTCCTGCGTCTCGAGCGCCGGGGCGTCGGTGGTGATGGAAATCTCGTTTTGCGTCATCATGATTTTTTCGAGGTTTTCGAGCGTGTCGAACGCCACGAGCTTTCCTTTTGAGAGAATCATGACCTGGTCGCAGATTGCCTGCACTTCGGAGAGGATGTGCGAGCTGAAGACCACCGTGTGGGTTTTGCCCAGTTCCTTAATCAGGTCGCGGATTTCAATAATCTGAATGGGGTCAAGCCCCACGGTCGGCTCGTCGAGGATGATGACCTTCGGGTTGCCCAAAAGCGCCTGGGCAATCCCCACCCTCTGCCGGTAGCCCTTGGACAGGGCCGATATGCGGCGGTTTTTCACGTTTTCGATTTTTGTCTTGTCAATGACCTCCTCAATCTGGCGCCTCAGCTCCGCGCCCCGCAGACCTTTCGCCTCGCCCACAAAGCGCAGGTATTCAAGGGGCGTCTCGTTTAAGTACAGGGGTGGGTGCTCGGGCAGGTAGCCGATCATCTTCTTTGCCAGCTTCGGCTCTTCAAAGATGTCGTATCCGTAAATGTTGACCCGGCCATCCGTGGCGGACAGGCAGCCCGTCATAATGTTCATCGTGGTGGTTTTCCCGGCGCCGTTTGGCCCCAGAAAACCGTAAACATGCCCTTCGTGGATTTCAAAGGATAGGTCGTCAACAGCCTTGAAATCACCGTAGCATTTCGTCAGGTGTTCGACCGATATCATGGTTTGCCTCCTTTGCGTGTTTTTGGCAAGCATGTTTTTATTTTAGGCAGTAATATTTAAACGCGGCTTAAATTATTTGTAAAGAAATTTTCAATAAATTCCATCGGTACGCACAAAGCTGTTAAAAGGCCGCTCAATGTGATTGAGCGGCTTTTCAGCGAAGGCGGATTTTCCAGAATTTTCGGGCTCCGCCGACGGGCGGAGGCGGCCCCGGCGCGGCGAAACGGTTGACTTCATGCCGCGTATTAAACTATAATGACAATGAATGACAAATAATGACAGTGCCCGACAAATTGTCGAAAAAGCCTGGCTAAAGTTAAGGGTTCAAAAGCGCCTAAAGGGGTTTTCGTTTTTCCGAATTCGAGTATAGGACAAGGGTGTTTTTTATTTGCGGCGTGCGTTCATCATCGGGAGTTCCTCCGGAAATGAATGTCTGGATAAAGCTGCAACACGCATCCTAAAGGGTAAACCGGCAGGGGGACATTTGTGCATTATCAATATCATCCTTACATCTGGACGGGGGTTGCGTCGGCGGCTCTTTCTGTGACCCTGGGGATCTTTATCGTGCTCGGGCGCCGGAATGTCAAAGGCGCCAAAAGCTTTGTGGCCTGCCTTGTTTTCGCGGCCGTATGGTCGGTCGGGAACGCGCTGGAAATCGCCGGCGCCAATTTGGAGACAAAGCTGCTTTGGGCGAATATCCAGTACTTCGCGTACTGTTATCTCCCGGTCGCCATGCTGGCGTTGTGCCTTGAGTTTTCCGACTTTGACCGCCGGGTGAATTTGAAAAAGGTCCTGTGGCTTGCGGTTTTCCCGACCATCATCATGGTCCTTGTCTGGACGGACCGGCTGCACGGCCTGATCCGCTACGATTTCCGCATCGACGGCAGCGGCATCTTCCCCGTCATCGTCAAAAAATTCGGCCCGGTGTTTTACGTCCACGCGCTGTATTCGTATCTCCTGTGCCTGTTCGGCTGGATTTTGCTGTTTAGGGCGGTGGTCTTTAAAACGACCATATACCGCAAGCAGACGGCCCCCTGCTCCTTGGAATCAGCCTCGTCATCGTGCCCAACATCCTGTACATACTTGGCCTGAGCCCCGTGCAAAGCTTCGACCTGACGCCCGTTTTCTTTGTCCCCGCCGGTTTCGTCATCACCTGGGCGATCCTCCGGTACAAGATGTTCGACGTTGTCCCCCTGGCCTGGGCCCGTGATTCAGACCATGGAGGCCGGGGTGATGGTTTTAGACCTTGAAAACCGGGTTATGTACGTAAACCCGGCCTTTGCCGGCATGGCGGGCATGAGCGAAAACGACGTCTATTCCAGGCCGGTCGGGGAAGTGTGCGCCGGGCTTCCGGAGCTTCTCCGCTTCTGCATGAGCCCGAATGTCATCCCCAGCGAGTTTACCCGGAGCGTTAACGGGGAGGACATGGTTTACGAAGTCTGGCTTTATCCCCTGACGGACAGCAAGAAGAACACGATCGGCCGGCTCGTCGTCGTCAACGACATCACCCGGAGAAAACAGATTCAGCAGGAAAATCAAAAGCAGCAGTGGAAGCTCGCCATCAATGAGGAAAGAGAGCGGTTGGCGAGGGACCTCCACGACAACCTGGCGCAGAAGCTGGGATTTATCAACTATCAGGCTGCGGGCATTCATTTTGAAATGCTCATCGCGGGGGTCACAACGGCCGCGGGCGAGCTGGAAAAGCTCGTGAAGGTGACGCAGACGGCGTACGACGATATCCGCAAGTACATCCGCCTTGCCAGGGAAGCGGCGTCAACGGACAGAAACCTGGTGGCGGCTTTGTGGCAGGAAATTGAAAGCTTTGAGCAGCAGACCGGGATCAAGGTGGAGGCGGATATCGCCCCCGGGTTTACCGGACAGGAGCTCATCCCGCAGGTCCGCCTGAATCTGACGTATATATTTAAAGAAGCGCTCAACAACATCGCCAAACACGCCGGCGCCGGCTGCGTAAAGCTCTCCCTCAACGTGGCGGAAAATCAGCTGCAAGCGGTTATTGAGGACGACGGCAAGGGGTTTGACGCAAAGAAACTGTCCCGAAACGCGAAGGGCGGGTTCGGGCTGAGCATCATGCGGGAGCGGGCCTGGGAAATCGGCGCGCAGATTCGGATTGACTCGGCGGAAGGGAAAGGATGCCGGATTACGCTGAAGGCGCCGATGGAAGAAGGGAAGGTATTGAATGCCAAATAAAACGATGAAAGTGATGCTGGTCGACGACCACGAGCTGTTTATGGAGGGCCTTCAATATCTTCTCAAGACGCACGGAATGGACGTGGTCTGCACCGTCTCGGACGGCGAAAAAGCCCTCATGCAGGCAAGGCGGACGAAGCCGGACATTATACTGCTGGACATTAAAATCCCGAACTGTTCCGGGCTTGACATCCTCCGGCAGATTAAAGCCGTCATGCCGGAAGTGAAAGTCGTCATGCTGACGACTTCGGACGACGATGACGACCTGATAAACGCCATCAAGTGCGGCGCTTCGGGGTACCTGCTCAAAAACACCAGCGCCAAGGAGCTTGTGGAAATGCTCTGCGAGCTGGAAAAAGGAGAAATCCCCCTGTCCCCGGGGCTTGCGACCATTCTTTTCAGGGAATTCAGGCGCGGCCAGGCGGCGGAGGAGTCGAAGCAGCCGGTGGAAAAAGGCGGCCGCGTCGTCCTCACAAAACGGCAGCTGGACGTGCTCGAGATGGTCGCCGGCGGAATGACCTACAAGCAGGTGGGCAGGGCGCTGGGTCTCTCGGAGCGGACGATCAAATACCACATGGGGCGAATCATCGAACAGCTGCATCTGGAAAACAGGGCCCAGGTCATCGCTTATGCGGTCCAGATGGGCCTTATCGAATAATCGTAAAATATCGGGAATATGAGGTTTCACTAAAGTACAGTCCTGGTGAAAAGGACTGTACTTTTTTATATCCGCAGGATGCACATAGGCACATTGTCGAATAAAACCAAAAGCAGGTAAAATAGGTATAAAAAAGTCGAAAAAGCCTTTGCCGCAAATGACCCGATGCGCTCAAGGCAAGCGCCGCCCCGTCAAGAGCGCTTGGAGCGCCGGGCTCATGTCCGCACGGGAAGCGGAGAGCGAGGCGGCGGAAAAACACTTGCGCGTTGTGAAAGCAAAACGGTGCGGGGTATGTATACATCAGTAAAAAAGAAGAAGCGCCCTGAATTTGTCCCGGACAAGAGCGCCCATGGCCTGGAGACGCTCGCCATGATTAAAAGCGACATCAGCCGCTCCGTCGCGCTCGATGCGTCGCTTAAGACGCGGGACCCAATCTGGCATCTTACGGAGACGTTTGCCACCACCTTCAACAGGGCCGGGCGCAGCCTCACCGAACAGCTTGCGGGGGCGGCCGGAATCGACGGCACGGGCTTTGAAACGCAGCGCGATAAGTCAGCCGGAAACGACGGCACCGGATTTGAGGTTCGCGGCGAGGCGGAGCGGCAAGCGCCGCAAGCCGAGGGGAAATGGGACTTTACGAAGCATTACGAGACGTCGCCGCTGCAAAAGCAAAGCGGCCTGTTCCTGCGGAGATTCGGCCAGACCGCGTTTGACGGCGGCAGCCTCGCGGCCGGCATTCTCCAGGGAAAGTCCCGATACATGCTGGTCAGCTGCCTGAAGCGCTCGATTGGGCAGTCCGAGCCGGTCAACGCCAGACAGCAAAAGCTTTTCTGAGGGCCCTCCGTCCACAAAAACCTCCCCCGGGAAGACGCGCAGGTTGTCTTCAACAGGGGCGACATAAAAAGTGCCGTGGGCATCGTCGTCAGCAGCCTGAAAAGCGCCGGGCGCGTGCTGGACACAATTGCCCGGGCCGCCGAGTCGGAAGACAGCCCCGCCGTCCAGGAGAACATCGAGACGCTGCGTCAGCTCTATCCATTTCTGACGGTCGAGAGCGACCGGAAAGCGCTCGAGAAATACCGAGGGAAGCTCAAAGAACTTAAGGAGCAGGGCGCGGGGCAGGAGATAACTTCCATACTTGAAAGGCGCATCGCCAAGCTGCAGGCGATTGTTGATAAAAAGATAGAAATGAAGACGCAGTTTATGACGAAGCTGCGCGAGTACAGCGACAACGCCATCGGCGCGGAAGCGCTTTTCATGCGGGCCGAATTTGTCAATGAGGTCTACGAGGAACTCAAAGAGCACGCGGCCGGCTCCGGCGAAGACGGGGACGACAAAGGGAAAAACCGCCGCTATAGCGGGCAGGCGGAGACGGCGGAAACGGAAGCGAGCAAGGAGAAAACGGATGAACGAGCTCCACCCGGATAAAACACAGCCGGGGAAAAAGCCTGAGGAAACCAGGCAGAAAAGCCGGCCGTCTTTACCCGGCCAGCGGGCTTTGCAGGAGAGTCTCCGCGTCATCGGAATGATTCTTCAGTCGGGAGTGGATATATCGGCCCTTTCGGCGGAGCAGCTCCGGCTTGTCGGGAAAACCATCGGGAACACGCAGCTGGTCAGGCTGCTGGGCGGCGCGGGCATTGGCCGCTGCCTGCCCGAAGAAGGCGCTATATGGCCTCCGGACAATCTGCTCGCACAGACCGGCCTTAAAGTCAACGAAGCCGGCGCCGGGCCGCCGGAGACAGGCAGCACGCTCCTCTTTGAGGCGGTGGATGCGGCGCAGATTGCGCCGTCGAATCCGTTCGGCAGCGGCGGCAGCGGAGGACAGCTATGGACTGGCTGATCCGGCTTATTGAGCGGATGGGCTTTGACTATGCCGTTTCCGGCGACGAGGTCCACGTGGTTTTCGCGTCGGGGGCGGCCAAATGGCAGTCGGCGTTTAAAGCCGGCGACGGGCGCGTCCTGATTTACTCGGTCTATCCGTTTGAAGTGAAAAGCGGGGGGAAGTGTGCAGAGGCGTGCAACCGCATCAACGCCGTCTTGATAAACAGCTGCTTTTATTATGAGGCGCGAAACAACAGGGTCGTCGCGCGCTCCGTGGCAAACCTGACAGACGGCTATTACGCGCTCGAGCTGCTCAAAGAGGCCGTCCGCAGCCACTGCCGCGATGTGCTCTCCCAGTGGGACACGGTGTTTTGCGCCGCCGCAGACGTTCTTTCGTTGAATTGAACCGTAAAGTGCGGTTCTTAAAATAATCTAGGAAAAGGAGGAATCTGATTCCGCCGGAGGGGTCAGATAAGAAGCTATGCCAGAATATTTATCTCCAGGCGTCTATGTGGAAGAGGTGGACTCTGGCGCCGTTCCGATGGAAGGCGTCAGCACCAGCACCGCCGGCTTCATCGGAATGGCGGAGAGGGGGCCGGTGGTTGGGAAGCCCCAGCTTGTCACGAGCTTCTCGGATTACAAACGCGTTTACGGCGGCTATCTCTCCGAGGCTAAGTATGGCGAATACCGTTTCCTGCCCTATGCCGTCGAGCAGTTTTTCTTAAACGGGGGCTCCAGGGCGTATATCATGCGCGTCGTGCCCCAGGGCGCGAAGAGCAGCGTCAGCAGCGGCAGCGCCGTGCTCCAGTTTGCGGCGGCCAACCCCGGCGAGTGGGGCGACAAGCTCCGCGTGACAATCACCCCCGCGAGCAAGGCGAAAACGCAGGCCCTTGAAGCGATTGACAACAAGAGCTTCAAGGTCAAAAGCTGCGACGGCTTCACAGCCGGCGACGTCGTTGAGCTGGGCGACGGGAAGACGGTTGTCTACAACGTCGTCAAGTCGGCCATCGACGGCGTCCTGACGCTGGAGCATCCGGTCGACATCAACATCGTCGACACGAACCTGCTCCCCACGAAGTACATCAAGACCTGCGAAATGGACGTCTCGGTCAAGTACGAGGATACGGAAGAGGTCTACACGAACGTATCGCTCAACGAGGCCGGCTCCAGCTACATCGTCAGCAGGATGCAAAAGTCCGAGCTCGTGACGGTGAAGGTCAACAAGGCAGCGGGCGCGAAAGCGGCGGCGGCCGAACCCGAAGACAAGAAGGAAAAGGGCGAAAAGGACGAAAAGGAAAAAGCGCCCGCTCCCGCGCCCGCGCCGAAGAGCGGCGTCGTATCGCCTTACGCGCTTGTGGGCGGCACCGGAAGCAGCCTCACGCTCACGTTCTCCGGCGGAAGCGACGGCAATATCGCCGGGGCCAAGGCCACGGACTTTATCGGTTCGGACGAAGGGCCGGGTAAGCGCACCGGCATCCAGGCGTTTATCGAAAACGCGCAGGTGAGCATCATGGCCGTTCCCGGCGTGACGATTTCCGACGTCCAGCTGGCGCTCGAGGCCCACTGCGAAAACACCAAGAGCCGCTTTGCCGTGCTGGATATTCCTCTCGACAAGAAAAAACCCGCGGAAGTCCTCGAGCACCGCAACATGTTCGACTCCAGCTACGCGGCCCTCTACCACCCGTGGCTTGAGGTGTTCGACCCGCTCGCGAGAAAGTCGACGTACATGCCGCCTTCGGGCGCCGTCGCCGGCATCTACGCGCGGTCGGACATCGAGCGCGGCGTCCACAAGGCCCCGGCCAACGAGGTTGTCCGCGGCTGCACGGGCCTGTCTTGCCTCTACAACGAGGGCGAGCAGGATGTCCTCAACCCGAAGGGCGTCAACCTCATCCGCAGCTTTACCGGCCGCGGCATCCGCGTGTGGGGCGCGCGCACGGCCTCGTCCAACCCGCTCTGGAAGTATGTCAACGTCCGCAGGCTCTTCATCTACGTCGAGGAGTCCATCAAGGCGAATACGAACTGGGTTGTGTTCGAGCCCAACAGCGAAGCGCTTTGGGGCCGTGTCAAGAGGACGATTGAGCTCTTCCTGTCCTCCCTGTGGCGTTCCGGAGCCCTCGCGGGCACGTCTCCGTCCGAGGCGTACTTTGTGGAAATCGGCCGCAGCACCATGACGCAGGACGATATCGACAACGGCCGCTTGATCTGCAACATCGGCATCGCACCGGTTAAGCCCGCTGAATTTGTCATCTTCAGAATTACACAGCACACCTTGGAAGCCGCAGGCTGATTTCTAGCTCAGGTTTTGTGTGATTCTGATTATGTGAGAAAGGAAGTAAAGCTCAATGGCTGATACGATTTTAAGATATCCATACAGATCATTCAGATATGCCGTCGAGATTGACGGTATTACGCGCGGTGGCTTCAGCGAGGTCTCCGGGTTTGACCTGAGCGTCGACGTCGTGGAATACCGCGAGGGTGACGACCTGCGCAACACGCCGCGCAAGCTGCCCGGCCTGACCAAGTACGGCAACATCACGCTCAAGTGGGGCGTCGTCGGCGACATGGACTTCCTCGACTGGATCTTCACCGTGGCCCCCAGCGACCAGGCCCCGCCGACGGGCATCGAGCGCAAGAACATCACCATTACGCTCATCGACGACTCCGGCGGAAACGGCCCCTCGTGGACCGTCATCAACGCGTGGCCTGTCAGGTACTCCATCCCCGACCTCAACGCCCTTGGCAGCGAAGTCGCGGTCGAGTCCCTCGAAATCTGCCATGAAGGCCTCACCAGGACGGCGGGCGGCGAAGCCGGCACGGCCGTGACGGTCTAAGCTGACATATCGCGTATGATTTGTCTTCCGGAAGAGGTGGCCCAAAGCCGCCTCTTCCGGCGACAGACAGCAAAGCTGCCGTTTTCGCCCTGGCAGATGAAGAAAGGAGACATTTTGCATGCAGACGGAATTTGAGTTTACCCTTCCTCGCGGCTACGTCGACGCCGACGGGGAAGTCCACAGGCACGGCGTCATGCGCCTTGCGACCGCGGCCGACGAAATCCTGCCGCTTAGGGACCCGCGCGTTCAGCAAAACGGCGCCTACCTCTCCATTATTCTGCTGTCCCGCGTGATTACAAAGCTCGGGACGCTGCCGGCCATCAACACAAAGATCATTGAAAACCTCTTTACCGTGGACCTGGCGTACCTGCAGGACCTGTACCAGCGGATTAACATGATGGACGTGCCGGGGTATAAGGTGACGTGTCCCAAGTGCGAGCACGAGTTTGAGCTGCCCATCGATTTTTTAATAGAGGAGTAGGGCTTGTCCTCTATCCGACGGACAGGCTCTACGAAGAGATGGCCTTTCTTGCGTATTACCTGCACTGGTCCCACGAGCAGGTGATGTCGCTGGACCACAAGGAACGGCGGCGCTGGTGCTCCGAGATATCGAAGATCAACAAAAAGCTCAGCGGGACGCCGGAGAACATCTTTGAAAAATACAACAAATAACGTGCAGGGGCGAAGGTGTACCGCTTATGGCACAGGGCATTCTGACACACCCGTACAGGGTGTTCAGATATAAAGTTGAAATTGATTCGATCACGTCGGGCGCGTTCAGCGAGATATCGGGCCTGAGCCAGTCGGTGGACGTGGTGGAATTCCGCTATGGAAATACGTCGAGGACGACGCCGCGGAAACTTCCCGGACTGACAAAATACGGGAACGTCGTCCTCCGCCGCGGCGTGCTCGGCGGGCTCGATACGCTGTCCTGGATTCTCTCGGTGGCCTCGAACGGCACGTCGGGGCCCACGGGCATTCAGAGAAAAAAAGTCACCATTACGCTGGTCGACGACGCCGGCAAGGACGGCCCCAAATGGGAGCTGATCGACGCGTGGCCGGTTTCATACGAGGTGTCCGATTTGGACGCTACGTCAAGCGAGGTGGCGTTTGAGACGCTGGAGATCGCCCATGAGGGGCTGACCCGGTTCCCGCCGCCCAATGAAAACACGGCCAAAAAGAACGTCGGGTCGATTCTTTCCTACTGAGTTTTTTCTGGAATTTCGCAGGGGAGTGGGTGAGCTTTATGTCTTTGTTCGGACTTAAGGAGGAAGCCCTTGGCTGCTATTTCCGCGTCATGCTCGGCGCGGATCTGGACGCCAATTTCTCCTCGGTCAGGGGACTGTCCTATGAAATTGAGATGGAGACATACCAAGAGGGCGGAAACAATGCCGGCCCCCGCTTTTTCGGTTCTTTCGAGCAGGCCTCGAGTGAAACGAAAGCATCCGGCGGAAAAAGCCTGACGGCCTTTGCGCGCGGCGGCGTGGCGTATACCGCGCTTTCCGGCGCGCTGGGCGGCATGGCGGGCACCGCGTCAAGCGCGCCTTATGGCTGGCCGGTTACCGCGCCCGGCGGCGCGTATGGTGGGCACGCCGGAAAAATAGCGCCTGCCGGCGGGTTTGGCGCGGCGGGCGGTATCCGCGGCGCGAATATCGGGGCAGGTTATCCCGCGCGTTTTGGCCGCGGCGTTTTGCCCGGCGGCGCGGTGTTCCTTGGACGGCAGGCGCTTTGCCGTTGTTCCTTGGCGGCGCAAACCCGTACGCACGGGCGTAGGCGTTTCAGGCGTACGGCTCCATGCCGCCGCTGGTTTACGGTAGCGAGGCGCCGGGCGTGCCGAGCGCCGCCGCGCCGGCGGCGCGCGAAAGAGCGCCCCGCTTTTCGGCGGAAAATAGCGCAAGACTCTTCTTTGGCCGCATCTCTTACCTTTTAGGCAATACCTTAGGCAATACCGTCGGGATGCTATCCGGACGCCTGGCGAGACAGACCGGCCTGCCCGCGCCCCGGAGCGCATCCGGCATCGCGCCCCCGGTCACATCGCAGGGGAATCTCGGCGGGCTGCCGCTCATGCCGGGACAGGCGCCGCCTTCCCGTCAGAGCGGCGGGGCGGGCGTTGCGGGCCGGACGGCTTCCCGCGGCGTCACGCGGCAGGGCGGTATGGTGGAACAAGCTGCCGACGGCAAATTAGCGACACCGTCCGGCGAGGCGGTTCCTTCTGATGCGCGTGCTGCTGGACAGCCGCTTGTGCCGGGGCAGGCACTGCCGACTTCCGAACAGGCAATCGGCGCGGGCGTTGCAGGCCGGACAGCCGCCCGGCGCGGCGTCGCGCGGCAGGGCGGCATAGCGGACTTTGCCGCCGACGGCGGCGAATTAGCAACGCCGGCTGGTATAGAGACATTCCCCGGCGGATACCAAGGCGGCCTGAGCCTTACAGGCGGCCCGGGCATGCGCAGTTTGGGTTATACCGCTGGCCCGGGCGGCATTGGGGGCACCGTCGCCCTGAGCCGAATCGGCGGCTTAGGAAGCCGCGGTCTGGGTATCGTCGGGCAGGGCGGTATCGGCAGTCTGGGCATTATTGGCGGCCCAAGCAGTTTTAGTGGTCTGGATAATGTCGCCGGTCCGGGCAGTATTGGAAGTATGAATCTCCTCGATACCCCGGATGCCGGAAGCGGCGTGTTGGGAATACAATCGCCGTGGCTGTCGCCTTACCCGCGGGTGTCCCTGAGCTTTTACGGCGGGGACGGCGCGTCCGGACAGCCGCAGGCGGCCGCGTCCGGCTATCCTGCCGGAGCGCAGACCGGCGAAATCGCGCCGGCGGTTCTGGCGGCGGCTTTCGGCAGGACGCTGGAGAGAGCGCTCTCAAGGCCCCTGGCGGAGGGACTGCTGAGCCTCGCTCCCGGCAGAAATCCCGCGGCGGCTTCAGGCATACAGCCGGCGGCGGGTTACCGCGCGTATAGCCGCGCGCACGGCAAGGCGCATGCGGTGCGTCGCGTTCAGCCATCCGAAGGGCTGGAAGACGCCCCTGCCGTATCCGAGCACAGCGGTGATTTGAGCGCGAACGATAGAGGTCGGGGTCACCGCATGCGATATTCCGCCAGCCGCTCCGGTATATTAAGCGGCCGGACGATTGCGGGGCTATCCGCTGTCCGGCGGCAGGCGGGCGGACTTTATCACGCGGGCGCGCCGGAAAGCGCCTTCAGCCCGGCGGTGCCGGCGGCGGAACCCGAGGCACCCTCGCCCTACGGCCTTGCACCTGTTTCGGGCGGCGGGACAGCGGCGGAAAAAATGCTTGAGAAAGCGGCGTACCCCGCCCTGCATCACAAGACGGACGCTCAGGCACTCCCCGAAGGGGAAAGCCGCCTTGCGCGCGTCCGGACGCTCAAGGCACTGTCGGCGGGCGACGTTGAAAAAACCCTGCGCGGCGCGGCGATCGGCGCGCTGAGCGCGGAGATGGCCATCATAAGCGGCCGGCGCGCCGGCAGGGGGTTTGTGCCCGCAAGGCCCGGCACGGGCGCTTTTGAGGGGACACGGCCCGGCCGGCTGCGGATGCAGCTGCGCGATTACTCGAAAATGGCCGTTTTGAGCGGGAAGCAGGAGGAAGACGAGCCGCCTTCCGTTCTTGAGATGCTGGCGGCGCCGCAAAGCGACATGCGCAGCATCTTCAGCCCGGCGGAGATTGTCATGTTCACGCCGCCGGCCTACATGAACCAGTACGGAACCGCCCTGTCGCCCGTGGGCCGCCAGGACTGGAAGAACATCGGCTGGGACGACCGCCAGAGGCAATCGGGCGGGCAAAGCGCCGCGCCCCGCGCGGGGCGGTTTAAGACCGCGCAGCAGGAGGCCGAGGAGTTCTTCCGGGCGCAGGCCTCATTGCGGGAGAAGGTCGGCAGGCCGTTTGATAAGAGCACGCTGGGAACGGTGTCGGGCCTGCCGGCGCCCCGGTACCAGCCGCCCGACATGACGTATAAAGAAAATCCCTCGGACGTGACCGGCAAGCTCCTGTCGCAGCAGGTGCAAAAGCCGCGGTCGCTGAACACGCCCGTGAAAACGACGCGGGAAGTCCAGGTGCACGGGGCGGGCCTGAGCGAGCCCGAGATTAATAAAATGGTCGACAGGATCTACAGCAGGCTTGAAAGCCGCATCAAAGCGGAAAAACGCCGCTTTGGGCTGTAAAACATTCGCGTAAATCATTTGAGGTGGTGGCTGAATGCCGGTTCAGACGCTGTTTTTGAAAAAGGCGACGATCAAGCAGATCGACCCCCCGAGCCTTGAGGAGATTACCGTCCTGTTCAACCCGTCGGAGTATACGATTGAAAGCTCAGTCAAATACGCCGAGCACAACGTCCTCGGGCTTGATATGCCCATCGCGCAGTTCGTCAACGGCAACCGAGAAACGCTGAAGATGAACCTGTTTTTCGATACGTATTCGGCGGGGCTGGGAGCGGGCAGCACGATGGACGGCCTGAAGCTGGCCGCCACGAGCCAGCTGACGGAGCTGGGGAAAATCGACGTCCGCGAGTACACGAAAAAAATCTACAGCCTGATGGACGTCAAGGGCGACAGGCACGCCCCGCCTCTTGTGGAATTCCGGTGGGGGACGCTGTCGTTCCAGGGGTATATCGTCGCCGTCACGCAGCAGTTTACGAAATTCACCTTTACGGGAAAGCCTGTTCGGGCCAAGCTGGAGGTCACGTTCCAGCGCTACGTCAAGCCGGCCGACCTGCTCAAGGGCGAGCCGCGCAACTCGCCGGACAGGACGAAGTTCAAGACCATCAGCGAAGGAGACACCCTCACGGCCATCGCCATCGAGGAATACGGGGACGCCGAGATGTGGCGGGAGATTGCGCGCGTCAACAATATCGATAATCCCCGCCTTCTCCGGACCGGCTCCGTGATTAAAATACCGGCCTGGCTGTAATTTCAGGAGGCGCCGCTTTGAGCACCAAAATCACTTTCAGCACTTCCACGCAGTACAGCTACGACGACCTTCAGAAAAAGTACAACAATTTCATGGTGCCGGCCTTTGAAGTGAAGGTGGGGGGCACGAACATCCAGCAGGGGAGCAGCTACATCTCCCAGCTGGAGATCATTATTCCGGTCACGGTCGCAAGCGAGGTGCGCTCCATCGAGATGAGCGAGTGCAACTTTACGATCTCCGGAATATTCGACATGAAAACCTCCTCCTTCAATTCGGACGTGCTGGACAAGCTGAAAATCGGCGCCAAGGTGGAGGTGGCCGGCGGGTACGGCTCTTCGCTTGTCGTGCTGTTTGTCGGCCTGCTCAATCACGTGCGGGTGTCGTACGGAGAAGGGGGCGTGACCATCCAGGTCTCGGCGTACGACTCCACCATTCTCCTGCGCAACGCCAAAAAGTTTGCCCTCTATGAAAACGAGGACAAAAACGCGTTGATTAAAAAGATCCTCCAGGGCTGCGCCAAGGACGGGCTTGCCACCATCAGCGATTCGAACATCGGAAACTTCGGGGGAGAGAAAGTCCGCCTCGAGCAGGCCGGGCTTGACGACTGCGAGTTTATCACGACGCTGGCCAGGCGCGAGAGGTTCTCGTTTGCCATCATCCACGGGCAGGTTGTCCTCAAAAACCTCGTCGACGAGCAAAAGGCGATCATGAAGCTGACGTACGGCAAGAACATCTTTTCCTTCGATATTGAGCTCGACACGACAAAACAGGTCGGCAAAGTGGTGGCGCGCAGCATCCACGACGTGAACAGAACCGGCGTGGAGGGCTCGGCCAGCAGCGTCTCCATCAAAAAAAGCGGCGGCAAGGCGGCCATTGACTTCAGTTCGCTCAAGTCCAAGATCAGCAGCAACGTCATCGAGTACAAAGATCCCCTGGAGAACACGAAGGAGGGCCTTGATAAAATCGCGCAGGCGGTTATGGACGAGCGCGCCATGACGTTCGTCTCCGGGCACGGGATGTGCATCGGGCTTCCCGAGCTTGTCCCGGGGCGGTACATCGAGCTTGACGGGATGGGCAAGCAGATTAATGGGACGTATTTCATCACCAAGGTGACGCACCGTTTCGGTCAGGACGGGTTTACGACGCAGTTTGACGTCAAGGGAGCTTATTCCAAATGGGAATCATAGAAGAACTGATGCAGCAAAACCGGGCCAGCATGACGGACATCGCGCCGAAGAGGGGCATCGTGCTGGCGAAGGTGACGAATATCCAGGACCCGGACAAGAAAAACCGCGTCCGCTGCCAGGAAATCACGACGGACACCGACATCGCCGAGACAAACTGGGCCTGGGTCATGAGCTTTATGGCCGGAAAGGACAGCGGCGCGGTCTTTTACCCGAACGTGGGAGACCTTGTGCTCCTGGCCTACCTCGACGGGGACGCGCACAACCCGGTGGTTCTGGGCAGCGTGTGGAGCGATGAAAACACGGCGCCGTATTCGTACGACGGCGAAAAGAACGACATCCGCTCCATCAAGACGCCGGCGGGGTCGGAGATTCTCATCGACGACACGAGCGGCAAGGAGAAAATCAGCATCACGACGAAGGCGGGCAGCACGGTCGTCCTCGACGACGGGGAAAAGAGCATCGCCCTCAAGGATAAAAACGGGGACAACGCGCTCACGCTCAATCTCCAGACCGGCGAAATTACGCTCAAGGCCAAAAGCAAGCTGACGCTGCAGGCCGGCAGTACGGCCAGCATCACGCTCGACGGGAACTCCGGCGCCGTCACCGTAAACGGGCAGTCGAAGCTGGAGCTGAAGAGCACGCAGATTAACGCCGAGGCGCAGGCGCAGTGCGCCCTCAAGGCCAACGGCCAGATGAGCGTGGAGTCGTCGGGCATCACGCAGGTCAAGGGTTCAATGGTGAAAATCAACTAGTCGAAGGATGGCGGCATCATGGACAGCAAGAGTTTTCTGGGAAAAGGCCTGAGCTTTCCCTTAAGCGTCGACCCCAAGACGGGGAAAATCGCGATGGTGTCCCATGAGGAGGACATCAAGCAGGCCGTCGGCATCATCATCAAAACGTACGTCGGGGAGCGGGTCATGCGGCCCGACTTCGGCTCGCGCGCGCTCGATTATGTCTTCGAGTCCGACTCGCAGGACTTTTCCCTGTCCGTCGTCAACGAAATCACATCCGCCCTTGTGGCCTGGGAGCCGCGCATTGAGGACATCAACGTGAGCACCGACATGAAGGAAGGCGGGGACCGCAGCCGTGCCGTCGTCACGGTCAGCTACAAGGTGCGCAGCACGAACAACTATTTCAACCTCGTCTATCCGTTCTATCTGCAGGAGGGGGTTGAAGCGTGAATAAAGCCCCCATTCTTGACCCGAGGAAAAAGCAGGACATTATCAGGGAAATCCTCGAAAAAGCGAAAGCGTATACGCCGGAGTGGCGCTTTGAGCCGGATGACCTCGACGCCGGCGGCGCCATCGCGGACATCTTCGCCGGCATGTTCTACGAGACGGTCGACCGGTTCAACCGGGTGCCGTACAGAAATTACATCGAATTTCTGAACATGCTCAACGTCTCCAAGAACCCCGCGACGCCCGCGCGGGGATACGTGAAGTTTGACGTCAACACGCCGGACGAGCGCGGCGTGCATATCAAAAAGGGGACGCAGATGTACGCCGACGACCCCGACGGCCAGGGCCGGGACATTGTCTTCGAGACGGAGCGGAGCTTTTACGCGACGCCGGCCAAAATCGATCAGATCCTGCTGGTCGACGCGAAAAAGGACATCATCGAGCCGGCTGATTTTGCCGACGGGCCCGTCGCGTTTTTCGGCGCGAACCCCGAAAAGAATGTCCAGCGCCACGAAGTGTACATAGGGCATGACGACGTGCTGTCGGTCCGGCAGCCGTGCGTCGTGGAAATCAGGCCGCTTTTGAGCGTTGGCATGATGGCGGACAAGGTCATCGGGCGGCTGACCGACCCCAAGTTAGATGGGAGTATTTTGACGGCGAGAATTGGTCGCCGTTCGACGAGGTGCGCGCGGAAAACGAGACGGTCATTGCCGTCAAGCGCTCCGACCGCCCCGTCTGCAGGCAGGACGACGAAAACCCCTACTGGATCCGCTGCGCCATGAGCGGCGGCGAAGACAGGAGCGATATCCTTGTGCAGGGCGTAGACCTGCGCACGAGCCTTATCGGCGAATGGGCCGGCCCCGACGAGGTCTTCTTCAACGACATGCCGATTGACATGGCCCTGGGCGGATACTGCTTCGGCCGGCAGCCTGTGCCGTACGACTGCTTTTATATCGCGTCCGGCGAATTGTTTGGAAAGCGGGGGGCGCAGGTGAGCCTCACTTTCCAGATGCGCACGATCGTCGACAGGCAGATCACGCCGGATAAGATGTACGAGTTTAACAAGCTCATCATCGACAAAAACGACAAGGTCATCAAGGTCGACGAGATATACATCTCCGAAATCACGTGGGAGTACTGGAACGGCAGCGGCTGGCGTCCGCTGAAGGTCTCGGGTGACGTCAATCCCTTCTCCTGCAGGCGGGAGGGCCAGATGGCGCTCACCTTTGTCTGCCCGGCCGATATCCAGAAGGTGGAGGTAAGCGCCCATGAAAACTTCTGGATCCGGGCCAGAGTCGCCTTTGTTGAAAACAACTTCAGCCTCACGGGGGACAGGCTTTTGCCCTTCGTCAAGGACTTAAAAGTTACATACAAATACGGCGCCATGCTGCCGGCTCAGTATATCCGGACGCGCAACAACGGGGAGACTTTCCGTATTAGCAATGCGGACAGGCTGCAGCAGGACATCGTTGTTTACAAGGCGCTCCCGCCGGAGCCGCCGTGCGTTTATATCCGGTTTGACAAGCCCGTGCGGGGCTACCCCGTGAACTTGTACTTTAAGCTCGCCGGACAGTTTGAGGAAGAGCGCGACGTCGAGTTTCAGGTTCTCACGCGCACCGGCTTTAAGAAAATCAAGACGCAAAACTCCACCGACGGGTTTTCGGGCAGCGGCATCGTGAGCCTCTTTCTCAACGAGGGGATGGAGAGCGCGGCGCTTTTCGGCGTGGAAGGCTACTGGCTGCGGCTTGTCGACAACGGCCAGCGGCGGCAGGAGAAACCGCCTCTCCCCGTGGAAGGCATCGAGATGAACGTGGTCGACGTCGTCCAGCAGCGGCGGGAAGAGGAGCTGCGCTTTGCCTCGGACATTTACGAGGCCAACAGGGTGCTGCGCCTTGCCAATACGCCGGTTCAGTCCTGCGAGGTCTGGGTCGACGAGCTTCCGGACATCTCCGAGGCGGAGAAGACGGAGCTTATGCAAAACAGCCCGGACATCGTCCGGATCACGCGCGACAAAAAAGAAAACATCACGGCCTTTCAGGTCCTGTGGACGAGAGTGGACAGCTTCGACGCGTCAGGGCCCGCAAGCCGTCATTATATCCTCGACCCCATCGACGGGACGATTACCTTCGGCGACGGGCGGCGCGGCAAGGTGCCGTCCGTGGGTGAAAACAGCATCACCGTCCGGTATACGTCCGGCGGCGGGGCGAGGGGGAACCTCCCGGCCGGCGCCATTCACGCGCTCGTCCACTCCGTCGCCTTTGTGACGGGCATCCGGAATATCGCGCCCACCTGCGGCGGCAGCGACGTGCAGAGCCTTGAGCTCGTGGAGCGGCTCGGGCCGCTTCGCATCAAGCACCGCTACCGCGCCGTGTGTCCCGAGGACTACGAGGCGATTGTCCGCGAGCGGTTCAACGAGGTTCTCGACGTCAAGTGTTTCCCCCATCTGGACGCGTCGGGGAATAAAAGCCACGGCGCCGTTACGGTTGTCGTCATGGCGCGCAATTACGACAACAGGGATTATTCCAGGCACCTGTGCCAGAGGATTAAAAACGCGCTCTCGGAGTGCTGCGACTGCATGGTGCTCGCGGAGGGGAAGCTCTCCGTCATTCCGGCGACCGTCGTCACGGTCAACGTGACGGTCACCGTCGCGCTCGACTCCGAGGACTTCGCAGCGGAAGCGGAGCGCGGCGTGCTCGACGCCATCGCGGAAATCATCCAGCCGACGGCGGAGGGCCGTCTGCGCCCGATCGGCAGCATCCCCACCACGCTTGACTTTTACAGGGCGCTCAAGTACGTCGACCATGTGACCGCGGTGCGCGACGTCATGATCGAAGGCAGCTACTTTGAGCGCGGCAGGCACCGCCTGATCAATTTGGACGGAAAAACGCCCCTGCCTTTCGCGGTTGTGCTCAGCGGCACCCACACTGTAAAGATTTAAGGCGGAGCGAAAGCGGCGGCGGACAGAAAAGAGGTATAAAGCGTGCTGAACGTACCGAACCTTGACGACCAGCGGTATGACGAAATCCTGGAAAGCGCCAGAAACCGCATCCCATACCTGTACGACGAGTGGACGGACTTCAACGCCCACGACCCGGGAATCACCATCCTTGAGCTGTTTGCCTGGTACAAGCAGATGCAGCAGTACCACTTAAACCGCATGACGGACCGCCACAAGCTCAAGCTTCTCAAGCTGCTGGGCGTCGAGCCCGAGGGGCTGCGCGAGACGACGGCCATGGTGCATTTTTCCGGGGAGACGAGAGGACAGCGTTTTGCCAGGGGCACGCGGCTGATTTCGGAAGGCGGGGTCAGCTTTGAGCTGAGCGACACCGTGACGGCGGGCGAGATCATTTTCCGCGAGGCTTATATTCTCCGCGGCGACGGCATGCACGACGTCACATCCGTTCTGGAAAACAGGCAGGTCCCGCTCAAGCTGGGCGAAGGCGACTTGCTTTACCTCGGCTTCGACGGGCTTGAAAACAGAAGGGCGTTTCGCCTCTGGTTTGACATCGGCGACAGCTACCCGGTCCGGCGCAACCCCTTCCAGCCGGGCGACGCGCATCCCCGTACGATTGAAGTGGAGGCCGTCGGGGAAAACGGGCCCGTGCCCCTTGAGGTGGTACGGGACGAGACATACTCGCTTTCCATATCCGGCGCGATGGACCTAAATAGCCCCGAAGGGTTCCCTTTAACGGACGGCGGCTTTAAGCTGCCGGAGCGGTGCTGGCTGACCATCCGGATTACGGACAGCGGGTGCGAGGAAAACCCCGCCATCCTGAGCCTGACGGCCGACTTTGCCGCCGTGCGGCAGCGGACGACGCGCAGCGAGCTCAACGAGTTTACCGTGGCGGAGGAAAGCGCCGCCGTCGTGGTTGACTCCTGCCTGGCCCTGCACGGCAAAACCGACGTGTTCGTCCGCAACGAGTCCGGCTGGTATGAAATCAAACCGGAGCGAAAGGACATTTTGGAGAAGGACGGCGCGAAAGTCTTGCGCCTTGAGATAAAGGCTGAAATGCTGGCGCAGGACGGCAAGCCCAATGTCCGCGTGGTCTGCTATGAGCCGGCGTTTGAAGCGGAAATCCGGCGGCACTCCACGGGGCTGCCGAACCAGCAGATCAGGCTCATGCTCAGCGGCGGCGAGCGGCTTTTGACGGACGGCCTGCGCGTGATGTGCCGCGGCGGGGACGGCCGGTACCGCGACTGGCGGTACGTCGCGTCGCTGGAAGACGCCGCCCCGCATGAGAGCGTGTTTACATACAACGAGCACGCGGGGCTCGTCTTCGGGGACAACCTGCACGGCGCCGTCCCTGAAGCCGGCAAAAACGCCGTCTATTTAGCCGGCTTTGCCTTAACGGAAGGCGCCGACGGCAGCATTACCGACGGGCAAAAGCTGTATCTCGCAGGCGGCGCCGAAGATAAGCCGTCCGGGGCTGACGGCGAGCGGGCGGCCGGCAGCGCCTTCAACGTGAAACTGGGGCGGGACAGAGAGTCCATCGACGCGGCGATTATCAGGATGCAGTCGGCCTGGAAGGAAGGCAGGACGGCGACGGCGGCCGACTTCGAGCGCGTCGCGCTGCAAACGCCGGGCCGGCGCGTGTGGCAGGCGAAAGCGCTGCCGCTGTACAGGCCGGACGCCGTCATCCAGGAAAAGGTGCCGTGCCTGCTCACGCTTGTTGTCCTGCCTTACAGCGAAAAGCCGTTTCCGATGCCGGACGAGCGCTTCCTTGAGAGCGTGCGCAGGCACGTGGAAAAGCACCGCCTGATCTGCATGCAGGTTCAGGTGATCGCGCCGGTCTATGTGCCGGTCAATATCACGGCGGACGTGGTTGCCGACGCCGACGAGCAGACCGTCTACCGGAAAGTCCGGCAGGCCCTTGAGAGCTATTTTTCGCTGGATGCGGCAAGAGAGCTCGGCGCGCCCGTCTCCCAGAGCGGCGTCATCAGCGCCATCGGCGGCGTCGACTGCGTGCTGGGCGTGACGGACGTGCACATCGCCGCCGAAGGAAACAGGAACCAGTACAACAAGCACGGGGACATCCTGATTCAAAAACACGGCATCGCTTATTTGGGAAGGCTGGAACTTCGTGTGTCCCGTCAGTGAGGAATGGCCATGCAGAGAAGGAGTTTTATCACCCTAAACAGCGAGAAGGACTGGCGGCGCGGGCTGATGATCGGCCTGACCGTTGAAAACGACCGCCTCGTCATGAGCGACAGCGCCAGCGTATCCCGGGGACTCTTCTACAGCGCTTCCATCGACAGCGGCGAGACGGACTTCGAGTGGGACAGGCTGATTGTCCAGGCGGATATCCCGCCGGACACGCTTTTCAGGGTATCGGCCTTCGCGTCGAACGGCCGGTCCTTTGAAGACGCGGCGTCGGTGGACGATTACCTGAAAGACCCGTACGTCCCGGCCGTCGTCAAGGCGTCGCGGCTGGACGGGCTCTTCACGGAGAGCTGCAGCGGGATGCAAGACCTTCTGCTTCAGTGCAGGGGGCGGTACCTGTGGCTGAAATTCGAGCTTGTGGCCACCGGCGCGAAAAAGCCGAGCATTGACAGCGTGCGGCTTCAGTATACGGGCGACCACATGATCGATTACCTGCCCGCCATTTACCGCAAGGGCGGCAAGGACAGCTTCACGCGGCGGTTTCTGTCCATCTTCAACAGCCTGGTGCTGGACATGGAGGAGGCCATCTACGGCGCGGCCAACCGCTTCGATTTCGAACTGGTCGACGGCGACATGCTGCGCTATATCGCCTCCTGGGTGTGCGTCGACACGGAAAACCAAAGCGACGAGGAAATCCGCAGGAACATCGCCCGGGCGGCGGAAGAGTACCGCTTCGCGCAAACGCCCGAGGGCATCCGCAGGCTGATTAAGCGGTGGACGGGCCGTGACCCGATTCTTCTGGAGCATTTCCGGGTGGAAGACGTCATCCGGCGGGGCAAGGACAAGGACCTGTACGTAAAGCTTTACGGCAAGGAGCCGGACAAGTTTTTCATCCTCCTGGACGAAAAGACGTTTAAGAACAGGCGGGAAGCGGACGCCTTCCTCAAGCGGCTGCAGAAGGTGTTGCCGGCGTACGTCGAGGCCGAGCTGATCCTTCTGAGCAACTGCGTCTATCTCGACTACCACACGTACCTTGGCATCAATTCCGTCATCGGCAGCTACACGCCGATGGTTATCGATGACAGCACGGCGATTCACTATGACACCATAATCGGAGGGGAGATAAATTGAAAAACCAGAACTTTTTCCCGATTGAACGAAACAGATATTTCTACGGCAAGCTCCTGACCGTTCGGGATTTCGAGGTGGAGCAGAAATACTTCAACGACAAAAGACGCCTCCTGAATATGGCGGTGACCGGCGCTGGTGTCGTGTGCGGTCTGAACGTCACGCAGAGCGACGAGACGACGATCATGGTGGAGAGCGGGCTGGCCATCGATTACAAGGGGCGCGAGATCATCGTCGACGCGCCCGTCATCAAAAAGCTGCAGATGCTCGACGGGTACGCCGCCGTCGAAGGGAAAACGGAAGCTTTCCTCTGCCTCCGATATGACGAGTATCTCAGCGAGCAGGTCAACGCCGTCGGCGCAGACAGCGACCAGCACAGCCAGCACAACAGGGTCGTGGAGACGTACCGCCTGTCGCTGGAGACGGAGGAGCCCGACATCGCCGCGATCTGCGACGCGTCCGGGAGAACGCAGACGGCGCTGCTTTACTGCAAGGACGGCATCCGTATCGCGCTGAGCCTGCCGCTTTGCGCCGTCGCCGGCGAGGAATTTGCGGTGGACGTCCTCGTGACGAAAGAGGCCGGAAGCCTGCCGCTTGATTTCGACATGCGCTTTGAGTCGGAGGCCGCGACGGACCTTAAAGGGAATAAGAAAATCGCGCTGCACTTTACGGAGGGGCCCGAGGAGAAAAAGGCCGTCTACCGCAGGCAGTACAAACTCCGCGCCGTGGCGCTGGCGGGTATGTCCGTCCGGATGGCGTCCTCGGCCGTGGAGCTTCGGGTGCGGATGGGCGACTTAAACGACGCGGCGGCCATCCCGCTCGACAGCGAGCTGCGCCTCGTAAAAAACCACGAGGAGCTGGAAAACTACCTCGCGCAGAAGGACACGCTTGTCCGGCGCATCAACATCAGCGACCTGCCGATATACCTTGCCAAGCTCGACCTTATGCCCATCAGGTCGACGAGCGTCATCCGGAACATCGCGCAGCTGCCCTTTGACCAGCGCCTGCACGGCCGGGGCGGCCGGGAGGAGAAGGGGCTGGGAGGCGTTCTTTCGGTCACCAGCGAGGTCAGGACGCTCAAGTACTGGCAAAAGCCTGAGGCCTACGCCGATTACAACGCGGCGACGGGAACGCTCAGCTTCAGGTTCGGCATCCCCACCAGCGAGGAATACGAGTATTCCACATCCTCGGGGCTTGTGGAGATTCCTTTAAGCGGCGGGCTGAGAGTCAACGCGCGGTATTATTCGGACGAGATCCCGCACAACCTCGGGCCGGGTAATGTGAATATCAGCCTTGCGGTTGTGTTCCAGGATAAAGACGAAAGGCAGGCGCTCGCTTTTGGAAACGGCGAGGTCTTCCGCGGCAAAAACGGCATCAAGGCCGTTCCGCAGGTCGAGACGGCCGCCGTGCTCTACCCTGAAAAGGGCACCTTCCGGGTCGGGGTGTGGCTCAAGGACGACGTGGAGGGCAGCAGCATCCTCGTCCGGTACTTCGCGTCCAAGGTGAGCAAGGACGTCGACGATTTGAAGCTCAAAAACAAAGTCAGCATCCAGGTGCTGCCGGAGATTCAGAGGGTGCGCGTCCGTGAGCGCCTGCACCTGAAGGCCATCGTCACGGGCACAGAGGACCACTCGGTCATCTGGTCGATTAAGGACAAGGACGGCGGCAGCATCGACAGCAACGGGCTGTATCAGGCGCCCGACACGCGCGGGACGTACGAGATTGTCTGTCAGAGCGTCGCCGATCCCGAGTGCAGGGTCAGCACGTTTGTCATCGTGGAGGACTAAACGGCGGCGGAAAAACATCAAGGCGGAATGGAGCGGGTTATGCAGACTCTGGTAAGAGAGGGAAAATACAAGGTCATTGAATACTTGTCGTCCGACGAAAGCTACATATCGGCCGTTGCCGTCGATATCGAGGACAACGAGCACAGGCTCGTCCTGATCAACACCTACCTGGATCCTCTTGACATCAGGCGATTCGTACCGCTTTTTTACGACGCCAGCCGGAGCGGCTATGACGGTTTTGTCGAGTACTATACGGAGTTTTCGCGGGTCAACGTCGTATTCCGTTACCATTCCGGAAAAAAGCTAAAGCAGGTTTTCCATAAAGGAAGCACGATTGACAGGAAAAAAAGGCTGGAGATGGAAGAGGAACTGCTTCACGAGGCGGTTCTCATGTCCGCGATGCCGCAGGAGCTGCTGTGCGCCGTTTTGCGCGCGGAAAACGCGGTCGTCAACCTCGACAGCGGCCGGCTAAAGTTCAACATGGTCGCAAGGCCGGAAAACATCGAGCGGACGGAATGGCTGACGGACCAGCTTGGCGAAATGAGCGAGATGATTCTCAAAAGGCGCTTTACCACGCCGGCCCGGGAGCTTGACTTTCTGGACAGGCTCCGCACCGGCGGATTTGAGAGCGTGGCCGCCGTGTACTCGGCGTGGCGGGAGATCAGGCCCGCCCTTGAGGACGATTATGAAAAGCAGGAGAAAGACGGCCCGGTCGCCACGTTTTTGGGCGCCGTCAGGACGCACTTGACACGGCGGAAGAAGGCCAGCCAGTACAAGAAGGCCTACAGGGAGAGACTCGCGCGGAGAGGTGTCTTAGTTAAATAGGTGGTGTTAATTTGAAGAAGCTTATCTCCTTCATCATCATTCTTTTGATTGTGATGGCGGGCGCTTATTTTCTGTTCAGCGATTACATAACTGAGACACTCAACCCCGGCGCGGGCGCAAGCCGCGAGGCGGTCAGCGCGCTTTGCGTTGACAACAGAGGAAACGTCTACTACGTGCTGGACAAGGACGGCAAGAATCACCTGGTGGGAATGGACAACGCGGGGAACGTTTTTCTCAACCTGGTGCCCGAGGCCATCGGCGATTCGTCAAAGTACCTTGTGACGGATATCTTCGTGTCTTCAAACAGCAACATCGTCGTCGCCGCCGCGGCATACGACCGGGCGAGCGAACAGTGCAGCGAGCTTTCGATGAACGTCTTTTTTGAGGACGGCGCCTTCGCCGTCCGGGCGCTCAACGTCCCCTGCGACCAGAACGTCGTGTCCGCGGGAACGGGCGGCAGGCGCTTTACCTCCGTCAGCGAAGACGAAGCAAACATCTATTTCGGGCTGTACGACGGCGGGCGCATCGAGCTTTTCGCCATGCAGAAGGGCACGTATGACATCGCGGCGAAGCTGGCGGAGTTTCGCTACGCTCTCCCGCCGGCAAGCTGCATCCCCGCCGGCGGCAGTCAGGTGATTGTGGGAGAGGCGTCCGGGCAGCTTTCCATCATTTCCAAAAACGACAGAAAAGCCGTCGCCCTGCCGGGCGGCGTGGTCATCGGCCGAATATGGGCGGGCGGCGACGGCACGGCATACATCTACGACGCCGCCGCGAAAGACGTCTATAAAGTCCGGCTCGACACCCTTGCCGTGGAGCTTATGGCGAGGGGGACGGCCGTCGTCGACGCGGACGAAGGCGTGTCTCTGGGCGATTTCAGGCAGCTTTACATCTCAAGCAGCGGCATCATCGCCGGGCTGCTGCAAAGAGACGGAAACTGGGAGTTTTTCACCGGCGGGTCGACGTACATGGACAACGTCGCCGCCCGGAAAGCCAGCGGCTTTAATCTCAACATCCTCGGCATCATCGGCATCGCCGTGGGCGCCGTGCTGCTGGCGCTGCTTGTCTGGGATGCCTTCGTGGGCTTTTTCAAAATGCGCATGCCGCTGATTGTCCGCTCGGGCATCCTGATTATCGTCTCCGTCGTGGCCATGCTCTACCTGCTGCTCTCTTACATCATCGCCCCGAGCATGCGCAGCATCCTGACAAAGCAGTACAAAGACCGCCTGTTTACGGCCGGCAGCATCATGGCCTCCGCCATCTCGGCCGGCCCGGGGGCGGACGTCGTTTTCGGCAGCGCCGCGAAAAAAGCGATGGAGGCGTCCGAAAACGTATCGCCTTTGCATTTTGACTTAATCTCCTCAGACGGCGCCCTGCTGCTGTCGAGCGACGGGTTTGAGAAAAGTTACGACACGGACATCCTGCCGTTTCGGATTCCCCTGAAGGCTTATCTGGACGAGGCCGCGAAAGGCGGCGCCGTCTATGTCGAGACGTATGAGCCGACCGGGCCGAGGATGTACGTGCTCACGTCCCTTGGGGACGGGAGGATATTGTCCGTGGCGTCGAGCACCGCGTCCGTGGAGGCGCACATCAGCGACGTCATCGCGAAGATAACGGACTTTCTCACCGTAACGGGCGCCGTGATGGTCGTCATCTTCATCCTCATCGACCTGTACACGGCCGTGAGCATCCGGAAGCTGAAAAAATGCGTCGACGCGGTCAGCGCCGGGAACTACGACATTACGGCGCGCGTCAGCTCGGGCGACGAGGTGGAAAGTCTCGCGGGCTCCTTTAACACCATGACGCGGTTTATCCGCGAAAACATGCTCCAGCTGGAGCGGAGCAACAAGGCCTACTACAGGTTTGTGCCGGAAAACCTCATGCGCATCCTCGGCGTGTCGAGCATCGAGGAGCTGGGCAAGCAGTCGTACGTCAAGGATACGATGACGGTGCTTGTGACGAGCTTCCGCTTCGCGGAAAAATCGACGTCGGCGGAGGAGCTGTTTAAGAAGATTAACCAGGTGACCGAGCGCATCGCGCCGGTTGTGATGCGCAACAACGGGACGGTTTACGATTTCAAATACGACGGATTCCACGCCGTCTTTGACGAGAATACGGAAAACGCCGTGCGCGCCGCGGTGCAGATCCGGCAGGAGGCCGAAGCGCTCAACGCCGAGCGCGCAAGCAGGGGCGAAATGCCCGTCGACGTGCGGATTGTCATCAGCAGCGGGGAGGTCATGCTGGGCATCATCGGCGACGAAAACCGCATGTCCGCCTCGGCCGTCTCCGAGGTCATCAACACCGCAAACGCGCTCGTCGACATCTGCCGCGACAGCGACATCTACATCGGGTGCACGCGCCAGGTCTTCGAGGGCGGCAAGGGGTACCGCAGCCGCTATGTCGGCGTTGTCGAGCTGAAAAACGAGCTCGTGGAGCTCATCGACATTTACGACGGCGACCCGTACCCGCTGCTCAAGCACAAGGAGATGTACGCCGCGCAGTTTGCCCAGGCCGTCGAGCACTTCTACAACAGGAACTTCAAAGAGGCGCGCTACCTGTTCATGCAGATCGTGCAGGCGTCGCGCAACGACGGCGTGTCGCGAAACTACATGTATTTCGCCGATCAATACAGCACGGGCGGGTGCAGCAACCCGACCTACCGGATTTTCAACTGACAGGCGCTTTGCCGGGGAGACGTGACGCGATATGTTTTTCAAAAGCCTTTTGGCGTCGCTGAAAATGGGCTACAGGATGGTCAAGAACGCCATCACAAGGCCGTTTCGCACCCTGTGGTACCGGACTCGGCGCGCGACGAGCATCGGCAGACAGGTGTCGAAAGTCGTCCCTCAGGTGACAAAAGGCCTGACAAAGATCAAGCTCAAGCCTGAAAAGCGGGAGGATTACATAGACGCCGGCCCGGTTTACGTGGCCAAATCGCTCATCTTTGTCATCATTATCACTCTGGCGGCGCTGTTTGTCCTGGGGTATTTCGTCGTCTGGCCGTTCGTTCAAAGCCGGTACCTCACGGCAAACCTCTACGTCTCGGACAGGAAGGTGGAAGAGTACAGCGGCCGCGTCAGGCTCTACAGCGACAGGGATAAAAAGGTGCTCATCTTCAGCGGAAGGCTCAAAAGTGGGCTCAAGACCGGAAACGGCAAGGAATACTACGAAAACGGCAACCTCAGGTACGCGGGGGGCTTTGCCGAGGACAAGTACTCGGGCGAAGGCGTCCTTTACGACGAGAGCAACAAAAAGATCTACGAGGGCGGCTTCCTCGAGGGCCTGTACAGCGGCAAGGGCACGCTGTACAGGGACGGCATCAAGTACATCGAAGGCGACTTTGCCGGCGGGAAACCCGAGGGGATGATCAGCGAGTACCGCAACGGCACGCTCTATTACACCGGCGAGTACAAGTCCGGCGCGTACGAAGGCCAGGGCAAGCTGTGCTATGAAGACGGCAAGACCTTAAAGTACGCGGGCGGGTTTTCCGCGGGCGTGTACTCCGGCATGGGCACGGAGTATTACAGAAGCGGCGCCGTCAAATACAAGGGCGGCTTTAGCATGGGGGATTACAGCGGAGACGGCGTGGAGTACTACGAAAACGGCGCCGTCAGATACCAGGGCGGCTTTTCCCTCGGGCTGTACAGCGGGGAAGGAAAGCTCTACGACCAGTCGGGCGCCGCGCAGTACATAGGCAGCTTCGCCCAGGGGCTCTACGAGGGCAGCGGCAAGCTCTACGACGAAGAGGGGACGCTCCTTTACGAAGGCTCCTTCCTCGCCGGGCAGTATGACGGCAGCGGGAAGCTGTACGTGAGCAGCACGGAATACATTGTCGGCACGTTCACTAGGGGGAAGCTCTCAGGAACGGCCGAGATTTACCGCAACGGCTTTCTCTACTACTCGGGCGGCTTTATGGACGGGCTGATGTCCGGCAAGGGCGTCTATTACAACGTCAAAGGCGAAGTCGTGTTTGAAGGCACGTTTATCAGCGGCATCGTCGACCCGGATTCCGTCATCGGAATTAGCGTCGACGAAGCGCGCGCCATGTTCGGCGACGCGCGAACGGCAGACTACGAGCTTGAAGACGGGCTTTTGATTGTGAATAAGGATATCGGCATGGCGTTCTTCGTCAGCTACCAGACCGAAGACGCAGACCCCGTCGTCCACCGGCTCTACCAGTACACGTCGGCAGACTTCGGCGGGAAGAAGGCGTCCGACATCGTTCTGCTGCCCGGGTATAAAAGCGACACGTCAAAGACGGAGCCGGCGCCGTCCATTGAGCAGATCAGCCTGCTCGACGGCAAAAAGCGGTTTTGCCGCAAGGTGACGTACGAGGACTATGTGATTTCGCTGTGGAGCGACGGCGAGGCGTCCGGCGTTGTCATGGCCACAATCGTGTCCACGGCGCCGCTGCCGGAGGGAGGCATCCCGCCGAGCGTGCTGGCGAAGATGGAGCAGGAAAAGGAAAGGGAAGCGGCGGCGGAAACGCCCCCGGCGCCCCCCGCGGCGGAAACGCCTCCGGCAACCGAGACGCCCCCGGCGACACCTCCCGCAACGGAAACGCCGGAGGAAGAGGCGCCTTCGGAGCCGCCCGCGCCGCCATCCCCGGACGCCGGCGGAGACAGCCAGGCGCACGCGGCGTAAGAACCTGATAAGGAGGAAAAGCAATGCCGGCATACACAGCCATCGCGGAAGCCGGTATGGCCATCGTCGAGCTGCTCCGCAGCCAGATGACCCCGGAACCAATCAGCAAACCGGAACTGATCGGGCTTTGCTTGCCTTATGAGCCGGAGGATTATCAGCTGACGGTTTATCTCTACCACATTGAACAGAGCGCCGAGTCGCAGGCCGGCTACGTCCGGGAGGGGAAAACGCTCCAGCGGCTTGCGCCCCTGACGCTAAACCTCAACTTTCTCATCACGGCGCACTCAAAAGCGCCGGTGCAAAACCGCGCGCAGGACGAGTACAGGATCATCGGCCGGGCGATGCAGGTCATACGCGACACGCCCCTGATTACGGGCGACCTGCTCGGCGCTTCGCTGGCCGAAAGCGGCGCGCCGCTGCGCGTGAGCATCAGCAAGCTCTCCCTCGAGCAGCTGCAGAAAATCTGGAATCACACGCAAAAGCCGTACAAGCTGTCCTTCGCCGTGCAATGCACCGTCGAAATCGAGTCGCACAGGACGCGAGTGGTCGGCAGAGTCGGCGACATCACCATCACGCTGGATGAGCGCACCGGCAGGGGAGGGGCTTGACCATGCACAGACATGTTTCGCTGGCCCTCAACTTAAAGGACGGGTACAGGAATACGCCCGTCTCCAGCGGGAGCGCCGTGCGCGTGAGGCTCGACGGCGACTGGTTTGTACCCATATACAAGGAAGGCGGCTGGTTCGTCTTTACGGGCCTGCCGGCTGGAGAGCACAAAATTGAGCTCCTCAACCCCGTGTTTATCCCGGAGCGGCTTGCGGTGACGATCCCGCCCAACCAGACAGGCTATCTTGAAATCCACCGCAGCCTGCAGCCGTCGCCATCGTACCCCTTCCCGGCCCACACGACGAAAATCCGGGGGAAGCTCCGGGCGAAAAGCGCTGTTTTGCCGGATGCGGAGCTGCTGATTGTGTCGACGCAGGAGCGCGACATGCTGAAAGTGGCCGAGGACGACGCGGCGGCGGGAAAGCGGCAGGTCAGGCTGTATTCCGCGAGCAAAAGAGTCCTCATGAATATCCCCGGCGTTTTCTTCATCGTCGACGGCAAAAACAGCGAGCTGTGCTCCTTAACCGACGCGCAGGACGGCATCTTTACGCTGGCCGAGCCGCTCCTGTATGCCCACAAGCGCGGCGTTGCGCTCAGGGCCGTGCGGCGGTTTAAGAGCGATGAAAACGGCGCGTTTTTCGCCGCGCTTGACGACGCTTCGGAGGAGCTCATGGCCTACGTCCGGACCGGCCAGGGGTATCTGGAAAAGAAGATTGCCGTAAGGCCCGGCGAGATGAACGAAATGGATCTTGTCTTTTAGAGGAAGGAACGAAGCATGGGGTTTCCTGTTGTCAACGGAAGTATGTGCATGTGCTCGTTCGGGGCCGCGCCGTGCCCGCTGGTCGTCACGTCCCAGATGCAGACGCTGGGCATGAATATGCCGGTTGCCACCATTATGGACAACACGCCGGCCAATCTGCCCACCTTCGGAATGTGCACGACGCCCTCCAACCCGGCCGTGGCCAGCGCCACGGCGGCGGCGCTCGGGGTGCTCACGCCCGCGCCGTGCGTGCCGGTGTTTACGGCGCCCTGGGCGCCGGGGTCGCCGACGGTTTTGGTGGGCAACAAGCCGGCGCTGAACAACAGCAGCAAACTGATGTGCGCCTATGGCGGCGTTGTGAGCATAACAATGAGCCCTGCTACGACAATTACGGTTCCTTAAACAGGGAAGGGGCGGACTGGTGCGTAACGCAATCAAAAAACTGCTGGCCTTTCTCATCATAGCGGCGGTGGTCCTATCGGCGATGTGGCTGACGCTGACGATCAAGTACAGGGCCATCGAGGAGCTATACCGGAGCACGCAGCTGGAAATCCGCGCGATGGAAGCCGAGCAGTACGTCAACACCATTGAATACGGAATCAAATACGGCAAGCAGCTGGAGTATTTCTTTGGCATCGAAGAGATCCTCGGCGGCATCTATATGTCCTCGTCCTACATGGAGGGCGTATACGTCCTCGGCAGCGGGGGAGACCTCCTGTTTTATGTCGGCAGCGCGGCCGGCCGGATTCCGGACGTCTCAAAAATCTCTCTGGACGGGAAGCTGTACGGGAGCGTGGACTACGGGGACACCATCTACGTCTTCATGGACATCGCCGACCAAAACGGCGCGCCCGTGGGGAAGCTCCTCATCCAGCTCGACGGCGACACGCTGCAAAACCTCGTCAGCCGCGAGAAAACGGCCGCCCTGCGGCAGTCCCTCGTCATCAGCCTGGAAGTGTGCGCGCTCGGCGCCGTAATCATTATCGGCTCAAAGGCGGCGCCGGGGCGCAAGCGCCTTGGGATGTTTGCCCTTCTTTTGAGCGTGTGCCTGCTGCTGTCACAGGGGCTTGACTGCGGGATTGAAACGGTCAAAATCAGTCAGACTGTCGAGAGCATAACGGCCCAGTCGGCCCAGAAAATTGCGCAGGTCATTCAGGAGCAGATCGACAACGTCATCAAAATGGGCGTGTCGGCCGCGGATATAAGCGACATCAACGGTTATCTGAGAAAAAACGCCTCATCGTGTGAAATGATTGACTCGCTCACCCTTGGAGCCAACAACAAGGTGCAGGTTCAGATATCCCAGAGCTACGTCAGGGATACGGTCAACGGGTTTGTTAACGAAGCGATCATTTTGCTGCTTGGCCTTCTGGGCGTCTGTCTCGTACTCAACGGCGCCGTCTGGATCGCGACGAGACCGGGGCGTGAATTTAATTTCAGAAGGAGAACTCAGAAAAAGCATGAAACGCACGATACTCGCAGAGAGGAATGTGAAGGAAGCGGCGTTTAAGCTGCTTTACGCCGATGAACTTCAAAACGCGCTCCTCTTAAAGTGCTTCGTCCAGAACAGGGCGGCCGATATCAGGGTGCTGGGGCAGTCCGTATCCTTACGGGACAAAAGCAGCGGGCACTACTTTTTCCGCTCCGAAGAGATCGGCGAGTTTGAAGCGCTGTACGGCACGGCTGAGCCGAAGGTGTTTTTCATCAGCACCGACGTCCTCTATGAAGACTTAAGGCGATTGCACCCGCAGCTTGACATACACAAATACGCCCAGATGGTGTACAAGGGCGACGGCAACTTTGACCTGAAGGAATACGACGGAATCGCGTTCCGGAAGATGACGCCCGAAGACCTCCCCTTCGTCGTGGCCACGCAGGACGGCGACGAGTTTGACGAGGCGTATTTTGCCCACCGGATTGAAAGCGGCGTGACGGTCTGCGCCGTGGAGAAGGAGACGGGGCAGATTGTGGGCTATTTTATGCAGCACAATGACGGCGAAAACGGGCCGACTTACATCGCGGAAAAATGCCGCAACCTTGGGATGGGCACCGAGCTGCTCAAGCGGATTATCAAAGAGGCGCTGAAAATCGACCCCTGGGTTGTCGGCCTTGTCAGGCCGGAGAATACGCCGGGGCAGGTCATCGGCCTGAAGACCGGACACGTCCGGTGCCCCAAAGAGGTCTTATGGTGCTATGACATCTGAAAGTACGCGGGGAAAGAAGTGAGGAGAATGAGGGCTGCGTCAAGAAGATTACTTGTCCTGGTAGCCTGCCTGATCATCCTGCAGATTGCGGGCTGCGCCGGCAGAAGCGGGACGCCCGGCGGCAATCTGGATTGGATTGAGCTGTCCGGCCAGGGCACGAGCGGCGGCACGAAGGTGTCGCCCGTGACGAAAGCGGACGGGAGCCGGTTCAAAATCGCCGTCGTGGACATCGACCCGGACGGATACACAAGCAAGCTCTATACCGGCCTCTTCGAGGGGATGAAAAGCGAGGGGTGGATAGAGTATGACGAAATGCCGTTTACATACGAGGAAATCGACCTGAAAGGCATCGTCGACTGGCTCGCCGCGCAGGACCTGGGGCCTTATATCGAGTTTTCCAGCGATTGCTTATATTACCTGGCCTACGACGGCGAGGACGCCGTGCGCGAGAGCCTGAAGGCAAAGGTGGAGGCGGGAGAGGTCGACCTGATTATCGCCGCGGGCACATGGCCCGCCCGCGTGGCGATTGAGTTTTCCGACAAGGTGCCCGTCGTGGCGTATCCTCTGGGCGACGCGGTGACCTCCGGCATCGTCAAGGCGTACGACTACTCCGGCATACCGAACGTCTGGGCGA
>Ga0134102_1000644_pt1 | contig 38104 bp, 39 predicted proteins | sample 13_3_2metaG_FD_94447 | JGI IMG/M metagenome (GOLD analysis project Ga0134102, IMG submission 94447) | Switchgrass degrading microbial communities from high solid loading bioreactors in New Hampshire, USA - 13_49_3.3_201_A3 metaG | ecosystem: Engineered > Bioreactor > Semi-continuous > Anaerobic...
CAGCTCCAAAAAATACTTCCGTCAGGCTATGATAAACAAGAATGAACCGTATATATCCTCAGATTACATATCAAAGGCAACCGGAAACCTATGCAAGACTATTTCGTATGCGTATAAGGGTGCCGATGACAAATATTACGTGATTTGTATCGATATATTATGCAGCTTTTAACGCGTGTTCTGAAGATGCGTATAACTATCAAAACCTGCTTACCAGGGTGCAAAATAAGATAGCAATAAATGTTTAGTCCAAAATTCATTTCAAGCATAAAACGCGGAAGATGTTGTCCTTCCGCGTTTCCAATATCCATTTATTCTTTATCCTTCTTGCTGTCCACTGCGTCAGCACTCGTAATTCTTTGCCGCTTCAAACTCATCCAGCACGGCCTGCCCGGGTTCTTTCGTCAACAGTGAAACGATGATGATGGCTATGCAGGAGAGTACGAATGCCGGAAACAGTTCATATATAGCGAACACGCCGCCCAGACGCGAAATCAGCATATTCCATATAAATACCATGCTGCCCCCGGTGAACATACCTGCTAATGCTCCTGCTCTCGTCGTCCTCTTCCAGAACAATGAGAAGAGTATGACAGGTCCGAATGTAGCTCCAAAGCCTGCCCATGCAAACGATACGACTTTGAAGATAACGCTGTTTTCATCCAAAGCAATGATGATCCCGAACAGCGAAACGATCAGCAGTGTGATTCTGGAAACAAGCATTACCTGCTTATCCGTAGCGTCCCTTTTGAAAATACCTTTGAATATATCCCGTGATAGTGCCGACGAAGCAATGAGCAGATACGAGTCGGATGAACTCATCGTTGCGGCAAGGATACCTGACATGACTATGCCTGCAAGGAATGCGGGCAGCAGACCTGTGGACATGACAATGAATATGTTTTCAGCATCGCTCCGTGTAAGCAGTTCGGCCGGATATAGCGACCTGCCTGTCAGACCGATCCCTACTGCGGCAAGCAGAGAAATAACACACCAGATTATCGCTATGCGTCTCGATTTTGTCAACTCGTCGGTTTTGTTGATCGCCATGAACCTCAGAAGTACCTGCGGCATGCCGAAATACCCCAGTCCCCATGACATGGTGGATATGATCGTCAGCAGACCATACTTACCTGCCTGTCCGAACAAGGGATTTCCCGCGGCATCAAGCTTCTGGACACCATCGGCAAGTTGGGGCTGGGCAATTCCAAAAAAGTCCAAAAAGCCCGGGATCGACTCAATATTATCAAGGATCGCCGGGATCCCGCCTGCCGCGACCGCCCCGACGGTCAGAACACTGCAAAGGGCAACTATCATCACTACACCTTGCAGGAAGTCAGTTGCGCTTTCAGCAAGAAAACCTCCGAGGAACGTATACAGAATAACTATTATCGCGCCAATAATCATGACGATCTGGTACTGCATTCCGAATAAGGTGCTGAAAAGCTTGCCGAACGTGACAAAGCAGCTTCCGGCATAGACCGCGAAAAATACCAGTATGAACAGTGACCCCGTTGCCTGGATTATCTTCTTATTTTCTTTGAACCTGTTGCTTAAAAACTCCGGTATGGTTATGGCGTTGCCTGCCAGAGACGAGTACCTGCGAAGCCTCTTAGCGACAAAAAGCCAGTTTATGTATGTTCCTGCCGCAAGCCCGATTGCGGTCCAAATGGCATCGCTGAGACCAAACCAGTATGCCACGCCCGGGAGCCCCATCAGCAGCCAGCCGCTCATGTCTGAAGCCTCCGCGCTCATGGCGGCGATCCATGGGCCGAGTTTTCTGCCTCCAATGAAGTAGTTGACGGAACTCTCATTGGCTGTTTTCATATAGTATATGCCTATCGCGATAACAAGCACAAGGTATAAGCACATCGCAACAAGAATTTGAATCTGTTCTCCACTCATGCCGCTTACTCCTTTTATAATTTTCGCCATTATAACAGAATATTCAGCGCATGTAAAGTGGTAAAGTTGTAAATTGCTATCTCTTTAGCATGATGCCTTATGCTTGTCCGGGATCACTTACCAAACCGATAGGTTTTCATCGTTCTGAAACATCCGAAGCCTGTTACATTTGACTGCTCTTTCCGCAAACCGGGCAGTTCTGCAAAGAAAGAGGGAGTTCCAGGCCGCATTCCTCCAGCAGCTCTCCGTTTGTCAATATCTCTGATGCAGTCCCGTCTGCAGCGACCTTTCCATCTTTTAAAACAATTACACGGCCACATGTTTCCAGTACCATATCCAGATCATGGCTTGTTATGATTTTCGTATGACTGAAGCCTTTCAGGATGTTGATCAGCCTGCGCCTTGATTTCGGGTCCAAACCTGAAGAAGGCTCATCCATGATCAACACATCCGGCTTCATTGAAAGGACGCACGCTATCGCTGCAGACCGCTTCTCACCGCCCGAAAGTCTGAACGGAGCCCTGTCTTTCAAATGAGGTATTCCGACCATTTGCAGAGCTTCTTCGACCCTGGCCTTCACTTCGTTTTCGTCCAGGTTATAGTTGCGCGGTCCAAATGCGACATCATCGAACACGGTAGTCATAAACAGCTGATCATCAGGTTCCTGGAACACCAGCCCAAGCCTCTGCCTGATCATCGCCAATGTCTTTTTCGTCACAGGAATATCTCCTGCTATCACTTCGCCCTTGTCGGGGAAAAGGACACCCATCATTAGCATCAAAAGTGTCGATTTGCCGGACCCGTTCGCGCCAATGATGCCAACCGACTCCCCGTGATGAATTGTAAACGATATATCTTTTATAGCCTCATGCCCGTCCGGATATGAAAAATTGAGGTTTCTTACCTCCAGTTTATGATGACTCACTGATCACTCACCTACTTAAAGACCGAACCCAAAAGTCCGGGTATATCAAACAACCTTGCTATAATGAAAAATGAAATCCACGACAGTAAAAATATGATGTCATCCCAGGTCACTCTTGTTTTTGCATACGAACGGTAATCCCCTGCAAATCCTCTCAACTTCATGGAATCATACACCCGCTGAGCTCTGTCATACGTACGAAGCAACAGCTGTCCGACAAACGATCCGCTGTCTTTCAGCCGTACCCCTTTCTGCTGAGGAGCACGCAGGGAATATGCCCTCACCATTCTCGCCAGCTCCTCGATCAGCAAGGAAATATAGCGAAATGTTAAAACAAACTGCAGCACAAATATGCCCGGCACTTTCAATTTTCTTAAAGCCTGGGCGATCTTATCCAAACCTGTTGTTGATACCAGGACAAGGCACGCTGTTACGGTCAGTCCGCATTTGATCATGATCGATGCAAAAGTGATCCAACCTCTCGGATCAAACAACGGATTCAGTATACCTATTCCGATGATCAACGGCTCAACCATAAGCAGCCTCTTAAAAATCACCGCTGCAGGTATTTCTGCCAGCAGAACAAGAACCATCGGGTAAATGACAAGCGGAAAGAGGCCGCTTATTTCATATCTGCCAAACGACGTGACTACGATCAAATAAACGATGGTAACAAGAAGTTTTGGCACCGGATGTATCCTGTGTATGGCAGTGTCTTTCCGGGCCAAGTCATCCAACTGTCTTATATTGTATATTGAATCCACTATTTTTGACATGATATCTATCCTTTAACGCTGTCAAGAGGGGCGGGGATTCCTCCCCACCCCCCTTTATAGCAATTATTCCTCATCTGTCCTGGGTTTTCGCTTTTTAACCGCGTATATGATCAGGCCAATCAAACCTGCCAGTGCAAGAGTCAAACCTCCGCCCACAATACCTGAGACACTGGTTCCCGTGTAGCCGGTGGCCTCAGCATCAGCTTCCGTCTTAAAGCTATAATCAGGCAAAAATGCAGTCTTGTCTTGTATCGCCGCCAGTACGTTATGCAGCACGCTGTCCGGTGCTTCCAGTTCAGCAGTTCCGGCAGTCCGCTCCATTGACCATTCCAGTCCGTCGGGGTTTGATGACGCAAACCATGATACGAATCCACCGATAACTAAAGCCGCAATCAAAAACACAGTAACTATTGTTTTTATTGAAGTTTTGCCGGATGTCTTCCCTGTCACAGTATTATCGAGAATTTCCGGCCTTACTTTCCAGACAAAGGTCACGACCGCGGCTGTCACGAGCCCCTCAACTATGCCGATCGCCAAATGGATCGGCTGCATCAGCAGAACAAAAGAGCCAAAAGGCAATTCTGTCTTTCCGGATAGCAAGGTCTGCAGCACGACGCTGAATGCCCCCATCTGCAAACCAATGACGGATGAGACTATTGAAGCTCCGACTATCCTTCCGGTTGTAAATCCTTTCTGTGTCATCCTTTTGAATATCAAGGGATATGAGACAAAGCATGTATAGAATCCAAGGTTGAACACATTGCAGCCATACGCAAGAAGTCCGCCGTCCCCGAAGAACAATGCCTGTATGAGCAAAATGGATGCCATCGTCAAAAATCCTGCATGCGGTCCAAGCAGGATCGCGAGAAGCATCCCTCCGCCGAGATGGCCGCTTGACCCTGTTCCAGGTATCGAGAAGTTGATCATCTGGGATGCAAAAACAAATGCACCCATGACCCCCATCAGTGGTACCTTCTTGTCATCCAGGTCGTGTTGGACTTTTTTTACTGAGTATGCTGTGACACAGGCCGAGGCAGCTGTCATTGCTGCGCCCACAACCGGAGAAATAAGAGCATCCGCCATATGCATGATAAATCACCCTTTACTCGACAATAATCAAGTATAGGTTACATCATGCATTTTCTTTGCACAAGCCCATACGGGGGATAGGAATATGTACGATAGCTTTTTGCCGGAATACGCTTATGGCAAAGTCCGGGACAGGATACATTGCATGCCAAATCGGGAACATATCCCCCGGATAGGGATATGACCATCAACTGATCTTTGTGATGCCCCGCTGCTTCTTTGCGATTCCCCGCTACTTGATAAAGCTGTCAATAGCTTTTGTCAGCTCTTCAATAGCAGTCTTATCCCCTGATTCGACCGCATCCACAATGCAGTGTTCCATATGATCCTTTAATATGATCTTTCCGGCATTGTTCAGCGCCGAGATTACCGCAGACAGCTGGATCAGCACCTCGCTGCAATCCCTTCCCTCTTCTACCATTCGCTTTACCGATTCCAGATGGCCGATAGCCCTTGACAACCGGTTCAAAACCGTTTTTGTAAACTGATGACTGTGTTTATGGTCGCTTTCATGGCTATGAGTGTACTCCGTACCGTCCGGTAATTTATGCGAATGTACCTTCCATTTCATTTCGTCTTTCATAACAGACTCCTTCCGGCTTATACTATCCAACCAATATCCAAACAGTCTAATAGAAGCTATCAATCACCTGTACTGTACCGCTTCATCCTTCATTTCACTTTTTCCGTGCGGACTATTACTCATAGATCTCAACCCGGATCGCCCCGGCATCAGGCTGACAATTTCAGTATTTACCAGGCAAGTGAGTACCGCCCCATTTTCAGGATTATATTTTTATACATATTCGCAGGGTATGATATTGAATCCGGAATTATCCGCGTGTTTTCTCTCAAAGCGTTTTTTCCATAAGATAAAAGCGCCCTTTTCGAAAGTCCGCATATCCGCGTTTTTCATAGCCGTTTTTCTCATATAGCCTCAAAGCAGATGGATTGTTTGAAAATACATCCAGCCTGATCGATGAATACCCCAAGCTCTTTGCCTGCTCTTCAATATGCGACAGCACCTCGGAACCGATACCCCTGTTCTGATGATCCGGCGAAACACAAAATCTATGGATTATGCATGCGCTTTCCTGCGGGTTCTTCCACTCCCATTCATGATACTCTTCATCGCACTCCTGATTAATAACATAAACAGCTATTATCTTATCATCTTCTACTGCCACATATAATGAATCCTTATCAATATCATCAATAAAATGCTCTTTCGCAGGATAATACTTGTCCCACTGATAGATCCCCTGACGCTCCATATGTTCGATCGCTTTACCGACCAATCGAACTATTTCATCAAGGTCCTCTTTTCTTCCCGGTCTATACTGCATAATTTCTTACCCGCTTTCTGTGTGAAAGCAATAATCTTTCAATCCGGGATGTTTTATCGTTAACATAGCATACGATTTTCCACGCTTCCTCAAAAGCCCTTTGGTACCCCTTTTCATTTTCATACCAATTATCTCTTTGGGTATTTGCATCATCTGCCGGACAAGGGCAAATTTCAATCCAGCCCGGCATATACGTCCGTTCATTTATACACCTCTCGTGTCATACAGGCAAGACACCTTCTCCGTTAAACTCAGGAATAAAGCTTTCCAAAGCTGTCTCCCCTTCCTGTATAAACCCGTTCTCCACCCCGATCTGTATTGCAAAATCCACTAACTCCTCATATTCTTCTTCGGTTATCTTTCTGTTGAGTTCAGGGTATACCTCATTCTCTGATATCGGAGTATATTGATTCATAATGCTGATGAATATCCTGTTACCGTAAGTCTCATGCAGGTATTTTATGATCCTCTTTGAATCCTCTAGATATCCAGGCAATGCCAGGTGCCTTACTATGACTCCTTTTTGCATTATGCCGCGCTCATCAAAGCTTGTCTCCCTTACCTGCCTGACCATCTCTTCGATCGCCGCTGCCGCAACCTCGAAATAGTCCCTGCAGTTTGAATACTTCACAGCAGGCTCTGCAGACATATATTTCAAGTCGGGCAAATATACATCGACATATCCTTCAAGAAGTTTCAGGGTTTCTACTTTCTCATACCCGCTGCAATTATATACAACAGGAAGAACGAGGCCTTTTTTGCTCGATATGCTCAAAGCCTCTATTATATGTGGTACATAGTGGCTTGGAGTAACCAGATTGATATTGTTAGCTCCCTTGTCCTGAAGCTCAAGGAATATATCCGCAAGTCTTTCTGTTGTTATGATCTTCCCAGCCAGACCCTTTGATATGTTCCTGTTCTGGCAATATACGCAACCCAGCGCGCAGCCGGAGAAAAATACCGTACCGGATCCTTCTTCCCCCGATATGCATGGTTCCTCCCACATATGGAGCGCCGCTCTTGCGACTACTAATTCATCGCTACTTTTGCAGTATCCCCTTTCGCCGCCGGTCCTGTCCGCATGACATTCCCTGGGGCAAAGGACACAGTCCTTATAAATGTCCTTCAATATCAACGGATCCATCTTAATTCCTCATATCAGCTTCTCTGGATCGGCAGCATCATTATCGTCTTTCATTTCACCGCACAGATTCTTCCCCATCAAATACTTTATTTTATCGGTCGAATACCCTTTACTGAATAGGTAGTACAATTTAGCGACCGCAGCTTCTGTCGTAATGTCAAGCCCGCTTACTGCCCCGGCATTTTTAAGAGCCATGCTTGTCTCATACTCGCCAAGCATAACCGACCCTTGCGGGCATTGCGAGCATACCGTTACGATCGTACCGTTTGCAAATGCTTTCTCAATGATCGGAAGCAAGGCGCCATCGTATCCCGGTATATTACCGGTGCCAAAAGTCTCTATGACTATTCCCTTGAGTCTTTCCGTCATTATCGATTCAAAAAGCTCAAACTGGATCCCGGGGAAGACCTTAATTACTCCTATGGGGACGTTCTCGAAAGGAACATAGCAAAATCCTTCCGTATCTTTCTCTCTAAGATACGCTCTGTTATATGAGATCGATATTCCGGCTTCGGCAAGGACCGGATAGTTTGGAGACACAAAAGCTATAAGACCTTCTGAAGAATACTTGATCGCGCGGTTGCCTCTGAACAGCTTGCCCCCGAAGTATATGCACACCTCATGAACGATGTCTGATGCCGCTATCAAAAGCGACGTTATTATGTTGTCCCGTCCATCGCTCCGTATCTCACACAGGGGGATTTGCGATCCCGTCAATATCACCGGCTTGGAGATATGTTCGAGCATGAATGACAACGCGGAAGCGGTATATGCCATCGTATCCGTGCCATGAAGCACGACAAATCCGTCATAGTTATCATACGCATCCGCAATAAGCTTTCCTATCTTGTTCCATTCAGCTACGGTCATGTTTGATGAATCGAGCAGTTTTTCCAGTTCAACCAGATCCCAAAAGGGCATCCCTTCAGCATTCAATACGTCCATGCTTTTCAGGAGGTTAGAGAAAGACTTCCCGTCCGGCTTATAACCTTCTTTTGTTTTTACCATTCCAATAGTCCCGCCGGTATTTATGATCAATATCCTTTTCATATCAAGCCCCGTCCAACACACGTTTATAAATAACATTATATACTATTATATTGATCCAGTCCATTTCATCTAAACATGCCGTTCCATCGATGCATTTATACCGGCATTTCTGCATCCTGTAACCTTTGTACTTCACCGGAACTCATGGCGCATATATAAAGAATACACTTATCAGCATTCCGATAATGCGTTAAGTTGAGCCGGCAGGTTCAACACCATCTCATCTTTCAAACAGCTTCAGCAGGAACATTTTCCTTTTTTCGTGCTTACCGGTATACGGGTGTTCCCTTAACGACAGATTGAAGTACGTCCTGCCTGTCAGGACCGTGGAAGGATGCGTAAACTCCCTGAATCCCCACTCCCCGTGGTATGCTCCCATTCCCGAGTGTCCCACTCCGTTGAACGGCGCGCCTTTTACCATCATATGGATGCAAACCTCATTGATGCATCCCCCTCCGTACTGCCGGGTAGACATGACCTTCTTTGCCCATTTCATATCTTTTGAAAAGACATACATGGCAAGGGGATGTTCCCTGTCGGCAATTTTCTCCATCACAATATCGATTTCATCGTCCCTGAAAGGTACGACCGGAAGAAGCGGGCAGAAAAGTTCTTTTTGAACTATATCCTCGTCTATACCGACAGGATAAATAATGGTCGGAGCAAACTTCCCTGTCTCCCTGTTGCCGGTCCCTCCGAATATTATCCTGTCCTTATATTCTTCAGCCAGCTTTTGACACCTGTCATATGCAGCGTCGTTGATCAGTTTAGGGTATTCTTCGTTTTCTTCGGGCTTTTCACCTATTTGTCTGACAAATTCGCTCTTCAATGTCTCGATGAAGGCATCAGCTATCTCCTCGGCTACCGCAACCTGATTGATATTTATGCAGATCTGCCCCGCGTTGCATATCTTGAAAAACGCGATTTTGCGCGCGGCATCTTTTATGTCCTCGTCCTTTCTGACAATGCACCAGTTGCCGTTTTCACCTCCGAGTTCAAGGGCCACAGGAGTCAGATTTTTCGCCGCCTCGGCAAGCACATGCTTTGCGACCGCCGGAGAACCGGTATAGAATATTTTATCGAATCTCTGCGCGAGACACATGTCGGCCACATCATGACCGCCGTCAATGACCGTAACAAATTCTTCGGAAAAAGTGTCGTTTATCAGTTTCTGCAATGCTTTTGTACTTGCCGGCGACTTGGAACTCGCCTTGATCACTGCAGTGTTGCCGCCGGAAATGCTTGCGACCAATACGCCAAGTGTCAGATAGATGGGGAAATTGAACGGGCTGATTATCAACGTAACGCCGTATGGCAATTTGTAAACCTTTGTACTTGTACTTGGGAAGCACATAAGGCCGCTGTAAAGTCTTTTTGGCTTTGCCCATCTCTTCAGTCCGCGCAAGGCTTCGTTGATCTCTACTATGACAGGGCCGATATCGCACAGATACGCCTCTGCCTTGCTGCGTCCCAGGTCTTCGTAGAGAGCTTTCTCAAGTTCTTCCTCATGGGAAATGACAGCGGCTTTCAGTTTTTTGAGCTGCTGCAGTCTCCATCCGACATCCAGCGTGGTCCCGGATCTGAAGAACCTTCTCTGTTTTGCGACTATCTCCCGTATTTTCTCCGGTGTATATGCCATGGCGATTATCTCCCTATATGATATGATTCAACATTATGTAATAAACTCCAGAATGATCACAAGTAGTAATATTTGAGCCCTGATAAAAAGGGGCCTCTTCCTGAAATAATTACGTTGGTGTCATTTTTTCCGGATCACAAAGTAGAAAACACATATCCCATCAGTTAATAGTGATCTTTACAGAGTCCGCTGCCCTGTAATCATATTACTTTTGGAACTATAAGATTCAAGTCATTTTATAGTTGATTATTATTATAAAAGGTGTATCTTCGCTCTTCAAGCTTATAGTGATTTCATTGTATCACCAGCCTAAATGATATCCAGGCTATACGATTTGCCTTTTGATTTGAACAAACGTCTGCACGAACTTATTTTTTCATTATAAAATACGACAGAATAAGATAGATTGTCTTTCACTAACTTATGCAGCTTTTCAAGATCCTGGACCATTATAAATCCGACTATGCCCTGAACAGGATCTCCTTTGAACAGATGGATACCCCTGAACGGCGTTAAACCGGAAACTATCAGCTCTCCCGGGTAGTCAAAAACGCAGAGAACAGTCTGGCACGTCCAAGTAAAAAATCGACCACTATAGATAATAGTGGTCGGTTTTGAATTTAAACCTGCAATTCCGCTGTATCTAAAATGCTTTTTATTTTTTCGCCTGCTCTTTGAATGAAAGCATATATATCATCCAAAAAAATGTACCTTATGGGGTTTTTGTGCTCACTTTCGCCTTTATCAAACCAATGTAAAGTGCGATATTTCCAGGCTTCTATCTCATCACTGCTTAAAATCCCGTCGATTCCGACCGATTTAGCCTTCTTTAGCAACTCCCAAATTTCTTCGCGCCATTCAAACTCCCTGTACATATCAAAATCAAGTTTATCGGTATCGTTATAATAGGCCCATGTCATCTCCTGTATCGGTACAGGGTCATTTTCATATTTCTGCTTAAATTCTCTGAACAGAGTTTCGTTCCAGATAATATCTGTCAATATATGTATCCCATATCCTAATATAAAGTTATAGTCGCTTTTGTCTTTGCTCCGGCTGATGAATCCTGTTACATTTGCTTTCCATGAATCTCCGTCTTCCGCCGATAAATGGGTGATCTTTTTATCACTTTTCTGGGCGTTGGGGCGCATATGGATCGCATCAGGAGAAATGCTTCCCAAGTAATATTCCGGACAACTGATCAAGTCACTCTTTCCTTTTGCATATTCTCTTGCAACTGCAAGATGCACCATTGGAAGCGGCATGTTGTTTACCTCCTCTGCTTTTAAGAAAATCGATAAAAATCAGTGTATAATCCTTCAGCACTTAGTTTCGAGCTTAACCCCATAATTTTGTGCTTACCCCATAGTTACGTGCTTTTAAGTACTCAACTTCTGACGTAAAAACACACAACACATTGAACATGATAGCCCATATTTTATACAGGCAGGTATAAACCTGCTTGTGTTTTTTTCTTGGTTTCTTTTATAATATCACTTTTTACACTAAAAAGAAGCATAATGAGCATATATTTTTATATTTATCAACATTATAACATATGAGGAGCATTGTAAGTTTATGGACACTCGATACCGACAGTCAGTTCAAACTGACTTACACAAAGCCGGCGGTATTTGCCGATGACAACCTGATTTCAGCCCGGGCAAAGGACAGCGTATATTTCATGACTGCCAATAACATCATCAGGGGTGTCGGCGGCATTAAATTTGCCCCGAAGAATACCACTCCGGCAGAGGATGCTGCACTATATGCCAACGCGACCCGCGAGCATGCGTTCCTGATTGCCGTAAGGATGGTCGAAAACCTGAAATAAGCATATTTGATAGAGATAATTGATACAGAGATATTCCAATACATATATAAAATAAAGCGCGGAAGATGATGTTCTTCCGCGTTTCACATTATTCTTACACATTATCTTTTTCTCATTATCTTTTTAGTGTCCCATCATCAACACCCGTAATATTCTACAGCATCAAACTCATCCGATACGGCATCAAAATTATCCGATACGGCCTTCCCGAGTTCTTTTATCAAAGTGAAACGATGATGGCTTGCACGGCAAAGAGTACGATCGAAGACGTTTACCTACTCGCCGAAGTAAGAAAAGTGCATGTAGTCCCTGGACGATCGCCAGGCGTTGCCGCCCCATGCAAATCCGTATTTCCTGAAGATCCTTACGACATCACCGTCTGCCGGAATGGAATAAGGGTTTTCCCCGGGTTTCCAGAAGGATCCTGATACCACGGTACCGTCATTGCGGATCATATAGTTTTCGTTCGGATTGATATCTATCGCAAGTCCAAGCGAATGCTCCGATGTCCCGGATCGCCAGGCGTATCCCCCTATGCTTTTGATAGGAAATCTCTCAGGGCCGTCATATATTTCCTGGAAGATCGCTTTGACACGGTCTGCGATAGCTTTGTTGACGGTAACCTGCAGTGTCCCGGGTACTTTCTGTCCGCTGGAATTGAGCTTCCACACGTTGATTGTTACAGTAACCATGTGCTTTTGGGCTTCTGCAGCACTCTTGTACTCGCTATTGGACAGGGATCCAAAAACGAGTATGTACTTCTGATCATTATATCCGACACGGTTGAGCATCGGATCCCCCGAAACCAATTGTGAGGGAGCGGGTGTCGGCTGGGGCTGCGGCTCCTGGCTTGGCTCCGGATCCAGCGGGCCCGTATAAACCCAGTCCCTGTTTTCCTCATCATAATAGCTGATCGCTCTGTTCACAAGTACAATAGCCTGTGCATAAGTAGTATTTGACTGTGGTTCGAGCATTTTTGCATCAGTCCCTTTGACGATCCCCATCCGGATCATGGATGCAGTCGGAATGACCGCCCAGTCCTGGACTTGCCCCGAATCCCTGTATTCGGATAATATCTCCCGGGCATCCTCTTTGGTCATCCGGATCCCGTTATCAACCAGCGCCATAAGGTTATGGATCATTGTAAACATTTCCTGTCGTGTTATCAGCCTGTTTTCCCGAAAAGTACCGTCCGGATACCCGGATACGATCCCCAACCGATAAGCTTTATTGACATTCTCAGAATCCGTATCACTGAAGACCCTCTCCCCACTGATCTGGATGTCCCCGACGAGATATTCGTAAGCTTGGCCTACCACGTCACAGAACTCGCCCCTTGTCAGGCATCCGCTGAAATTCTTCTGTCCGATAGACTCCGGGATCAGCCCATACAGCTTATCTGCCTTTATGATCTCGTCCCTGAAGTAAACGGGTAAACCGGTGTATGCCTCAGCTTTTTGAAGCAGCGAACCCGCAAAACAGGATATAACGGCCGAGGCGACGAGTATCCTCGCTATCTGTCTTTTGATGTTTCTCCATTCTGACTTCACTGTGCTGTGCCTTTCTATAATACCTCCCTGGGCTTCAAAATTTGGTTTACAATAAATCAGTTCGATATAAAAGCACAAAAAAATGGGGTTTTCACATCGGAAAACCCTTCCAACTTGATGAAAACCCCAATTATATTCTATTTTTCTATAGGAGCTGATGCTATATAATTTTCCCCAATTCGTGTTCGATCCCCTCGAACTTTCTGTACTCGTGCGGGATATTCAGCGACTCCAGGTATAAGCGCATGATTTCATTGTCGCAAAAAAGTATGTCAGCTGTGCCGATATGAATTTCAATTTTCAGCTTGCCTCGAATCTTGTCCGCATTTTGCCGTACCAGGCATAGAATATTGTTTTCTTCCAAATACCATTGCTCTCTCAGCATTTCTTCGTATAACTCGACGGCTTTTTCCGGCGCCACTCCGACAGTACGGTATCCTTTGTTATACAGATGATGATACGTTCCTGCGTAAGGGGTCACTGCACCAAACAGATCGGGATGCTTGACTGCATAATAAAATGCCATGTTTCCGCCCATTGAAAACCCCGACAGCATCCTGTTCTCGCGGGTCGCTTCTGTTCTGTACTGTCCGTCGATATGGGGGATCAGTTCATCAATGAGAATCGATTCGATCTGCAGTAAGGCATCGAAATAACCGTCTTCCGAAGAAATGGCGTTCATAAATACAGTAATAGCCCGCCTGTTTTTATAGACCTTTTCCAGCGGCCAGATATCTGAAGATTCGTTGCCCTGCCAGCCGTGAATATGGTACACGACCGGATAATTTTCGCTGCAGTCAGCATACCCGGGAGGAAGATAGATATTATATCCTACTTCATGATCCAATACCTGACTGAAAAATGTTTTGTGCGAAACATGTTGAGGTGATTCCGCCGGTGGATTTATATAGTTCATTAACACTCCTCCTGCCGGGCTATCTTTATATAACTTCCGCATAATGATTATACAACATTTGACTGGCATTTTATATGCCTGTCTTATTTATTATTAAATTCGGAAAACCTTCATCAAGAACATTCTGATCATAATAAATCAGCTCCTTATTAAGATCATATGACCCCAAGGTTAGGTAATCTCCAAGGTTGACCCGGTCATTAATTAACTTAAGATCATTTTGAGTTATTGCACAGCTCGGCCAGTTTTTTCGCAGTATTTGAGTTTCTTATCGTTACGCAGTTGTAAACTGATTTCCCTGTGATTTTAGACCATCGTGTCCTTGAGAAAGTTTTTAACGGAGCGGACCAAAAGATCACTCTGCCATAACTGCCGATCTTTTCATATTCGGGCTTGGCTTGTCCCACTTCCATTATGACTTCTTCAACAGTGGTTGGGGGTATAACAAATATGGCGTTATGTTTTGATTCACTGTCCTTATCCCACCATTCGGGAGCATTGCTCAGTGCGTCGATCAGATCCTCGGAAGAAATGATCATCAACGTAACTTCCAGATCAAACTTCTTCAGGATCAGATCCTCGCAATGTCTTTTCAAAAACTCAGTATCAGAAATATCACTCGAAAAGATGATGTTGCCGCTGTTAATATAAGTAGCGACATCCTGATAGCCGTTCTTCTCCAGCAGGTCCTTTAATTCTTTCATCGATATTATGTTTTTTCCGCCTACATTGATACCTCGCAGCAAGGCAACATATCTTTTCACTGACACACCTTCCCTTTCTGACTCATTATTCCGACCATTTCATCTCATCGTATGTAATGCCCATTTTGCGGCATTCATTGCATACATATTCTTTTTCAGCCTGATTTCCGATACGATATTTCAATATCCTGTCCTTAAACACGATATACTTCTCGTTGCCTTCCTTAAAATCCACGAACCAGTTCAGATTCTTATCCGGTTCCGAAATCATCACTTTTGAGATCTGCCCGGGAAAGTCCTTCCTATCGCACGTAAAATACAGAACAGTCCAATATTTCGGCTTTCCTCCCGTTCTCCAAAGTTCGATCTTATGCACCTTAATAAGATCGAGTATATTTTCGTCCGATATACTTTCCTTGATCAGCAAACCTTCATATACATCATGTTCCTTTGAATTAACAGCACTGCTTCCGCAAGTATTGACTTCTTTGATATCACCTATTGATAATTCATCTTTTAGCAGGACATCCATCGATACATGAAATATTTCTCCAAGCAGCAGCAACTTATCAACTTCCGGAAGTGCGATGTCGGCTTCCCATTTTGATATTGACTGCCTGCTTACATTACACAATGCCGCAAGATCTTCCTGAGTCATTCCATTCGCTTTTCGCAGTTCCACTATTTTATCAGACAGTTTCATAACATAACACCCCCTTATTTTGAACTCAATCATAACAGATAAAAAAGATATTTGCCACCAATTTCAAAGTGCATTTTCGCAACTTACAGGTGCTTAACTTTAACACTATTATGCTTGTTGTTCGAGGAAAACCTGAAAATCAACTGCAATCAAAACTCTCGCCTGATTTTACTTCTTCTCTATCTTTAAGAAAGTCTTTTTGCCTATCTTGATGACATCTGAGTCTATAAGGATCCGGTTCAAATCTTCCTCATCAATCTTCTCGCCGTTTAACCGAACCCCTCCCTGTCTTATCAGGCGAAGAAACTCGCTCCTGCTTTTTACAAGTTCCATATCAACTATCCGAGGTATAACATCATTTACTGTATCCTTACCTGTATCAACAAGCATCGAAGGTATGTTGTCAGGAATACTCTTTTTGCTGAACGCGGCATCATAGTAGCCTATCGCCTTCTCAACTTCTTCCTTAGAATGATATAGGGATGTTATGATTTTTGCCAGCCTGTACTTGATATCCCTCGGATTTGCTCCCCGCTCCAATTCAAGCCTGATCCTGTCTATATCGTCCGGGTGCTCGTCGGTAGCCAATTCAAAGTATTTGATGATCGAATTATCCGGTATCTCCATAACCTTTTTGAACATGACTTCCGCAGGCTCGCTGACTCCGATATAGTTCCCCAGGCTCTTGCTCATCTTTTCAAAGCCGTCAAGTCCTTCCAGGATAGGCATGAAAATCGCCACCTGCTGTTCCTGTCCGAAGGCTTTTTGCAGGGTCCTTCCCAGTAGGATATTGAATGTTTGGTCAGTTCCGCCCAGTTCAATATCCGCTTCCAGTTCAACCGAATCACGGGCTTGCATCAATGGGTACAAAAATTCATGCAGGCCAATCGGAACGCCTTTATTGTACCTGGTCCGGAAATCATCTCTTTCCAGCATCCTGGCAACGGTCGTGGTGGCCGTGAGCCTTACAACTTCTTCAAAGTTGATCTTAGACAACCATTCACTGTTGAACCTTACTATCGTCTTCTCCCGATCAAGCACCTTGAATATCTGCTCACAGTATGTCCGGGCATTATCCCTAACCTGTTCATCAGTAAGTGCTGCCCTTCCCCTGGCTTTTCCTGTCGGATCGCCGATTTTACCGGTAAAGTCTCCTATTACTATTACTACAGTGTGACCCAGGTCCTGCATCTGCTTTAGTTTTCTAAGGACTACCGCATGCCCGATATGAATATCCGGTGCAGACGGGTCCAGTCCCAGCTTTACGATAAGTGGTTTGTTCTGCTCATATGATTTTTTTAGCTTCTCAAGCAGTTCTTCCTCATCAACACATTGGCAAACTCCTTTTAATATGATCCTGATTTGCTCATTTGGCGTCATCATCATAACCCCTCCTCACGTCAGATATAAAAAACTCCCGTCCTTACTGAAAAGGACGAGAGTATATCCCGTGTTACCACCTGTTCTTCATAGGCAACTCACATTGCCTACCTCACAGAGTACAGCATATAGCGATACCCTTGCACGTGATAACGGTGTGCTCTCCGTCGTAGCCTACTTGATATTCTTTGCGTGCAGAATATTCTTTCGGTACGCGACTCCAAGATGTATTCACATTTTCTATTCATGAGCCTCTCATCAGCCGGCATCTTTCTGTATGAAATCGAAAATGCTACTCTTTCTTTTCATCGTCTTTTACATATCCCAAAATTTGAATATTACGATATCAAACTTATGGGCAACTGTCAACCCTTATAAGCAGCCGGAGTTACAATGATCAGTTATAACTCTTTTCTCATGGTCATATGCCCGTTCCGATCGGTACCCGCCACTTTCACAAATCCGGCTTTCTCATATAATCTGACAGGACCGTGAAAATCCCATTCAAACCGTTCATCTCTCACTACGGGGAAACCGACAACGGCCGCATATCCTTCGTTTCTTGCATCGGCTATGACCCTGTTCAGTAATGCGGTCGCGACGCCTTTTCCGCGATATTCCGGTGCGATTTCAAAGCACACCACTGCTTTTTCGATATTTTTGACGGGTGAGTGAAAAGGAACGTCATAAAAAGGTTCTGAAGGATAATTCGCCCTGTCATTGGCATTGCACCAGCCGATTACTGCTCCGTCCGCATATGCCAGATATCCCCGCAAAACCCCGTCCGCAATTTGCTGTTCGGCAACTTCCCGGGCGACAAGGCCGGGATCCCGCTCCTTTGCACTTTCCAGCATCGTTTGCGTCTGCTCTTTGCTCATTTGATACACCTGGCAATAGCAACGGTATGGGGAATCGTCCGTAAACGCCCGGTTTTCAAAGAAATCGAAATAGTCCGCTGAGAGCTCAGGAGTTAGTGGCTTGATCGTAATATTGATCTCTGAAAGCTTTAACATGTTCGCTCTCTCCAATCAAAAGAGTAGGATCTTTCTCCAACAATAGTAAAATATAAGACTTCAAGGCCAATTACGGTCAAAATCTTCACCCTATATATGTAAGTCCTTTCTAGAAAATACAACTATGGCCGTTGAGAACAGTACGATAGCACCTGCAAACAGGACGATCATTCCCCAGATCGCGCCCGATTGTCCCGCAATGATCCCGTCTGAATCAAACAGGGTGAAGAACGTAGCGTATTTTGCATTTTCCAGTTCTTTTCCGGCGTTTGCCATCATTTGAATAACGAATCCAAGAGTCGGTATCCCTGCGCCTACTCCGACAGCATATTTACTGTCATCAAAAACGCAGGAGCACAGGAAACAGATACCGCCGATAAAGAGCTGCAGACACAATGTCCCGACGTTGAGAAGAATAAACTTTCCGATATCCAGCTCACCGGGAAAAGAAATCTCACAATTGACGATCCCCAGCACTGTTGCATAGATAACCAAAGCGAATATACCAGTGGCCATGACTTTCATCTGTGTTAAAGCGACCGTCTCACGTTTGACAGGAGCTGCGAGCAGATATGTCATCGACCCGCGGTCAATGTGCCTGGAGATTAGTTTGCTCGAACTGAGGATGCAAAAAAGCATAGGAAATACAAGCATGATAAATCCGTAAAGATATGCCTCCAGAAAACCGGCCAGCTCAGCAGATACCGGATTCATACCCACTACGGCCATCAGTTCCGGCATAGCTTTAGCGAACTCATTCAGCGCGCTTCCCAATTTCGGATCAAACATGGAAATGATGACAGAGAAATACATGGTAATAACGGCGGCAAAAATCAGGAGCATCCTCCAGCTTCCCTGCATTCCACGTTTATATAAAGTCCAGTTTATCATTAATTTTCACCACCATAATACTGTATGAATATCTCCTCAAGGCTTTGATTAGGGGTGACAATATTTGTAACGGGATAACGATTCATGATCGATATCAGCTCTTTGATATTATTCTGCACGATCACAGTTACCTGGTTCTGCGAAACCTTGACTACGCGCAGTTCTTCTCCTGCAAATGCGGCGGCAGCTCGTTCATTTTCCAGCGTAATTATATATTTTCTCGCCTGCGCCGCCTTTAATGCTTCCACCTTATCCATCGCCACAAGCCTGCCGTTTTTGATAATAGCCACGCGGTCACAGGTACGCTCCACCTCTTCAAACATATGTGACGACATCAGGATCGTTTTGCCCCTTGATTTTTCCTCCAGCACCAGCTCAATGAACCTGTTTTGCATAAGAGGATCAAGCCCGCTGGTGGGTTCGTCAAGGATCAGAACTTCAGGGTCGTGCATGAAAGCTGCAACGATCCCGACCTTTTGCCTCATGCCCTTGCTCATTTTTTTGAGCTTGCCCCGAGGATCCAGTTCAAAACGGTCCAGCAGCTCTTTGGTGCGTTCGTTTGATGCTGTCTTGCGATATTTTGCCATGAACGACAGGAATTCTGTCCCGGTCATATCATCAAAAAAGACCATTTCTCCCGGAATATACCCCAGTATTTCCTGGATATCGGCGCGGTCTTTCCAGCAATCCATTCCCCGGATAGTGCAACATCCTTTTTCAGGCTTCAAAAAGCCCATCAAATGGCGGATCGTCGTCGTTTTTCCCGCACCGTTTGGCCCAAGGAAGCCAAACACCTCGCCCTGATCGATCGTGAAGGATAAATCAAATACCCCGCGCCCTTTTCCATAATCCCTGGTCAGGCCTTGTACTTCACATACGCTCATACGGTACCCCCTTGTTCTTTGTGGATAGTATTTCCCCCCTAAAGCCTGATGCGATAATATTGACTGATCCTGCCTTCATCTTCATTCTCATTAGTAAGTATTCATTCTCCATACTCTGAAGCAGCAAGTTCTAAACTTGCACTGATCCTGTTTTCTCCGTTAGCAATATGTTCCAGAACATATCCGTGAAGCATATCTTTATATTTCAATTAGGGAAGTCTATATATTATTTCATAAATCTCCAAAAATGCATATAAAGTGTTGCAGCTTTTTCAAAATAGCTCATTCCCTAACTATGGCTTCTGGCATCCTTCGCAAAAATAGATGCTTCCGCCCATATATGCCTCTTTCTTTATCCTGCTTCCGCATGTTTCACATTCCGTATCAACGGTTTTCTTACTAAGCTTTGTCTTATATCCCCCAAAGCGGCCAAATAAATCTTTCTCAGTATCTCTGCCGCCTTCAACAACCATTTGTGCAAGCGTAGATTTTATGGAATCAAAAATATTGTCCTTATCAGTGTCAGTAAAAGTCTTGACTTTCTTCTTAGGATGTATCCGGGCGTTATACAGGATATCCTGCAGCACTCCATTGCCGAGACCGGGTATCCTTTGCTCGGTAGCAAGCAGAGCTTTTGCACTCAACCCCTCATTGCCCTGTGCAGAAATAATGCTGTCAAAGTATGCCCGGTCAAATCCATCCGACAGGGGCGAGGGCTTTATCTTTGCCTGGAGGAAATATTGATTTGTGAATTCGCCTTCTTTGAAGCACCACACTCCACCATACATTTGGATAGAGCCGCTGATTGCCGTATGATCCTTAAACTCTATGAGAAGCTGGTGTTTCTGCGGCCTTTTTTCATTCTCCCTGTGAAATCTGATCGCTACTCCTTCACCAAGCAGTATAACTGCATCTTCTGCACTTATCTCAACCATACTGCCGTAACCTTCTGCTTTGCCTATCACTTTACCCGCCAGCAGGTCGTGATACATTTGAGGATCTCCATGATACCATGCGAATTTATGGGGACTATGTGCAGCTGTAACCTTCATGATCCTCTTCCCTGACACATGCTCATTCAGTTGCATTGATATCGCTTTGGCTTCCGGTAACTCCATCATATAAAACCCTCCCTGATTATCTATCTGAATTTCAGCTGATCATCTGCAGTTTGCTTTATTTCTTATCCCAAATAAGGATATACCGCCAAAACAACATGCGCTGCACCTTCGCATTCGGAATATGCTGTGCAGCAATACTACGGATCTCACGAATAGTCATATAGCTGTCGTGCAGCCCATGTCGTCGCCATACTTCGGCCGTATGAGGATCGTCTTTTTGCAGTCTCCCGTTTTTGATCAAGTTCATTATGACGTTTGGTATCGCAGCAAATCCCCAAACAATATAGTCTGTCAGAGAGCCCGGTTTTGCCAGGTCAAGAATGATCAGCTTTCCGCCGGGACGAAGCTTGTCCTTTGCAAGTTCAAGCAACCATTCGTACGGGAGATGGTGCGCAGTGGCCGTCGTAATAATAATGTCAAATGATGATGGAGCATAATCCATGTCCAGTATATTTCCGCAGATATAATCAATGTTATCAGCATGATTGTTTGACCGGGCATATTCTATCATTTTGTCTGCCAGATCAACGGCAATCACCCTTTTAGCCTTTGTGGCCAACAAGGCCGAAAGCTCTCCTTTTCCGCAGCCGATGTCGAGACAGGCCAGTATGCCCGAAGGTATCTGCCGCAGCAGGTATGGGAAATAGCAATTATTATGATTCCACTTGGGATCATCGCCCAACTCAGCGATTTCATTGAAATCGGCTTTAATTATCTCATAATCTTCCATTACTCTCCCCCTCAATTTATATATATGTCCATTTCATAATGAGCTCGGTTTCATTAGTATTGGGATCAATTTGCTCTCCTTCGATAAGGAAACCTTCTCTTGTGTAGAACCTGACTGCTCTCTCGTTCTTTTTATAAACATGTAAAATGAGTTCTTTGCTTAACCCCTTAACATGGTCCAATAAAGCCCTGCCAATTCCCTTTGACTGGCTTTCTGCTTCAACAAACAACCCTGCCAGGTAATTTCCGCTCAATCCAATAAAGCCTCTAATGGAGTCCTCCTCATAAACGTAGATAGTTGATTGCGGTATCATCTGCCTCACTTGATCGTAATTACTATGCCAATATTTATCATCAATAAAGTCATGGGCAGATATATTAGTCTCTAGCCATATTCTCATAATACAGTTTAGGTCAGTCTCCTCAAACTTTCGAATCATTACAACCTCACATTAACTATTCAATCCCTGTTTCTTTTCTCATGTTATCTAAGTCAACAGTACTCTTCAATTTCTGTAACTGAAAAATTATATCAGATATCTTCACCAATTGACATTCAGGCATCTACAGCATTGTGAAAATTATACATTATTATATAAAATAAGTAAATTATTAGAGGTAAAATATACAGCTTCGCTATATACTTAAGAATATAGATCCGGTAATATTTCCGGGAGCTAATGCAGACTAAGATGCCTGGCCTGGCTATCCTAAAGTACGACTGTTTTGGAGGGTATTAGGCTAAATAAATGACTAGGAGTAGGGGGAAGTTGATTGCAGGCAATAGAGACCGAACGACTGATATTGAGAACATTCAGAGAATCAGATTATGATGATTTATATGAATTCCTGTCTCAGTTAAAAGATGATGAATTCGAAGGATACCCGGGAATTACATATGAGAATGGCAGAGAACATCTTAAATACCGGGTGGGATCAGAGGAGTTCTATGCGATCGAACTGAAGGAGTCCGGAAAAGTTATCGGCAACATTTACTGTGGAAACAGAGATTTCGAGGCCAAAGAAGTCGGCTATATCATCAACAAGAATTACCAAAGGAAAGGCTATGCAAGTGAGGCTCTTAAAGCAGTAATAGAGACCGCCTTTGATAATGGCATACACAGAATTTACGCTGAATGCGATCCCCGTAATGAGAGTTCCTGGAGGTTGCTGGAAAAACTGGGTTTTGAGCGCGAGGCCCATTTCAGGCAAAACATTTTCTTTCATAGAGATAAAGATGGTTTGCCTATATGGAAAGACACCTATGTATATGCAATGCTGAATGACCTGCAAATCGCACCATAGATCATTTCTTCATGAGCTGGAAAACTATCGTTGTAACAGTTTCTACAGTCAGGTGAATATCATCCACTTCCATGACATTACACCATAAAATCGAGCAAGTTCATAAGCTATGCTTGATTTGCCTGTTCCCGAAGAACCACAATAATTAAAATTATCCGGTTTCTATCAATTTTCACGCATTAACCACCTAAATAAACAGCACGAAGATAATGATTGATTTGACCACACTGGAGTTGACCCTCCGTGTGGTCTTTTTATTTTCTGCATATAAGCAAAGCATGGTTTGACATGCCTGTACAGCTCTCATGACTTGTCATCTGATCATAAAGCGGACGCAATTTTGCCTTATTGGCAGACATCTTATCCACTACTGAGCAGAAAATAGCATGATTTGTCGCTAATTAAGTAAACTTGATATGCAAAATCTGACTCCTATTCCTTGTGGAAGGCAAGATATTAAGCACTCTTAAAAGTAAAGGCTGGCGTTCTTTGAGAAGATCTCCGGTGCTCCATGCTTCAATAAGTTTTACACTTTCATGTAGATTTTCAATACCCGGGCAAGTCAAACCATCCGGAATATTTCGGGTCCCAACCCATAGCAAGGTATCCCTTTTTTCAACTTGCAGGACCCCATTCAATATCCGGTATCTACGCCGGTTCTTAGTCTTTTGGCAAATGATCTGATCATTTGTCAAATATCATTTCTGCATATTTTGCAATATTCTCTCCCAATATCCTTGCCTGCCTCAGCCTGTTTTCCTGCTTAAGGATATCACCGGGCTTGTCTGCTCTTGCAGATAAACCATTGATCTCACAGGGGACGCAGAGTGCTCCCGAAGATAAATAATAGTTATGTATGATTGAAAGGACCAGGCTTTGTCCTCCGCCTTCCCCTCTTCCTACGGCAATGGCCCCTCCGGGTTTCCCGGCTAATAATTTCCTGCTGTTAAACACAAAACTCCTATCAAAAAGAGCCTTGAGTTGTGCAGTTACATTTCGGTAATACACGGGAGATCCTATGATCAAGGCATTGCAATCCTCAAGTTCATTCAGGAAAAGCTCCATATCGTCACCTTCAATGGCGCATGTCCCAGTCCCGATACAAGTTTCACAACCCATACATGGATTTATAGTTTTACTGCTAAGAAAGAATTCAGTTACTTCCCAGCCTTTTTCGTAAAAAGGCTTTAGCGCTTCTCTGACCAACAACTCTGTGTTTCCGTCTTTTCTCGGACTGCCAGATATCCCTATTACCTTCATTCATCTGTTCCTCCTTAAAACTCTCAATTTATCTGATCAGACAACATATCAAGGCAACCTTGCACTGCATGTCCTGATCATTAGGACTTAATATACTAAATTTGACCAGGAGTTAGCATTTTCGGAACATCTCTACAAGGCACAGGCATGCAATTAAAGATCACTGAATCAAATATAAGATGTATCCGGAACCAACGACCGCAACGTTAGTGAGACTGTGCATCATCATCGGATATATAACACTTTTACTCTTTTGATATACGATGCCATACATTATTCCTAACACTAAGGAAAACAGTAATTGCATAAAGTCAAAGCTTAATGAAAATGGGGTTACAGTCCATTTTACATGTGCTAGAGCAAAAAATACTGCCGAAATCTTGTTTGCCCATGAAATATGTTGTTTGAATATTTTTATACCTTTTTCAACCGGAATATGCAATGTGATTATCGAAATAGGCAATGCCCGGAATAATAATTCTTCAGAGGGACCGGTCAAAAAGAGCTGAAATCCTAATGATCCCAATACATTTACACCGGTCAACGGATAGTCATATCGCATTAAATTATTACTAATATAGCTGATAGCAGATAAGATTACAATATATGCTAACATAGCCACAGCGAAAAGCTTTACATATTTTAATCCAGTTTTTCTATCACCCAATTTGATGCCAAAATCTATGTTATATGTCTTTGATAGTATGGCAATAAGAACTAAAGCTATAATTGCCTGGACTATGTGGTGAACAGAAATCCTGGCAAAGACGTCATATTTATCAACTGTGCTGTAATCAAAAGAATCAGCCACAAATGTACCGATTTTGCTGCTTATTTGCTGAAACAGGAAAACCAGTAATAGTGTTATGACTATCCAAACTCTCTTTTTCGTGTTACTCATTTTCATTTACCACTCCTTACTCCACATCTCACGATGACATATCGTTTCAAAACCAATAGCGGTATAAAATTCAGGCACACCGCCAAAACAATATAATACGTATCCTGCTGTCAATATCGTCGTCCTGATCATCACCATGATCGAATCCTCTCCAAAGACAATCGTTTATTTTCTTATAGTCATTCTCATCTTCCAAAGATATGATCTTATAGCCGGCAGGCAATTTGACATCCCTGAATGGCTTGTCATACGAGAATATCCGCACCGGTTCGGTGTACACCTTTTTATAGCCATTTTGCGATAATAATTCAATTTTGTCAGTTTCCTTATCTGTTACCCATACAGCAAGAGTGTGTTTGCCGTTTTTTATAACAGACAGCTCGTTTTCTGCATATGCAAGCAATTCAGGTAAAGTTATATATGATCTCGATCGGTTGCAAGAAAGCTTTCACCAACATTCATTTCATGACACGCAATAGCGACAATCTTTCCTTCATTCTCCTACCAAAGCCCGAATCGATGTGTGAGCTTGTGATTGAAAAACGGATGGGTATGCGCATACTCAAAGAACTGAGGCAACAGGTAGCTGTTCAGAGTGCCAGGCGTATAAATTTCTGTAAGAAAGTCATGGACCTTAGTAAAATCAGTGAGAAGTCTATATCTCCTTCTAAAAACATCCTGTTTCATGGGACCCCCCCTAATAGCTCAGGAACTCAACTACCGCAAAATCAAAACTCCATTTTAACGATCATTTTATCGTCAAAATGGAGTTACTAATTGCATTATTGGCTCAGAATAATACATGATCCTGGCATAATAATAGCGTAACCAGTGACCGGATCAAAACCGGTGAAGTAATCCAAATTGCGACAACGAATTTTTCCTTATTGTATTGATAGCCTGACATTTGATCAGAAAAGCTACCTACCCTAGACATGTTCCCATGTATCGATTAGAAGTTTTCTATTGTGATATATGAAGTATCGTATAAATCACACCTTTTTCTGTTTTCACCTTTTCCGGATCATCAATGAAATAAAAAACTTGGTATTTCCATTTATCCGGATTATAAATAACCACATATTCAGCATCAATTTTCGGTATCGCGTATATAATGCTATTTTTGATGTTCTTCAGGCTTTCCTGCGGCTCTATTTCTCTTTCAGCTTCAAATATGAAATTCGCGTCCCGAATACTTTGCGTTGTCGTATCGATTAACGGGACTCCGATATTTACGTTCTGCCATCCGAATGATTTGATTATATTGTCATAAAATCCCTCAAATAAGAATCTGTTCAATCCTTCAGGATCTTTCCAAAGATACAACGGGGAATAACTATTCTGCAGGTTATTGTTTATTCCCTTTTCTGTTATTAAGTAAAGTTTGAACTTTAGTCCATAAAATCCATCAGTTTTATAGCCGTTGTCCTTAACTCTCTTTCTTATGATATCCATATCATAGTTGCCGGGTAATGTTATCTTATATTGTGATGCAATCATTATTTAAACTCCTTCATATGCATAATGTAGTATCAGCAATGCCCTGAACGTAATATCATGCTTTGCGTATCCTTGATTTCCAATCTGTTTCCAGCCTAAAACCGCCGTATGCCCCCCAATCCTTTAGCTCCAGTACCGGGGCATTACAGATGCCTTCATCATCAACAGTACTTAAAATATCGTCAACAACTTCCCGCAGTGCAGGAACATGCTTTACTATACCACAGCGGGAAAACCATTCGATGTATTCCATCTGATATACCTCCGGCTTGCCGCGATAAGGAATTGACAAGGGGCTTGGCTGCAGGCTGGTTACTTTAACTGTCAACCCCTGTGCCGGAAACGCTCCCAGGGGTCCTAAAGCATATCCGACCCACGACGAAGGAACTAAATTCACAAGTTCCGGGCGGTCCGTTTTCATAAGCTTGGTAATGGCATCCGAAATCATCCTGATATTCTGCTCGTTTTTCCATGAACTTGTATGAGCTAATATATCCAGATGATATCGGCAGGGCCATTTTTCATTATCGTTGAAAACAAACTGCTTACCTCCGCGAATCGGACGGGTAATATCCAGTACCGAATCAATCTCAAGAACACGCCGAAAACAATCTAACGACAGTCGGATCTGCGGTGATATGTCAATAACATCGTCATATCCGGCACGACCGATGCAAGCACAGCGAATCAAGTTATGCCCATGTCCGGTTACCTTGAACTCATCGATTATTTTTCCCCTTGTATCGTAACACAAATCATCTAAAGGAACAGATTCAAAGGCATCCATAGCCCGTTTGAGCACAGGCGTATCCTTTTCCAGGGCTTTTTCCGCCAGGTATTTTGTAGCGCCTTCCTGTGTATCCAGTCCTCCGTGAAGTTTTTTCCCTATCCAGCCATTCTCCTGCTGACACTCAATAATGCGTTTTATCATTTCTTCTTGCATGATTTGCTCCTGATACAGCGCAGCTTCATCGGCCGTAAGGTTATGTAAGATTTCGCTCTTTACACGACGTTTGATAGAGGGGTTCGCATTCTTAAGTAGAAAATCAATCATCTTTTGCTTTTTACTTTTCACAGCTTAAACCTCCTCTAGTAACGAAGTGGTCAAGCATATCTATAGAGGCAGGATCATATTCCCGGTTACTCAGAATCAATATGGCCAGGTCTCTGTTGTCATTGAGATATTTCAGTTTATACATGTGATTTACCTCCTGAGTAAGGAGAAAATAAACAAAGCACTCTAGTATTTTTTCGATTAGAGTGCCTTGCCTCAGTTTATCTTCTTTCCGACCGGATTATTTCATATACCCGCATTTGGGACACACACCATATGCAATATTCTATGAAAAGCATTTATCCTTATATACTGTATATACTAATTTATACATCCTGTCAATGGTTTGGCCGGAATTTGAGTGCCTTTTCATCAATTATTTCAAAACTTCGATCTCGCAAGATCATCTTGCGATCGTATTATGCAATATCCAAATTTGAAAGGATGAAGGAAGTGTTGACATAAATCCCTGCTGAAAATACAATAAGGTTATTCTATCAATCATATGCCGATGTATTGCAACCGAAAAACCAGTGTACGAGCAGTCGGGGCATTTTTATCAGGAGGATAAGATCATGGGAAACAAATATTATAACTATAAGGAAGTAAACGACTGGGGAGATGGGGAATATCTTTCCGGGAACGCAGACTTCGATTTCCAGCGTCTCATTCACAGTGAGGCCGGGAAACACATCATAAGAGCCCGTGGCTTCATGACACGCTATAGCGACGTAGACGATCCGGAACTGCTGAAATACTGGAACGATATGGGCGTCCGCTGCGAAATCAGGACCACAAAAGGCGAAAAATGGCTTGCTTTTGTCCCGTTGGAGGCCTATGAAAACAAAGACATGAACCTCCCCGTAGTTGCGATTTTCAGGCCTGTAGATCTTCTGGCTATAGCGTTTTATGAATATATGATAGACCTTGCCGCTCAGGGAGAATTTATCGCGTTGATATACTCCTCCGAGGACCTTGATACGAATGATGTGTTTTATGATATGATACAGGAAACTCTCCGGGACTTTCCTGCAGATCCCGGTCGCGTGTACGTTACCGGTCATTCGCATTACGGTGAGTTTGCCATGGAGTTTATGCGCCGGCACCACGAAAGCATCGCTGCCGTCGCCCAGCAGGGAGATACCGCCGGCATCCTGTTGGATTTCTATGGCTCAAGCCAGGCAGGGGTCGAACTTATGCATGAAATAGACATGCCCCTGATAAACGTTGCAGGAACAACAGAAATGGTGGGTATTTTCCCAATCAATACAGAAGCCCCGGGCGTCCCGGCTGATTCACCTTTAAGGAGGAGGTTCCCCATGGATCGGGAAGCCCGGATCGCCTCATGGAAACGCAGGCTCTATGCCATGCGCTGCCCGATCCCGTCGGACGAGGAAATAATCGCAGCAGCTAACGGAAATAAAGTTGAAAGAGTTCTTGGATTCCCGGTCGATCGGTCAGATATAATTTACGCTGAAGGTTGCGAGTGCTATATAGGCGACATAAAGAACATTGACGGCAATTACCACTTCCGGACTGTAGCCATGGAGAATATCCCCCATACTACCTGCAGGTTCATGCATGTACTATCCTGGTCATTCCTGAGGCGTTTTGCCCGTGACCTGAAAACCGGGAAAGTCATTGAACTGTACTAATTGAAACACCACCGCACATATTCAATAATCACCATATCTAATACGGGTTGCGCTATTGTAGTAAAATAGCGCAACCCGTCCTTACTTCATTTCATTATTGTCTTAATTTTATAGGTGTATAAAGTATCATTTGATGATAACCGAGTCCTTCTCTGATTTCATCGTCCACGTAAATCATATTTCCCATAGAACTACGATCGTTGTCAATAGTGAAGTTTGTGTTTTCAAGCCATTGCTCTATCTTTTTCGTCACCTTACTATGGCTTTCGCTGTCACCGTCTACGCTAACAGCGACCGCATATAACCCCCCGGGATAATTAATGACTTCATATGGATATGTATCTGCTTCCGACACCTCATCTTTGATAGCCCAAATCCATTCGACCCTGTCGTCTTTCCCGCACAGAAAATCAGGACAGTTGAAAATGACCGGTTTAAATAAATGGTTATGTGCTTCCTGCCATGGCATAAAATCACCACCGAATAGCTCTTCAAATGTCAGAAGTCCTGAAGTTACAGCTCTGAACTCCTGTATCCTTATGATCATGATATCCGGAACCTTTTTGTCCAGCTTCTCAGTAACTTCCATGAAACGATTTACTATTGATGATGGATTGCCGTTATAATTTACATTCACAAGTTGCGTTTTTATCTCCCTTGCCTTTTCATAAAGAAGTTTGACGTCTGAGTCTTTATAGAAATCTGCCTGCTCGATTTGATATATGAATTCCAGCACGATTTCTTTCAATTCATGCAAAAGAGAAATGTCTTCGTCAATATCGCTGACCTTTTTGCTCAGCACTTCCAGAACGACATCGGAACCGGAAGAACTGAATATACGTTGAATATCCTTAATGCTTATATTCAGTTTTCTCAGTATGATGATTTGCTCCAATCGTTTCAGAGCGGTATCATCATACAGCCTGTATGCGTAATCATCGCTTCGGATGCTCTCAATCAGCCCCATATCCTCATAATAGCGGAGTGTACGGGCGGATATATTGTACTTTATTGAAACATCCCTGATTTTAACTAGCTCATTCATCGTCCATTCTCCTTTCTCAGGATATTATAAACTATTACCTAACGGCAGAGTCAAATGATAAAAACAGACACATTTGGCAGGATCGCCATGTATCTGTTTTTCGTTTGCCCTTTGCCGATTTTCCAATATCAGTCTTCTGCCCTGTGAACTGCAAGACCAATGGAGTCCGGAAGCGGTATCATATTTTTTACTACATTGCGGTCGAGCTGCTTGATCTCGTCATCAGCTGCTCATACGGGATCAAATACGGAGTGAGCTTCTCGTCAACGTTTTTTTCTTCTCCGTACTTCCACCCGCTGCCCGATCGCTCTTCGAACCGGATTTTATGCACTTCTGTTGACAGATACTTGATCTCATCATCAGTGAAACTGCTTATCCGGCTGCATTCGCTTTCTTTCGGCACGATCTCACATCCGATGAGCCTTAGTTGATCCGCAATCTTCTCCGCCTGCCTCATGTTGGAATGCTTCAGGTCGTCAGGAAGATCCTCCCATCTTGTAGGTGAGAGCCCGGTCAGTCAGAGCAGTCAGCCGCAATTTATCCATTGCCTTGATCCATACTGTTATCTTATTCTATATGCCAAAATGAATTACGTATTTTCCATCTCTTTTTGCTTTAGCGATCAGGTCATATAACTCCGATAAGCGTCGCTCTGTTATGATGATTTCCATCATTTTATCAAGAGAATCAGGCGGAATGATCGTAATACCGCAGTATGCCAGTCCCATCTCCGGCCTGTCTAATGTATGCCAATAACATTTCAGTTGTTTCAAATCCTCCAAGAGGGGTAAGATATGGTCGTCATTGACCGAGATACATTCGTATTTCTCAGGCTCGTATAGATCATATCTTTGCCCTATCGATGGCGCATTCTGCATTATTCCAAAATCGTGTTTCGCCATTTCATCACCTGTACAGCTATTAATTCATCAATCATCACCACACGCTCGACGTGGCTTGAGTTTGATATCTTGATAATACCTTTTATTATTCTTATGACCAAATTTATAATATTTCAACGCCGCATCAATAAGGGTTTCCTGATATTATCACCTCGGGCAAATCAGCCGGGAGAAATAAATGTCCGGAAACCTTTATTAATAATTCATAAAAATGCGGCACCACAGACATTACATCAGATAATGAATATGTATCTACACTCAATGTGATCATAACAAGAACAGCTTCACTCATTATAGTAAAGCGCCCAGCCGACACCAAACTTATCTTCTATGAGACCTAACTTTGCAGCCCAGGGATATGGGCCTTCCAGAGAATTACTTTTTGCGTTCTGGCTCAAAACTTCATATGCTCTGGTAAATTCATTATAATCGGTAAATCGAACCTCGCAGCTTATCGGATCTTTAAACCCGTTTGCAATCGCAGAACCGGGTCCTATGAGTATCCCAATTCCATATATATCTAACATTATGTGTATCTCATCTCCGCCCGGAGGGGTCCCTTCGTAAGTTTTCTTTGCGTCAAAAGCTTTCTGATATAATTCAGACATTTCAATTCTTTCATCGTTCGTAAGGTCATGATTGAAAGAAAGAGTAAACCGTGTATCATTTGACATTTTTGCTTCCCCCAATAACAAAATATTATTTCATCTTTTTTAGTCCGGCTAATTCTGAGACTCGTCCGCTTAATTCAACATCGAAATCCGTTGTCCTAGTAAACCCCGAAGTGCAAAATAATAAATAGTACATACACATTATCAATTTCAATTATATCATCATAAGTTGCAAATTGATATTCGTAATATAAACGCCTCAGATTACTTTTTCTAAACCATTTAATTACTTTTTCATAGCCTTCTGTAACAAATATGCAAAGGAAGACTGAAATTCTATAATACATCGGGATCCGGAGTACTTTCCGAACCAGCCCATCCTGCCTTATAAAATAAACGATATAACTGTTCTGCTGGTATATCTTTAATTGTGTCATTATATCTGATAACCATAACTACCTTCAAACAATATAAGGTGTAAATTTCTCAGCATACGCATTCTCGCTGAACTATTCTTATACTGTTGCTCTCGTGAACATGAAAGTTGGCTTTCGACCATACCAGGATAATCGACGTTCAAGGAAACGCATCTATGCTGGGTAAATGAGATCATATAAGATTTGCTCTTACTATAAAACATTAAGTTACTTATTCCAACAGAATAGTTTCATCGATGATCTGCATGGATAATTTTGCTGTACCTACCTCTAGATAACTTGACACTATCCCTGCAAACCGACTGACCATTTATTTCAGCACCACTCACTCCACATGGGTCGTGTTTTTGAACATGATTGCTTTGTACTTATATGTAATACAAGTTACAGCGATGCAAAGAGCAATAAGCAAGATGACCGCCCCGGTTTTTGTAATGATTATAGGAACAACACCAAGAGATAGATTTCCCATTGTATGAAGCAATATCGCACCAAACACGCTGCCATTGCTCACAATATATATAAAAGTTATCAAAACAGAGATCATAACAGTATATAGAGTATATCCCAAAATTGCAGGTATGCTGCCGAAAGAAGTCAAGGCGTTTTGTGTCGTTCCGTTTATGAAAAATAAGGGCAGATGCCACAATGACCATATGATTCCCAGCTGCACCGCTGCTTTGAACGGAGATATGGATCCCAACATCTTTTTCAGAGCAAAACCCCGCCATCCTGCCTCTTCACCCAGTGGCCCCATAAAAATAAGAATATACACAAAAGCGACAGGAATGAACCAGGCAGGAAACTGCGCCCGAGGAAGAGTGCTCGTCAAAAGATAAAAAAGAAGGCAAGAAACAGCCGATACTGCCGGTAAAACCAAGAGAATAAACAGCAGCCATTTTGCACCGATTCGGATATTGAGCAATGATATTAATAATGAACGCACTTCAGCTTTTCCGCCAAATATGTATGCAAAGAAAAAACCGGCAACAGACGGAACAAAGGTGCCGACGGTTATTAAAAAGTCATAAGAAAGCCTCATGGGGATGCCATGATTTTGCATCAGAAAAGCCGGGACCCACAAAAGCCATGTGAATAGAATAGTTTCTATACAGAATAATATAACCTCATTTCTTGATTTGCGGCTGTTCGTCTGTTTCATTTAACATCCTTCCTATTAACGGAATGATACCGGATGCAATCAACCTAAAAATCAGTGTTTTGTGCGGTCTTGTTTGATAACTCTAAACGTTATTGCTCTTTACCCTTTACTAACTAAATTATCAGGATTTGATATCTTGAACTCCTACTTCTTCTTCAACCTCACTGAGCATTTGATAAGAATCTCAAAAACTATATAAAGAATGTACCATAATTTACAATAATTGAGAACAGTTTTGTGTTGTTTACTTATATTGGCTCTTACAAATTCTGCTTTACAAAAACTCCGCTGAATAGTCTTCTCAGCGGAGCTTACTTTTGCCTTCACAAGCTGCCTTTACCATTTTCAATTCGCCAGGATTTATACAATGCTTTAATTTGCTATTCTCTATAGCCGCAATGCATTCATCAAGATCCATCCAAAGAACACTGTCGATTTCTTCTTTTTGAAGTATCAGTTTATCTTCATCAATATCCCGCCACAAAATGAACACCCGCGAATACTGCCTGTCTCGAAAAGGTTTGCCATTAAAACATTCATTCCAGATTATTGTCCTGTCTCCGCAGAAAATAAGTTCATCTTCAGAAGCTGAAATGCCGAGTTCCTCTTGCACTTCTCGTATAGCTGACTCGATAAATCCCATTCCTGCGGGAATGTGACCGGCACTTGAGACATCATAGCAGCCCGGGAAAGATTCTTTGGCCTCGCTTCTTTTCTGCAGCAGGACCTGAAACTTCTCCTGTTTCTTCCTGAGGAGCCATACATGAGATGTCCTGTGCATGATGCCTTCCTCATGCGCTTTTTCCCGTTCGACTGTTTCTCCTGTCGGATCGCCTCGTTCATCAACGACATCCAGGATCTCCATTTTGATTCTCCTGATCATGAATTATATATTGTAAGCGAACATGTACTCGTGTTATTTGCAGTGTTTCTTTCTCTCTATAAACTATCTAGCAATTTCAACTCGTTCAAACTCTGTTCCGCGGGACCTTTTGAACGGCTGTAAAAAATAAGGTCTTATGGACTATTTCATCCGGGTTTAACGAACTCCTCCTGAGTCAGGTCCTTCTCTTTTCTGAATTCTTTAAGAAAAGAACCTATATTGATCTGATCCATATCGCAGACCTACTTCCTATTCATAATAAAGCCTGCTCACTGATTTTATACGACATAAAGCGATAAATGCCGTATTTTGATGCCCGATAAACTTGTCTATTTATGCCGGGAAACATTGGTTTATGCTTATTATATAACCAGTTCGTTGGCAAATCTACAAATATATTACCGTATTGTCCTGATTTGTAACACCAAAATACAAGTTGATTCCAAGTTACATATTATGGTATATCCTAACTCTCACCAATGGGGACACATGTCTATTTCAGGGTACTCACTATGACTTCGATGCCATCGTATCAGTAAGTCCTAGTTAAGAAAAAACAATCCGTAGACCTTCAGGAACATCGATGATGGATTTGCACATATTCTCGCAGCACTTTCCTCATACGTATTAACATTATCGAACAAATTTAACTTACCCGTTCGATAAGCATTGCGTTCAGTCGAAGATTGTCGTATAATAGTGAACGTTATCGTTCTGAATCAGGGTCAAAAAAAGAACTTTTCTTACAGTTATATCCTGATTTGGATCAAACCAATAAAATGATATGTAACCGTAAACCGAAAGGAATGAAAAAAACAAATGTCTCACACCTGGATCGTCACTGTACTTTGTGTCATTGCGGCAACCATTGCATATGTGGGCTGGAATTTCATCCGGATCCGCAAAATGCCGGAAGGAACGGCTGAGATGGTCGAAATGGCTGCAATCATTCGCTCCGGCGCGAATGCATTCATGAAAACCGAATACAAGACCATTGTTATTGTTGTCGCTTTGATTGCGCTGGGTTTATCACTTTTTGTAGAAAAAACCAGCGGTATCACTTTCATTATTGGTGCTGCTATGAGCAGCTGTGCGTGTGTACTTGGTATGAAAAGTGCTACATACGCTAACGTAAGAACAGCAAATAAGGCACGTGAAAGCATGTCCATAGGTGAAACCGTTAAGGTAGCACTGTGCGGAGGCAGCATCTCCGGCTTGAGCGTACAGGCTTTTGGAATGCTCGGTCTGGTTGCGGTCCTGCTGGTTTGGAGCGGAGTCAATCACCAAACTGACGGCAGCGGCCTGCTGGTCAAACTCGGAGGGATCAACGCATCTGTGATGCGCGTCTCGACATACTCCCTCGGATGTTCTATGGTTGCTATGTTCAACCGTGTCGCAGGAGGTAACTATACAAAAGCCGCTGATATTTCAGCTGATATTCTGGGTAAAATCCGGAATAATCTTCCTGAGGATGACAGCAGGATTCCGAATGTCATTGCCGACTTCATCGGTGATAATGTAAATGATATAGCCGGTAACTGCTCGGATCTTCTTGAAAGTTTTGTCGCCACGATGTCCGCCACCATTATGATCGCTGTAATTCTGTTCCAGAAATTCGGCATCGAGCAAATGTTCAATCCTACTGTTATCTTCCCGATCGTCCTTGCGGGATCAGGCTTGTTGAGCTGCCTTGTCGGCATGTTATTTGCGAATGTGAAAAAGATGGGAAGCGATCCGTCTCACGAATTGAATCTTGCCACCTGGATCTCTGCGGGATTGACTATGATCCTCGGTCTTGTAGCCTCCTGGCTCATCTTCGGTAAAATAGATGCAGCCATTCTCGAAACATACGGTTGGAGAGCAAGCTGGCTGAGCCCGTGGATCTGTGCAGCGCTCGGTCTTGCCAGTGGCGTGGCGATCGGATCTATAACCGAATATTATACATCCAGTGACTATAAACCTACCAGGAAACTTGCTGAAATGGCGCCCGAAGGCGATGCGTTCGTTATTACCAAAGGTGATGCGATCGGAAGCCGCAGCTGCCTGCCTCCGATTGTCCTGATCGGTATCGCGCTTTTCTTAAGCGGTAGAATAGGTGGTACATATGGTATCGCCGTCGCTTCTCTCGGCATGCTCGCTTTCGTTGGTACAACTGTTTCCATCGATGCGTTCGGACCGATCGCCGATAATGCCGGTGGTCTGGCCGAAAGCTGCCACCTTCCCTCAGACGTCCGTGTCATTACTGACAAACTTGATGCAGTCGGTAATACAACAGCTGCAATCGGAAAAGGATTCGCTATCGGCAGTGCCGCTTTTGCAACAGTCAGCCTGATAGTTTCATATGTCGGTAACTATACACCTGCAAACGCAGATATGATTCTGAATATTGCAAGCTTCACTGTTGTAGCAGGCGCGATAATCGGCGGCGCTCTCGTAGAATACTTCAGCGCTATTCTTACGGACAATACGATAGAATCAGCACGTGAAATGGCCGATGAGGGTGACAAGCTTCTGTCTATGCCCGGTGTCATGGAAGGCAAGGTCCGTCCGGACTATAACCGTATGATCCAAATGGCAACACAGGGAGCACTTCGCAAAATGCTGTTCCCGTCAGTATTGGCAATGCTGATCCCTGTGCTTGGCGGATTTGTTTTCGGTGTAGAATTTGTTGGAGGCTTGCTGATCGGAGCTACTATCGTCGCTATCCCGCGCGCCATATTCATGGGTAACTCCGGCGGAACGTTCGATAATGCGAAAAAGTACATCGAATCCGGAAGCCTGGAAGGGCACGGCAAAGGATCACCGGCCCATAAATCAGCGGTCACCGGCGATACAGTCGGAGATACTCGTAAGGACGTCGTCGGTGTTGCACTCGATATCTTCATCAAGACAATGTCAACAGTCGCCAATACTCTGGTCAACGTTTTCAGAAACTTTACGATCATCAGATAACAATATAGCAGCCACCCCTTGCAATAAGCAAGGGGTGGCCTTTTTATGTCTTTCATGGCACAAAACTAGGCATTCTAGTCCGCCGTTTATTAATAAATGAGGTAAACCGAGTATTGCACTGGGTTGGAATAAATGGCTGCGGGTCGTATTAACATTGATTGACTTTCTCGAACAGCGTCGGCAGTATATGTGGATATGTTAACTCCTTAGGATATGTGTCAAACAAAGCAACTTCACTAATCTTACTATCGGGTATGCCCGAAAGCTCAGTTATATCTGCAAGATAAACCTGTCCATTTGAGGAAACCGTCGGAGTATGAACAGAAAAATCAAACAGGGGACGGATATCAAATTTAGTTGCGCCTGTCTCTTCATGCAGTTCCCGCTTAGCTGCCTCAAGTGCGGTTTCCCCTTCTTCGATATGTCCGCCCGCTGTTTCCCAAGTAGTGCGTTCTTTGTGTCTGCAATATAGCCATTTGCCACGATACCGTGCAAATATCACGACAAAACGGTAGTTCTTTAAGAAATCAAGATCATATGTACGAACATCGAAATCAGTATGTTTATAGCCGCCATCACGGAAATCTTCCTCACTGATGTCGTCCTTGCTTCCATTCTTCTTGTTAGAACTCCCTAAGGCTGCTCCCAAACACATCCCTAGACAAAGACCTATCGGCATCCATAGCCCGATATTATTTGTTGCGACTCCAATAGCCGTCCCAATGCATAGCCCCAGGCACATCCCCATAGCGAGCCCGTTAGATTGAGCATCATCTTTCTTATCTTTCATTACATTTCACCTCAGTAAATACCATAACATTCGAACGACCTGACTATG
>Ga0134102_1000646_pt1 | contig 37964 bp, 36 predicted proteins | sample 13_3_2metaG_FD_94447 | JGI IMG/M metagenome (GOLD analysis project Ga0134102, IMG submission 94447) | Switchgrass degrading microbial communities from high solid loading bioreactors in New Hampshire, USA - 13_49_3.3_201_A3 metaG | ecosystem: Engineered > Bioreactor > Semi-continuous > Anaerobic...
CCGCATGGTTGATGGATGGGATAAAATGGATGAAAATAAAGATGTTCCGTAAAAGGGATAGTTAAATTGAATTAAATGGGAAAAATGGAAGGGAAAATAGAAAATAAAGTCGTTCCGTAGAAGGGATAAGGAATAAGGGGAAAGGGATAAGGAGAAAAAGATAAAATCCTTCGTAATCCGCATGATAAGTGGATTATGAAGGATTGATTTATTTTATTGGATAATATCCTTACCCCTTAAACCTATCCCCTTAAGCCTGTTTAAGCGGAACAACTTTATTTTCAGCGGAACGACTTTATTTGCTTTGGAACGAGTTTATTTGATGTTTACAACAGCTGTGCACCTTTCCCCTGTCACTCGTATTCCTTCACCATTAAAGCCCTTACGTATCCTCTGTCCTTGGTGGTTGAGTCTATATAGAAGCCCCGTCCGTAGTAGAAACGTACAAGGTCCTTGTACTTTGAAGCCGTATGCAGGCTTACCTTCTTTACACCCCGGGATTTTAGCACTTTGTCCACAAGGCTCATGAGAGCTTTGCCTATGCCGATATTGTGGTACTGCAGCCTGACACCAAACCTGCTGATATAAGCCGTGTTATCAGGAAATATCTCCACCCTTATGGTACCAACGGGTGTTTCATCTATAAAGGCTATAAAAACTTCTTTTGCTTCGATATCCTTCTTTATGTCGTCAATCGTCTCCTCCAGCGCTTCCATGGTGCCTACAAGGCCGGTGTCTTTCATATACTTTTTGAAGGATTCCACCAGGATGCTCTGGATTGCTTCGGCGTCTTCGGGTACGGCTTTTCTGATCAAGAAAGAATAATTCATTAAATCACCATCCAATTATCTGAAAAAGCTATCCCATTAACATCACCATGATAGCCTTCTGTACATGCAGCCTGTTTTCGGCCTCTTCAAAAACAAGAGACTGGGGTCCGTCAATGACCTCTTCCGTGACTTCATAACCCCTGTACGCAGGCAGGCAATGGAGGAATACGGCGTCTCCCTTGGCCTTTGAGAACAGTTTCCCCGTTACCTGGTAAGGCAAGAAGGTCTTTATCCTCTGCTCCTTTTCCGTTTCCTGCCCCATGCTGACCCAGGTGTCTGTATATACGACATCCGCATCCTTAACAGCTTCCTCCGGGTCCTCGGTAAGAATGATCCGCGAGCCTGACAGCTTGGCATCTTCCCGGGCTTCTTCCACAATTCTCTTGTCGCACTCGAAGCCTTTGGGAGAGGCAACGGCTATATCCATTCCAACTTTGGCACAGCCATGAAGCAGGGAGTTGGCAACATTGTTACCGTCTCCGATATATGCAAGCTTCAGTCCCTGGAGCTTGCCTTTATGCTCGTATATAGTGAACAGGTCTGCAAGGATCTGGCAAGGATGCATCAAATCGGTCAGGCCATTTATCACAGGCACGGTTCCGTATTTCGCCAGGTCCTCTACGTCGCTTTGCTTAAATGTTCTTATCATTATGCCGTCAACGTATCTGGACAGCACCTGGGCCGTATCATACACGGTTTCACCGCGACCCAGCTGGATATCGTTAGCGCTCAAAAACAGCGGGTAGCCCCCAAGCTGATACATCCCGACCTCAAAGGACACCCGCGTCCTTGTGGAGGACTTGGTGAATATCATTCCAAGGGTTTTTCCCTTCAGGAGATGGTGTTGAACCCCTTCCTTCAGCTGTCTTTTGAGCTTCTCCGAAAGATTGAATATCTCCTCAACTTCTTTCAAGCTCAGATCATAAATGCTTATTAAATGCTTCATGGCTCCTCCTCCTTTTATTTTACGTAATTGGAATACTCATCCAAGGCATATATTTCGGTTTCTTTTTTGTTTATAATACGCTCCAGCACCTCAAGGACAGCATTTGTAGTATCTAATGAAGTAAGGCAGGGTGTGTTGTATTCCATGGCGGTCCTGCGTATGTGGAATCCCAACCGCGAGGGTATCTTGCCCTTGGTGGGGGTATTAATTACAAGGGCTATCTTGTCGCTTTTTATATAGTCAAGTACGCTGTCACCAGGGACGAGCTCAACCTCGATTCCTGCCGATGCCAGGCAGTGATATGTGTCTTCCGTCGCCAGAAGCTTGAAACCAAGGTCCAACAGCTTATGGGCTATTCCTATGCATTCATGCTTATCCCTGTCGGCAACCGATAGGAGCACATTACCGCCGGAAGGAATCTGCAGACCCGAAGCGACAAGGGCTTTGTATAAAGCACTGTGATAGTCTTTATCAACACCCATCACTTCGCCCGTCGACTTCATTTCGGGACCGAGGAAAGTATCCACCGTTGCCAGCTTGGAGAAAGAAAATACAGGCGCTTTTACAGCTACAAACTCCGATTCCTTCGCAAGGCCGGTGCCATAACCCAGATCCTTCAATTTCTGCCCCATTATCAGCTTGGTGGCCACATTTACCATTGGTATGCCGGTGATTTTGCTTAAAATGGGCACTGTACGGCTTGCACGCGGGTTTACCTCTATGACGTACACTTTGTTGTCCCTGTCCAAGACAAACTGGATATTAAACAGGCCGACTATTTTAAGGGATTTTGCAAGCCTTGTCGTATAATCTACAATAGTATCTTTTGTCGCCTTATCCAGGGTCCTTGGCGGATATACGGCTATGCTGTCTCCGGAGTGGACTCCTGCCCTCTCGATGTGCTCCATTATCCCCGGTATCAGTACGTCATTACCGTCGCATATACCGTCCACTTCTACTTCCTTTCCTACAATATATTTGTCGATGAGCACGGGATGGTTTGTGGATGCATCTACGGCAAGGTTCATGTATTCCTCAAGCATGGCATCGTTGTAGACTATCTCCATAGCCCTTCCTCCAAGGACATACGAAGGTCTTACAAGTACCGGGTATCCGATTTTATTGGCTATATCTTTTGCCTCTTCAAAGGAGAAAGCCGTGCTTCCTCTGGGGATGGGTATATCAAGCTCTTTTAGAAGCTTGAGGAACTTATCCCTGTCTTCAGCTATATCTATGCTTTCCACCGAGGTGCCCAGTATGTTTACACCTTCCTTGTGAAGAGAAACGGCCAGGTTTATAGCCGTTTGACCGCCAAACTGTACTATCACCCCCATAGGCTTTTCCTTCTCTATAATATCAAGCACACATTCCGTTGTCAGCGGCTCAAAATACAACTTATCAGAGGTGTCAAAATCGGTGCTTACAGTTTCAGGATTGTTATTGATTATGATGGCTTCCAGGCCCAGCTCTTTCAAGGTATGTACAGAGCGGACGCTGCAGTAATCAAATTCTATGCCCTGGCCGATCCTTATAGGTCCTGAACCGATAACAAGGACCTTTTTCCTGTCCGATACCTTCACTTCATCCTTTTCCTCGTAAGTCGAGTAATAATAAGGTGTTGCCGCCTCAAACTCTCCTGCGCAGGTGTCGACTATCTTATACACCGGGTTGATGGGGAACTTTTTCTTAAGGTCAAGTATCTTTTCAAGGGGAACGTTGACCAGGTTGGCGATATATGAATCGCCGAAGCCGATCTTTTTTGCCCTTAGGTACAGGTCGTAATCCAGCCATGCGATACCCGCATTCTTTATTTCCTCCGCCAGCTTGACTATGTTCTCCAGCTTCTTTATGAAGAACATATCGATCTTGGTGATGTTGACTATCTCTAAAGCGCTTACGCCTTTCTGCAGCGCCTTGAATATGGCGAAAATCCTTTCATCGCTGGGATGCCTGATGAACTCAAGCAATTCGGGCACCGTTTTATTGTCAAAAAGCTCTAACCCCAGCTGATAATTCAATTTTATATCCAAAGAGTCTATTGCTTTGAGAAGGGACTCTTCGAAGGTTCTTCCTATTGCCATTACTTCCCCGGTGGCTTTCATTTGGGTTCCCAGGCTCCTGTCGGCTGTAGTGAACTTATCAAAAGGCCATCTTGGTACCTTTGTGACCACGTAGTCCAGGGAAGGTTCAAAGCATGCATAGGTGGTTTGCGTAACTGAGTTTTTAATTTCATCAAGATTGAGCCCTATAGCTATTTTTGCCGCAACCCTGGCGATGGGATAGCCTGTGGCCTTTGAAGCCAGGGCACTTGAACGGCTCACCCTCGGATTTACTTCAATGACGACATATTCAAAGCTGTTGGGATTGAGGGCGAACTGGATATTGCAGCCGCCCTTGATTTCCAACGCGCGGATGATCTTGATTGATGCAGAACGCAGCATCTGGTATTCGATATTCGAAAGGGTTTGGCTGGGAGCTACCACTATGCTGTCCCCTGTATGGACTCCGACAGGGTCGAAATTTTCCATATTGCAGATGATGATGCAGTTGTCCGCCCCATCCCTCATGACTTCGTACTCGATTTCCTTCCAGCCCGCCACGCTCTGTTCAAGAAGCACCTGGTTTATCATGCTCATTTTTAAGCCCTTTCCGCATATATACAGGAACTCCTCCATATTATTGGCAATACCGCCGCCAGTTCCTCCAAGGGTATAGGCCGGCCGGATTATGATGGGGAACCCTACTTCCTTGGCAAAAGCTTCCGCATCCTTAAGATTGTTCACTATGGTGCTTAGGGGCACTTTCTCGCCGATTTCCTGCATTGTAAGCTTGAACAGTTCCCTGTCCTCAGCTTTCTTGATTGACTGGAGGGAAGTACCGAGCAGCTCTATGCCCATTTCCTCAAGTATCCCGTCATTGGCCAGCTGGACAGCCATATTCAAACCCGTCTGTCCTCCAAGAGAGGCCAGGATACCGTCAGGCTTTTCTCTTCTGATGATTTTCTTTACAAAGTCCAGAGTGATGGGCTCTATATAAATCCTGTCCGCCGTTTCCATATCCGTCATAATCGTTGCAGGATTGCTGTTAACAAGGACGACTTCTATGCCTTCTTCTTTAAGGGCTTTACAGGCCTGTGTCCCGGAATAGTCAAATTCTGCGGCCTGACCTATTATTATCGGTCCCGAGCCTATAACTAAAACCTTGTTTATGTCTGTTCTTCTTGGCATTTTGACCTCCATCTATTCCATCATCTTAACGAAATCATCAAATATATATGCTGAATCCTCAGGGCCCGGGGAGGCTTCAGGATGGTACTGCACGCTCAGCAAAGGCAATTTTTTATGCCTAAAGCCTTCTACGGTGCCATCGTTGACATTTACATGGGTTATGACTATATCGCTGCCGAAATCTTTTTCGAGGGCGTAGTTGTGGTTCTGGGAAGTAATGTAGCACCGCCCTGTTGTATAGTCCTTTACGGGGTGATTGCCACCGTGATGACCGAATTTGAGTTTATAGGTTTTTCCTCCGAGGGCAAGGCCGAGAAGTTGATGCCCAAGGCAAATGCCCAATATAGGCTTTTTCCCTATAAGTTTCCGGATGGTTGACCTGACTTCCGGCAAATCCGCAGGATCTCCCGGGCCATTTGACAGCAGTATGCCGTCGGGATTATAGCTCATGATCTCCTCGTAGGAGGAATAAGCGGGAAGCACATGGACATCGCAGCCTCTCTCAACAAGTGAATTTATGATGCTGTACTTTACGCCGTAGTCCATGACCACCACTCTTTTGCCGGGGCCGGGCTTATGGAGGGGAACTTTTGTAGTAACCTCCATTACCAGGTTCCGTTTCTCAGCCTTTTTCTTTTTGAGCCTCTCAAGGAGGATGTCTATATTCCCACATTCGGTGGAAATAATGCCGTACATGCTGCCAAACTGGCGTATATGCTGGGTCAATGCCCTTGTATCTATACCTTTTATACCGACTATGTCATTTTTGAAAAAGTATTCTTCAGGAACCATCTCACCGCGCCAGTTATTGGGGACCTCGCAGAGTTCCTTGACAATAAAGCCCTGCACGTGGGTCTTATAGGATTCATTATCCTGGCTGTTGAAGCCATAATTTCCTATCAACGGATAGGTCATGGCCACTATTTGGCCATTGTATGAAGGATCGGTGGTTATTTCCTGGTATCCTGTCATGCATGTATTGAATACTACTTCACCGGTGGTTTCACCTCTTTTTCCGAAAGCTTCACCCGGGAAGTAGGTTCCATCTTCCAGAACCAATACAGATTTCATCGTCTCTCTCCTTTGGGAAATCTTCATATTTTAATCCGATAGTTCGCCTAATACCTCATCCAGTACTTCCACCATGCCGTCTATATCCTTTTTTGTAACTATCAACGGCGGCAGAAGCCTTAATATGTTGCTCCCGACGTTGCCGATCAGGTAGCCTTTTTCAAAGCATCTGTCCTTTATCTCCTTTGCTTTGTCTGTAGAGAGCTGGATGCCTATCATAAGCCCCATGCCTCTTACCTCTGAAATACAGAGATGCTTTCCAGAAAGTTCGGAAAGCTTTTTCATAAAGTAGGAACCCATTTTTTCAGAATTTTCGACAAGGCCCTCGTTGATGATAACATCTATCACCGCCAGGCCTGCAGCGCACGCAAGGGGGTTACCGCCGTAAGTGGAACCGTGGTCGCCGGGCTCAAAGGCCTGGGCGACGAAATCCTTTGCACATAAAGCTCCGATGGGGAATCCGCCGCCAAGGGCTTTGGCGAGAGTGAATATGTCCGGTTCCACACCGAAATGCTGGTATCCGAACAGCTTACCCGTTCTTCCAAGGCCTGTCTGCACCTCATCAAATATGAGGAGAAGGCCTTTTTCATCGCACAGCTTCCTTACATTCCTCACATACTCCGCTGCTGCAGGATTAACGCCGCTTTCTCCCTGGACAGGTTCAAGCATTACAGCACATGTGGCATCGGTAACAGCCTTTTCCAGGGCATGAAAATCATTTATAGGTACGTGCCTGAAGCCGGGTGTAAGGGGATAATAAGGTTGATGGTACTTTTCCTGGCCTGTAGCCGCCAGGGTCGCAAGGGTTCTTCCGTGAAAAGATTTCTCAAGGGTTATGATCTCGTACTTCTCAGGCATGCCCTTTTTCTTGAAATATATTTTTGCCAGCTTGATAGCTCCTTCGTTGGCTTCAGCTCCGCTGTTTGCGAAAAACACCTTGTCGGCGCAGGAGTTCTCAACCAGCATCTTTGCAAGCTTAGCCTGGTTCTCGATATAATAAAGGCTTGAGCAGTGTATAAGCTTTTCCGCCTGCTGCTTTATTGCATTGACAAGCCTTGGATGTGAGTGGCCCAGGACGTTTACCGCTATCCCTGACAGGAAATCGTAATATTTTTTGCCTTCAGTATCCCACAGGTTTATGCCTTTTCCGTATTCAAAGCAAACAGGGGTCCTGCTGCCAAAGGTATTCATGAAATATTTTTTGTCCATTTCAATAATCTCATTAAGTTTCACCGTAAGCCCCTCCAAACCATATATTTATAATTATACGAAACAGTGTATAAAAATACAAGACATAATTAAAGCTGTTCGTTGCTGTGGTACAGTACCCGTTCCTTCATTATCATGGTGCCTATACCTTTGTAGGTGAATATTTCGAGGAGGATGCAATGGGGTATCCTGCCGTCTATGATATGGGTCCTGTTTACACCCTTCTCGAGGGCTTCAAGGCAGCCGAGAACCTTGGGTATCATGCCGCCGTTTATAACTTTTTTGTCTATCAGTTCATATACCTCTTTTGCAGTCAGGGCTGACAGGATTTCATCGCTGTCCTTGGACTTCTTCACGCCTTCGACATCCGTGAGAAGTATGAGTTTTTCTGCCTTCAGCGCAGCTGCAATCTCACCGGCGACGGTATCTGCGTTAATGTTGTAGCTTTTTCCGTCCTTGCCGACGCCTATAGGGGCGATTACAGGAATATATTCATCTTTGGCAATCAGTTCGATCACCCTGGAATTTATATTAGTTATTTTGCCCACGTAGCCGATGTCCTTTTCCTCACCGTCTACGATTGCCTTATGCTTCTCACATTCAATCAGATTTCCGTCGATACCGCATAATCCTATGGCTTTTCCGCCCTTCTGGTTGAGCATTGAGACAATTTCTTTGTTTACCTTGCCGACAAGCACCATTTGAGCGACTTCCATCGTTGCCAGATCTGTGACCCTGAGGCCGTTTACAAACTGGCTTTTTATATCCAGCTTTTCAAGAGTCTTGTTGATGTCCGGCCCCCCGCCGTGGACCACCACAGGATTCATTCCTATATATTTGAGAAGGGTTATATCTTCCATAACCGAGTTTTTCAGCTCATCATTTATCATGGCGTTTCCGCCGTATTTTATCACAACGGTCTTGCCATACAGCTTTTGTATGTAAGGAAGTGCTTCTATAAGGATGTTCGCCTTTTTTATCAATGCTTCCAAATTAAATACCCCCAATCGATTATAACTTTACAGGTACAACCCCGGACTTGTGAGTCCTGTATGCTCGGGATACCCGCACATGATATTCAGGTCCTGTACAGCCTGGCCTGCGGCTCCCTTGCCCAAGTTATCCAGTGCGGAAAGGACGATAACCCTGTTGAGCCTCTTATCAACAACAAGGCCTATATCTATATAATTGGAGCCGGCTACATATTTGGTCTCAGGTATTTTGCCCTCATCCATGATCCGCACGAAAAACTCGTTTTTATAAAACTCCCTATAGATGTCAAGAAGCTCGGCAGTAGATTTCTCAGCCTTCAGGTTTGCGTATATGGTGCATAGCATTCCTCTCTTCATGGGAACCAGGTGAGGAGTGAAGGACACCATGATGTCCTCGCCTGCGAGGAAGCTCAGCTCCTGCTCAATTTCTGAGGTGTGCCTGTGGTTTGAAACCTTGTAGGCTTTGAAATTCTCGGTACATTCACAGAACTGGTATGCCAGGTCTGTGTTCCTTCCGGCTCCCGAAACACCTGATGCTGCATCTATAATAATGTTTTTTGTGTCTATCAGCTTGTTTGCAAGAAGCGGAGCGATGCCAAGGATAGAGCATGTGGGATAGCAACCGGGATTTCCCACTATTTTAGCGTTCTTGATATCCCTGCGGTACAGCTCAGGCAATCCGTAGACCGAATGTTTGAGGAGGTCGGGCATTTCGTGCTTGATGTTGTACCATTTCTCATAGACTTCAACGGATTTATACCTGAAATCGCCGCTGTGGTCAATCACTCTCTTGCCTTTGTCGATAAGCTTTGGAATAACCTCCTTGGACACCCCGTGAGGCAGGGCTGTCACCACTATATCTGAACTGTCTGCAATTTTATCTATGTCCAGGCCTTCACATTCCATGTCAAACACGTTTTTCAGGTTTGGATATATCTCTGAAATCTTCCGGCCTGCAAAGCTTTGGGAGACCACACAGGATATATCAACGCCGGGATGGTTGTGAAGAAGCCTTACAATCTCTATACCGACGTATCCTGTAGCTCCGATAATCCCAACCTTAACCATTTTGAAAACCTCCCTGACCGTACATTAAACCCTACACTTGATTTTATAATTATACATTCAAATGCATAAAAATGCAACATCAAATTATGCAAAGTTACTAAATAGAAAAAATCAATTTTGTTAAAAAGTGTACTAGTTGGGTGAAAGCAGTAAATGATATATTAATAATGAATATATAAAGCGTCCATATAGACCAATGTAGGAGGGGAAAAAATGGCAAGCGTAAAATTAAAAAATGTTTACAAAAGGTATGAGGGTGGGGTTACTGCAGTAAATGACTTCAATCTTGAAATCGAGGATAAGGAGTTTATTATTCTTGTAGGACCTTCCGGTTGTGGCAAAACGACTACATTAAGGATGATCGCCGGCTTGGAGGAAATTTCAGAGGGCGAAATCTATATAGGCGACAAGCTGGTAAACGATGTACAGCCGAAAGACAGAGACATCGCGATGGTTTTCCAGAACTACGCCTTGTACCCCCACATGACCGTATTTGATAATATGGCCTTTGGTCTTAAGCTGAGAAAGATGCCAAAGGATGAAATCAAGAGAAGAGTTCACGAAGCTGCGAAGATCCTTGACATCGAGCATTTGCTGGACAGAAAGCCTAAGGCTTTGTCAGGCGGTCAGAGGCAGAGGGTTGCGCTGGGGCGTGCTATAGTGCGTGAACCTAAAGTATTCCTAATGGACGAGCCGCTGTCAAACCTGGATGCTAAATTAAGGGTTCAGATGAGGATTGAGATAAGCAAACTGCACCAGAGACTCCAGACAACTATTATATACGTTACCCATGACCAGACAGAGGCTATGACGATGGGTACAAGAATAGTTGTTATGAAGGATGGGGTTATTCAGCAGGTTGATACACCTCAGGCTCTGTACGAAAAGCCGTGTAATCTGTTCGTTGCCGGATTCATAGGCAGCCCGCAGATGAATTTTGTCAATGCGAAACTCGAAAAGCGCGGTGATGGATTGTATCTGCTGTTCGGAAAGAATGTCCTCAAGTTGCCGGAAGGCAAGGCGAAGAGGCTTGAAGGCACCGATTATATAGGCAAGGAAGTTATAATGGGAATCAGGCCTGAAAATCTCCATGATGAGGCTGTGTTCCTCGAGTCAATGCCTGACAGCGTAATAGAGGCTAAAGTAGAAGTTGCTGAAATGCTTGGCTCTGAAACTCTCCTATATATGTATGTTGATGATATAAATCTCACGGCAAGGGTTAACCCACGGACCAAGGCCAAGGCCGGGGATGTTATAAAGGTTGCCATAGATACCAACAGGATACACCTGTTCGACAAAGAAACCGAAAAAGTGATTATCAACTGATAGGGTGGCGGGATTGCCGGAGACAGCCATGTTGACAAGAGGTAATAAGGAGGAAGATATTTTATCTTCCTCTTTTTGTTTATTAGTATTATAATGAAGATAAAATGCACCCTTTTGTTATCGGAAGTGGTAGCAGATGTTTGGAGGGAACTATTTGGTGAAACTTTTTCAAAACCTGGTCCAGCAAATAAAAGAGATTATCCATTGTGAGTTTGGAATAGCGGATGAGGGGGGAGTGATACTTGCATGTTCGGATGAAAAAAAAGTCGGAAAAGTCATCCCCGCTGCACCAGAAATTGTTGAGTCAAAGGAACGATTTGTTGTTATTGACGGCATAACTTACCATAAAATTTATATAAAGAACAAGCTTGAATTCATCGCCTATATCGCATCCGCAGAGGATAACAGCACCAAGTACCTCTCGCTTATTTCTATTAATGTCACAAATGTTAAGGCCTATTATGAAGAAAAATTTGACAAAAGCAATTTTATAAAAAATATTATAACAGATAATGTATTGCCCGGAGATGTGCCTTTTAGAGCGAAAGAACTCCACCTTGCCTATAACGCTTACAGGGTGGTATTCCTGGTTAAGACTGAGAAAAGCAAGGACATGCATTCCCATGAGATAGTTCAGAGCCTGTTTCCCAACAAGGCGAGGGACTTTGTGATAGCCCTTGACAGCGAGAACACCGTCCTGGTGAAAGAGCTGAAAAGCAATGATGACCATAAGGATATAGACAAGACAGCGAGAATAATAATTGATACTCTCAGCGCTGAATCGATGGTAAAGGTTTCTATAGGCATAGGCACCGTTGTCGATAATTTGAGAGATATCGGCCGTTCTTTTAAAGAAGCGCAAACAGCGTTGCTTGTAGGAGGGATATTTGAGAGCGACAAATCCATAATCAATTACAACAACCTGGGCATAGGAAGGCTCATTTACCAGCTTCCTACAACTCTCTGCAAGCTGTTTTTGAGGGAGGTTTTTTCGGAGAAAGCTTATGAATCCCTTGACAGTGAGACGCTGCTTACTATCCAGAAGTTCTTCGAGAACAACCTTAACATCAGCGAAACATCAAGACAACTGTATGTACACAGAAACACGCTGGTGTACAGGCTGGACAAGATCCAGAAGATAACAGGCCTTGATTTGAGGAAATTTGATGATGCCATAACGTTTAAAGTTGCTTTGTTGGTTAAGAAGTACCTTGATAAAGCTGAAAAGATACTATAAATTAATTTGCTGTGCCGGCAGGACGGAAAATGGTAAAAATTTTTGCTTAGCAAGTGCACAGCAATTAATTTTGACAGGCGGGGAACAAATGGGCAACATTTTGTCTAAATTAAGAGGATTTTTTATATTAAATGTAGAATTATAAAAGCCATGTCAGGCTAAGCATCACGAGGGGCGATAAAATGGTAGAGTTGAGGGATGTAGTTAAAAGGTACCCTAACGGTACTGTTGCGCTTAAAAATATAAATCTAAAAATTGAAAAGGGTGAATTTGCTTTTATTGTAGGCCCAAGCGGTTCGGGAAAGTCGACGCTCATAAAGCTTCTTATGAAAGAAGAAGACGTCACCGAGGGAGAGGTGTTTGTCAACGGCTATGAAGTTTCGGCCATGAGCAGGCGGGATGTGCCCAACTTGAGAAGGAGCCTTGGGATTGTTTTTCAGGATTTCAGGTTGCTTCCCAATAAGACCGTTTATGACAATGTAGCTTTCGCCATGCAGATCACCGAGGCCCTGCCGAAGGAGATCAGGCGACAGGTTCCCATGGCTCTGGCCCTTGTGGGTCTCAGCAGAAAGGCAAATGCTTATCCGAGCCAGCTGTCAGGCGGAGAGCAGCAGAGGGTTGCGGTGGCCAGGGCGATTGTAAACAGCCCATCCCTGCTTATAGCCGATGAGCCTACAGGAAACTTGGATCCGGAGACCTCCTGGGAGATTATGAAGCTGCTGAGCGAAATCAATCACAGAGGCACCACTGTAATTGTAGCCACTCATGAAAAGAGCATTGTCGATGCCATGAAAAAAAGGGTTATAGCCATTGATAGAGGTGTATTGGTTCGGGACCAGCAGAAAGGACTTTACGCAGATGAAGATAAGAACTATCAAATACATAATTAAGGAAGGAATCTCTAATACTTATAAGAATAAGTTGATGACCCTGGCTTCAGTCAGCATAGTTACGGCATCTTTAATAGTATTTGGCGTTTTTTTGCTGTTCATAATAAACCTAAACTATAATGCGTCAACTTTAAAAGAACAGCCGGAGATGAGAGTTTTTTGCGAATACGAGCTTGATTCTGCCCAAATTTCACAAGTTGAGAAAGAATTAAAGCAAATACAGAACATAGAGAGTGTTTCGCTCGTAACGCCGAAAGAGGCCTTCGAGAAGTTTAAGGAAACCCTCGGTGAAGATGCCGATGTTCTTGAGGGCTTTGACGAGAGCCTGGTGGCAGCTTCTTTCATTATCAAGCTGGTCGACCCTGATAAAAGCAGTGATACCATCGAAGAGATCGAAAAGATAAACGGGGTCAGGAAGGTTTCCTATTCCAAGGAAGTAGTGGAATTTGTATCAAAGTTGGCTCATTGGGTCAGAATGATCAGCGGTTTATTAATTGTTGTGCTGCTTATAATCTCAATGTTCATAATATCCAATACTATTAAGCTGACGGTATTTGCAAGGCGAAGAGAAATTAATATAATGAAATATATCGGCGCGACGGATTGGTTTATACGCTGGCCTTTTATTGTAGAAGGTGTTATAATAGGAGTGGTAGGCTCGCTGATTGCGTTCCTCCTGACAAGGTACGGGTATAACACCGTGGAAGTAAGGTTTAATGGTGATCTGCAAAGCATCAGCAGGGATTTTATAAGACTTGTCAAGACTCAGGACGTATCAAGCAGGCTTATAGCATCTTACGTTTTAATAGGTAGCGTCGTCGGCGCAGTGGGAAGTTTAATTTCGATACGCAAGTACCTTCGTGTTTAGACAAAATGGCAGGAGGTTACGACATGAGGAGAATTGCGCTGTTTGGTCTAATTGCAATTTTTATATTAACGTGGAGTTTCCCGGTGACAGCAGACCAGCTCAAGGACGCTCAACAGAAAAAGAGCTCCATAGACAATCAAATTAAAGATGTTAAAAGGCAGCTGCAAGAGAAGTTGGGCGAAAAAAGCAAGCTGGAAGCTGAGAATAAAAACCTTGCAAATATCCAGCAACAGGAAAATAAAGAATATAACGAACTTTTAAATGAAATTAAAGCTTTAGAGGAAGAAATAAAAAAGATTGATGATGCGATAAAGGAGTCGGAGGAGAACTACAATCGCCAGAAAGAGCTGTTAAAGGCCAGGCTGAGGGCTATGTCCGAGGCTTCAAACTATTCCAACTTAGAAGCCTTGATAAAGTCAAAGTCGCTGACTGACTTTTTTGAGAGGATTGAAATCATATCGCTTATCTCCCATAGAGACAAAGAGTTAGTCGAGGAGCTTAGAATAGCAAAGAAGGATGTAGAAGATAAAAAGCTGTTAAAAGAAGGGGAAAAGAAAGAGTTAAATACCAAAATCAGTGAAAAAAAGGAGCGCATAGAAAAGTTAACCGCTTCCAGGGCTGATTTGCAGGCAAAAATTAGGCAGAGCACAGCCGAACTTGAAAGGTTGAATAAGCTGGAGGACGAGTTATTAAAGAAGTCCAAGGAAATGGACAGCCTTATAAAGAGCCTTTCTCAGAAGAGCAAGAAAACCAAGTACATAGGCGGCAACATGCAGTGGCCTGTGCCCGGGCATACAAATGTGGTTTCCGGTTATGGAAATAGGCTGCACCCCATTTTGAAAGTCTATAAAATGCATACCGGTATAGATATTGATGCGAATAAAGGGGATACCATTGTAGCAGCAAATAAGGGCACCGTAATTTTAGCGGGATATCAGAGCGGATACGGAAATACGGTAGTTATAGACCACGGCGGAGGAATTACAACACTGTATGCCCACTGCAGCAAGTTGCTTGTCAAGGTGGGCGATGAGGTGCAAGCAGGCCAGAAGATAGCTTTAGTAGGAAGTACGGGGTTAGCCACAGGGCCTCACCTGCACTTTGAAGTGAGAAAGGACGGTAAGACTGTAAACCCGTTGGAACCGATAAAATAGGATGATGCCAAGACCCGGGGGATACATACATCTGCCGGGTTTATTTTTATATTAAGGCGCATAAGATATATAGACGGCTTTATAGCAAAATGTTCGTCAACTGATTTAAAGGGGTGTTTTTATTTTGGGCAGGAACAGGAATCTAATAGTAGGGATTGCGGTGCTTGTTTTAGCCGCATCCATCATATCCTTTGCGGCCGGGTTTATTTTCGCAGGCAACAGCTACATCAATTCACAGGATGGGATAATATACTTTGACCCCAAAGTTGTCGGGCCCGAAAACATAAGGAAATTTAATCAGGTAAAGGAGATACTCAAGAGAAACTATTACCAGGATGTCAACGAGAGCACGATGCTTGAAGGGGCTATTGCCGGCATGGCAAGGTCTCTTGGCGATCCATACACGGTGTATTTCACAAAAGAGGAAATGAAGGCATTTAACGAGAAGTCTGAAGGAAGCTACGTAGGCATAGGCGTTTCCATCGTCGTAGACAGTACCGGCCTTCTGACGGTGGTAGAACCCTTTGAGGGCTCGCCGGCCAAGGAGGCGGGAATTTTGCAGGGTGACAAGATAATAAAAGTAGATGACAAAGATGTCACCGCAATAAGGGATGAAAACATGGTCATCGCCATGATAAAAGGTGAAGAGAATACGAAGGTAAAAATTACGGTATTCAGGCCTTCTGAAGGCAGAGCCATCGACTTTGACATAATAAGGAAAAGAATTAAAACAGTTAACATAAAAAGCGAGGTGCTGCCGGGTGATATTGGATATATAAAGATTATCATGTTTGACAACGATATTGCCAGCTATTTTGAGGAGCATCTCAATAATCTCTTGAATCAGGGCATAAAAGGTCTGATAATAGATTTAAGGGATAACCTCGGAGGGTCCTACAGCCAGGTTGTAAAAATTGCAGACAGGTTGCTCCCGGAGGGGCTCATAGTCTATACAGAGGATAAGAATAAAAGGAGGTTCGAGGAAAAATCCGACGCGCGCGAGTTAGACCTGCCCTTAGCAATTTTGATAAACGAGAACAGCGCAAGCGCTTCTGAAATCCTGGCAGGCGCTGTGAAGGATCACCATAAGGGCTCCCTCGTAGGGAAGAGAACTTTCGGCAAAGGTTTAGTCCAGGCTGTTGTGCCGCTGAGTGACGGTTCGGGGCTTAAAGTCACAATTTCCAAGTATTTTACGCCTTCAGGCCTTTGCATACAGGACATCGGAATAGAGCCCGATGTGGAAGTGGATGCTCCTGAAGCTTACAAAAACAGGCCTGTTTCTGAGATCCCGAGAGGTGATGATGTCCAGCTGCAAACGGCGGTTCAGATGCTTCGTGCCAAGACCCAATAAAAAGAGTGTATAAAAAAAACAATTCTCCATAAACTACCTTCTGGAGGTGGTAGAAGGTGGAGAAAAAGGATGAGTCGCTAAAATACGAAATAGCCGCAGAGCTTGGACTTTTTGAGAAGGTGAAGGAATTAGGCTGGAAAGGCCTTACAGCCAAGGAGACCGGCAGGATTGGGGGGCTTGTAACAAAAAGAAAAAGGCTTATGGAAATGAAGAAGAGCCAGCAAATCTAACAGGATTTGCCGGCTCTTAGTATTTTGTGCATTTCTTCTATCTTTGATTGCAAACCCATATATGTAGTCTGCCTATCAAGCCGGCGCGGCAAGCTAGTTTGATCAACGCCCAATTGACAAAAGCGGTGTTAAAATTATAAACTTAAAGCATCGGAATGCTTTGGGGTGGTACATATTTATACAGCTTTTGCATATGTATACGACAGGTTGATAGGTGATATAGATTATAAAAAGTGGGCAGACTATATAGAGGAAATTTTCAGGCGTAACGGTTTAAAGCCATCACTGGTGCTTGATTTGGGCTGCGGAACAGGAAGTTTCTGTATTGAGATGGCCGAAAGAGGCTACGAGATGATAGGAATAGACCTGTCAGTTGATATGCTGTCCCTTGCAAAGGAGAAGTCATACAAGCGGAAGCTTGATATACTTTATTTGAATCAGGATATGAGCAACTTTGAGCTGTACGGTACTGTAGATGCGGTTGTGTGCCTGCTGGACAGTATTAATTACATTACCGGCAAAAGAAACATAAAGCGCTTGTTCAGATTGGTGCATAATTATTTAAACCCAGGCGGATTGTTTATATTCGATGTCAATTCATGCTATAAATTTGAGAATATATTAGCGGACAATGTTTTTTACGGCATAGATGATGATCTCACCTACATATGGCAGAACAGCTATGATAAGAAAAGAAGGATCTGTGAGTTTGATTTAACTTTTTTTATAAAAGAGAATGAGTTTTATAGGAGATATGACGAGCTTCACTACGAGAGAGCTTACTCTATCGAAGAAATCAGGGGATTAATAAGCTATTCGGGCATGGAGCTTGTCAACATGTATGACAATTTAAGCTTTTTGCCGCCCAAAGCAAACAGTGAAAGGATTTTTACGGTGTGCAGAAAAAAGAAGTGAAGCGGACAGGGGGATATGATGGGGTTTTTTGAAAAAGTATATGAGGTCGTCAAAGCCATTCCCAGAGGCAAAGTCGCCACTTATGGCCAGATAGCCAGGTTGGTAGGCGAGCCAAGGAAATCAAAAATTGTAGGTTGGGCGCTGCATTCAAACCCATATCCGGGCGTCGTGCCATGCCATAGGGTGGTGAACAGGAAAGGCGAGCTGAGCGGAGCTTTTGCTTTTGGGGGAATGGAAGTGCAGAAAAAATTGCTTGAGGAAGAAGGAATAATATTTGATGAAAACGGAACAATAAATCTCAAAGAATATTTATGGAAACCTGAACAAGGTACATAAATTGGAGTAATTGGGGTGAATTATTTAATTGACAAGCTGTTAACCGGTGTGATACACTGAGTTTATAGTTGAGGAGAAAGCTCCCCAATTTAAAAGTATTATTTTTTGTCAGGAGGAATTAAGTAATGGAAAGAGGAAGAGTAAAATGGTTTAATGCTGAGAAAGGTTTCGGCTTCATTGAAAGGGAAGGCGGAAATGATGTATTTGTGCACTTCTCAGCAATAAACATGGAAGGTTTTAAGACACTGGAAGAAGGACAGGAAGTTGAATTTGAAGTTGTTGAGGGAGCTAAAGGACCTCAGGCTGCAAATGTACACAAGGCTTAAACGAGCTGAAATGTTTAACATAAATTGAAGTAGCCAGTGCACAACCCCGGTATATACATGCCGGGGTTTTAAAATATATATGCAGATGCGCAGGAATTGTGATAAAATCAGTTTTTGGATGAATGCAGGACGATTATTGTAAAGGCATTATAGCAGCGGGAAGGAGTCTGGGATGAAAGATCATGTTGTCAGAGCGACTGCGGCAGAGGGCATGGTAAGAGCTTTTGCGGCAGTTACCACAGATACGGTAAGGGAAGCCAGAGAATTGCACGGGCTGTCGCCGGTAGCTTCGGCCGCTCTTGGAAGGACGCTTACCGGGGCAGTTTTGATGTCAAAGATGCTCAAGGGAGAAAAGGATACATTGACGCTTCAAATAAGAGGAGATGGTCCCCTTGGGGGGATAGTAACGGTTTCCGATTCCCATGCCAACGTAAGGGGGTATGTGTACAATCCTCATGTCCACCTGCCTCTAAACAGCATGGGAAAGCTTGATGTCTCCGGTGCTATCGGTCCTAATGGTTATCTTAACGTAATTAAAGATTTGGGGCTTAAAGAGCCCTATATCGGCTATGTCAATCTGGTCTCCGGTGAAATTGCCGAGGATATAGCATATTACTTTGCCTATTCCGAACAGATACCTTCGGTGGTATCTCTTGGAGTGTTGATTAATCCTGACGGGACTATCGCCAATTCGGGTGGCTTTATTATACAGCTGATGCCTGGGGCGGAGGAGGAACTCATCAGCTACCTGGAAGGCAGGATTAATTCCCTGCCGCCTGTGACAGCCCTGCTTTCTGAAGGCAGGGATGCCGAGGGCATGCTGGACCCGATACTCGGTGAAAGAGGTCTGGCTGTTGCAGACCGGGAACCATGCATGTATAAATGCAATTGCTCCCGGGACAGGATGGAACGGAATTTGGTGAGCCTCGGTCCGAAAGATATCCTGGATATGATCAGGGAACAGCATGGGGCGGAATTGCAGTGCTATTTCTGCAACAAAAAATATCAGTTTTCAGAAGAGGACCTGCGTGCGCTGATAGATGATCAATAGTGATATGAAAAGCTAATAAGCTCATGCGCAAGGAAGCTTTGCCTAGATTTGCTTAGATATAAAGAGGCTAAAGCGTATAATTTCAAATTAACAAAATTTTAAGTATTGACTTTAGATAATAATTTTTGTATACTAACTATTGTCTCTTGAGTGAGATGATATGAGAGGGCGCTTAGCTCAGCTGGGAGAGCACCTGCCTTACAAGCAGGGGGTCATAGGTTCGAGCCCTATAGTGCCCACCAGAAACCGGAAGTCAAAGGACAGGATGTCGAAAGGCTCGGAAGTTAATGTTAGGCGTGGTTTCTGATTTCTGGTATATGATGGTAAGTAATTTGTGGCCCGGTAGTTCAGTTGGTTAGAATGCCAGCCTGTCACGCTGGAGGTCGAGGGTTCGAGCCCCTTCCGGGTCGCCAAAAAGCAGAGTGCAGAAACCAGGACAGGTTTTGGATATTTGATAATAGAGCGGTATCAAGGATGCCTGAACATGGCTTCTGGCACCTGTAATATATGCCCAGATAGCTCAGTTGGTAGAGCAGTGGACTGAAAATCCTCGTGTGGCTGGTTCGATTCCGGCTCTGGGCACCATATGCGGGTTTAACTCAGCGGTAGAGTGTCACCTTGCCAAGGTGAAAGTCGCGAGTTCAAATCTCGTAACCCGCTCCAGAAAATAGAGGAGAACAGTGAACAGGAAGCGATTGCTTCCTGTAAACTGTTCTCTGGCAATATGGCGCCATAGCCAAGTGGTAAGGCAGAGGTCTGCAAAACCTTTATTCCCCAGTTCAAATCTGGGTGGCGCCTCCAAAAGCAGAATCCCTGAAATGTTTATGTATAGTGTTTCAGGGATTTTTTTGTCTGCGAACCAGTTGCCGGGTGAAAGGGAAGCTGTCTTTTGAGGTGGTTTCAACATGCCTATTGCCGTATGGGCTATAACACCGGCATGCTGCTGTGCGGTTGGCCCCTGCTTTGCAGGATGCCCATCATGCTGCAGAGCTTTCGTACTCCTTCATCGATTTGCCCGGTGTATAGGGAAGCGAAGCTCAGCCTTATATTATTGAGCTTTTGAAGGGAATTGCTGCTGTAGAATATCCTGCCCGGCGCAAACACTATATCGTTGGCTGAAGCCTGGGTAAACAGGGTGTTGACCGGGAACCCATAGGGCAGGCTCAGCCATATGTTTAAGCCTCCTCCCGGCTTGTGGTAGCGAAAACCGCCCGGCAGGTGCATATCAAGGGTTTCGGTCATTTTATCATACCTTTCTCTGTAAATGCCGTACATAAAATTGAAATGCTTGTCCCAGAAGCCTTTTCTGATATACAGGTCAAAAGCCCTCTGTATTAATGCCGATGTGGAGATATCGGTGGTTTGTTTTGCTTCTACTATGTTTTCCTGCAGCCTTGAAGGCACGATCATAAAACCGAGCCTCAGTCCGGGCATGAATATCTTGGAAAAGCTCTTTATAAATACAACTCTGTCCCACTTGTCCATGGCTTTTAAAGGGATGTAGTTCCTTCCCTCGAAGTCAAGGTCGCTGACGTAATCGTCCTCTATTACGTATATACCATACCTGTCCGCAAGTTTTAAAAGATCCGCCCTTTTTTCATTGGAATATGAATAGCTGGTAGGGTTTTGAAAAGATGGTATGGTGTATATAAACGCCGGCCTGCACTTTTTCAAATTATATTCCAGGATGTTTAAATTCGGACCGTCTTCACCCATCTCGACATCAATAATCCGGGCGTCCCTGGATCTAAATACTGCGATTGCGCCTGTATAGGTAGGACTTTCGGTGATCACACAGTTACCCTGCTTTAGCAAGGCTTTGGAAATGATATCTATGCCCTGTTGGGCGCCCGATATTATCTGGATATTTTCAGGGCTGCATTTTATTCCCCGCTTGCATAGGATACCGGCGATGGATTCCCGCAAAGGAAAGAATCCCTGGCTTTCCTGGTATCCGAAAGCGTTGCCTTTATCACGGTCAAGCACCTCGTTCAGCACCACTTTGAAATCCTCAACGGGGAAGAGTTCAGGTGTAGGGGTGGCACTTGCAAAGTTTATTGTGTTCTCGCCGATTTTTACCTGGCCGCTGTTTATCAGCGCTATATCGTCCTGCTGATACAGTTCGTCGAGCATCAATGGGCTGTCGGCCGTCCCCTTGTTGAGGGCCGGTACAATATTTGACGTGTAAAAGCCGCTGCCCGGCTTGGAATAAACATAGCCTTCACTTTCAAGGCGCTTGAAAGCGTTTACGACGGTGACCTGGTTCACCTTGAGGACAGCCGACAGCCGGCGTATGGATGGAAGCCGGAAATCGGGCACAAGAGTGCCGGATATTATCATTTCCTTGATTTTGTCATATAGCTGGAGATATAAAGGAGTATCCGTATCTTTGTCCAGTTTTATGGAGTTGAATAGTTCAAGCATGGCGCTTTCTCTCCTTATACATATATACCGTATCGATACAATTTTAACAGAGTGGATACAATAAGTAAATACAGGCAGCCCGGATTGAAGCTGAAGGTTAGCACAATGATGCAACATCAGCTTGATATAAGTACCGCACTCCATGGATTTGCCGATGGCATATTTTTGAAAGTGCGGCATCTGTATATGGGGCCCTTGTGTATTTATCAAAGCTTATGTGGCAATAAAGAGAGGCAGGTGATATAATATAAAAATGAATTTATTATGTCAGGCTAAGGAGCATTGGGCATAGGTATGAAAAGCACAGCTAAAACTGTAGGATTGGTAATGGTGATAATGGTGTTCTCCAGGCTGATGGCCCTGTTGAGTAATTTGATATACATAACTTTTTTTGGGGTAAACCTTGAGACGGATATCTATTCCTACGCCATTCAGCTCCCCAACATAATATTTAATAGTTTTGGGACCGCTCTGGTCACGGTAGTCATACCTATATTTGCAGGTTATATTGGGACCGGAGAGAAAGAACGGGCTTTCAAATTTGCCGACAATGTGATAAGCCTTTCGTTTTTATTCACTTTGGGGCTGTCGCTTCTCGGCGTGATTCTGGCACCCTTTATCCTGCTTTTGACCCGGTTCAGGCATGAAGGCTACGAATTTGCGGTAATGGCTGTGCGCATCATGATTCCCGTAATAATATTTTATGCCTTGAACTATATCCTTCAGGGGATCCTGCAGTCCCTGGGCAGATACAACATGCCCGCTTTTGTAAGCGTTCCCAGCAGTCTGGCGGTAATAGCATACGTTTTTCTGCTTGGGGACAGGTTTGGGGTAAAAGGCCTTGTGATAGCCACGTTTATAGGGCTTTCCCTTCAGGCTCTGATTCTGATCCCTCCTCTCTTTATGACTGAGTACAGGTTCACCCCCTCCTTTGATTACAGGAACGAAGACATCAGAAAGGCACTGAGGCTTGTGCCTCCTATTCTGGTGGGGACCTCCGCCTATCAGTTGAACATGCTGTTCAACGCCACCCTGTCCGCCAATTTCAAAGACACCGTTGCCATAATAACTACGGTGCAGAATCTTGCTCTATATGCTATACTGGCTTTTATATATTCGGTTACATCGGTTATTTTCCCGAAGCTCACAATGCTTGCGGCCAGAAATGACATGGAGGGATTCAAGGACAGCCTCCTTAAGGTTTTGAGGTCTGTGATATATTTTCTGATACCTGCGTCGGCAGGCTTGATTGCGGTGAGATACCAACTGATAGACTTCCTTTACGGCTGGGGAAAGGTGACCGGAGACAACGTGATGCTTGCCAGCAAAATACTTGCTTTATATGCACTGGGCGTCACAGGGGTAGGCGTAAAAGAGGTGGTGGACAGGGCTTTCTATTCCCTGAAGGATACAAAACTGCCTGCTTTCAATGGCGTTGTCATAATGCTTGTGAATGTTGCTTCAAGCCTGGTGCTCATCTCGTTTATCGGAGTTTTAGGCATACCTCTGGCCTATTCCATATCCGCCCTGACGGGTGCTTTGGTGCTTATGCTCATGATCAGAAGAAAAGTTGGGGCTTTTGGCGGGAGGGCCCTGCTCTTAACTGCGTTTAAAGTGGCGGCGGCAAGTGTTATAATGCTGGCAGCCGTTATACCGCTGGCCAACCTTTTAAAGCAGGTCAGCCTTGGACATGCCGTCCTGGATAAAGGGATAAGGCTTTTCGTTCCTGCAGCGGCAGGCGGAGGGATATATTATGTTTTAACCTATGCCTTCAAGGTGGAGGAGGCGGTTGATGTGTTAAACAAGGTTAAAGGCAGATTTTTAAGAGCTGCCGGTTAAAAATTTTATATGGGAAGGAAGAGAGCAAATGCTTAAAGTTTTGCATTTATTGAACTATCCCGGGAGAGGAGGTACAGAGAGATATATCCTTTCCCTCGCCGAAAAGCTGCACAATAAAAGCTGTAAATTTTATCTGGGATATTCAAAAGGCGGGCCAATGCTTGAACAGGCAAGAAAACTGGGTATAAAGGCTATTAATATACCCATGAGATCTCCTTACGATTTCAAAGCTGCGGCAAAAGTGAAGGAAGTTTGCGAGAAGTTTTCGATAGATGTAATCCATACCCATTTTCTGAGAGAAAATTATGTAAGCATATTTTCAAGGCTGGCGGGGAACAGGACGGCGTTGGTAAACACCCACCATATGCTTGCAGAAAAAAACATGCTCCTAAGGCTGTCCAACAGGCTCCTTACCCGGCTGGACGACAAGATAACAGCTGTAAGCGACGCCGTCAGGGAAAGGATGATTAGGGAGGGAATAAGCCCTTCAAAGATTGAGGTGATATATAATGGCGTTGACCCGGATTATTGGAAGGGCAGGCGCAGCATGAAGGTAAGGAAGGAACTGGGCATATCAGAGAGCGACTTTGTAATCGCTTCGGTCGCCAGGTTTTCAGAGGAAAAGGGGCATGCCTTTTTGCTGGAATCCGTCAAGCAGTTTAAAAAGCTGATGGCTTCAAAAACATCCCCTAAGGCTGAAAAGGTCAAATTTTTGCTTGTAGGGGATGGAGAGCTTTTTAGTGAATGCCGTAAATTCGCGGAGCTGCTCGGCGTTTCTGATGATGTGATATTTATGGGCTACCGCAGCGACATTAAAACCATATTATATGACAGTGACCTGTACGTTTCCCATTCGAAAAGCGAGGCCCTCGGCATATCAATCCTGGAAGCTCTTGCCTGTGGCCTGCCTGTGGTGGCGACAAGTGCGGGCGGTCCGTCGGAAATCGTCAATGAAGACAGCAAGTGCGGAGTGCTGGTGGATTATGGCGATGCAGAAGGCTTCGCGGCAGCTTTGCTGAAATTCATTACCGACAGGGAATTTTATGTTGCTTGCAAAGAAAATGCCCCGGCAACCGTAAGAAAAAAATTTAACCTTGATGAAACCGCTCAGCAAACTTATAATTTATATAACAGGTGCCTTGAGCTCAGGAGAAAAGGGGGAGATACAGCATGATAGATGGTAGGGGAAGGCTCTTTGGAAAGATAAGCGTTATAGATGTTCTGATCGTCATTGTATTGGTTGTCGCAGTTGCAGTGGTGGGATACAGGTTTACTAAATTACAGGCTGCAGGTCCCTTCCCGGCGAAGCAAGACAGGCTGCGGGTGGTTTTTTACCAGGAAGAGGTTAACGATTTTACTGCGAAAACCGTAAAAAAGGGAGATCCGGCAAAAGATGCCCTTTTGAATGTAAGCTTTGGACAGGTAGTGGATGTCAAAACCGATAAGTCGGTATCGATAGTGAAGTCTGATAAAGGAGAGTATCATGTTTCATCCAAGGAAGGATATTGTTCGGTGTATATAACAATGGAAACCAACGGCTCGGTGGGAAATAGCGGCGCAACAATCGGAAACTCGGTATACTATATAGGGCAGACAATTACCCTCCATGCCGGAAATGCAGTTTTTTTCGGGAAGATATTCGATTTCCAGAAAGTGTCTGCAGGGGAAGGGGAGTGAGCGGCGCGTATGGGCAGCAAAGGGAAATTGTTTAAGAAAATTAGTGCAATAGATATTATAATCCTTTTGGTCATCATAGCGGCAGTTGCGGGGGCCGGATACAAGTTTGCCAAATCCAGGACCACCAGCTTTTTTACGGATAAGACCGAAAAAATAGAAATCGAGTTTTACAACGAAGAAGTTCCTGATTTTGTCGCCAAAAGTATAAAGATTGGCGACCCTTGCTTTGAGTCGGTTCAAAACGCAAGTTTCGGACATGTTACCGCTATAAAGATTGATAAGCCGGTATCGTGGGTAGAAACTGAAGATGGAAGATTTGTAGCTGCTTCCAAACCCGGCTGCTCTTCCATAAAGGTTACCATGGAAGCAAACGGTTTGATGGGCAACAACGGCGTTACAATAGATAAATCGGTATACTATGTGGGCCAGACAATAACCCTGTACGTTGGCAACTCCGCATTATTTTATGGGAGGATATCCGATATCAGGAAAAAGGGGTAATAGGAATTGATTTATAACAGTGTGATTTTAAGTGCGGTTGTCAGTGCTTATAAAAGGCTGCAAAGGTCGTATCACAGCTCAATGACAGCCGCGGTCCTCAAAGAATTTTCCGTATGGACCAGGAAACTTTTTGCTGAAAGCGCTATATTGAATTTTATCAAAAAACCGGATTTTTTTACCCGCGCATGGGAAGAAAGTGCGATTTTCGGCGTGTTCAATTGGCTGCTGAATTTTCCGGGCCGCCTGTGCAGAAATGTATATCTGCGCCTGGAAGGCATATTTTTATGCAGTCTGGCTTTTAGACTCCTTAAAGCGGCGCTGAGCAGAATCGGAGCCCTCATGGGGCTGTCGCTGGCTTTGATGCTGATAATCCCGGACAGCCGCTGGCATAACATTTACAGTACGGTATTGATAGTCGCTCTTGCCTTTGCTTTCTTTTTAAAGACTATAATTTGTGAAAGCGAAAGTTTCAACCTTAAAGCCTTGGATTTTGCTATGATTGTTTTTGCTGTCTCATCGCTGCTGGCCGCTGTAACTTCAATTTTTCCGGTGGCCAGTTTTGATTACTTTGTGCTTTACACCGCATGCTTTTTGCTGGTACTGCTCATTGTGAGTTCTTTAAAGACCGGAGGCGAGCTTGAGACATTTGTTGAACTGCTGTTGGCCGGTGTGTTTTTGACAGCGCTGTACGGCATATGGCAGTGGAAAGTTGTGGGGGTGCCGGTGGATCCGTCTCTTACCGATGTAAGGATCAACAAAGGCATGTCCGGAAGGATAACTTCAACCATGGGGAATCCAAACGTTTATGGGGAACTCCTTGTTTTAACGATGCCTTTTTTCTGGACTGCCATAATCAATTCCAGGACTTTATTAAAAAAGGCCTTGTTTGCTGTGCTTTTTGTCCCTGTCATGGTATCATTGCTGCTGACCGGTTCGCGTTCAGCCTGGATTTCTTTTGCTGTTTCGGTGCTGGTGTTTGTCTTCTTCAAAAATAAAAAGCTTATACCCGTGATGATCATACTGGGGATTTTGTCTATACCTCTGCTTCCACAGCCAATCTACGACAGGCTGATGACACTGTCCAACCCAAACGATTCCTCCGCCTCGTACAGGAAGGCTATTCTCGAGACTGCCATGCCGATGCTGAGGGATTACTGGGTGACGGGGGTTGGCCTCGGAACGGACGCTTTTATTGCAATTTACAAAAGATACATGTCCTTCAAGCTTAAAACTGTCGCACATACTCACAATTTATACCTGCAGGTGTGGCTTGAGGCCGGCATAGTGGCGCTCATATCGCTTATCTGGTTTGTATTGAGGCTGTTTAAGAAATGTGCCTTGAGCATATTTAACAGGACTGACAAATATATCAACAACATTCTGATTGCAGGCCTTGCGTCTCTTGCAGGGATACTGGTTATGGGACTGGCGGATCATGTATGGTTTTATAACAGGATAATGCTGATATTCTGGGCGGATGTTGGGGTGATTTTAGCAGGCTTGAGCATAATTGCGTCAAAAAGGAGCAGTTTGCCTCAAAATATGGAGTAAAGTTTCCGAAATAATATATATCCATAAATATGAAACGAGGCTTGCTTATGTTGAAGTTTTTGAGGAAATCTGACAAAAAACCTAAGTTTGACGTAAAAGTACTAAGGAAAAACGATATATCCATTTTAATACTTGACGAGAGATGGAACAGCCTTTTTCGGAATACTGAGAAGAGCCTTGAAATTGTCAGGTGTGAGGAAAAGCTTAAGAATCTCTTGAAAAGGCAAGCGGCCCTGACGGCTGAGATGAAAACTTTGGCCCCCGACAAGAGGAAAAATATGGACAGGATAATCGAGCTCACATCCGAAGTGTTTGACAAGAACAACGAAGAAGCCAAAAAAGAGATGCATCTGTGCGAGAAAGAAATTAAAAGGATAAATGAGAGGATAGAGGAAATTCAAGAGGAGCTCGACAGGATGCCCGGTCTTATCAGGGAAACCAACCTGGAACTGCTTGAACATACCGTGAACCTGGTGTACTTTAAAATGAGGGCTAATCAAAAAAGGGTTGAAGAGCTGGACAGGCTGATTGAAGAAACCCGGACAAGGTTGAAAGAATATATTAACGAACGGGAAGCTTTGGTGCAAGATGATACCGATATTTATTCCTACTTTCATGACCTGCTTGGCGGGGAGGAATTGGAAAAGTTGGACAAACAGTTTTTTAGAGGTGAAAAGACTTTATGAAAATTGTCACTCCTGCGCAGATGAGCGAGATAGACAGGACTTGCATAAACCAGTATGGCATACCGGGGGTTGTCCTCATGGAGAATGCGGCCCTCAGGGTTGTTGATGAAGTGATCGGCACCATAGGGCCGGTTTGCGGAAAGAATATCCTTATATTTGCCGGAAAGGGCAACAACGGCGGTGATGCCCTTGCTGTGGCGAGACACCTTTACAATAAGGGAGCTGCAGTTAAAGTGTATATAACTGCCCATAAAAAAGAAATCAGCGGGGATGCCGCTATAAACTTGAACATACTTGAAAAATCAGGGGTAGAGCCCAGAGAGTTAACCGGCGAATGGCAGCCTGACGCCGTTGAGGCTGACCTGTCGGAGGCGGACCTTGTAATTGACGGCATATTCGGTACAGGGCTCAGAGGGGAAGTAAAGGGTATTGCGGCGGAGGTCATCAGGCTCGTCAATAATTCCCGTAAAACCGTGATTTCCATAGATATTCCGTCAGGTGTAAGCGGTGAGACGGGAAAAGTGCTGGGAACCTGCATAAAGGCATTTAAGACGGTGACTTTCGGCCTTCCGAAGATAGGACTTACCATCCATCCGGGCTGCGAGTTTGCCGGCCAGCTGGTTGTGGCTGACATAGGCATACCCGGAAAGGTTATTGAACATTTTGATATAAAAACGAATGTGACTGACGGTGTAATGGTGTCAAAACTGATACCGCCAAGGCACAGCGAAAGCAATAAAGGCGACTATGGAAGGGTGTTCCTCATAAGCGGCTCCACGGGGATGACAGGCTCGGGGTGCCTGGCTGCGGAGGCGGCCCTGCGGACCGGAGCCGGTCTGGTTTATCTTGGGGTTCCATCGGCGTTGGCGCCCGTATATGGGGCCGCAATCAGGGAACCGGTTATAATTCCACTTGAAGACGGCGGTACGGGGTACCTTTCAAAAACCAGTATACCCGGCTTGCTGCAAAACCTCAAGGGCAAGGATGTCATCGCTGTAGGGCCCGGCTTGTCCATGAGGGAAGGCATAGCCGAAGTGGTGGCTGAAATTATAAAAAGCTCTGAGGTGCCGCTGGTGCTGGATGCGGACGCTTTAAACGCCATTTCGAAGGATACGTCCATCCTCAGGCATCTTAGGACCGGTGCCGTCATAACTCCTCATCCCGGGGAGATGGCCAGGCTGGTAGGAACGAGCGTCAGCGATATTCAGAGCAACAGGATAGGATGGGCGAAGGAGTTTTCAGGCAGGTGGAATGTGATAACAGTGCTTAAAGGGGCAAAGACGGTTGTGGCAAAACCCGACGGCACAGTTTACATAAATCCTACCGGAAATTCCGGCATGGCTACGGGTGGCTCCGGAGATGTGCTGACGGGTGTGATAGCAGGCCTGGCGGCCCAGGGAGCAAAGCCTGAGGATGCTGCGGTAGCCGGTGTGTACCTCCATGGACTGGCCGGGGATATGGCTGCAAAGAAAAAAGGCGAATACGGACTGGTCGCCGGCGATATCGTCGATGAGCTGCCGGGTGTAATAAGAGAAATGGTAGGCGAAGGCCATGATAGATTATAAATTGAACAGGGCGTGGGCTGAAATAAACCTTGATAACATCGCCCATAATGTGCGTGAGATAAGAAGGATTACAAATAAAAAGGCTGAAATAATGGGCGTTGTCAAGGCGGATGCCTATGGCCACGGTGTGATGGGCGTGGTAAGGACGCTTCTGGATAATGGGGTGACAAGGCTTGCCGTATCCATGCTGGATGAGGCAATTCAGCTGCGGAAATTTGGAATTGAAGTGCCCATTCTTATATTGAGCTACACCGATCCAATAAGGGCTGAGGAGATCATACTGAATGACGTAACCCAAACCGTGTTCAGCCATGATCTGGCAAAGGCCCTTTCTGATGCGGCTGTCAAACTTGGCAAGAAGGCAAAAATCCATATCAAGATAGACACGGGGATGACCAGGGTTGGCTTTATGCCCGGATACAGCGCCGTAAAGAATGTTGTGGAAATAAGCAAGCTGCCCGGCATCATTATTGAAGGGCTTTTTACCCATTTTGCCTCGGCGGATGAAAAGGATAAGAGCTATACTTATATGCAGTTTGAGCGCTTTATGAGCATATGCAGCGAGCTGGGCAGGATAGGTGTGCACATTCCTGTGAAGCACGTGTGCAACAGCGCAGGCTTGATGGAATTCCCGGAGATGCACCTGGATATGGTAAGGCCCGGAATCATAATGTACGGCCTCTATCCTTCTGAAGAGGTAGACAAGTCCAAAATCAGCTTAAAGCCTGCCATGACCCTTAAAGCGAATGTCATCCTTGTGAAGGAAGTTGAGAAAAATACCTGCATAAGCTACGGGAGGATTTTTACAACAAAGCGCGACAGCAAGATAGCTACAATACCCATAGGGTATGCGGATGGATATTCAAGGCTGCTGAATAATAAGGGAAAGGTGCTGATAAACGGAGAGTTTGCTCCTGTGGTGGGCAGGATATGCATGGATCAGTGCATGGTTGATGTCACCGACCTCAGAAGCGAAGTGCATGTGGGGGATGAAGTGGTCATATTCGGCAGGCAGGGAGAAAATGAGATAACGGTGGAAGAGGTGGCAAGGGATATGGGCACGATAAACTATGAGGTAGTGTGCGTGGTAGGTAAAAGGATACCCAGAGTTTACTTGAAGGACGGCAAGATATGCGATATAGTGAATTATTTGATCTAATTTGATGTAAGGGTGGTGTAATAAATTTTTAATTTGACCACGCATATAAAGGGCTATATAATGATATATATACAATAAGGACGATTGTGTGCTTCTGAATGTGGTGGAATATTTTATCATTGGTGCAATAAAGTGACAGCAAAGCTCAGGTTCCTAAAAAATTCGTTACCCGAATAAGGAAATGGGGGGTTTATTTTTGGCTGAATTGAGAAAAATATTGATTAGTCTTCCAGACAATCTGCTCAAGGAGATCGATTCCATTGCATCTGTTGAAAAGGTCAACAGAAGCGAGTTCGTTCGGGAAGCGATGAAGCTGTATATAAGAGAGAAACGAAAGATCGAAATGAGGGATAGGATGAAAAAAGGCTATCAGGAGATGGCTGAAATTAATATAAAATTGGCGGAGATGTGCTTTGAGGCAGATAACGACCAGCAGATGAGCTACGAAGAACGGCTTAGGGAGTTGGAACAAAAGTGATAATTAAGCGTGGAGATATTTTTTATGCAGACCTTAGCCCTGTAATTGGTTCGGAACAAGGCGGCATAAGGCCTGTGTTGATTGTGCAGAACGATATAGGAAACAAATACAGCCCAACCGTCATAGCAGCAGCTATAACTTCGCAGATAAATAAAGCCAAGCTGCCGACGCACATAGAGATAAGCGCGCAGGAGTACGGGCTGGCTAAGGATTCTGTGATACTTCTGGAACAGATAAGGACCATTGACAAAAAGAGACTTAAAGAAAAAATAGGCCATCTTGATGACGGGCTTATGGAAAAAGTGAATGAGGCTTTAAGCATAAGCTTTGGATTGGGAGACCAGTAGCGCAAAGTAAAGTGGGGGTGCAAAAGATGAAACTGTTGAAGGATTCTAAGAGGGTACATATTTTTATAACTCTGGTTGCGGCGCTGAGTTTTCTTTTGATAAATATTGTGCAGGCTGCAGTGGCGCAGCCGGGGACGGAAGGGGATCCGGTTGTTTCAAAGAGCTATGTGGACGAGGAAATAAGCAAGCTTAATGCTAAAATTCAAGAGCTTGAGGCAAAGCTTGAAAAACAGTCGGCCTCAAAATTTGAGGTGGTTGAACTGAAATCGGGACAGAAGCTGATAGCCGGTGAAAGCACTGAAATAATCGTTAGGGCGGGGAAAACTCTTGCGATTTCAGGGAAATACGGAGACGGGTTATCCGACCTTACCACTGATGAGGCCGATAAAGGCAATCTGGCGGCAGACCAGATAGTGCCGTTAAATCACCTGCTTCTTGCTGCGAGAGATGATGGTCGCGGGATAAAAGCGGTGAGCAGCAAAGTGTATGTTCTTGTTAAAGGAGAATACGATATAAAGTAGAGAGGCTGTTCTAAGGCCTCTTTTAAATTTTTAGGTGCAGCAGCTCTTATCGCTGCGTTTTTCCTTTAATTCTTGCACCAACCGCCAGCAAGATAAACCTGGGCAGGTCCAGCATCCTTTTGTAGCGCCACGGCTCTTTATAAAGCCTGTATAGCCATTCAAGGCCGTTTTTGCGGAAGAACTCCGGTGCAAGGCTGGCTTTTCCCGCAAATACGTCCAGGGTACCACCGACCCCTATACAAATTTTTACCTTCAGCTTATCTTTGTGCCGGTGAATCCATTTTTCCTGTTTGGGCGCTCCCAGCGCCACAAGCAGGATATCTGCGTTGGATGAATTGATATGGCCTATTATGTCCTCCTCTTCTTCTTCCGAAAAATAGCCGTTCCTGCATCCTGCGATCTCGACACCGGGATAGCTCTTCAATATGTTTTCAGCCGCCGCTTCGGCCACTCCGGGTTTTCCGCCAAAGAGGAAAAACCTTATCCTGCCTTCTGATGCGCTTAAAAGAGTGTTTTTCACAAGATCAAAGCCTGCCACCTTTTCAGGCAGGTTTAAACCCAATATCCTGGATGCCAGTACAACACCCGCCCCGTCGGCCACCAGCAAATCGGCCTGGCAGAGTATTTCTTTCAGATGGGGGTCTCTCTGGGCAGCCATCATTATTTCCGCATTGGGCGTATATATAGCGTGGACCCTGTCCTCTTTGAGGAACAGCTTCACTCTCTGCAAAGCTTCCTCCATCGTTAACTTGTCAACAGGCACACCCATGATATTTACCGTTTCCCGCATGATGATTCTCCTTTTAAGTCTCAAGTTTCAGCGGAATCTATTAAATCCACTGCGATTCTGGCATTTTCAAGAGCTCTCTCCTTGAGCTTGCAGATGTTTTTTTGCAGTTGCTTTCTAATTTCGTAGCGCCTGTTCCATACATCGTCCGTGAGCCGCATCAGCTTTTCAAATTCCAGCTTCCTTACATCCCCCGCCGAGGCCTGGTTGACGTACTGAAGGAATCCTTCTATTTTTGGCTCGTATGCCAGACCCACCATAGGTACGCCGAGGCTGGCGGCGAAGATCAGCGCATGAAGCCGCATGCCTATGAGCAATTCCATTTTGCTGATTATCCCTATAGTTTGGGAGACGCTGTACTTGTTCCTTATAACATAGCCTTTTCCTTTCATTTTGGCGACGACGCTTTCGATGATGGACAGGTCGTCAGGGTAATGCATAGGGATAAAAACGGGCTTTACTCCATATTTGTCTATCATATGGTCCGCCGTCATGGCTATAATCTTTTCATACCTCTCATATCCTTGCCATTTTCTCACTGAGAAACCTACATACGGTCCCGGAAAATCTACGCCCTCCTTTACCAGCAGTTCGTCCATTTCGGATTCGGGGGCGGCACATACCGTCAAGGCAGGATCCGCCGTGACGATGATCCTGGGCTTGTCGATACGCAAATTTTTAAGCTCCTGCAGCGAAAGCTGCTCCCTTAAAGTTATAACGTCCACCCGGTTTAAGATTTTCTGTGTAATATCCTTGTTGGCGTTTTTATTAAGGGGACCTATGCCGTTGGCATAAAACATCACTTTAAGCTTCATCTTCTTTGCCAGCCATATAGTGCCCAGGTAATAGGCAAGGGATCGGGTACTTGTGTTGTCCTGTATCAGGTTTCCTCCGCCGTAAACGAAAAGCTTGGCCTTCCTCATGGCTTTATAAATATAAAAGAGATTAAGGCGATTGATGGAATCCACTCCGTAGGATCTTTTGGTTTCCGTAGGATTTTTTGACAGTGCAACAATTTTTATGTCCTTTTTGTACATGCGGAGATTATCTATTATAGCCATGAGCATGGCGTCGTCTCCGATGTTTTTAAAGCCATAATAGCCTGAAATGACTACGTCGTAATTCAAATTTGCCGCCTTTTCCTTGGGTTTTTTCTCAAGGATGGCCCTGTATATGTCCAGCTGGGTTTTGCACATGTTTTCGAGAGAAAACCGGCTGCTCGCCTTTTGGAAAATATTTTCACCCATGGCTTCCCTCTTGCCCTTGTCTGCAGCCAGCTCGAGAATATATTCGGCCAGTTTCCTGTAGTCGCCGGGATTAAACAGATAACCGCTCTTGCCGTGGTCGATTAAATCGGGAATTCCTCCGACATTGCTGCTTATCGTCGCTTTCCTGAATCTTGCCCCTTCAAGCACAGAATATGGGAAGCTCTCGCTTATCGACGTAAGTACGCTTATATCCACATTGCTCATCAATTCATAGGGGTCATTCAGCCAGCCTAAAAAAAACACGCTGTCTGAAATGCCAAGAGAAGCCGCTTTGCGCTCAAGAGACTTTCTGTCTTCCCCATCCCCCCCTATCACAAACTTTACCCTGGGGTTATGCTCGAGGACGATCTTTGCGGCTTTTATGAGGGTGTCTATCCCTTTCACGGGATAAAGGCGTGCGGCTAAGCCTACCACTATATCGTCATCCCTGAGATTCAGGTTGTATTTCTCTGAAAACTCAAGCTTTGAATAATCTTTCAGCGGCTTATTGAAGTCCATTCCATTGTATAGTATGAAAATGTTGTCCGGGTTAAAATTCCTATCTATGAGCATCTGTTTAAAATTGCTTGATACACCGATGTAGTAATCCAGGTGCCGAAGAGCTATTGAATTTATAGAGCCGAAGGTAAGCCTTTTCACAGTGCTGTGCATGTAATCAAGCTTGTAATCGCTGTGGACTGTCGTCACTGTGGGAACGTTTACAAAGGACTTTAAAATAAGGGAGATCATATTGGCTTTTGCGCCGTGGGAGTGGATGATCTGGTATCCCCCTTTTTTGACCATGTCAACGACCCGTTTAATATCAAGAAAAATATTGCCGGTTTTTACCACTTCGATATCTATTCCCATAGCCCGGGCGTCATCGGCGAACATTCCCGGACGGAAGCTTACTATCTTTACATCTATGTACTTGCTCAATTCCTTGACAAGGGAGAGGACATGGACCTTTGCGCCGCCCACATCTCCTCCTCCTATTAGGTGAAGGACCTTCATATTGATCTCCTTTTTCATTTGTGATAACTTAAGTTTATTTTATACCCCTGCAATTGTCAATAAGCTGTTAAAAGGGCGGGCCGTGTTGAATTTCGAGAATTTGGGAATAGTATAAATGGTACATTTTTAATTTTAATAAGAGGGAAGATATGGAGCTTTTGAAAAAAATCCTTAGGGGCTGGAAGGACTATGTATGGATTATTGCCGGTTCCATCCTGACTGCAGCCGCAATAAACATTTTTCTGGTACCCTACAAGATTGCGCCGGGCGGCGTGACCGGCCTTGCAACGGTGATATATTACTTAAGCGGTGGCAGATTTCCCGTAGGCATGGCTATGCTTGCATTAAACATACCCTTGTTTATAGCAGGGATAAAATTTATCGGAAACAGATTTGCGATCCGTACCTTCTTCAGCACTGTTTTCCTGTCGGTTGCCGTAGATGTATCTGAGCCCTTTACAAGCGATTTCGTGGAACGATACTTTTCAAAGGTGGAAAGCCTGGCCTCATCCCCTGATCTGCTTCTTTATTCGATATTCGGAGGATTTTTGATGGGGGCTGGACTGGGCATAGTACTCAGGTCAGGTGCTACCACCGGCGGCACCGACCTTGCGGCGAGGATAGCAAACCACTTCATACCTTATTTTACAATAGGGCAGGTCCTGCTGTTTATCGATGCAGCCGTTGTAGTGCTTGCGGCAGCTGCTTTCAGCAGCTTTCTTCTGGGGATGTATGCCATCGTAAGCCTTTTTATAGCCTCCAAGGTGGTAGATGCGATACTTGAAGGCGTAAACTTTGCAAAGGCTTTATTTATAATTTCCGATAAGTCCGATGAGATAGCCGCCAGGATATTGAAGGACCTGGACAGGGGGGTTACCGCTTTAAAAGGCAGGGGAATGTATAGCGGAAGAGACAAGCAGGTGCTTTTTTGCGTGGTCCACAGGAGCCAGCTGACGCAGCTAAAGAAAGTGGTGGCGGAGATAGACGACAAGGCCTTTATAGTATTGGCGGATATCAGGGAGGTGCTCGGGGAAGGTTTTAAAACTTACGACTATTAATTAAAAGATTGAGAATTTGTGTGCTTTTTTCATTCTGTGAGATATTATAACACAGTGCAGTTGTTTGTTAACGTGCTATAGACTAATTTTATCCGTTATAGTATACTTATGTAAGAAATTCGTTGGTGAAGGAGTTGTGACGATGGATAAGCAAAAAATAAATGAATTCAGGAGGCAAGCTACCGTTATCAGAAAGCATATAATCGATGAGGTTTACAGCGCTTCATCCGGGCATCCGGGCGGGTCGCTTTCGTGCACAGATATTTTGACTGTTTTATACTTTCACGAAATGCGGGTAGACCCTAAGAATCCTAAATGGGAAGACAGAGACAGGTTCGTGCTGTCGAAAGGGCACTGCGCTCCGGCTCTATACGCTACACTTGCCGAGAGGGGCTTTTTCCCGAAAGAGGAACTGCTCAAGTTCAGGCGCGCTGACAGCTACCTCCAGGGTCACCCCAGCTTGAAAGATGTGCCGGGGGTTGATATGTCCACCGGTTCGCTGGGGCAGGGGATCTCTGCTGCAGTTGGTATGGCTTTGGCAGGAAAGCTGGATAACAAAAATTACAGGGTGTATGCCATACTGGGCGACGGAGAGTTGCAGGAAGGCCAGGTATGGGAAGCATGTATGGCAGCGGCTCACTACAAGCTTGATAATCTCACAGCCTTCCTCGATCACAATGGGCTGCAGATAGACGGCAAAATAGCTGAAGTTATGTCTCCTGAGCCGGTTGAGGAAAAGTTTAAGGCTTTCGGCTGGAGAGTCATCAATATCAACGGTCATGATTATGTACAAATAATCGAGGCTTTGGAAGAGGCAAAGAAGACCAAGGGAATGCCTACCGTGATAGTTGCCGAAACAATAAAAGGCAAAGGCGTGTCCTTTATGGAGAACGTTGCGGGCTGGCACGGTTCGGCTCCAAATAAAGAGCAGAGGGACCAGGCTATAGCCGAGTTAGACGAGATATTATCCAAACTGGAGGTTGAATAAGATGACACAGAAGATTGCTACCAGAGAAGCTTATGGAAACGCATTGGCTGAATTCGGTTCAGATCCCAGGATAGTAGTGTTGGATGCCGACCTTTCCAAATCTACTAAAACCGATACGTTTAAGAAAAAATATCCCGAGAGGTTTTTCAACATAGGCATTGCAGAAGGCAATATGATGGCTGTTGCCGCGGGACTCGCGACATGCGGTAAGATAGTGTTCGCCAGTACTTTTGCGGTGTTTGCGGCAGGAAGGGCCTGTGAACAGGTGAGGAATTCTATCTGCTACCCCAAGCTTAATGTGAAAATAGGTGCCAGCCATGCAGGAATATCGGTGGGGGAAGATGGGGCTTCGCACCAGTCGGTGGAAGATATAGGGATAATGAGGTCCATTCCCAATATGGTGATAATCAGCCCTGCGGATGCCGTTGAAACAAGGCATGCGGTTAAGGCCGCCATCGATCATGACGGGCCTGTGTACTTAAGGTTGGGTCGTCTTGCGGTTCCCGTTATTTATGATGAAAACAACTTTAAATTTGAGCTGGGTAAAGGAATAACTGTATCCGACGGTTCAGATGTAACCATAATCGCTACAGGTCTTATGGTAAAAACCGCTTTAGAGGCAAAAGACATGCTTGCGCAAGAGGGCATAAGCGCAAGGATTATAGACATCCATACCATCAAGCCGATAGACAAAGATATCATAATCAAGGCGGCAAAGGAAACGGGGGCCATTGTGACCGCAGAGGAACACAACATATTTGGAGGTTTGGGAAGCGCAGTGGCGGAAGTGCTGGTGGAAAACTACCCTGCTCCGCTTAAGATGGTAGGCATCCAGGATAAATTCGGAAAATCCGGCAAGCCTGATGTTTTGATGGAGATATACGGCCTTACTTCCAAGAATATAGTTGAGAAAGCAAAAGAAGCCATTAAGATGAAAAAATAAGTTGTGATGGTATACATTAAGTTTAAAATAAAAAGGTTCTACAATAAATGTTGGGGTGCCGAAGCGTAATAGTTTCGGTGCTCCAGCATTTTTTGTAAATAAAGAGAGCATGGAGTTGAAATCTCAAGTAAAATGGAGTTACCACACCAACC
>Ga0134102_1000647_pt1 | contig 37842 bp, 40 predicted proteins | sample 13_3_2metaG_FD_94447 | JGI IMG/M metagenome (GOLD analysis project Ga0134102, IMG submission 94447) | Switchgrass degrading microbial communities from high solid loading bioreactors in New Hampshire, USA - 13_49_3.3_201_A3 metaG | ecosystem: Engineered > Bioreactor > Semi-continuous > Anaerobic...
CACGCTTCTTCGAAATCTCCATAAAACTCGCTCCCGCCATCTACCTGCACTCCCCTGATCTTGAATGGGCTTGCCCTGATAAGATCCTCTAGAAATTCCTTGGCCAGTGACGACGTGGCTGCATTCCTTACATCTTTCACATGTGTCTGAACTTAGTCATTGATCAATCGCCACCGTACTCGTACCCGACCACTCCGATCGACGTAAATGGGTAATATCTAAAGACCACCTTGCCAATGATCCTATCGATATCCAGCATTCCTACTGATCCCCTACTGTCATCGCTATTGTTGCGGTTGTCTCCGAGCACAAAGACGGCCCCATCAGGCACAGTTACCGGGCCGAAGTCACGGCCTCTCCCACTCTGATTCAGCACATAATCCTCTTCCAGCGGCCGCCCGTCGACGTAGACTATTCCGTCTTTAGACCATAGTGTTTCACCGGGAAGCCCAATGATTCGCTTTATGTATCTCTCCCCGGGCATGTCGAACACAATTATGTCTCCTCGTCCGGGCTCAAAGAACCTATATGACAGCTTATCCAGCCACAGCCTGTCGCCATCGGACAAGGTTGGCTCCATCGATGCTCCATCCACAACAGTACTTCGACCAACAAAAGTCATTATGAATGCAGCGATAAGAATTGCTGCGGCTATGCACTTTGCCCACTCGATCAACTCAGCCCTTGCATTGGCAGAAAACCGAGGCATGAGCGACAATGCAATCCCTCCCCGGCTGGTCCACCCTCTCTAACTATGACGCACTAACTTGCCCAGGTCAAGGCTTAGCGCCCAAATTCATCCGTTTCAGTAGACGCCAATAACGTCCGACCGGTTCCCAGGCCGTCCTATACCAAACCGGAGCGCTCTGATGGCATCACTATGACAGTGACCTCTTCAACGTTCGGCGACGATCCTTTTGAACCCGCCGACGCTATTCCCGCCGATTTGGTGTCGAGAATTTGTGGAACGGGCTTCGCGTCTACCTTAACCACTGTTCTTTCGTAACCATCCGCCATGAGTGAAAGAATCCAGTCGCCTCCGGCAATCTGGAACGCGAATCTGCCTGACTCGTCCGTGTATGCAGTAGCCGCCCATCTCTTTGATTGGGCATCAAGCACCTCAATCCAGGCATTTGGGATGGGCTCTCCGCCATCGTTAACAACAATTCCCGAGATGAAGGAATCTGAACGCTGAAGCACTACGTCACAGTTCATGTCAATAGCCCCTCGAGGGATTACCAGCTCTGATCCAATGTGCGTCCATCCATCTGCCCACGCCTTAACTTCCCATTCACCAGGAGGAAGGTACATTACATAACGTCCATCAGAACCAGACTTGGTGCTGCACACGAAGCGTCCGCTTGGGGTGTACACCGAAACTTTTGCACCGCCAATGGGTACGGCGTGTTCGGATGCAGTCACGCCTGTGACCTTGACGTGAGACGGCCTCCCGACAAGGATAACTTCAACCTGTTGTCCTTCTCGCACGCTCACTGATCTGGGCTCAAAAGCGTACAGATCGGATCTCACGCTGACAGTGTACTGCCCGGGCGCAACTTCCAGACTAAAGCTCCCGTCGCTGCCGGCCTGGGCAGAAACGACGCATACACCGTGGCTCCGGTTAAACAAAACTACCAGGGCGCCGGCCGCAGGCATCCCGACAGGATCGACAACCGTCCCGGAAATCCTCGAAGTCGCCCGCTTCAGGACGACATCTAGTCGATTCGATTCGGCATTCTGCACGGATACGTAGCGCAGCTCTGGCTGAAACCCGGGAACCTCAAACCGCAGCAGCCAGACACCAGAACCACAGGCAGCACTGTACGACCCGTCTCGTTCAATAAGGCCGGTCACAATCAATCCGAAGTCGTCGGAGAAAACATACACGGTCCCCGGACCAACCGCCGAACCATCTTCGGCCAGCACATACCCAAAAACTTTCGACTCCGTGGTACTCGCTACCGCGACCCCAATACCGGCTGCAATGCCGACCGCAATCCCGATGAGCAGACACGCAATTAGAAATAGCAGCGCGAGTCTATTGCGTCTAACGTGTTGCTCCCACCTTCTTCTTCCGGCAAATATGACCTGACGCGATCTCTCACATGATTCGAATGCATTACCGAATTTGTAGCGCAGTTCTGACATCGGTAACCCCTCCCATCCACGATTCAGTATTGACCGGATGGTAGGACTCTATACATCCTGCGATAGAATTGTTGATCCAATATCTCCATTCTCTGAGCAAGGAAAACGGCACCCTAATAAAAAGAAGCGAATAATTATTAGAGGGGGTGATGAACAAAACCATGAGATCTCGGTAGATGACCTTAGAGCGATGCTTCGAAGTATAGATGGGAAAGGATACAAGGCGTACAAAGGCATTGAAGGTGCGTACTCCCTCGACCGATTTACTCTGTTTTTTTGAATGAGTTTTAACTCCTTCAAGGCGCATAGCGCTTGAAAACTACCTCACAAGATGCTTTCGCGCTTCGGCTTCGAGAATCGGCAGGAGCCGGAGAGGAACCGGTTACAGTGGACTAATAGCAATAACTGCGTTGAAGCCAGATTTGCCGTCGGGCTGCCTGCCAAAGGTCGGTCAATTTTGGGCAAACTGGCAGAACAAATGTTTGTCCAAGAGATCCCGAAGATTGTGGGACAATCACTCATAGCCTCTAACCTAGGTTCATCCCTTGTCTTGAGGCACATTCAAACCGCTGAAGATACCCACGCTATTCATCGCCAACTCCCTGAACTGGGCTTCGCAGCGTTCGTCGCCGACCGATGGTGCAATACTTCCCAGGGCTAGAGGCATAAGCGATCTTCCCATGGATGAAGGGTCGGCTATTCCGTTTGTCTCTCCTGAATCACTGAGAGTGTCGATATCTACTCCGAACAGGGGAATCATAAGCGGAATGGGAACCCCAAGCGGGGTCACTTTGATAGTAGGAGGCGGCTACCACGGAAAATCAACACTCCTACGCTCCATCGAGTGCGGGGTGTACAACCACATACCGGGCGATAGACGAGAGTTCGTGGTTACGAGTAAGGTATTTGCGAACACGGCTTAGACATCATCAGTCCCCAGCCCGGTCAAGTGTTCGGCAACTACGCCCTGCCTCGCCGCTATGAGATTGCGGCCGCGTTCGATAGGCTGAGGTCTCCAGTAGTCGCTACCGTCCGTTTCGACCCAACTCCGAATAGCGACGGTGAGAAAAGGTCACCATAGTTCTTGCAGACTACTCGGACTTGAACTGAACAGGGGCAGATCAACCTATGCTTTCACAATTTCGTTTCTCTCCTAGGCCGAACCGAGCACACGAAATCCGCTGGCGCGACTTTGACAAGGAAGCATTTGAAACTGCTCGTGAACAAGGCAAGCTAATCTTGCTCAGTATCTCGGCCGTTTGGTGTCACTGGTGCCACGTAATGGATGAAAGGACATATTCCGACAGTGAAGTCATAGACATCATCAACTCCAGTTTCGTTCCGATTAGAGTGGACGCTGACCAACGGCCAGATGTGAATTCTCGGTACAATATGGGTGGCTGGCCCGCCACAGCTATCCTGACGCCCGACGGGCGGATCCTGACCGGCGGAACTTTTATTCCACCAACTCGCATGAAACGTCTTCTCAAGAACGCGCTATCCACAGCTTCGCAAGGCGCAGTTAACTCATTCACGGGCGTCACGGAGTCAGACCAAAGTCATAACCATGATGACGAAAAACCTGTATGGAATCCGTTGGAAAATACCGACGTCGATGTGCATCATGGAGTCGATGTTGACGACGGACAACTGTGGGATATCTATGAATGGATAAGGGATGACCTAATCAAAGAGTACGATCCGGAGTACGGCGGATTCGGAACTCAGCCCAAGTCTCCGATGCCGGACGCCCTCAGGCTCGCCATGTTCGACTACATGCTGACAGGTAATCCGCTGATGAAGGAAATCTTGACACATTCGCTTGAGGCGATGATCGGCGGGGGAATTTACGATCAAGTTGAAGGCGGTTTCTTTCGATACTCCACAACCCGAGACTGGGAAATACCTCACTTCGAGAAAATGTTGGAAGATAATAGCATGCTTCTTCATCTGCTCGTCGATACACACAAGTTGACAGGAGAAGAGACTTTTCTTAAGACCGCGCTCGGTGTGCTAAGATATATGAAAACGCACTTATATCAAGAGGAGACTAAGGCATTCTGCGGTTCACAAGACGCTGATGAGAGATATTACTCGATGGACGCGGCCACTCGGTGCAAGGTAGCTGCCCCACTTACAGATCGCAATGTCTACGCCGCCTGGAATGCTTTAGCCGTGCGTGCAATATTGAACTTGTGGACGGCCACTAACGATGACTCGCAGCTAAGTCTGGCACTGACGGTTGCCGACACTCTTCGGTCTTGGCTTTACGATCCGAAGGTAGGAGTATACCACTATTTCGACCCCGAAGCCGGTGTGGTTAAGACTCCTCTAACACTTAATGATCAACTCAGATTTATCGACATGTGCCTGTCCATTTTTCAAGCGACCGGTGATAAAAACTGGTGCGACGATGCTGACCATTTGATAAATCTGGTCCTGAGCAACCATAGAGGCAGTAACGGCTTGCTGTTCGACATCCAACCCCAACCAGACGCACCCGAACCTTTACTGGCGAAACGCTACGATTTCCACGAAAACTCGAGGGCTGTTTCGACGCTGGCCACTGCGAGCGCAGTGTTCGGAAAAGATCACCTGAGAGAAGCCGGTCAGGGAATTCTCAGAGCGCTTAAGCTGCAAGAAAACACTCTTGACGTGACAGCTGCAGAATATGCATTGGCGGTTCAAGATGCGCTTCAGCCGTGGACAAAAGTGACAGTAGTAGGCGCTTTTTCGAGCGCAAATGGCGCGGGCATGAGGGATTTCCTCAGAATCCTGCATTCGAAAGTCCGGCCCCAGTTGGCAGTAGTTCCGCTCGATCCTGTCGAAGACGAGACTGCAATAAAACACTTGGGGATTTCCATAGATCAAATGCCGATAGCAATTGCATGCGTTGGTCGAAAATGCCTCAAGCCGGAGACCGATCCCGAAGCGCTGCTCATGCAATTAGACGAAACCGGCAAGAGAGAACAAGGTGCGACCAATCATGAGCAAGAAGACCACGAACAGCGAGGGCAACAGATCACCTACCCTGATCTTGACTATATCTAACAGGTTGATGCCGATGCCAGCCACCAGCAGACCGCCAACCCCTTGCATTGTTTGAACTACCGGACCGGACAAAACCGGTTCGAGGGCCGACGCGAGCAGGGTTATTACTCCCTGGTACAGCAATACTGTTCCGGCCGAGAGCGCAACTCCAAGTCCGAGCGTCGAGGCGAAAGCAATACTGGTTATGCCATCAAGCACAGCTTTCGTAGCCAATGTCGTTACGTCTCCCAGCAGTGCGTCGTTTATTGCACCCACAACGGCCATAGGCCCGACACAGTACAGGAGACTGGCAACCACAAACCCCTTGGCGATAAGCCCGGAACCCGCCTCGCGATCAGGTGACCCGCAGCTGAACTTCGCCTCAATTGCATTCCCAAGTTTGTCGAGCCGGCCCTCTATATCCGCCAGGCTGCCGATGAGCCCTCCAACAATCAGGCACACAAGAACCACAAGTGCGCCGTCAATGCGGAAAAAGTCACTGATGCTGGAGAAATCGGCAGACAGCGTCATCTGCAGCCCGACAAAAACAACAAACATACCCACCCCCTGCATGATCGTAGACAATGCCTTCTGCGGGAGCTTAGCATGAAAGATCAGCCCGAAGGCTGATCCGAGAAGTATAGCGATGACATTGATTATCGTGCCCAAGCGATCACCAGCTTACGATCCAGCGCTTTGATCACACCGATCCGGCTTCTTGCCGCCTCTTGAAAAAGGCCAAAGCATATTCTGGGAAGAGAACATAAGTCAATATATCCTCTTCCTTAGTGATGTATTGCTTTATCTCCTGCTCCGCCTTTTCAAGTCGCGGCTCCAGCAAATCTGCAGGCCTAACGGTTATCACTTCCTCATCGCCGATAATAGACCGCCTGAAGTCCTCATCAATGGGTCCAGGAGGCTGTCCGTACATTCCTCTCAAGTACTCCTTGAACTCTTTCGACTTGATTGCGTATCTCTGACCTGTCACCACATTGAGAACAGCTTGAGTGCCCACAATCTGGCTCGTCGGGGTCACCAGCGGAGGATATCCGCTCTCAGCCCTAACCCGCGGCACCTCTTCGAGGACCGCATCCCACTTGTCAAGCAGTCCCTGCGCAGACAGCTGAGACCTCAGGTTTGAGAGCATTCCACCCGGTATCTGATAGACCAAGGCCTCAGGGCTCATCTTCAGCGGAGCAACATACTCCGGATTGGCCTTCTTGACCTGCTCAAAGTGATCGGCTAACTCTTTGAGCAATCGAAGGTCAAGCCCGGTGTCAAACTCAGTTTCGCTAAGCACTGCAACCATTACCTCTGTCGCCGGCTGAGACGATCCAAATGCGAACGGCGACAGAGCGGTGTCGATCACGTCGCACCCTGCCTCAATACCCTTGAGATAGGTCATCGCGGCCATTCCGCTAGTGTAGTGGCTGTGCAGCTGAACCGGAAGCTTAGTCTCCTCTTTCAACCTGGGAACCAACTCAGCTGCTTTTGCCGGGCTCAACAGGCCGGCCATGTCCTTAATGCAGATCGAGTCAGCGCCCATCCTTTTGAGTTCTCGCGCAAGCCGCACGTAAGAGTCCATATCGTGAACCGGGCTCAGGGTGTACACTATGCAAGCCTGCGCGTGACCACCCGCATCTTTGGTAGCTTTGATTGCCACTTCAAGGTTGCGGGGGTCGTTTAGCGCATCAAATATGCGCACAATATCAATCCCGTTTTCAACTGCCTTTTCGCAGAATTTCCTGACTACATCATCCGGATAGTGGTTATATCCGAGCAGGTTCTGACCCCTTAACAGCATCTGGAGCGGAGTGTTCTTAATACGAGTCTTTAGCAGACGAAGCCGCTCCCACGGATCTTCATTCAGAAACCGCAGGCATGTGTCAAACGTCGCTCCACCCCATGCCTCAAGGGAATGATAACCCACTTTATCCAGCTTTTCAGCAACAGAGAGCATGTCCTCGGTCTTCATCCTGGTGGCCATCAAGGACTGATGGGCATCTCTCAAAATCGTCTCGGTGATTCCGACCTTGCGAGACATTGCTACACCTTCTTCCTTCTCGCAAATCTAAATTCATGTTACGCGTCAATTGCAGCCTTCACTTGAATCTGTGCATCAGCTTGACTCAAGATTCAGGTTAGCTATACATCGACAGAAGGACCCCAGCTGCTATAGCAGAGCCAATCACGCCTGCGACATTTGGGCCCATCGCATGCATGAGCAGGAAATTTGACGGATCTTCACTCTGTCCGACTTTCTGCGCCACTCTAGCGGCCATAGGAACAGCAGACACTCCGGCAGCGCCGATCAGAGGATTGACTTTGCCTCCGGACAACTTATACATCAGCTTGCCAAGAAGCACTCCCCCAGCTGTGCTGAGAGCGAATGCAGCGATTCCCAGCACAAAAATGCCGATTGTCTTTGGATCTAGGAATCGGTCTGCAGTAGCAGTTGCGCCTACTGTAAGCCCGATGAAAATCGTAAGTATGTTTATTAGCTCATTCTGAGCGGTCTTGGATAGTCTCTCGACTACACCGCACTCCCGGAACAGGTTCCCCAGCATTAAAGCGCCCAGCAACGCTGCAGCATCCGGCACGAGCAAGATTCCGAGAACAGAGACAACAATCGGGAAGACGATCCTTTCAATTCGACTGACGGGTCGCAGCTGCTCCATGACAACAGTCCGTTCTTCCCGAGTAGTCAGTGCTCGCATTACCGGCGGCTGGATAACAGGAACGAGGGCCATATAAGAATATGCCGCGATCGATATCGGCCCAAGGAGGTCGGGTGCTAGCCTCGACGTCAAAAAGATCGCAGTCGGACCATCGGCGCCTCCAATTATACCTATAGAGGCAGCCTCCTGTGGGGTATATCCAAGCAGCAATGCCCCAATGAAGGTCGTGAAAATCCCTAGCTGAGCTGCTGCGCCAAGAAGGAAACTGATCGGATTGGCGATCAACGGGCCGAAGTCAGTCATGGCCCCTATTCCTAGGAATATTAGAGGCGGGTATATCCCCAACTTAACTCCTTGGTACAAGTAATAAAGCAACCCACCCACAGCGCCTTCTTTCGCCGGGCCGGACATGAGTCCCGTAGGTCCCAAATTGGTCAGCAACATACCGAAAGCTATCGGGACCAAAAGGAGTGGCTCGTATTGCTTCTTGATGGCTAAGTATAGTAACAAACAAGCCAGCAGAATCATTACGAGTTCCTTCCAGGCCCCTTCGATCACGAAACCTCGTATGAAGTGAGCGTATCCTGTTTTTGTAAGGAACTCCCCTATCACCTCAAGCATCCTATAACCACAGCCTCCCCTGAATGCTCCCACACAGACGTGTGAAGCCCTACTCGATCACTACGAGTACAGCTCCCATCTCTACGTTCTGACCTTCGGAAACTCCGACGAAGGTCACAGTTCCGTCGACCGGTGCCTGGATCTCATTCTCCAGTTTGAGCGCCTCAAGCGTGACCAGCAAGTCGCCTCTCTTGACGGCGGTGCCTACGGATACCTTGACAGATCGTATAGTCCCGGCCAGCGGCGCCTTGACCTGAGTTCCCTTGCCTGCAGAGGGTGCATTACCCTTGTTTTGAACCTTCGCAGGTGTATCTACTCGCTGCGGAGAAGCCTGCTCTCGAGCACTTCCGGTCTTAACACTGCTAGATGCCTCTCCGTCTCCCAGCTCCTCCACCACGACCTCATATTCATTTCCGTTGACAGTAACACGGAACCGCTTCACGTCAATGTTCCCTCCTCGCAAAGTAAAAACAACTCATGATGATAGCCAACTATAAAAAACAGGTAAAATCGACAGCGCTTGTCTTACTGATCCACGCGCGAGACACTAGTGATCTTGACAGAACCCTCGGTGCAACCGAACATAGCCAGTACTGCCGCGATCGCTGCAGCAACCTCTGACTCAGCCCCGGTGTCTCCTTTAATCTCTTGCGCATCCGTGGCAACTTGCTCGCTGGCCCTGAAGCCGAAGATTCGACTAAACAAACCTAACATATAACTCAGGGCACCAAGTGCAACGAAGACCACGCCCATGCCTAGAACGGTCGCCCTGAGTCCTTCTCCCAACCTGTCCAGCATTGTGCTCGATCCCCAGTATCTAGGGATGTTCACCTCCTGACGTTCTTATCAAACATTTAAGCGCACAAAACTCAGTATAGCATGAGTCGTTGGGAATCACAACTCGACAAACTAGTTAAGACCAAGTATTCCAGCGTCAGACGCCTCTGGACAAGCTCACAGCTTCGTTCTCTCACTGCAAGGCCACAACCTCTATCTTCTCTGCAGTAGGGAGTGAATCGCAGTCTTGGCAGCGCTGATTGCCAAACCGAAATGGCCTTTGTTTCTAGACAGAGTCTCGTCGAGAGCATTGAGCAGCGCGTCTATATGATGCCTTTCCACGATCAGAGGAGGCTCCAGCCTGATCACGTTTGGATTGTTCAATGTATAAGCAGTCACAATCCTATGCTTATTCAGCAACTCGCTCGCAACTAATGACGCGACATACTCGTATGAGAGCGAAGCAGCCAAGCCTCCGGTAAGTTTGTTCGCTAGTCCTTCCGGCTGGGAAAACTCGATGCCCACCATCAAGCCTCTGCCTCGAACTTCTTTGATCAGGTGATGCCGCGAGGATAGCTCTCTAAGGCCGGACATCAAGACTTCGCCCATCTGCCGTGCGTTATCCGCCACGTTTCTCTTAATGGCGAGTTCTATCGCAACCATCCCCGCGACACAAGCAAATGTGTTACCGCCAAATGTCGATGTATGCAGGAGCGCCGTCTCCACGGAGCCGTAAGCTTTGTCCCATATTTCTGGAGTCGTAACAAACGCCCCAATCGGAACAACGCCGGCGCTGAGCGACTTAGACAAGCATATTATATCTGGAACAACACCTTCCTCTTCGCAAGCAAACAACCTACCAGTCCTGCCGAATCCCGTCTGGACTTCGTCCACTATCATGAGAGCACCATACTGGGTGCAGAGCTGACGAGCGCGTTTCAGGTAGCCGCTCGGCGGGACGATGATTCCACCTTCTCCCTGAATCGGCTCTACTATAAACGCCGCGATGTTGCCTTTCTGCAGGGCTTGCTCCAATGCTTCCGCATCGCCGTAGGGAACCATATAGCATTCAGGAACCAAAGGCACAAAGGGCCGCTGGTACTTATCTCTGCCGGTAACAGACAGGGATCCCATACTCTTGCCGTGAAAAGACCCTTGACAATAAATGATCCCGGGCTTCCCAGTAGCTATCCTGGCAGTTTTCAGAGCTCCTTCAACCGCCTCGGTTCCGCTATTGCAGAAAAAAGTGCGCGACAGATTCCCCGGCAATATTTGGGCAAGATTGTGGGCCAGGGCTGCGGCAAACGGGTTCAAATCAGCCTTTATGAGGCTCGGGCACTGTCTCACCTTTTCTATAGCCTCGAAAACCTCAACAGGATTATGGCCGAAATTGAGCGAGCCAAACCCTCCTAGAAAGTCATAGTACTCGGATCCGTCTTCATCCCAGATACTGACTCCACTAGCTCTCACAAAATGGCGATCCATGTTGACCAAACCAAGCAGCCGAACGTATGCGGGATTGATATAATCCGCATACATTCTTCTGAGATCCTGTCTACTCATGTTCATAGCTTCATCAATAGCCATCAGTCTCATGGCCCGAACCTCCTGTGCTTTCAGAAAATAGAAGGCCACTTCTCCCGGCATCCATCCAGCCGAAGATACCAGAGTAATCGTACTGTATTGTAGACCTCGCAGTTAACGCGGTCAACCATATTGTGCACATTCTTGAGCACATTCGATCAACAAGCGCTGTTGGGCTCGTGGGGTCACTTCCAAATTCTACTCTAGCTGCGGTTTATCCAACACTTACTAAAGGAGGACGTTATACTCTCGTCGAATTGGGCAGTATAATCCAATCTTAGCAATGGCACCGGTGCGTATGCATTCAGACGACAATCTGGAGCTGCTTTCCTACACGCCCAGCTTAAGATGGAGGGATCAGATGTTGCTAAGATCGACTATGAAGTCAGTTTTGGTAGCAACAGCTCTATCGGTTCTATCTCTTGGGCTGAACTCCGCACCAGCACTTGCAGATACGTCACACACAGTTCGCGGAGGCGAGAGCCTTTACACAATCTCACTGCAATACGGAGTCACCGTCAACGCGATCAAGTCCGCCAACGGACTGATGTCTGACGTTATCTATCCCGGGCAAGTGCTGATCATCCGCACCTCAACCGCCTTGCCTAGCGGCGGCAGCTACACCGTTCGGCCGGGGGATAGCCTGTACCTGATTGCGAGCCGCTATGGGGTGAGTGTCGCACAACTAAAGTCAGTCAACGGTCTGACGAGTGATACTATCTACGTCGGTCAGAGACTGGTCATTCCCGGCGGCAATCCGGCGACGCCCCCCGGCGGGCAGTCTTCAAACTCTAAGTACGTAGTCAAAGCCGGAGATTCACTTTACAAGATAGCGCACACACACGGTGTCACCATCGAAAGCCTGAAAGCTGCAAATGGGCTCAAAACGAACACCATTTATGTGGGACAAGTTCTCTTAATTCCTAATCAAAGTGGCCCTAAGAACGGTTCTAGTGGTTCTATTAGCGATAGCGATAGGGATCTTTTAGCCAGACTTGTGGAAGCTGAGGCCAGTGGGGAACCGTTCGAAGGCAAGGTAGCAGTTGCGGCAACTGTACTTAATAGGGTGGCGAGTAGCGCTTACCCGGAGACAATACCAGGAGTAATCTTTCAGGTGATCGATGGAAAGTACTATCAGTACGAGCCTGTGCTCAACGGCACTATCTACAATCCGGCGAGTGCCGAAGCGTTCAGGGCAGTCGATGCTGCGCTATCTGGATGGGACCCGACTTACGGCGCAATCGGCTTCTATAACCCTAACAAAACGGCTAACCAATGGGTCAGATCTCGTCCGGTCACAGTACAAATAGGGAATCACGTTTTCTTCCGCTAAAGGCTGTGACCAGACGAGACTTCCAGCCGATCTCGAATTTAAGTGCGGGCGCATCAATGAGTGTCGTCCCGCTCTTTTGCTATCTTGAGCCTGATGGAACGACCTTGCCTAGGCTCTGCTTTAGGCGCCCTTACCTCAAGGACCCCGTTCCTGCAGGTGGCAACAGCCTGGTCGTGTTTGACAGAGACCGGAAACGGAATCACTCTGTGAAATGCACCGTACCTGCGCTCTAAGCGGCGAAAGCCCGGTTGATCCATATCCTGTTCTTGCCGTACCTCGCCTCTAATAGTCAGCGCTTCGTCAGTGATTGTCACGTCGAGATCTTCCGGGTCTACTCCCGGAACGTCGGCTGTGACGATAACGTGGGTGTCAGTCTCACGCACGTCAACAGAAGGAATTGTTGAGACGAATGGGTTTAACGGTTGCCATGGAAACATCGGGCCAAAGAATCGCATAAAGTCGTCTCTGACCCTCTGCAGTTCGTTATATGGATTCCACGGAGTAAGATCTCTCACCAAGCAATCCCTCCCACCCTTTTGGATACGATGCTTATGCTTCAGATGTTCTCGGGTCGCGAAGGTGTCGAGACTTTGCCAAGAGTATCCGACACTTCGACGTCGTACCTTCCATAGGTTGCGAGATCGCCCAAGGAAACAATGCCTACAAGCCTATCCCCCTCGACAACCGGCAAGCGCCTTACCTGGTATTCGCTCATAATCAGTGCAGCTTGCTCAAGAGTCATGTCAGGCGTAACACTTTGAACGTCGGTGGTCATTATCTGGCTGACAGGCGTATTTGCTGCTTCTTTGCCCTGAGCAATACCCCTCACAACAATGTCTCTGTCAGTCACTATCCCCACAATGCTTCCATTATCGACTACCGGAATTGAACCCACATTGTGCCTTTGCATCAGCTGAGCCACGTGCTCAATGGAGGCATCCGGCCCAACGAATGCGACTCTGTCAGTCATCACATCCTTGATTTGCACTCTAGCATCCTCCCTAGTTTCTTCCTTAATAGTTTCCCCGAATCCGGACAGATCATTCCGTTTAATTAAAAGCTGCTGGCCACATCTATGATTCCGTGATAGAATAACTAAATAGAAGACTAAGGAACTGACTGAGAGCCCACCTATCGGGACTCTGTCTCAAGTTTGTTTTGGTGCAGGCGCGTGGAGGGGATCGATTGTGAAGTCAGGCAACTACGATCCAAGTATGATCGAACCAAAGTGGCAGAAGATATGGGAAGAGGAAAAGACGTTTTATGCTGAGGAGAACACAGCAAAGCCTAAGTACTATGTGCTTGTTGAGTTCCCCTACCCTTCTGGCGAGGGACTGCATGTCGGCCATCCTCGCAGCTACACTGCACTCGACATAATAGCGCGGAAGCGTCGCCTAGAAGGTTATAACGTGCTTTTCCCGATTGGATGGGACGCCTTTGGCCTTCCCACAGAGAATTACGCGATTCGCAACAAAGTACACCCGGCTAAGGTTACTAAGAGGAACATAGATAGATACCGCCAGCAGCTCAAGTCGATCGGATTCTCGTTTGACTGGTCGCGAGAGTTCAGCACCACTGATCCGGAGTACTACAAATGGACGCAGTGGATCTTCCTGAAGATGTTTGAGAAGGGACTCGCGTATAAAGCTGAGATCCCAATAAACTGGTGCACGTCCTGCAAAATCGGGCTTGCGAACGAGGAAGTTGTCAACGGTGCATGCGAACGCTGCGGCGGTGAAGTGGTGCGCAGGGTCAAGAGCCAATGGATGCTAAGGATTACTGCATACGCTGAACGGTTGCTGAAAGACCTCGACACGGTCGACTACATCGAGAAGGTCAAAATCCAACAGAGGAATTGGATTGGCAGGTCGGAAGGCGCCGAGATCACATTCCGCATAGCCGGATCAGACCAAGTGATCCGCGTGTTTACAACAAGGCCAGATACACTTTTTGGTGCGACCTATATGGTCCTTGCTCCTGAACACCCGCTCATTGATCAGCTAAAAGACAGGATCGAGAATTTCGATGAAGTGGCAGCTTACCGAGAACAGACAATGCGAAAATCGGACTTCGAACGAACAGAACTGGCTCACGAGAAGACCGGAGTGCCTCTGAAAGGCATTTCTGCGATTAACCCGTGCAACAATAAAGAGATTCCCGTCTGGATCTCCGATTACGTTTTGATAACCTACGGCACGGGTGCGATTATGGCTGTTCCTGCACACGACACTCGTGACTATGAATTTGCGCGCAAGTTTGGACTACCTATTGTGGAGGTCGTCAGTGGCGGAGATATCAGTAAGGAAGCTTACACGTCTATCGAGGACGGCATTCTCGTCAACTCGGGATTCCTCAACGGTTTGACTGTCAAGGATGCTATCGAGCGAATGATAAACTGGCTCGAGGAGAAGGGGATTGGCAAGCGGGCCGTTAACTACAAGCTGCGCGACTGGGTGTTTTCTCGCCAGCACTACTGGGGTGAACCGATTCCTCTGGTAGAATGCCCTGACTGCGGGTTCGTGCCTGTCCCCGAAGACCAGCTTCCCGTGATGCTTCCTGAGGTCGAGCATTATGAACCGACCGACACCGGCGAGTCACCGCTGGCCAAGATTGACTGGTGGGTGAATACAACGTGTCCCCGCTGCGGCAAACCCGCAAAGCGAGAGACAGACACAATGCCTAACTGGGCCGGCTCATCATGGTACTTCTTGAGGTACACAGACCCCCACAATGACAAAGAATTCGCGTCAATGGACAAACTCAAGTACTGGCTGCCGGTCGATTGGTACAACGGCGGGATGGAACACACCACTCTCCACCTGCTCTACTCGCGCTTTTGGCATAAGTTCCTTTACGACTGTGGACTGGTCCCAACGCCCGAGCCCTACCGCAAGCGGACATCTCATGGGATGATTCTCGGAGAGAACAACGAGAAGATGTCCAAGTCTCGGGGCAACGTAATAAATCCCGACGACATTGTAGCTGAATACGGAGCCGATACCTTCAGGGTCTACGAGATGTTCTTGGGCGCATTCGATCAGGCCACTCCATGGTCGCAGCAAGGGGTTAAGGGCGTGCGGCGGTTCCTCGAGAGAGTGTGGCGTCTGCAGGACTTGCTCGTCGATGGTGATGAGTACTCGCCTGAACTAGAGACTCTTATGCATCAGACCTGCAAGAAGGTCAGCGAAGACATAGAACGCATGAAATTCAACACCGCAGTTGCTGCCCTAATGTCTCTAGTTAATGCTTTCTATGATCGCGGTCAGGTTACGAAGGCAGAGTTCAGGGACTTTCTCATTCTCATCAATCCATTCGCACCGCACATTTCAGAAGAACTGTGGGAGCGCTGTGGATTTCCCGGGCAAGTTTCTTCGCAGAAATGGGTGCAGTGGGATGAAACTAAAGCTATTGAAGATATAATCGAGGTACCGGTCCAGATTAACGGCAAGGTGAGAGGCACTATCACCGTGGAAAGAACCGCGTCAAAAGAGGACGTTCGGGCAAAGTTGCATGAGAATGAAGCTCTCGCCAAATTCATCTCCGATAAGGAGATAACCAAGGAAGTGTACGTGCCCGGAAAAGTTTACAGCCTCGTCCTGAAATGAGTCCTGCGCTCTTCCTGCTGATTAACGTGAACACCCCGCTGTAACCAGCGGGGTGCTTTTTTCAGCCGCATCATCGCTCTTCGCAACACTCGCCATCACGTTTCTGGGTACGAGTCCGGTCGAGCTTGACATCCGGATCGGCGGCTGTCTCCATTCGGCGGTTGTCTTTGCGTTGGCGGACATTTCTCGGATCAAACTCCTCCGCTGCCTCTACACCCGGGCACCAATCGTCCGCAGTCCTATTCTGCCGTCTAGTTCTATCAACTGCAGTTTTATTTTTCTCGCGGCCTGGCAAACAGAGTCACCTCCAACCGATAATGTGCCCAAACTTCTCACTTCGGCTATTAGCCGCATGCTGTGCATTTCGTGCTATAATGGCATCTGAGGTACCTACTGTATTATTCGGTCAACAGAAGGAAGGGCGAACCGTGGGTAACAACGAGAGCAAACAGACATCCCTTAGAAAGACACTTCTCGATGCGATAGATTCGTTGATCTTGTTCGGACATATTCTCGACCTGGAACCTATTCAGAATCTGAAAGGTTTGCTAGTAATGAGCGGAACACAAGCAAACCAAACACGGCAGGCGGCGCAGTTTGTCGAATCCCTGATTCGCTCGGTGGAAAACCTGCCGCTGGTTCCCGGACTCAGTCTCTGGCAAAACTTTCTGGCAAACCTGACCTTATCCCTCGGCAGTCCGGTCATAACACATCTAATCGAGGACCCGCAGGAGACAGGAAACTGCGTCTTGCACGAGATTTTAGACAGAGACATAACTGTACTTGCATCGATGTTTATGTTCGATAAAAGACTAGTCACCGACCGAGCTTGCGACGCCGCATTTCTCCCGGTTAACTGCTCCGGCGTCACCAGACTCGAATCCAGAACTCCTGTGCTCTCGATCCGAAAAGAGCTCCTCTCTGACATTGCAGATCCGGTTCTACGCAATGCCTGCTCTCTGGAGTTGAAAGAGACACTCAGAAACGTGTTGCGTAAAGCGAACAAGCTGATCGGGCCGGGTCCGCTAGGTATGTCTCACGTGTTGGCTTGGAATCCGCCCTCAACAACCCTGTCGGAACCGCTCAGGATTGATGCATGCTTGAGCTATCTGACTCCGGTGATGGACTTCGACCCTGTGTCTTTTGATGATCTCATCGGGTACGAACAGCAAAAGCAAGTTGTGATACAGAACACGAGACAGCTAGTTGCAGGAGCCCCGGCAAATAACATTCTGCTGTACGGCGATCGCGGCACGGGTAAGTCATCCATGGTAAAGGCGACAGCGCTGATGTTTGCTCGTGAAGGAATCAGGTTGATAGAGGTAAAGAAGGATAGATTTCGGGATATTCCGGCGTTGAGTGAAGCAATCGGATCGCTGCCGCTGAAGTTCATCATCTTTGTTGACGACCTATCATTCGAGGAATATGAAACCGAGTACAAATATATGAAAGCTTTGCTTGAGGGTGGAGTTCAATCTCAGCCCGACAACGTTGTCCTTTACGCTACGTCGAATCGCCGTCACTTAGTGGCAGAGAAGTTCTCTGATGTCGACGATATACACCACCGAGACACTGCCGAAGAAAAACTATCGCTTTCGGACAGGTTTGGGATCACGCTCACCTTTACCGCGCCTTCGCAGCAGGAGTACCTGAGAATAGTTCGGGCGCTCGCAGACAAGTCGGGTCTAGATATTGATCGATCCGAACTAGAGCGCAAGGCACTGCGCTGGGCTATGCGTGGAAATGGCATGTCAGGAAGAACCGCAAGGCAGTTTATAAGAGATCTTGTTGGAAGGCTATCCCAAGAGTGTGCCTCCGCCGACTGCTAACGATGCAGGGATCGCTCAATGCCATCGGTGCACCCAATCATGCGGTCCGCACAGCACCCGGTTCGCCCATAGTCGTATAGTGTATTAGAGGAGTGAAGTGAAGAAAGTAACAACGTTCACCTGGGCGATCAGTAGAGATGTGGAGGTGTAGCTCATGAACGGACACGAACGAAATGGTGGGGCATACACCAGCCTTTATCAAGCAGCAATGACACCAGCCACCTACGGTCCGACCGCCTATGAAGCGTACTGCCCTGAAGAGTATGCCGGTTACGAGTATTCCGCGATGTGCGATGTCTGCGACATGCTAAGAGACATTCAAGGCATAGTCTCAGACACTAACAAAGTAGTTAAGCAAATCTATAAGAAGCTGTATAGGGAGCCTGACAGGGCTGTACCGGAACCAGACAAAAAGTAACACACATCCAAAGCACTAGGGCTCCCAACTGCCGGGAGCCCATCTAAATCAGCCTAAGCGTTCACCCCGGAATCCATTTCGGATAGCCCGCTGAAGTCTAGAGTCGCAAAATAGTCATCTAGGGTTTCAGCCCGGCGGATCAGTTTCACACTGCTATCCGGTCTGAGAAGCAACTCCGCACACTTCAGCTTTCCGTTGTAGTTAAAACCCATCGAGTAGCCGTGAGCTCCGGCGTCATGAATGACCACGATGTCGCCGATGTCGATTTTAGGCAACATCCTGTCGATTGCGAACTTGTCATTATTCTCGCAGAGCGAACCGGTGACATCGTACATGTGATCATTGGGCCAATCTTCTTTTCCTAGCACGGTGATGTGATGGTAAGCGCCGTACATCCCCGGTCTCATCAGATTGACCATACACGCGTCCAACCCAACGTAATTCTTGTACGTCTCTTTCTTGTGTATAACCTTAGACACCAAGAAGCCGTATGGACCGGTGATAACCCGGCCGCACTCGAAGTAGATCCCGATTGGATCGAGTTGATTGGCGACAATTAGCCGGTTGTATTCCTCTCGTATGCCTTCAGATATGTCCTCGTAGTCCACAGCCTTTTGACTCGGGTGATAAGGTATGCCGATCCCTCCACCGAGATTTAGGAATTCAAGCCGAATCCCGAGTTCTCTATATAATTCAACTGCAATTTCGAAAAGCATCCTGGCGGTCTCGACGAAGTAGGTAGGATCAAGCACATTGGATGCAACCATTGTGTGCAGTCCGAACCTCTTGACACCTTGGTCGCGAGCAGATTTGTAGGCCTCAGTAAGTTGCGCGCGTGTCAACCCGTACTTAGCCTCTTTTGGCTGGCCAATAATAGAGTTGCCCGAACGAGCCTCACCGGGATTGTATCTAAAGCACAAAAGTTCTGGAAGTCCTGTACATTCTTTGAGAAATGGCAAGTGAGAGATATCATCTAAGTTAATGATCGCGCCGAGTTCAAAGGCTTTACGGTATTCCTCAGCAGGAGTATTATTCGAAGTAAACATAATATTATGGCCAACTATACCGCAACGTTCACAGAGAACTAACTCTGCCAATGAACTGCAATCTGCTCCAAATCCCTCTTCGTGAAGTATTTTCAGAATATAGGGATTCGGATTAGCTTTCACAGCGAAGTACTCCCGGAAATCAGGAACCCATGAGAACGCTGCTTTGAACCTCCTTGCGTTTTCCCTGATTCCCCTCTCGTCGTAAATGTAAACCGGCGTCGGGTATTCTTTGATAATGTCCTCAATCTGCGCTTTTGTAAACGGCAATTCCTTTTTCGTCATAGTCTACCTCCAATACTGCACTCTACTACCTACTACCTTCTTCAAAGGAAAGAAAAAAAACTGACGATCAGATTGCACCTGAGGCAGATCGTCAACGCAAAAGCATTTACTTCCCTCTAGCACACTCGGCAGCCGCGTCTATCGCAAAGGCTATATCAGCCCGATTGACATCCAGATGGGTAACCGCGCGGATTCTAGTTGCAGACACAGGCACCATGCGCACACCTTTATTGAGGAGTCTCTCGCAAAACTCGGCGGCGGTAACGCCCAAACCTGCTACGTCGAAAAACACAATATTGGTCTCCACCGGTTCAACTGCTATTCCATCAATGCTACTTAAACCATCTGCGAGAAATCGAGCGTTATCATGATCCTCTTGAAGTCTATCGACGTGGTGCCTCAACGCATAGATGCAAGCCGCCGCGATAATACCCGCTTGCCGCATGGCGCCGCCAAACTGGTGTTTGAATCGCCACGCTTCCCTTATAAACTCTTTGCTCCCGGCGAGAACTGCGCCTACAGGAGCACCCAACCCTTTGCTGAAATCGACAAAAACTGAGTCCACATCTTTAGCATACTCTCGGGCAGACACTCCCGAAGCAACCACTGCATTGAAGAGCCTAGCACCATCCATGTGAACTGCTAAGCCGTGTCTGTGGGCGGTCTCGCAAACCTCTCGGATCGTGTCGAGCGGCCAAACAGCCCCTCCACCGAAATTGGTGGTTTGCTCGATCGACACCAATCTGGATCTGGGGTTGTGGAAGTTATTTGGATCACGCAGTGCTTCTTCGACCTGACCGGCAGTAAATATGCCCCGCTTTCCCTTAACAGTCCGAATCATCGCACCACTCAAAGCTGCAACGCCACCGGCCTCCGAGTGAATCGGATGAGCAGTCTCATCCATAATAATCTCGTCGCCGTGGCTGCAGTGCACTCTAAAGGCTATCTGGTTACACATGGTCCCCGACGGAAGATAGACAGCATCTTCCTTTCCCAACAGATCGCAGACCATTTCCACGAGCAGATTGACCGTGGGGTCTTCACGATTCTGCTCGTTGCCTACCTCTGCCTGACACATGAACTGCCTCATGCCTTGGGTCGGTTTTGTGATAGTGTCGCTATACAGGTCTACCCTTATCTTAGTCACGAGCGTACCCCCGCTAGTGCGTCAAATTCAGCACCCTCAGACAGGCCTCATCCGTCGCGATACCTTGGTGTCGGTATGCGAATCTGTTGGTATGCTTTCAAGTCAACCCCCTGCAATCCCGATTCGTTCAAGATCTCCGCAATCACAAGCTCCGGGCTTTCCTGCGGTCGGAATCGCCGGGCAATGGTCCAAAGCGAATCACCGGGCTGGACTACGTAAACTACCACATCTTTATCAGGCTCGGTAGCGTCTAGCGCAATGTCGCCTGTCATCAGAAAAACCACCGCAATGATGGACGTGAGCACCAACACTTGAGCGCAAACTGCTAACGCCACGAGCCGTCTCTCTAAAGGCTCGTCCAGTCGCATGACTGCTACCTCCGGCTAACCCACTCGTTCTTCTTTTCATCGCCCATTATATTCGCACGAAACAAAGCAGTCAACTGAGCCCTGCTTTCAGAACACGGACTCAATGCTAAAGGCCTCTTTCTGTCGAACGTGGCCGACGAAGTACTTTGCAGCCGATAGCTCCACTAGGCTCATCTGCCTATCCCCAGACCTGATGTATCCCCTGAGGCGAACCAGTGAGTCTTTGATGTAATCCATCTCGCTATGGTCGACAATCAGGCTCCAAACCCGCCTAGCCAGCTCCCATTGGTGTTCAACATGGGACATAATAACTTCCGCTTCCTCGAAACGGTCTTGTAAGACTGCACCCTCCAGTTGCTGCATGAGCGCTGCCATATACTCAGCATCCTCGGCCATCTTGTTCTGAACGAAAACTCCCACAGCGATCATGATCGCCATTAGAACGACTGCACCAAATACTGTTTTCATGGACCAGAATCATCACCCATTACCTGATAGAACAGTTCGCCTTTGGTATTGAGGCTCGCAAACCCGACTTTCCCGACGTCACTTATGCCTCTAGCAGCCAATTGTTCTCGTAGCCATTCCTCGCTCAGATTGACCAGTTTCAAGTTTTCGCGGTTCACCTTGCCGTCGACTACGAGAGAAACCGGCAAGCCTTCATACTCCGTGTCTATGCCCAGATCCGCCGGGCAAACTGGTCGACGCTGAGACTTAGGTATGACACTGAGCTCCCCACTAGTCTCTAGAACTGCAAATTCCACATCCGATATGTCAGGATAACCTTTGATTCTCAGCTGCTCGAGAAGATCCTCCATATTCACTCTTGCCGATTTCAACTCCTGCCAAGAAATCCTACCGCCAGAGATGAGCACAGTGGGACGACCGGATATAATCTCCCTAGCGATTTTGCTGCGGAGGGTCAGGAAAGAGGCAAAAATCTCCCCTACCATGAGAACAAGAATGGGGACTATTCCATTTAACAACGGTATATCCTTATCCTGCATAGGAACTGCTGCGAGGTCAGCTATCAGTATTGCAACGACCAGTTCAGAAGGCTGAAGTTCACCTATTTGCCTTTTTCCCATAAGCCTCATGACTGCTATTATGAGGATATACAGGATAAGCGTGCGAGCAATTAATATCAGCATCGAATAAGCTCCTACGTGACTAGTATTCTAGAACCCGCTCCCGTTTGGACCGGGCTTTGCGTTGGACCGACGTTGGATCCAGGAAGGCACCGTCCCCTAGCAGCAAACTGAGCCTAGGTAACCTGCCTTTGCTTAATACATGCAAACGAGGTGTCCTAGGCTCGTTCAACGCAATCCTCACGAGAATACCTCCGCACTAGGAGACGGCCTGGGCACTGCCATACCTAAGCCGCACCTAACACAAGTCCACATCTATAAGGATGGGAGATACTCCACGTGTTCATTCACCGTATGACATCGACCCCGACGAATTCTCGGAGGACCTTTGGAACCACTACGCTCCCGTCAGCCTGCTGGAACTGTTCCAAGATGGCCGGGAACAACCTGCTCGTCGCCAGCCCAGACGCGTTGAGCGTGTGGACCAGCTCAGTCTTGCCGGTCTCCAACCTCCTAAACCTTATGCTTCCCCTTCGCGCCTGATAGTCTCGAGCGTTAGAAGCAGAACTGACCTCCTTGTACTCGTTCATGCTCGGTATCCAAACCTCGATGTCGTAGGTTTTCGCCATCGATGCACTGACATCCCTGGCAGCTAACTTGGAGACCCGGTAATGCAATCCTAACCCTTGAACCAACCGCTCGGCCATGTTTATCATTTCTTCCAGGGCTGCGTCTGAATCCTCGGGTTTGGTATACTGGAACAGCTCTACTTTGTTAAATTGGTGCCCGCGAATCATTCCTCTCTCCTGGGCCCGGTAGCTACCTGCCTCTTTTCGGTAACAAGGTGTGTATGCGAAATAGCGCTTAGGCAGTTCCGATTCAGGGATGATCTCGTTTCTGTGGAGGTTGACCAGTGCAGTCTCAGCCGTTGGCAGAAGGAACTGTTCAAAGCCTCTCCCTTCGCCTGTTTCAAGGTGAAATACGTCATCCTCAAACTTAGGAAACTGGCCTGCGGTATATCCGCATTCATATGTAAGAATGTGCGGTGGTAGGATAAACTCGTATCCGGCTTTCAAATGTTCCTGCACGAAATAGTTAAGCAACGCCCATTCAAGCCTGGCTCCTAACCCCGTGTAGACCCAGAAGCCGCTTCCCCCCAATTTAGCACCCCGTTCATAATCTACCAGCCCAAGCGATACGGCCAGTTCCATATGGTCCTTGGGGGTAAAATCAAACTTGGGCTTCTCGCCCCATTCTCTTACCACTACATTGCTCTCCTTACCACCGGGGAGCACGTCGTCATCAGGTATGTTCGGAAGGCTGTCCATAAAACGCTTGATTCGCTTCTCTACCTCAGCTAACTGTGCATCAATCTCCTTGATCTGATCGGAAACGGTCCTCATCTCGCTCAAGACGGAGCTGACATCCTCGCCACGCTTCTTCATAGCAGGTATCTCTTCAGAAACCTTATTCCGCCTGGCTCGGAGCTCGTCACCCTTCTTGATCAACTCTCTCCGCTCAGAATCCCATTGAAGTAATTCCGAGAAATCGATCTCGTCCATTCGCTTAAGGAGAGCCTGCCTCACTCCCTCTGGGTCCTGTCTAATCAGGTTAATATCTATCACCGGATATCCACCCCTCTGAATTCGCAGTCATTGTGGTCAAAAAGCCCTTTAACGTACTATACCACTCAGGGCATTGACAAGCAATGCACCCAACAAGCCACGACAACGGCACAATGTTGTCGGAACACGGTGACCCCTGCATTCTCGGACATATAATGAAGTGACGGATGTGTGAAAAAGGGGGGTCATCTATGGATTTCCGCGACACTCGCCAGGTGCCCTCTTGCCCGGGAGGCATCCTTTATAGAATAAGACCTAGAGACACCTACTATCAGATTGCTCAAAGATTTGGAACTACGGTAGAAGCTCTCGTAGCAGCTAATCCCGGAGTCGATCCACGCAACCTGATGATAGGTCAAGTAATTTGCGTGCCGGTAACTCCACCGCCCGGCCCGTGCCCCGGAGGCTTCCCCTACGTAATCAGAAGCGGGGACACAATCTTTGCACTAGCCCAGAGATTCGGTACAACAGTCGATGCAATACTCAGGGCAAACCCGGGGATAGTCCCGGAAAGGCTCAGGATCGGACAAGTCATCTGTATTCCGGCACCTAGGCCACCCGTATGCCCGGGCGGTACGATTTATCAGGTAAGGCAGGGTGATACGTTGTACCTGATAGCGCAAAGATTCGGAGTCTCGTTGACCAGCTTAATTAACGCGAACCCACAAATCTCCGATCCTGACGTCTTGCAGGTAGGAGAGCTGATTTGCATACCTCCTAGATGAGGAGGTACTCCAGAGGCAAGAGCAGACCTTTGTGAAACACGCGGCGGCCCGGTTACCACGACCGGGCCGCCACGGCCGCTGCAGCAATCACCTGCCCAAGGTGACAACGACGCAGTTGTGGTCCTTCATTTCTGAGAACGGCACCAAGTTGCCTTCGATAACAGCTCCGTTAACCGTCATATGTGTTACTCCGCTGCATACGCCTTGAGGATTGAGCACTCTAATATCAAACCACTTACCTCTGAAGACTCTCTTAACAGTGTATTCCCGAAAACTCGAAGGAATACAGGGATCTATAATCAAACCATCGTAGCTAGGACGAATCCCGAGAATGTACTGCGAGAGGGCGACAAAGCTCCAAGAAGCCGTGCCGGTTAACCATGAGTTGTAAGCGCGGCCGAAGTAGTAAGGGTGATCTTTGCCGGTAATGAACTGCGAGTAGACATACGGCTCCGAACGATACAGGTCTGCTCGGTCATTTCTTGCGGCCGGCAGATAGGAGAGGTAGTACTTGAACGCTCTATCGCCCCGTCCGAGCATTGCCTCGGCGATAACTGCCCACGCGTTCGTGTGACAGAATATACTGGCGTTCTCCTTCAATCCAGGCGGAAACGTAGTCGCAGCGCCGATTTCGTTGTCAGGATCTACAAATGCCGGATAATTCAGCATCAAGCCGTGTTCAGTTGCAAGAAACTCATTTACGCTGTCCATAGCGACAGTTGCCCTATCGGCATCTGCAGCGCCAGAAATGACCGCCCATGTCTGGCTGTTCAGAAAGATCTTCGACTGCTCGCTCTCCTGGCTGCCAAGTTTTCTGCCAGAGTCGAGGTAACCCCTCAGGTACCACCTGCCGTCCCAGGCGTACTTGTCCAAGCTAGCCTTAATCCCGACTCTGTATGAATCAAATCTAGCCACGTCATCTTCTCGACCGAGTCGCTCTGCCAGCTCGATGAACTCCGAGAGAGCTTTGTAGAAAAGCAGAGTGGAGAAAGTGCTCTCCCCCTGCCCTTTCAGGTTAAGACAGTCATTCCAGTCGGCGGCAAGCCCTAGCAGCAGACCATGAGGGCCGCGCTTGCTGAATGAAAACTCCAGTGCTGCTTTTAGATGGTCATATACGATGCTCTCGCCCTCGTCCGCGTAGGGAACCACCTGGTCCAAAAAACGCATATCTCCGGTTTCCCTAAGATAGGCAGGAATCGAGATCAAGAGCCATAGATGGTCATCGGAATATATCCGGCCATCTTCGGGAATATTGTGGCGTCCCTGTACCCACGTGAGTGGCTGTAAAGAGTGCATAGCTGCACCGCAGGACAGTTGGCCTTTCAGCAGGTCAACTAACTTGGCTTTCACTGCTGCGGGCACGGAATGGACTACCCCCAGAACGTCCTGGTTGGTGTCTCTGTATCCCAATCCATCGCGACCACCCGCCTCAATAAATGAAGCAGATCTAGACCAGTTGAAAGTAGTATGGCATTGGTACTGGTTCCACAATCCCCCTGCGATGTCGACTAGGTCGGATGGAGTCTCAAACTGTAGAACGTCCATCCTGCTTTTCCAGTAATCCCGCAATTTTTGAAACTCTCTATCAACATTGGACGGATCGGAGTAAACCTCCTTATATCGCAGCCCATCGGTGCGAGCATCGCCTATTCCTACAACATAAATCACGCGAGCCTTTTGGCCCGGCGCCAGGGCAAGCTTATTATGGAGTGACGCGCAAGGGGCTCCTCCGATTGCTATTGAGTTGGAGCAAGCCCCTTTCTCCACCGCAATGGGACACCCCTCGTGTCTATACGGACCGATAAAGACGTCTCTATCGGTGTCAAAATCGACTACAGGAAGAGTGGACAAAGCAAAGGCTTTTGGCTCCCTGACAGGCCACAGCCTCAACGTATAGTCAACAATCTCTTCAACGAAATCCATTCTGCACGTGTACAGAATGTATTGAAAATCCGTCAAATCCTGCTGCATATTCCAAAAGCACCATTCGGTGTACGTGAAAAGGGACAATTTCCGCTCCTCATGCGAGGTGTTGGTCACAGTCAGGTCCCAAATCTCGTGAGGCTTATCTACCGGAACGAATATCGTAAGATCGGACTCGATGCCACCGTACGAGGCCGTAAAGCGACTGTATCCCAGACCGTGCCGGCAGACACACGCGTACTTAGAGAGATCCTTCCCAACCGGCTGCCAGGACGCAGACCAATAGTCGCCATCGTTGTCATCCCGTATGTATACGTACCGGCCCGGCCTGTCCATCGGGATGCTGTTAAATCTAAAGCGGGTCATCCGGCCCGATTTCGGCGACTTGTAGAACGAATAACCACCGGCATTGTTGGAAATCAGACTGCAGAACTCATCTGTTCCGAGGTAGTTGATCCACGGCGCGGGGGTATCCGGCCTTTCAACCACATACTCCCGGGCGCTTTCGTCGAAGTAACCGTAGCGCATTGGCACTTCCTCCCAAGCGTATCTTTCCCGCAGCCGGTTTTCAATCATAAAGCACATCGTCTGGAGATACGTGCAACACTTCGACTAGCTTGACGATGAGATCAGCAGTGAGTTTCTTTCTATTGTGCTCCAAATCGCTATACTGGCTCGGCGAAAGCCCGATCTTTTCTGCCACATACTTGGCCTTGAGCCCGCGCTCAAGCCGTAGCTTCCGGATGCGGTCTCCAAAATACATAATATCACCTCCAGTGGCCAGTTCACACAATCCCGATTCCATTGTATGTAAGCATTTCGCTTATGTCAAGGTTTTTGTACGCGTTTCGCTCAATAGAAGTTCGTATATCGCCAAGATATGATATATTACTTTCAGAGGAGTGATAGTCGGTTGCGGTCTCTAGGGGAAAGGATTAGGCGCACACGCAGAAGAAAAGGATGGACTCAGGCCAGACTAGCCAACGCTTTAGGCATCAAGGCCGGCACTCTGTCGGGGTACGAACGCGAGTATCGCAGGCCTGACGTAGAGATGCTGGATCGGATTGCGTCGGTCCTGGGAGTCTCAGTGGACTACCTGCTCGGACGTACAGATGATCCAAGCATTAACGCGGCCGCTGGCGAAAGTGCGAATAGTGCGGCACGGGACCCGCTAGTTGACCTAGCACTTGAAGTCATTCCAGAGCTCTCGCCTGAGGGCCGTTCTGCAGTGCAGAGATTTATTGAGTACTGCCGCGAGACAGATCGCATGAAAGGAAGCAAGTCCAGTCGCGGTGATGCCTAAGGTGATGCCTAATTAGTTATCAGCTGCAAGAGACTCAGTATTCCTATTGGATTGGACTGCCCGTAAGCGTGCTATGAACCATCCCATGCACCTTTCGCAACACCTGAATCGTTAAAACTCGGTGGGTCCCGGTTGTACACCTAGGACCCACCATCTGATAAATTCAGGCAAGTAAGTGTCAGACTCAATGGGCGCAAGATTGCGCCGCCCTATCTACACGCCAAAGAAAAGCCCGCCAAAGGTACCCAACAACAAGAGGATCAGCACTAGAAATACAATCCAGGCTATTCTGGTTCCAAAGATCCCGCCCGGCTCTCTCTCTTCTGCCATGATGTCACCTCCCTAATCGAGATTCCGTGATATCCTATGCACTGCTGTCCACATTCGAAACAGTCCTTTTCGCCTGCAGAGGTTGCAGCGGTCCGGATCTCAGCAAGAGCCCCTCGCGCCTGGTCATCCCTTGCGACCCCGTCTGATACGTACCGCTCGGTCAGTCGCACGGCTTTGATGGTTGCATTGACAACTTCGAGGAGACGGTTGACGATGTCAGCTATCTCCTTAGTAGACTCGCCGGACCTCACGGCCGTCCAATTCGTTAACTCGCAAAAGCACTTCAGTCACCGCGTTAGTTTGGCGCCAAGTTCTGCAATCTGTTACCGGAGCTCAATCATGCAACGCGGCGAAGCATGATAAAATACAAATGGATTGGCCATCCATAACCCTGTTAGTCGGCGGTAAAAATGGGCGGTAATTCTCACGGGACTGTCTCGGAATGAGAAAACGGGTCGGCAGATCATTGTTAATAATGACGATTCTAAGTGCCATCTTGGCGCATACTCTCGCGTGCGTCGCTCGCGAGACCCAAGAGTGGAACCCGGAAGCCGAGCGTGTTATTGTTACTCGAGTCATAGATGGCGACACCGTAGTGGTCCTTTCGGACAGCGAGGAATTCATAGTGCGGATGATTGGCGTTGATACGCCTGAGACTGTACATCCCAGAAAGGCGGTCCAAGCTTACGGAAAAGAAGCCTCGGAGTTTACTCGACAGGCGATTGAAGGAAAACCAGTCTGGCTCGAATTTGACGTCAGCCGAGTAGATCGCTATGGAAGAGTTCTGGCATATATCTGGACGCATGCCCCAAGCTCTCGGTCCGACCTAGAGATTCGTGAGTACATGTATAACGCTGTGATTTTGCTCAACGGATACGGGCAAGTAATGACGATTCCGCCTAATGTCAGGTATGCCGATGCCTTTGTAAGGCATCAATCTGAAGCGATGGAGCGCGAGTGCGGGCTGTGGATGATCGATCAAGAACCAAACGAGCAATCTCAATGCGTGGACCTCAACACCGCTTCTGCGCAAGAGCTGCAGCGTATCATCCACATCGGCCCAGAGAGAGCCAAAATGATCATCCAAGGCCGTCCATGGCACTCAGTCGAAGAACTCATAGAAATAGACGGCCTCGGCGAGGCTAGGCTGCTAGATATAATCGTTCAGGGCCTAGCCTCGGTTGAGTGCCAGACATCTCCCACAGATCCAAACTCTCAGTCATGTGCTGTTGTGAACGTCGAGTAGGCGATTGAAATGCGTCGGCACGCCAATGACCCAGTAGATGCCGTGCTTCGCGGCACCCACCGGGCCGCCAGTCCTATTTTCTCAAGGAACCAAACCGTATGCGCAGTTAATCGAAGATGTACCTGTTGAGAATGTTCTCCAGCAACTCTTGACGGCCGGATTCTAATGTGATCTGGTCGTTCTCTAGAGCGTACTCAGTGAGCTCTTTGAATCCAACCTCGCCACTCACGATCTTCGCACCGATTCCAGAACGGTACCCGGCGTAGCGATTGGATACAAACTGCTCAAGCTCGCCAGACTCAATCAACCTATGGGCGACCAGCAATCCACGAGCAAACGCGTCCATGCTCGCGATGTGCCCATAGAACAGGTCTATAGGCTCGTGCGAACCCCTTCTGACCTTAGCATCGAAGTTGAGACCGCCTGGAGCTAGCCCACCATTCAACAGGATTTCATACATAGCCAAAGTCGTAGTGTAAACATTTGTCGCATACTGGTCGGTATCCCATCCTAACAATTCGTCGCCTTGGTTGGCATCTACGCTACCCAGCATGCCGTTGATTCTGGCCAGGCGCAGTTCATGCTGGAAAGTATGGCCAGCAAGAGTCGCATGGTTAGCCTCGATATTCATCTTAAAGTACTTGTCAAGACCATATGTCTTGAGGAATCCGATGACCGTCGCAGTGTCAAAATCATATTGATGTTTGGTCGGCTCTTTCGGCTTGGGCTCGATCAGGAACTGGCCGGTAAAGCCGATCTCCTTGGCGTAGTCGACGGCCATATGTAGGAATCTGGCCAGGTTGTCTAGCTCCAACTTCATATCGGTGTTCAGGAGGGTCTCATATCCCTCTCGCCCGCCCCAAAACACATAGTTCTCGCCGCCGAGTTCTTTAGTAATATCTAGTGCATGCTTAACTCGGGCAGCTGCATAGGCGAACACCTTTGGATCGGGCGAAGTAGCTGCACCGTGCATGAATCTCGGATGATTGAACAGATTCGTTGTGCCCCACAGCAGCTTGCGCCCGGTCTGCTTCATCAGGCCCTTTATGAGCTCCACTATTGTATCAATGTTCTTGAATGTCTCTCTGAGGCTATCGCCCTCGGGGGCGAGATCTGTGTCGTGGAAGCAGAAGTACTGAATCTGCATTTTCTCCATAAACTCAAAGCACGCATAGGCGCGAGCCTTTGCGACATCCATTGGATCGCTGAGCTTGTTCCACGGCCTTATCGCAGATCCAGATCCAAACATGTCGGCGCCCGAACCGAGCAGAGTGTGCCAGTAGGCGACAGAGAACCTCAGGTGCTCAGCCATTGTCTTGTCCCCGACAACCTGCTCGGGGTTGTAGTAACGAAATGCTAAGGGATTCTTAGATTCCTTCCCTTCGTACTGAACTAACTTCACCTCAGGGAAAAACTCGTTCATGTCCCGTACCTCCTTTGGCAATAATGATTCTACATTTACGACAGCATTCCTGTGGTCATCTTCCAGTACGGCACCATGCACTACTGTACCGGGTGGCTTCCGCAAATAAGCGATCGCTGGCAAGGTCCACAACGGCCGCGACTAGATCCTGCTTGCCCGGCTTGTTCACGGTGACAACCTTCAAAACTCAGTAAACCCTATAAGATCATTCTATCGCCTCTAGCGATTACCTGCTTTATGCAATAGCCAAACCGAATCGAATGAGAGTTGGACTTCCAGGTTTCGAGCTGGCTGGCTTCGTTACGCACGTACCACACGACAACGGGATCGTCAGCCTCGCCGTCGATGCTGTACCGGCGCATCTGCACCGGGTTCAGCGAGTAGGGCAGGCTTCCCAAACTGCTCGACACGCTCACAATCACTGCCTTGGCTACAAATTGCGCGAGCTCGCCAAGGATCTCTCTGTGCTTCGGATATGCATACGACTCCGGCGAGTCAAGCGAGATCACCATATCAAAGGCGCCGCCTGCACGACGGTCCAGATGAGGGCTCTCCAGAATGGATTACTGTGATCCAGTCCATTCTAGTCCGTGTAATCCTCCTCCGTTCTCATCGTCCGCTCGAGTCGCTTGCCTCGTCGCCCGACCTGGCGGTACCATGCAGAGTTCGCCATCTCACATGCAGCCGCCTGGTAGTCGCCTCGCTCCAAGGCAGATATCATCCGCTTGCACTTGAGAAAACCCTCTATGCCCTGGTTGAAGGCCATGTCGATCACTACTTTCTGGCGAATTGGATCTAGTCTTCTCCACCAAACAAACTGCTCGAGCCTTGCGGTAATGAACTCCATGTCATTCCACAGCATGTACATGGCCTCGTCCTCACTGATCCCTTGATCTTCGAAGTTGCGCCCAACCCCTATGGACAGTTTTCCTACCGTGCACAAATGCGGCTTCAAACGTAGACCTTCATGCATGATGAGCTGTTCCTCAACAGACCTTATCTCTCCGGTCACCTCGCGACAACCGCTCCGCCGTTTTCGAGTTTCTTCTGCTAGAGTAGTCAGGACAGTCTCTACTCGCACCGCCTGTTCTACCGCCCTAGTCATCTACGGAAGGCTTACGAAGCATCTCGCCTACTACCGCCGAGCAAGCCTTGTCCGGGGTTCGAGTCCCTGTACATGAAAAAAGCCTCAGATATCTCTGAGGCAAGTGGTGCCCCGCCAGGGACTCGAACCCCGGACACCCTGATTAAGAGTCAGGTGCTCTAGCCAGCTGAGCTAGCGGGGCATACTTCTTGGTAGCGGTGAGTGGATTCGAACCACTGACACCACGGGTATGAACCGTGTGCTCTAACCAGCTGAGCTACACCGCCTTATAGCGATAAAACTGGTTGCGGGGAGAGGATTCGAACCTCTGACCTCCGGGTTATGAGCCCGACGAGCTACCAGACTGCTCCACCCCGCGATGTCATGCTTGCGAGTCAGGATCACCTGATCTCGCAGACGCAAGACTATTATACCACGATATCACAGTTCGTCAAGGGTGTGTACTAGTTCAAGTCATGCGATACACTGACCTAATCCGAGTGTTTCCAGGTATTGGGCGGGGGTCATGTATCCCAGGTTTTGATGTGGTCGTAGCTGATTATATCCCTAAAGGTCCGGTTAAGTCTCTCTACAACACCGTTCAGTTTCGGAGACCGTGGGGGCAACGCAAAAAGCCTGATTCCCAACTCCTTGCACGCTTCTTCGAAATCTCCATAAAACTCGCTCCCGCCATCTACCTGCACTCCCCTGATCTTGAATGGGCTGGCCCTAATGTGATCCTCTAGTTGTAGTAAAGGGGTTCACCGCCAACTTTGCGGCCTCAAGCGTAGAGTCTGAGATTGAGGAGTTGCCTGCCGATAGCATTGCTAAGTCAATCGATTACAGCGCTCAAACTTTGTCTGTGACACCCAAAATCGATGTCAACCAGCTATTACAGCACATCACTACCGATGCCGCAGGGATTGTTCTACCCGTACTGGAATTGGTTCCTGTAGCTCCAGAAGAAGGGACCTTTGAAGGCGAGCTCATTCGAGAGTCGATTTCCTGCGCCCCTAGATTAGGCGGTGCCGCGGTATTCAAGCGCGATAGACTGGTTGGATTCTTCAGCCCGACGGAGGCCAGAGGTAGGCAGTGGGTACTGGGCGAAGCCGCCCAGGCTATCATGACTGTCCCTCACCCTCACTCGGACGGAAAGCAAGTGAGCTTGACCGTGATGGCCAACAGCAGTCGAATCACTTTTATCCTACTCAGCAGCAACTGCTGCTCTGGTATCCATTCTCTGCTCGCTAGTAGCCTGGTGATGCTGATCGTGGTTGTGTCTCTCACGATAGTTCTGGGCCCCAACGCGATCAACTGCACTCTTCCAACACTCATGTTTGCCAAAATTGTGTCGCTCGGCAGATTCATTGAACGGATTGACTCGGTGGTACTGGTCCTTTGGATGTGCATAGCCACCGTGGAATTTGCAATGTTTACGTGGGCAGACAGCATCCCCTTAAAGCAAGTGTTCGGGCTCCGCACGCATACCAATCTGGTGCTGCCTCTGTGCGGTCTCATGGCAGCGTTCAGTATCGCTTATTGTCGTCAAGAAACGGTGATCAGTGATTACTTGGAGAAGACACGACCGCTGCTCACCATCACGGTCACACTGTTTGTTCTTGGCTTGCTAATCTTGTCTCACCTGATAAAATGGAGTAGGCGACCGAATTGATGAAGCACCTTAGGCAGGATCTCTTGCACCAGACTTGAATTAACCAGAGTTAACTACGATTTGCCCGAAGGAGAGACCCATCGCCATGAACCGACTGAGAAAATTCATCTCGTACTACCGCTACGAACCAAGACTTCTTGCTCTTGACATGTTTGCAGCCAGCTGTATAGCAATCATGGATCTTGTGTTTCCGATCTTCACCAGAATCCTTACAAAGGACTTAATTCCAAACAGGCAGCTCAGAGCAATGACAGTACTTGCGATCGGCATGGTGTTGCTCTATTTGCTACGATGCGTATTTCAGTACATTGTGAACTACTGGGGTCACGTAGTTGGTGTACGGATGGAATACAGAATGCGAAAGGACCTATTTTCACATCTGCAGACTCTCGACGTCAAATTCTTTGACAATAACAAAGTCGGCTACCTGATGTCTCGCATAGTTAACGATTTACGCGACATTTCAGAACTGGCCCATCACGGCCTCGAGGACCTGTTCATAGCGAGTCTGATGCTGATCGGGTCGTTCATATATCTGTCGACGATCAACCTGCAACTCACCGTCATCGTCTTTGCATTCATTCCATTTATTGCATGGTTTGCAATAGGTTACCGCAAGAGAATGTACGAAGCATTCCAGCAAGAGAGAGTGAAAATTGCAGAAGTCAATGCCGATCTCGAAAACAGCCTTTCAGGAATGAGGGAAGCGAAAAGCTTCACGAATGAAGATTATGAGATGAGCAGGTTTGACCATGCAAACAATCTGTTCAGACTTGCTAGGGAGTTTGCTATGAAACGTATGGCCGAGTATACATCGGGTCTAGACTTGCTAACAAACCTTCTCAACCTGGGTGTACTTTTTGCAGGAGGAATCTACGTGTACCGCGGGCTCATCGACTATGCCGATCTCCTGACTTACCAAGTTTCCATCGGTCTCTTCCTGCAGCCCGTCCGAAGATTGACTTCTTTTACGCAGCAGTACCAATCCGGTATGTCTGGATTCGATAGGTTTATAGAACTGATGGAAACCAAACCCGATATAGTCGACAAACCTGACGCAAGGCCGCTTACTCACGTAAGAGGCGATATCGAAATACGCAATGTCTCGTTTGAATACCATGAGTCGGAGGCAGTGCTGCACAACATAAACCTGAAAATTCGTCCGGGTCAGACTGTAGCTCTCGTGGGATCCTCCGGCGGAGGAAAGACAACCCTATGTCGTCTCATACCCAGATTCTACGATGTTACTGAAGGAGCTATACTCATCGATGGCATCGATGTGAGGGACATTCGCATCGAGGACCTCCGCAAGGCCATTGGAGTAGTGCAGCAAGACGTGTTTCTCTTTACGGGAACTATAAAGGAGAACATCCTCTACGGTAAGCCTACTGCAACCGACGAAGAGATTATCGAAGCAGCTAAAAGAGCCAATATTCACGACTTTATTATGTCTCTCCCTAACAAGTACGATACTTACGTAGGCGAAAGAGGGGTCAAACTATCTGGCGGGCAGAAACAGCGCGTGGCGATAGCTCGCGTTTTTCTGAAGAATCCGCCCATCCTTATTCTCGACGAAGCGACATCGGCGCTAGACACGGTCACGGAGCGACAAATCCAGGCCGCCCTTGCCGAGCTCTCCAAAGGTCGAACCACCATTGTAATAGCGCATCGTCTGTCGGCAATTCAGAACGCTGACTTGATAGTAGTGCTTGAAGAGGGCCACATTCAAGAAATGGGCACCCATCACGAATTGCTGGCAAAGGACGGCATTTATGCAAAACTGTACAGGTATCAGTTCACTCAGATCTCTGAAGCAAGCTAACTACGAGAACAGAACATGTGAAAGACTAGTAATGACGAAAAACCGGGCTCAGCATGGCGTCGGTACCAGCTGAGCCCCAGTTTTTCCTAGTTGGGATACAGAATTATCTAGTTAGGACACAGAATTCTCCTTGATGAAGGTGATCAGCTCATCTACCTGCGTAAACGCTAACGCCGTTACGGTATCGGCTGCTCCATAGTAGATTGCAATCCTACCGGTAGCAGCATCTGCGAGTGCGGCGCACGGGAACACGACATTCGGAACATCGCCTACGCACTCGTAGATCTCCTGAGGCGACAAAATGTATGGGTAAGTGCGTGCGATGACTTTCCAAGGCTCATCGATGTCCAACAGAGCTGCCCCAACACTATACACAAATCCGTTACACGACGTTAGAACTCCATGATAGAAAAGCAGCCATCCTTCGGTAGTTTCAATCGGAGTTGGGCCAGCCCCGATCTTGGTGCTTTGCCAGCCGCCTATCGGCGACATCACGTGACGATGCTTGCCCCAGTGAATTAAGTCAGGACTTTCGCTGTAGAAAACATCGCCGAACGGAGTATGGCCGTTGTCGCTAGGCCTGCTTAGCATCGCATACTTGCCCTTGATCTTTCTCGGGAACAAAACGCCGTTTCTGTTGAACGGCAAAAATGCATTTTCTAGCTGGTAGAACGTCTCGAAATCGTAAGTATACCCGAGCCCTATGGTCGGGCCATGGTACCCATTGCACCAAGTAATGTAGTAGCGATCCTCGATCCAGCACACCCTAGGATCATAGCCATACACAAAGCGGCCGATTTCCGGATCATCGCATATGAAATGAATCCGTTCGTTGTTGATCGTCCAGTTGATGCCGTCGGGACTCTTGCCAGCGTGTAGCTGCATCATCCTTCGACGGTCATCACAGCGAAATACCCCAGCAAATCCATCTTTGTAGGGCACAACTGCGCTATTAAAGATGCTGTTAGACGATGGAATGAGGTTTCTCGGTATTATGGGGTTCCGTTTAGAGCGCCACACAACATCATTGCATCCACTGGGACGATCCTCCCAAGGGATATTCGGAAGATCAGGACCTATTATTGTCCTGCGCGTATTAGTCCCGGCCACGGGTCTTTCCTCCTTTCAACCATCCAGACCACACAGCCCGCTGAAACAGAACTAGCCGGCAGCCTCCGCGATTCATTCAATTCGCTATCGATCCCAGTTGATCCTCTCAACCGTGTCGTGGACAGTCCTGGAACGACTAGTGTTGCGTCGCGAATATCATCAAAACCGGTGACGGCCAACTCCTCAGGCACGCGAACTTCCCGGTCTCGTGCGCATCTAAGCACTCCGATCGCCATCAAGTCGTTGACAGCTACGATTGCTGTAGGAGGATGCGCTAACGACAGAAGCTCGTTTGCCCTCAAGTAGCCCCCCTTACTCTCGGAAGTCGGCATTTCATATCAGTTCACTGTCAACCTGCTTGGTTTCGTCTCCGTCAGTGTTGCAGAGACTCGGGTCTGTCCGTGGTTTAGACTCGACTCTGACATCATGGATGTGAAGCAGGATACAGGAAAACCGCCACGATCAGAGAAGTCGATACGTGACTGAGAGTGCAAAGCCTTGCTGCTGTGGTTTTCTTCGATGGTTGTGCCGTGGTTATGCGACTCAACGTGTCCAGCTACTGCAACTTGATTTCATCTGGAGGGACGGCCAGTGCGTGCAGTGCGTACAATGAGCTTCAACCTTAGGTGCGACCGCTCGGAGGACGGACAGAACCGCTGGACAAACCGCCGGCCGGCGGTCCGATCAGTCCTAGAACGACTCAAGCCAGACCTCTTAGGTATTCAAGAAGGGCTCAAGAACCAGCTAAACGATCTTCAATTGTGGTTGCATGGATATGTAATGGTCGGCAGAGGTCGGGAGTCAGACTTCGGAGGTGAGCATACGGCGGTATTCTTCCAAACAAATCAGTTTGAGTTGCTGTCACACGGCGATTTCTGGGTCTCTGAAACCCCAGACGTTCCGGGCAGCAAGAGCTGGGGCAGTGCATGTCCTCGCACTGTAACATGGGCGCTTCTGAGACACGACACGGGCCGCAATAAGGGCGCCAAGATTCTCTTTCTAAACACGCACCTGGATCATGTAAGCGAGCTTGCCCGGGAGAACGGAGCAACGCTCATACTGGATTTCATCCGCCGCTTCAAGGACGTAGATGGCATCATAGTCACGGGTGATTTCAATGACGAGAAACAGAGTATAGTCCGCCGGTTCGTCGAGGAACTAGGGTTAGCCGACACGCTAGCCGCAGTAAATGCCACCGGACCAACATTCCACGGATTCACGGGGAACGGGTTTACGAGGATTGACTACATCCTAGCCTCCCCGGATCTTAAGGTGGTTCATGGCGAGGTGGTGACCGATAAGCCACACGGTCTTTTTGTCTCTGACCATTTCCCAATCTATGCTGATATAGTGCTGGAGAGGCAAACGTCTTAAGAGCTGGAGGCCAGCTTGTCTGAAATCCCTTGCCTGAGATCCAGGGTAGACTCGCCGTCTCGTGATCTTCGTCTTTTGCAACGACAACAGCTGGTACATAAATAATTCCCATACGGCATTGCGGAGATGACTATGTAGGGGCCGGGGACAAAGCATGCAGGAAAGCACAAAACACGAGGGAAAAGAGAAGCCCATCGCTCGATGGCTCGAGGCGATGGGCTTCAAAAAGATTTCCGGCAGCGACCTAC
>Ga0134102_1000664_pt1 | contig 36927 bp, 25 predicted proteins | sample 13_3_2metaG_FD_94447 | JGI IMG/M metagenome (GOLD analysis project Ga0134102, IMG submission 94447) | Switchgrass degrading microbial communities from high solid loading bioreactors in New Hampshire, USA - 13_49_3.3_201_A3 metaG | ecosystem: Engineered > Bioreactor > Semi-continuous > Anaerobic...
GTGGGGATGGTCAGCATCTGGCTCCGCCTCGGGTTCAACTTCGTCCTGATGCTGAGCGGCCTGCAGAACGTGCCGGATGAACTTCTCGAGGCGGCGGTGGTGGATGGCGCGGGATTTTGGGCGAAGACGCGCTACGTCACGCTGCCGATGATCTCCCCGACGCTCTTCTTCGCCGCCGTGGTGGGCGTCATCCACGCGTTCCAGGTTTTCGCTGAGATCGAAATCATGACGGCGGGCGGGCCGTCGGATGCCACGAACACGGTGGTCTACCGCATCTACCAGGTGGCCTTCCGCCAGTACGAGTTCGGCTCCGCCAGCGCACAGGCGATTCTGCTCTTCATCGTGATGGTGGTGCTGACGTACATCCAGTTCAGGCTGGGGGAGAGGCGGGTGCATTACCAGTGAGCCTCGCCGCCCGACTGAACCGGTTGCTTCTGTATGTGGCCCTCACGGTGGCCGCCGTAATCATCGTGTTCCCGATTCTGTACGCCGTCTCCATCAGCCTCATGCCCCCGGCGGAGGTCAACACCTTCCCGCCCCGGTTCGTGCCCAGTACCCCGAACTGGGCCAACTACGCAAACGTCGCCCGCACCGTGCCCGTGGGGCGGTACCTGCTCAACTCGCTCGTGGTGTCCGCGGCCGTCACCCTCGGTCAGATCGCCACCGCGAGCCTGTCGGGCTACGCCTTCGCCTTCCTGCGGTTCCCGGGCCGGGCGGCGCTCTTTGCCCTGTTCATGTCGACCATGATGGTGCCCTGGGAGGTCACCCTGATCCCCAACTACCTGACCATCCGGTCGCTCCGGCTGCTGGACTCGTACCCGGGGCTGATCCTGCCCTTCCTGGCGACCGCCTTCGGCACGTTCCTGCTGAGGCAGTTCTTCCTGCAGATCCCCCGGGAGCTGGAGGACGCAGCCCGCATTGACGGTTGCGGCCGGTTCCGCTTCTTCTGGTCCATCGCCCTGCCCCTCGCCCGCCCCGGCCTGCTCACCCTGGGTGCCTACACGTTCCTGAACACCTGGAACCAGTACCTCTGGCCGCTCCTGGTGACCAACACCCGGTTGATGCGGACGGTGCAGATCGGCGTGCGCTTCCTCATGAACGAGGAGGGGATGCAGTACCACCGCATCATGGCCGGCGTGGTGCTTTGCATGCTGCCCGCCCTCGTCATCCTGCTGTGGGGGCAGCGCTACCTGGTGCGCGGGCTGATGGCCGGCGGCATCAAGGGGTAGCGGCTTACGCAACTCTCGTGAAGAGGAGGAGTTTTCACGTGAGAGGATTCAGACGTCCATTCCTGACCCTTTGGGCCCTGGTGCTGATCCTGGCCCTGCTGGCCGGCTGCACCCGCAGCGGCGGAGGCGGCGGCGCCGGCTCGGACGGCGAGTTTCAGAAGGTGGAGATCCAGCCCGGCGAGCGGGTGAAGGTCACCTTCTGGCACGCGATGGGCGGCGTCGCCGGCGAGGCGGTGGACCGGCTGGTACAGCGGTTCAACAGCTCGCAGGACCGGGTGGAGGTGGAGGCCGTCTACCAGGGCAGCTACGACGACGCCCTGCAGAAACTGCGGGCGGCCGGCCCCGAGGGTCCCACCATCATGCAGGTGTATGAGATCGGCAGCCGCTTCATGATCGACTCGGGCATGATCACCCCGATGCAGAACTTCATCGACGCCGACGGCTTCTCCACCGAGGACTTCGAGCCCAACATCCTGGGCTACTACACCTTCGACGGGCGCCTCTACTCGATGCCGTTCAACACGTCCACGCCGATCGTGTACTACAACAAGGATGCCTTCCGGGAGGTGGGGCTCGACCCCGAACAGCCGCCCCGCACCTTTGAGGAGTTCAAGGAGTACGCCCGCAAGCTGACGGTCACCCAGGGCGGCGAGACCCGCCACGGCGCCAGCATCGCCCTCTACGGCTGGTTCTTCGAGCAGTTCCTGGCGGTGCAGGGGGCCCACTACGTGGACAACGATAACGGCCGCAGCGCCCGGGCCACGAAGGCGATCATCAACTCGCCCGAGGGCGAGCGGTTCGTGAACTGGCTGAAGGAGATGGTGGACGAGGGCGTGGCGATCAACCTGGGTCGCCGGACGGCGGAGACGCAGGCGGCCTTCTCCTCCGGGCGCGTCGCCATGACCATGGACTCCACGGCCGCATTGGGCAATATCCTCGCCGGCGTGGGCGATAAGTTCGAGATCGGCACGGCCTTCCTGCCGCGCCCGGAAGGGGCCAACGGCGGCGTGATCATCGGCGGCGCATCGCTCTGGATCACGAACACCAAGCCGCTGAAAGAACAGTGGGCTGCCTGGGAGTTCGTGAAGTGGCTGACCAGGCCGGAGGTTCAGGCCGAGTGGTCGATTGCCACCGGCTACTTCCCGATCCGCAAGGCCGCCTACGACGAGCAGATCCTGAAGGACTGGCACACCCAGCGGCCGCAGTTCATCACGGCCATCGAGCAGCTGCGGTCCTCGCCGCTCACCACGGTGACCCAGGGCGCGGTGATCGGCACCTTCCCGCAGGCCCGCCAGATCGTGGAGGCGGCAATGGAGTCGGTGATCCTGGGCGAGGCCACGGCGTCGGAGGCACTGGCCAAGGCGGCGGAGGAGATCACCAAGGGCATCGAGGACTACAACCGGACAACGCAGGCGCAGTAGCAAAGGGGTGGAGCCCGGGCGAGCGTTGCCCGGGCTCCCTTTCACGGTGCACGGCGCACCTGGCCCCGCAGATGTGTGCTGCGTCAAGCGACCCTTCGGCGACGCCCTCCCTTACAGCCTCAGCCCGCCGAACCGGGGGCATCACTGGCCGCACTCCTCGGGGTGCTGATGTTGCTGATCACGGCCTGCACCCTGCGCCCGTCCGATCCCGGGACACCGGGCGAGACGGCCGGCTCCGAGCCTGCGAGCACCGAGACTGGCAGCCGGGGCGACCCGGGCCAGTCCGTCGCTGCGCATGCGCCGGCGGGGCCGGTCAACTCGCCCGGGCAGGCGATCGCCCTGATCCCGCCCGCGGCTCGGGAAGGGAGGGAGTTCGACTCAAACGGCTCATGGCCGAGGTTCTGCATGACCAGCCGCTCCTGGTCGCCCACAACGCCGCCTTCGACCTGCGCTTCCTCAATCAGGAGCTGGCCCGGGCGGGGCTGCCGCCGTACGGCGGTCCCGTCCTCTGCACCATGCGGCTGAGCCGCCGGCTCTTTCCCGGCCTGCCCAGCCACAGGCTCGAGGCCCTGCTGGACCACTGGGGAATCGCCGCGGACAGGCACCACCGGGCGCTGGACGACGTGCGGGCCACGGCCCGGCTGCTGGACCTGCTGGTCGCCGCCGCCGACGAGCGAGGCCTGGCAGTGGGGGAGTGACGTGGCGCGCAAGTTCAGGGAACTGGTCTGCCCCGAATGCGGCCATGTGTTTCCCCGCAAGGACTTCACCGGGCGTTCCCGCCGGGAGCCCCTCTGCCAGGAGTGCGCCCGCACGAAGGACGAGCTCTCCTCCTGGCGGCTGGATGACCTGGACGTGTCACGGCTTGCTCGGTTGAGCCTGCTGCAGGAGCGGGGAGAGGGCGACGCCGCGCTCAGAAACCCAGAACATTCCAGCTTCGGCAATCTCTACACATGGAACTGCGACCTGTTCTCATCCACCGAATCACCCGCAGGCGGGGAAGGAGAACACCCGTTCCACCAAGAACTTCTCCCCGAACACACTTGCGCAAGAGGAGGACAGGCCCGTGCGAATCCTCCACACCGCCGACTGGCACCTGGGCCGCACCCTGGAGGGCCGCAGCCGGCAGGAAGAGCACGAGAAGTTCGTGGACGAGCTGTGTGCGATCGTCCGGGATGAGGCCATCGATCTGGTGCTCATCGCGGGCGACGTGTTCGATTCCGTCAACCCCCCGGCCAGCGCCGAGGAGCTGTACTGCGAGGCCCTCGCCCGGCTGGGCGAGGGGGGACGCCGGGCGGTGGTGGTCATCGCGGGCAACCACGACTCGCCGGACAGGCTCACCGCAGTGCGGGCCCTGGCCCAGCGGCACGGGGCCGTCCTCTTCGGCTACCCCTATGACGACCCCGGCACCCACACCCCGGGGCCCGATCGGGTGCAGCGGGTCGCCGCCGGGCCGGGGTGGGTGGAACTCACCGTGCCCGGCGTGGACCACCCGGCGGTGGTCCTGGCGCTGGCCTATCCCTCCGAGTCCCGCCTGAAGCAGCTCCTGGCCGATACCCTGGGCGAGGAGGAACTGCAGTCCCTCTACTCTGACCAGGTGAAGGGCTGGCTTGCGGCGGCGGCGCGGCATTTCCACCCCGGTGCCGTCCGCCTGGTCACGAGCCACATCTACATGGCCGGCGGGGCCGAGACCAGCGACGTGGAGCGGCCGATCCACATGGGCGGCGCGTACACCGTCTACGCCGACGCCGTGCCCCCGGGCGCCCAGTACGTGGCGCTGGGCCATCTGCACCGCCCCCAGCAGATCCACGGGACGGCGGCCGTCACCCGCTACTCCGGGTCGCCGCTTTCGTTCTCCTTCAGCGAGACGGGCTACACCAAGGGGGTCACCGTGCTGGAACTCCGCCCGGGCGACTCCGCGCCCGCCCTGCGGGAGATTCCCATCACCGCCGGGCGGCCGCTGGTCAGGTGGGAGGCCCGGGGCCTGGCCGAGGTGGAGCGCTGGGTCGGCGAGGGCAAGGATCCCACCGCGTTCATCGACCTGACGATCCACCTGGAGCATCCCCTCACCCTCGACCAGATCCACCGCCTCCGCACCCTGCGGCCCGACATCATCCACATCCGCCCGGTGATCCCGACGGTCGAGGAGGAGGTGGCGGTCGGCGGGGAAGAGCTGCAGCTGAGCCTGCAGGAGAAGTTCATCCGGTTCTACCAGCAGGAGCGGGGCGGCACGCCGCCGGACGAACTGGTGCGGCTCTTCCTGGAACTGGTAAGCGACCAGGACGAGGAGGGGGCAGAATGAGGCCGATCCGGCTCGAATTTGCGGGACTGCAGAGCTACCGGGAGAAGCAGGAGCTCGACTTCACGCAGCTCTTGGACGGCGGCCTGTTCGGCATCTTCGGCCCCACCGGCGCCGGGAAGTCGACCGTTCTGGACGCCATCACCCTTGCGCTGTACGGCCGGGTGGGCCGGGCGGAGCGGGGGACCATCGGCATCATGAACCATGCCGAGAACCGGCTCTATGTAAAGTTTACGTTCGGCCTCGGCCCCGAGACGTACCGCGTGGAGCGCGCCTACAAGCGCGAGAAGGACACCCCCTCCATCCGCAGCGAGTACGCCCGGCTGGTCCGGGTGCGCACCGCCGACGGCGCGCTGCCGGGTGACGCACCGGCGGGCGACGAGGTGCTCGCCGACAAGGACCGTGAGGTGACGCAGCGGGTGATCGACCTTCTGGGGCTCCAGGTGGAAGACTTCACCCGCGCCGTGGTGCTGCCCCAGGGGCAGTTTGCGGAGTTCCTGACGCTCACGGGGGCGGAGCGCACGAAGATGCTGCAGCGCATCTTCGCACTGGAGCAGTACGGCGACAAGCTCCACCAGCGGCTGCGGCAGCGGCTGGAAGCCGTGCGCGGCCAGTTGATCGCCGTCGAGTCGGAGCAGGCCGGGCTGGGAGACGCCTCCGCCGAGGCCGTTTCGGCCGCCGAGCAGCGGCTTGGGATCGCGGCGGCCCTGCTCACGACCGCAGAAGAGGAGTTGGGCCGTGTGGAGGCCGAGTTCCGGTCCTGGGAGCGGGTCTGGAACCTGCAGCAGGAACTCAGGGAGGTGGAGGAGCGGCTGGCCGCATGGCAGGGGCAGGTGACGGAGGCCCAGGCGTGGCGCCTGGAGCTGCTGGCCGCCCGCCGGGCGGACGGAGTGCGGCCCCACCTGGAGGCCCGGGACCAGGCCGCCGCACAGGCGGCTCAGTCGGCTGCCCGGCTGGCGGAGGCGGAGCAGGCCCTCGCCGCCGCCACGGCCTCCCTGGACGCGGCAGTTGAGGCGCACGAGGCGGCGAGGACCCGCCGGGCAGACGAGTTTCCGGCCCTCACCCGGCGGCAGCGGGACCTGCAGCGGGCTGCCGAGCTGGAGGGGGCGCTGGCGGAGGCCCGCGGCAAGGCGGCAGACCTGGCGGCGCGCGTCGCCAAGGGCCAGGGCCTGTTGGCCCAGGTCTCCGCCGAGCTGGCTGCGGGCACGGAACACCGCCAGACCCTGCTCGCCAGGGAGGCGCGGCTGCGGGAGCAGATTGCGGCGCTGGACGTTTCGGCGGAACTGAGGGAACGGGTCAGCCAGGCCGTGCGCAGCCTCGACCGGGTGCGGGAGGCGCAGGTCCGCCTCACCGAGGCCGAGCGGCGCCTGCGGCAGCGGGAGGATGAGATGCGCAAGGCCGGGCGGCTGGCCGAGCAGGGCAGGGCCCTGCAGGTCGAGGCGGAGCGCCGGCTCAGGGAGATTGAGCAGACCGTGGCGCAGCTGGAGGCAGAGCCGCCCGCGAGCGATGACGACCTGCGGGCCGAGGAGGCCTGGCTGAGCCGGGTCGCGGAGCAGATCCGGACCCTGTCCGTGCTGCTGGAGCAGGCGGCCCGGCGGCGCGAAGAGTACGAGGCGCGCGCCGGTGAGGCTGCGCGGCTGCAGCAGGAAGCCGACCGGGCGGCTGCCGCCGAGGTTCAGCGCAGGCAGGAGCTGGACGCCGCCCGTGCGGCGCGGGAGGCGGCCCGGGCGGCCGTGGCGGAGGCCCGGCGCCAGGCCCACGCGGCGGCGCTGGTCTCCGAGTTGAAGGAGGGGGCCCCCTGCCCCGTCTGTGGGTCGCGGGAGCATCCACACCCCGCCAGCCCGGAGGCCGCCGCGGACCTCCAGGCCCGCGAGGCGGAGCTCGAGCAGGTCGAGGCCAGGCTGCGTGAGGTGGAGCTGGCCCTGGAGCGGGCCGCCCAGCAGCGGATTGCCAACGGGCAGCAGGCCGCGGCAGCAGCCGGGCGCGCGGCGGAGGCGGAGGCCGCCCTGCAACAGGCGGAAGCCCGGGTGGCCGAACTGCAGGAGCAGCTGCCTGCTGCCTGGCGCGGGCTGCCGCCGGCGCAGCTCCAGGCCGCGCTCGAACGGGAGGCCGCCGGCCACCGGGAGCGCAGGGCCCGGTTCGAGGCGTGGCGGGACGAGCTTACCACCTGGCAGGCGAAGCGGCAGGAGCAGGCCGACCGGCTCTCCCGCGCCGCAGCCGAGGCCGCGGACCGGATGGCCCGCTCCGATCTGGCGCAACGGGCGGTGGAAGAGGCGCACGGCGAGGTGGAGGCGCTTGCCCGGAGTCTGGCGGAGCGGCAGGCGGAGTTCGACGCCGCCCGGGGCGACATGACGCCGGAATCCGTGGAGGAGACCCAGCGGCGGATTGCGGAGGCGGACCGGCGGGTGGCCGGCCTGCGCAAGCAGCTGGAAGCGCTCCGGAGCGAACAGGAGGAGCAGGAACGGACGCTGGAAGAGCTGCGCCGTCGGGAGCAGGAGTACACGAAACTGCTCCATCAGCGTGAGGTGGAGCTGGCGGAGTCGCGGCAGCGCCTGAGCGAGATCGAAAGCGAGTGGCAGCGGCTTTCCGGCGGCCAGCCGGCGGCGCCGCAGCTGGCCGCCGTGGAGGCGCAGCTCCGCCGTCTGGAGGAGGACGAGGCCAGCGCGGCCGAGCGACGGGACCAGGCCGAGCGGGCCCACCGCCAGGCGGAGTCGGCCCTGGCTGCCGCCCGGCGGGAGGCCGAACTCGCGGCGCAGCGCGACGCCGAGACCGCAGCCGCTCTGGCCTCGGCCCTCGAAGCCGCGGGTTTCCCGGACGGACAGGCCGCACGGTCGGCCTTGCGGAGCGCCCAGCGGCAGGCGGAGCTGGAGGCGCTGATCCAGGCGCACGAGCAGGAAGGGGTGCGGCTGCAGAGCCGCCAGGGGGAGTTGCGGGACCAGCTGGCCGGGCGGAGCCTGACCGAGGCGGAGTGGCAGGGCTGGTCGGCCCGGCTGGAGCAGGCCCGCACCGCCGTCGAGGAGCGCCGCGAGGAACGGGCCCGGGCGCAGCAGGTGCTCGCCGACCTGCTGGCCAAGCAGCAGCGCTGGCAGGAACTGGAGGAGCGGCGTACGGCCCTGAGCACGCAGGTGAACTACCTGGAAGAGCTGCGCAAGGTGCTTCAGGGCAACGCCTTTGTGGACTTCCTTGCGGCGGAGCAGATGCGCCGGGTGGCGGCGGATGCATCGCAGCAGTTGGGCCAGCTCACCCGCGACCGCTATGCCCTGGTCACGGAGCCCGGCGGCGGCTTCCTGATCCGGGACGACGCCAACGGCGGCGTCTGCCGGGCGGTGACCAGCCTGTCCGGCGGCGAGACCTTCCTGGCCTCGCTCTCGCTGGCCCTGGCACTCTCGAAACAGATTCAGCTGCGGGGCCGCTACCCGCTGGAGTTCTTCTTCCTGGACGAGGGCTTCGGCACCCTCGACCCGGAATTACTGGACGTGGTGATTTCCGCCCTCGAGGGACTGCGCGGCCAGAACCTGAAGGTCGGCGTGATCAGCCACGTGGCCGAGCTGCGCGCCCGGCTCCAGCGCCGGGTGATCGTCGAGCCGGCCGAGCCCGGCGGCCGGGGCAGCCGCCTGCGCCTCGAGCGGGCGTAAGGCCTCGCACGGAGGCTGGCAGTACGCGTGGGTGCCCCGGTCCGGGCAGGGCGAGCGAAGCCGCGTTGCTGGCGCCGGTTCAGGCTCCGCAGGAGGCCGGCGCGAGCGCAGCGGAGCGAGCACGCCCGGCCGACGAGGAGCACAACCGCCGGTGCGCGCCAGCGGCGGCGAGCCGCCCTGCCCGGCGGCACGGAAGGGCTTCCGCCGAAGAGTGTTACCACTGCTCATACGGCCGGGGCGCCGAGCCCCGCTGCCCCGGGCAACCCACCGTTCACCGCATCACACAAAAGGAGGTCCCATCATGGCCGTGCGCTTCATCATCGGCAGTGCCGGCTCCGGCAAGAGCCAGACCTGCCTGGACGAACTCACCCAGGCCGCCCTGGCCGCGCCGTCCGGGCCCCCGCTCATCCTGCTCGTGCCCGAGCAGGCCACCTTCCAGGTGGAGCAGGCCCTGCTCAGCAGCGGACGGCTCAAGGGCATCATGCGGGCGCAGGTGCTCTCCTTCCAGCGACTGGCCTGGCGCGTGTCCCTCAAGGTGGGCGGCCTGGCGCTGCCGCCGCTCTCCGACCTCGGCAAGCAGATGGTCCTGCGCGCCCTCCTCGAGCGCCGGCGCGGCGAACTGCGCCTCTTCCACCAGGTCGCGGACAAGCCCGGCTTCATCGAGCGCGTCGCAGGCTCCATCCGCGAGCTGCGCAGCTACCAGCAGGGGCCCGAGAGCCTCCGGCGGCAGTTCGAGCAGCTTGAGGCCGAGGGACTGGGCGAGACCGCGCTCGGGGCGAAGCTGCACGACCTCTCCCTGGTGATGGCGGACCTCCAGCAGTACACCGAGAACCGCTTCACCGACCCCGACGACTACCTCACCGTGCTGGCGGCCCACCTCGAGCAGAGCCGGCTGCTGGACGGCGCCGAGGTCTGGGTGGACGGGTTCAATGGCTTCACCCCGCAGGAACTGACCGTGCTGGCTGCGATCATGCGCTCCGCCCGGCAGGTCCACGTGAGCCTTTGCATCCCCCCGGGCCAGCTCTACAAGGCCGGCGGGCACCACGGTCCGGGCGACCTCTTCCATCCGCCGCTTACCACCTACGACCAGCTCGTGGCGCTGGCCCTGGAGAACGGCGTGCCCGTTGACCCGCCCCTGCTTCTGCGGGAAGGTCACCGCTTCCGGCACGCCCCCGAACTCGCCCACGTGGAGCAATACCTCTTCCGGCAGTCGGCCCCGGCCTGGACGGACGCGCCGGCGCACATCGCCCTCGTGGAGGCGCAGAACCGGCGGGAGGAGGTGGCGGCGGCCGCCCGGGAGATCCTGCGGCTGGTGCGGGAGGAGGGGCTGCGCTTCCGGGAGATTGCCGTGATTGCCCGCAACCTCGACGAGTACGGCGACCTCACCGCCACGATCTTCGCCGAGCACGGGATCCCCGCGTTCATCGACCGGCGGCGCACCGTCGCCCACCACCCGCTGGTGGAGCTCCTCCGGGCGGCCCTGGAGGTGGTAGTGCACGACTGGGCGTATGACCCCGTCTTCCGCTACCTCAAGACCGACCTGGCCGGTGTCTCCCGCACGGAGGTCGACCTGCTGGAGAACTACGTGATCGAGCACGGCATCCGGGGCCGCGCCTGGCAGCAGCCGGAGCCCTGGCAGTACCTCCGCCGCTACACCCTGGAGGAGGACGAGACGCCCGCCGGTCCGGGTCAGCGGGCCCTGCTGGAACGCATCCACCACATCCGCAGCCGCGCCACCGCACCGCTGCTGGCCTTCCACCGCCGCATCGAGCGCCGGAGCCGCCAGGGCCTCACCGTCCGGGAGCTCACCACCTACCTGTTCCAGCTGCTGGACGACCTGAAAGTCGCCCGCCAGCTGGAGGCGTGGAAGGAGGAGGCCCAGAAGCGGGGCGACCTGGAGACCGCCCGGGAGCACGAGCAAGTCTGGACCCGCGTGCTGGAGCTCTTCGACCAGGTGGTGGAAGGACTGGGGAACGAGAAGATGACCCCGCGGGAGTACCTGCAGGTGCTCGCCGCGGGACTGGACGGTCTGCGGCTGGGCCTGATCCCGCCCGGCCTGGACCAGGTGATCGTCGGCACCGTGGAGCGAAGCCGGCACGCCGGCGTCCGGGCCACGCTGATCCTGGGTGCCACCGAGAAGGACTTCCCGCCCCAGCCGGCGGAGGACGCCATCTTCACCGATCGGGAGCGGGAGCGGCTGAAGCAGGCCGGGCTCGACGTCGGCCCCACCAGCCTGGAGCGGCTCTTCCAGGAGCAGTTCCTCACCTACCTGACGCTCACCCGGGGGTCGGACTTCCTCTGGATCAGCTACCCGCTGGCCGACGAGTCGGGCCGGGCGACTGCCCCCTCGCCGGTGGTGAACCGGCTGCGGCGCCTCTTCCCCGCACTGCAGCCGCGGCCGGCCGTCCCGGCGGGCGGCTCGGCGGCGGAGGCCCTCGATGCGGTCACCACGCCGGTGCAGCTGGCCGCTTCCATCGCGCGGGCCCTGCGGCAGGCCCGCTCGGGCTATCCCCTCGACCCCCTCTGGCTCGACCTTTACCAGTGGGCGGTCAGCGAGCCCGGGCTGCACGAGGCGAGCGCCTCCATCCTGGCCGCGGTGGGTTACGAGGAATGGTTCCGCCGCCGGTCGGCGCCGCTGGGGCGCGACCTGGCCCGGCTGCTCTACGGCGAGCGGCTGCTCACCAGCGTCAGCCGGCTCGAGGCCTTCCTCGCCTGCCCGTTCCGCCACTTCGCCGGCTACGCCCTCAGGCTGCAGGAGCGGGCCCAGTTCCAGGTGGACGCGCCCGAGTTCGGCCTGTTCTACCACGCCGCCCTGTCGCTCTTCGTGCGGGAGCTGGAGCGGGATGGGCTTTCGTGGGACGCGCTGGCGCCCGACGAGGCGGCCCGGCGCATGGACGACGTGGTGGACCGCCTGGCGCCCCGCCTGCAGAGCGAGATCCTCCTCTCCAGCCCGCAGCACCGCTACCTCCTGAAGGTGATCCGCCGCACCCTGCGCGCGACGCTCGGCTTCCTGGGCGAGCACGTGGCCCACGGCCGCTTCCGGCCGGTCGCCGTGGAGGTGCCCTTCGGCGAGGAGCAGGACGGCCTGCCGCCGGTGGCGGTGCCGCTGCCCGGCGGCGACCGGGTGCTGCTGCGCGGCCGCATCGACCGGGTGGACGCCCTGCAGCGGCCCGACGGCAGCTGGCTGGTGCGGGTGATCGACTACAAGTCGAGCCAGCGCGACCTGCGGCTGGGCGAGTTCTACCACGGCCTGGCCCTGCAGTTGCTGCTCTACCTGTGCGCGGTGGTGGAGGGCGGCGAGCCGCTGCTGCCCGGGGAGCGGGTCCCGGCCGGGGCGCTCTACTTCCCGGTGCACAACCCGCTGGAGCCGCTGCCCGGACCGCAGCCGGAAGACGAAATCCGGCGTCGGCGGCGCAGGCGGTACCAGGCCCGGGGGCTGGTGAGCGCCGATCCGGCGGTGATCCTGGCCATGGACGAGGCCGGGCTAGGCCTGATCCAGGCCCGGGTGAACCAGGACGGCACCGTGCGCAAGGGCTCCCCGGTGGCCGACCCGACGCAGTTCCGGTTGCTCTTCGACCACCTGAAGAAGATCGTGGGCGAGTGCGGCGCCCGGGTGATGGAGGGCGAGGTGGCGGTCGCCCCCTACCGGTTGGCGGATGAGACGCCCTGCACATACTGCCAGTACCGGTCGGTCTGCCAGTTCGACCCTGGGGTGGAGGGGCAGACGTACCGGCGCCTGGAGAAGATCGCCGCCCCGGCGGTGTGGCAGCGAGTTGCGATGGGAGGTGGAGCGGGTGAGCGGTGAGGTGCGCTGGACCCCGGAGCAGGAGCAGGCGATCACGGCCCGGGGTACCGACCTGCTGGTGGCGGCGGCCGCGGGCTCCGGCAAGACGGCGGTGCTGGTGGAACGGGTGATCCGGCGGCTGACCGATCCCGGCGACCCCATCGACGTCGACGAGCTCCTGGTGGTCACCTTCACCGAGGCGGCGGCTGCCGAGATGCGGGAGCGCATCGGCGCGGCCATCGAGGCGGCGCTGGCGAAAGACCCGGACAACGAGCGGCTCCAGCGGCAGCTGGCCCTGCTGGGCCGGGCGGCCATCAGCACGCTGCACAGCTTCTGCCTGTCGCTGGTGCGCCAGTACTTCTACCGGCTGGGGATCGACCCGTCGGTGAGCGTGATGGGCGAGCACGAGGCGCTCCTGCTGCGCCACGAGGTGCTGGACGACCTCTTCGCCCGCCGGTTCGACGAGGAGGAGGACGGGCCGTTCCACGCCCTGGTGGACCGCTACGGCGGCGGCCGGGGCGACGAGGGCCTGCGGCAGCTGGTGCTGGCGGTCTACGACTACATGCAGTCGCTGCCCTGGCCCGAGGCCTGGCTGGAGGAGAGCCTGGCCCGCTTCGACGTGCCCGAGGGCGCAGCCCTCGAAGACCTGCCCTGGTGGCCGCCGCTCAGGCGAAAGGTGCGGCTGGACCTGGAGCGGGCGGCCGACTCCCTGGCGGACGCGGCGCGGCTCACCCGGCTCCCCGGCGGCCCGGTGGCCTACGCCGACGTGCTGGCTGCCGAGGAGGCGGCCGTGCGGCGGGCGGCCCGGGCCGAGACGTACGACGACCTGGCCGCGGCGGTGAAGGGGATCGCCTTCGGACGGCTGCCCCGGGCAGGGAAAGACGTGGACGAGAAGCTGAAGGAAAAGGTCCAGAACCTGCGGGACGGCGCGAAGAAGGCCGTGCGCGGGGTGCTGGAGCGCTACTTCGGCCGGACGGCCGCGGAGTGGCTGGGCGACCTGCGGGTGGTCGCCCCCCACCTGCGCACGCTGGGCCAGGTGGTGACGGAGTTCGCGGCAGAGTTCCGGGCGGCGAAGGCGGCGCAGTCCGCCGTCGACTTCAACGACCTGGAGCGGTTCGCACTCCAGCTGCTGCGCGACCCGGCGTCCACCCCCGAGCGCCTGGTGCCCTCCGACGTGGCCCGGGACCTGCGGGCCCGCTATAAGGAGGTCCTGGTGGATGAGTACCAGGACATCAACGGCGTGCAGGACGCAATCCTGACGCTGGTCTCCCGGGACGGCGAGGAGGGCCCGCCGAACCGCTTCATGGTGGGCGACGTGAAGCAGTCGATCTACCGGTTCCGCCACGCGGACCCGAGCCTCTTCATGGCCAAGTACGCGGCCTACCGGCCGTGGAGCGGCGCCCCCGACCCTGCGGCCTCCGGTGCGCGCATCGTGCTCGGCGCCAACTTCCGCAGCCGGCTGGGCGTGGTGGACGCGGTCAACTTCCTCTTCCGGCAGATCATGACCCCCGAGGCGGGGGAGATCGCCTACGATAAGGAGGCTGAACTGGTCTACCGGGCCGGCTACCCGCCGCTGCCCGCCGTGCCCGGTCCTTCGGGGGACACGGGACAGCCCGCAGAGGTGCCGGCCGCCGCCCCTGCCCCCGTTCCCCCGGAGGCCAGCGCGGATGCACCAGCGGGCACGTCCGGGGAAACCGCTGCGGAACCGGCGGGGGCCACCGGAGCCGCAAGCGGCGCAGGTGCGTCTGGGGATACCCCTGCTGGCACCCCATCCGGGCCCGCTGCCCATGTTCCCGCCGGATTTCCCGCCGAGCCCCCGGTGGAACTGCACCTGCTCGACCGCGAGGAACCGGCGGAGTCCGAAGAGGCCGCCGAAGGCGCAACCGAGGGCAACACCACCGACGACGGCACCGGCGATGGCCGGAACAGCAACTCGCTGGCGGAAGAGCTCGCCGACCTGACGGCGATGGAGCGGGAAGCCCGCCTCATCGCCCGGCGCATCCGGGAGATGGTGGACGGCACGCCGGGCGAGCCGCCGCTGCAGGTCTGGGACCGCAAGCTGCAGACCTACCGCCGGGTGCGGTACCGCGACATCGTGGTCCTCCTCCGGGCGACCACCGGCCGGGCCAACACGTTCGTGGAGGTCCTGGGCCAGGCCGGCATCCCCGCCTATGCGCAGATGGCGACCGGCTACTTCAGCGCCACCGAGGTGGAGGTCATCCTCAGCCTGCTGCAGATCCTGGACAACCCCCGGCAGGACATCCCGCTGGCCGCGGTGCTGCACTCGCCCATCGTAGGGCTCTCCGCCGCGGACCTCGCCCGCATCCGCCTGGCCGACCCGCGCGGCTCGTTCTACGACGCCCTGGTGGCCGCGGCCCGCTCGGCTGCCGGCACGCGGGACGCGGACGCCACGGCAGAGGGTGCCGGTACCGGCATGGCCGAGGCTGCGGCTGCCGCCGCACCCGACGTGACCCCGTCTCAGCCGGACGGGCTGGCGGAGGTGCTCTCCCGGTTCCTGGCCGCCCTGGACTGCTGGCGGACCCTGGCCCGGCGCCGGCCGCTCAGCCAGGTAATCTGGCAGATTCTCCAGGAGACCCGTTACCTGCACTATGTCGGCGGCATGCCCGGCGGAGCGCAGCGGCAGGCCAACCTGCTGGCGCTCTACGAGCGGGCGCGCCAGTTCGACCAGTTCGCCCGTCAGGGGCTCTTCCGCTTCCTGCGGTTTATCGAGCGGCTGCGGGCCGAGTCGCAGGACATGGGCACGGCTCCAGCCCTGGGCGAGGCCGAAGACGTGGTGCGCGTGATGACAATCCACAAGAGCAAGGGCCTCGAGTTCCCGGTGGTCTTCGTGGCCGGTCTCGGCCGCAAGTTCGACGAGCGGGACCTCTCCGGCGACCTGCTGCTGGAGCGGGGGCTGGGTTTCGGGCCGATGCTGGTGGACCCCGAGTCTCGGGTGAAGTACCCGACGATCGCCCACCACGCCGTGCGGGAGGCCACCCGCCTGGCGAGCCTGGCCGAGGAGCTCCGGGTGCTCTACGTGGCCCTCACCCGGGCGCGGGAGCGCCTGGTGCTGGTGGGCAGCGTGGCAAAGCTGCGTGCCGCCTGCCAGCAGTGGTCCCGGGCGGCCGCGGTGGCGGGCTGGCCGCTGCCCGAGTCGCTGCTGCTTTCGGCCAGGACCTACCTCGACTGGATCGGACCGGCCGTAATACGCCACGCCGCCGGTGCGCCGCTGAGGCGGCTGGCGGGCCCGGCGCTGGACGCCGCGGCGGGCCTGGACGCGGCGGTGGCCGGCGACCCGTCACGCTGGCAGGTCACCGTCTGGGATCCGAAGGCCCAGGAGCAGCTGGTGGATCTCGCCGGCGTCCCCGGCGCTCGGGAGCAGCTTGACTGGGCGCGCATCGCCGCCGCCGAGCCCCTCGACCGGCCCCTGGACCCCGCCCTGGGGGACGCCCTGCGCGCCCGCTTCGCCTGGCGCTACCCCTACGAGACGGTGGTGCGCCGGTTCGGCAAGCTGTCCGTCACCGAACTGAAGGGCCACTTCGACCCCGACGCGGAGGCCCCGGGCGAGCGGCTGGTGGTGGGCGAGGAGGACGGCGAGCCCATCGGCAGCGGCCTCTCCAGCCGGCCGCGCTTCCTCCAGGAGGAGCGCAAGGGGCTGTCGCCCACGGAGCGGGGCACCGCGGCGCACCTGGTGCTGCAGCACCTGGACCTCACCCGCCCGCTGGACGCGGCGGACGTGGGCGCGCAGCTCTCCGAACTGGTCGCCGGAAAGCTGCTCACGCCGCAGCAGGCCGCCGCCGTGGACGCGGAGGCCATCGCCGCCTTCTTCGCCTCGCCCCTGGGGCGGCGCATCCGGGAGCGGCCCGACCGGGTGCGGCGCGAGGTCTCCTTCACGCTGGCGGTGCCCGCGGCCGAGGTCTACCCGGACCTTTCGGCGGCGGTCGCCTCCTCCGATGTGGTGATCGTGCAGGGGATGATCGACCTTCTTCTGGAGGAGGACGATGGGTTTGTGCTGGTAGACTATAAGACCGACCGCCGTGAGCCCGAACAGGCCGCACTCCGCTACGGGACGCAGATCCGGCTCTATCGCCGGGCGGTGGAGGAGATCCTGGGGCGCCCGGTCAAGGAGGCGTACCTGCACTTCCTGGCGAGCCATCGGTCTCTGCTCGTGTGAGTACTTTCGCACTGGTAGTGACGCAATTCGGTCTGATGCCTGCCCCCGGGTTCAGAACCTATACCGTTACTTGACGATTGTGATATTCTTGGGTGCGTAATACCATGTCTCAGTGGACCCGGGGTGAATCATTTGAAGCGACTAGCAACCCCTGTCTCCCCTGCCACCAGCCGGGCCGCCCTGGCCTCGCTGGCCTACCTCTTCGTCTCGCTGGTGTGGGTCTGGGGGTCAGACAGGATTGCCGAGCAGTGGCTCAGCTCAGCCGGCCTGCGCTGGAACGTGCAGACCGTGAAGGGGTTCCTTTTCGTTGCCGCAACCGCCGTGTATCTGTTCTTCCTCAGCCGCAGCTTCGCCGGCCGGGCGGCCGCCTCCCACCCGCAGCCCGAGTGCACCCTCGAGGGCCGGACGGTGCTGATTCGCCGCCTGGGCGACCTGCTGGCCGCCCGCCGGGGCGGGACGCTCCTGGTGCTGGACGTGGACGGCATGCGGCTGGTCAATGAAAGCCTCGGCCACGACGCCGGCGATGCGCTGATGCAGTCGGTGGCCGCCGCCCTGGTCTCCTGCGCACCGCCGCAGGGCATGCCCTTCCGCCTGGACGGGGACGAGTTCGCCGTGCTGCTGCCGGAGGTGGACCCGGAAGGGGGTTACGAGCTCGCATTGGAGCTGCAGCGCCGGCTGGGCTCGCTCGACCGGCAGGCGGGGCAGCGGGGCCGGGTGAGCTTCTGCTCCGGTCTGGTGCCGTTGCGCCCCGGCATGGAGCCGCAGGACGTGCTGCTGGTCGGCCAGCTGCTGCTCCGCCGCGCGCAGCAGTGGGGCCAGGGGCGCATCCTCCCCCCGCCTGACGACGCCGAACTTGCCGCGCTGCACGCCATGGCCCGGTGGGGAAAGCGCCTGAGCGCCGCACTCCGGAACGGCTCGCTCTTCTTGGAATACCAGCCGGTCGTCCACCTCGAGCGGGGCAGGGTGGCCTACGCCGAGGCCCTTCTGCGCCTGCGGGACGAGGACGGGGAGACGTATCCGGCGGGGACGTTTCTGAACGCGGCCGAGGAGTTCCGGCTCATGCCCGAGGTGGACCGGTGGTGCCTGGAGCAGGTCATCGCCACCCTCGAAGGGATGCCGGACCTGCACCTCTTCATCAACCTTTCCGGTCAGAGCCTGCGGGATCCCGCACAGCGCCGGTGGATTGCCCGGCGCGTGGAGCAGGCGCGCGCAGTGGCGCACCGGCTCACGTTCGAGATTACCGAGACGGCCTGGGCCGGCGACGCCGAGACCTTGCGCGCGTGGATGGACGAGATGCGGGCGCTGGGATGCGGTTTCGCACTGGACGACCTGGGGCAGGGTTTCTCGTCCCTCAGCGCCCTGGCCAATCTTCCGGTGAACGTGGTCAAGATCGACGGCTCCTTCGTGACGGGCCTGGCCCAGAACCCTGCCAGCCGGCTGGTGGTGGAGGCGATCCACCGCCTGGCGACAGACCTGGGCCTGCAGGTGGTGGCCGAGTGGGTGGAGGACGAGGACACCCGGCTGCGGCTCTGCGAGATCGGCGTGGAGCTGGGCCAGGGCTTCCACCTGGGGCGTCCCGGACCGCTCTCCGCACTGGTGGAAAGCCTGAATCCCGCCGCCTCGTGACGGCGGGATTTTCCTGTGCTATCATGGGCCTCGTGAGCTCTGTCTCACGGGTGGGTGGAGGGTTTTTCGCATCGGAGTCAGGATAACGTGCGTTTCGTGAACCGAATACTTGAGGATCGCTTTCAGCTGCAGGCAAACGGCACCACGCTCCGCCGGGAGGTGATGGCGGGGCTTGTCTCGTTCGTTACCGGCGCCTACGTTGTGGTGGTGAACGCCAGGCTCATGGCCGAGGCCGGCATGCCGCTGGCCGGGGCCACGGTGGCCTCGGCGGTGGCGGCGGGCGTGGGGTCCCTCCTGATGGGCCTGTGGGCCAACGCCCCGCTCATGGTGGTGACGGGTCTGGGCGACGCCGCCCTCTTCACCTACACGCTGGTGCAGGGGATCGGCCTCGCCTGGCAGGAGGCGCTGGCCGTGGTCTGCGCCACCGGGCTCCTCTGCAGCGTCGTCGCCTTCACCCCGGCGCTGCAGAGCGTGCTCAGCGGCGTTCCGGCATCGCTCAGGGCGGCGATCTCCGCCGGGGTGGGGCTTTTCCTGGCGTTCATCGGCCTGCGCCAGGGCGGCCTCATCGTCTCGGGCGGCGACAGCCTGGTGGCCCTCGGCGACCTGGGCGACCCCCAGGTGCTGCTGACGCTCATCACGCTGGCCATTACCGTGGTGCTCTACCTCCGGCGGGTGCCCGGAGCGGTGCTGATCAGCATCGGGGCGGGGTCCCTCCTGGCCTGGGCCGCGGGCCATCCGGGCGGGACGGCCGCCGCATCCGCCTCGCTGGCGGCGTACCGGCAGGTGGCGGGCGCCCTCTCGCCGGGCCGCCTCGCCACCCTGCCCTTCTGGGCGGCCACGTTCACGTTCACGATGGTGGTCCTCTTCGAGAACCTGGGCCTGATGTACGGCCTCCTGCCGCGGAAGGAGGAGGTGCCCCGGGCCCTGCAGGCCAACGCGCTCGCCGTCTTCCTGGCCGGGCTGCTGGGCGCCACGCCGACGGTGGCCGCGGCGGAGGGCGCGGCCGGCATCGCCGCCGGGGGCCGGACGGGACTCACGGCGGTGACGGCCGGCGTGCTCTTCCTGGCCTCCCTGGGCGCGCTGCCCGTGGTGGGGCTCATCCCCAACAGCGCCATCGCCCCGGTGCTGGTGCTGGTGGGGGCGCTGATGTGCGAGCCGCTGCGGACGATCGCGTTCGACGACCTGACGGAGGCCATTCCGGCCTTCCTGGTGATCCTCCTGATCCCCCTCACGTTCTCGGTGGCCGATGGCATCGCCTTCGGCCTGGTGGCCTATCCGCTGGTGAAGGCGGCGGCCGGCCGGTGGCGGGAGGTCAGCCCCGCGATGTACGTGGTGGCCGCACTGTTCCTGCTCTACTTCCTGATCCGGGCGGCGTGAGGTCTTGGATGGCCTGACGGCACTGCCCCCACACCCGGGGCCGTGCGCTTCACCGGCCCCGGCTCTTCTCCTGCACTCTCCTGGGTCGACCGGGTCTTCCACCGGCCCGGCCGCCACCCCGCGGGGGCGGGTGGGCGCCCGGCGTCATCTGCCCGCCCGTCCGTCCCTCCAGCGCCCGCATGGCGGCGACGCCACCGCCAGTGTGATCTGGCCGCAGAACCAGCGGCGCCTCCTGTACCGCAGCTCCTCCAGGCCCGGGTAGCTGCGCAGTTCCGCCACATCCCCGGCGCTGAAACCCCACGGCTCCACTGCCACCACGCCGATGCGGGCGGCCTCCCGCCAGTGCAGCAGCATCCAGGGAACCTGGACGGGCGGCAGGCCGCGGAGCAGCCCCAGGGCCGCGACGATGTCGGCCGAGGCCGGCCGGAGCTGCCGCCGGTCCCCCTGCACGACCCGGACCCGCGGCTCTCCGGCGAAGCGGCGCGCGGCGCGCATACAGGCCTGCGGGTCCGGCTCCAGCCGCGTGATGGCGATGCGCACCCCGGTCCGGTCCGCCCACCGGAGCAGGGACGAGACGACCGCCCATCCGCCCGTGCCCGCGTCCAGCAGGTGCAGGCTCCCCGGGCGCCCGGCAGCCTCCCAGAGGCGAACCACGCTCTCGCAGGTCGGCCGCACCCCCATCACCCGGGCCAGCCGATCCAAATAGCGGTGAAGCGCCGCCGACATGCTCTCATCCTCCGCCGCCTAGCCTGTCCGCCGGTGGGGAAGACTAGACGGTAGAATGCGACACCCGGGCGGGAAGGGGGAAGCGCCAGACGGGGCGATGACGCAGACGGCGCTGCTGATCGGAGTTGGCATCACCGGAGGGTTCATCGCCGGACTGCTGGGCCTGGGTGGCGCGGTGGTGCTGTCGCCGCTGCTGCTCACCGTGCCGCACATCCTGGGGCTCAGCGACCTCAGTGTGCACGCCGTTGCCTCCATCACACTGCTCTACGGCCTGCTGTGGGCCGCGGTCTCCCTCTGGAGCCGGCGGATCGCAGGCGGGAAGGAGTTGCGGCTCTTGCTGGTGCCCGGGCTGGCCGGGGCCGGGGCGGCGCTGGTCGGGGGCCTGGTTTCGGCGCGGCTGCCAGGAAGAGCGCTGCTCTTCCTTCTGGCTGCGTTTGCCACGGTGGCCGGCCTCCTGCTGCTGGTGCCCCGGCGGCCGGCGGGCCGGAAGCAGGAGTCGGGGAGCGGGCCGGGGCGGGCGCGGCCGAGCGCGCCAGGGCGTGCTCAGGCCAAAGGCCGTGGGCTGCAGCCGGTGTGGAGTGCAGCCCTGGCGTCAGCCGGCACCGGGGCAGTATCGGGACTCGTCGGAGCGGCGGGCGGTTTCCTCCTGGAGCCCCTGATCGCGCGCCTGGTCGGGCCCCGCCGGGCAGCGGAGACTACCGTGGTGGGGATTGTGCTCTTCAGCGCCATGGGCGGCCTGGCGGGCAAGGGCCTGACCGGTCAGGTCGACCTGTGGCTGGCCGCGCCGCTGGTGGCGGGAGCGGTCCCCGCCACGTGGTGGGGCGCCGAGCTCGCCCGGCGGCTGAGCCCCCGGCGGCTGGCCGGGGCGGCCGTGGCTTTCGCCTGGGCTGCCGCCGCCTGGCTCTGGCTGCTCGCGGTGGCGGAGCTGGGCCGGCGGGTGCGGCCCGGCCATCTCTACCTCCTGGCCGCGCTGCCGGCGGTCGTGGCCGCGCTCTGGATGTCGGTCCGCCGGCGGCGGGGCGGAGCGCTGTTTGGCCCCCGCATCCGGGCCTGGGGGCCGACCGACGCGCCCGAGCGGCTGGTCGACCCGCTGCCGCCCCTCCTGCCGGAAGAGTTGCGCCGGATGGTGCAGGAGGGGCCGCTGCCGCAGATCATCGACCTGCGGGACCCGGCGGTGGCGCTCAGCCGCCCGCTGCCGGGCGGCGTGAACATCCCGTGGCCGCAGCTGGAGGCCTGGCTGGATGTCGCCGACCCGGCCGACGGGGCCGTGTTCGTCTGCGACGATGGGGTGCTGAGCCCGGAGGCGGTGGCCCTCGCGGCGATGCGCGGCCACCGCACCCGCTACCTGGAGGGGGGCGCGGCGGCCTGGGAGACGCTGGACTCGCCCACGCCGCAGGGCGACGCGGCAGCGAACGGGGCACCGCCGGTGTACACGCCGGCGGCGGGCCTCGGCTCGGACGAGCAGCCGCGGGAGGGCCTGTGACGGAACTGTCGGCAATCGCCATGGCGGGCAGGCGCCGTGCGAGCGGGGAGCGAATGAATACGGATGTACCTGAACCAAACGTCGTTGGAGGCTCCGCAGAACATGCTCGGTATCCTGCAGAACAACCCGCTCCTGTTGCTCTTCCTCGTCGCAGGCATCGGCTACCCGCTCGGACGGATCAAGATTGGCGGCGTGCGCCTGGGCGTTGCAGCCGTCCTGTTCGTCGGACTGGCCTTCGGCGCCCTCGACCCCAGCCTGAAGCTGCCGGACATCGTTTTTGAGTTCGGCCTGGCGCTGTTCGTCTACTGCGTGGGCCTCAGCAGCGGTCCCGGCTTCTTCCGCTCCTTCCGCGGCAGGGGGGTCGGCCATAACCTCCTGGCTGTTGCCGCCATCCTCCTGGCCGCCCTCTTGTTGCTGGTTCCCCATTACCTGCTGGGGCTGCACCCCGGCGAGACGGCCGGCCTCTACTCCGGCGTGCTGACTTCCACTCCGGCGATGGCTGCCTCAGTCGAGTACCTCACCCGTACGGGGGCCACCGCGTACGCCACCGGACCGGTGGTGGGCTACTCCATCGCCTACCCCGTCAGCGTGATCGGGATGATTCTGGCCATCTATCTGGCGCAGCGCGTATTCCGCATCGACTACCGGGCCGAGGCCCGGTCGCTGAAGGACATGCCCGGCGTCTCGGAGGAGATCACCTGCTGGACGTTGCGGGTGGAGCGGCCCGAGGTGGTGGGCCACACCGTCAACGAAGTGGTGGCCGTCCACCGGCTGAAAGTGGTCTTCGGACGCATCCGGCGCGGGGAGCACGCCGAGGTGGCCAACTGGGGCAGCCGGCTCGAGCACGGCGACCTGCTCACCGCCGTGGGCACGGTGGAGGAACTGGAGCGGGCGGCCCGCGCCATCGGTGCCGTCAGCGAGGTGGAGGCCGACCTCGACCGGTCCGAGGTCGACATGCGCCAGGTCTTCGTCTCCAACCCGGAGTTGGCCGGACGCACCCTGCGGGAGCTGGAACTCACCCACCGCTTCGGCGTGGTGGTCTCCCGGGTGTGGCGGGGCGACCTGGAGCTGCTGCCCCATGCCGACATGGCGCTGGAGCTGGGCGACCGGGTGCGGGTGCTCGCCCGGCGGGAGCGCATGGACGAGGTCGCCCGCTACTTCGGCGACTCCTTCAAGGCCGTGTCTGAGATCGATGTGACGGCTCTGGCGCTGGGGATGGTGCTGGGCATCGGCCTGGGAATGCTGCCCATTCCCCTGCCCGGCGGCATCACGGTGAAGCTCGGGCTGGCGGGCGGGCCGCTGATCGTCGGGCTCGTGCTCAGCGCCCTGCAGCGCACCGGCCCGCTGGTCTGGGTGCTGCCTTACAGCGCCAACCTGCTGCTGCGGCAGGTGGCGCTCACGATCTTCCTCGCCGCGGTGGGCACGCGCTCGGGTTACGAGTTTGTGCGGGTGCTGGCCCAGCCCCGGGGTTGGGCCATGCTGGGCGCCAGCGCTGTCATCACCATGCTCTGCGCCTGGATGATGCTCTACGTGGGCTACCGCTGGATGAAGATCCCCATGGGGCTCCTCACCGGCATGGTGGCCGGCATGCAGACCCAGTCAGCGACGCTCGGCTTTGCCCTCGACGAGGCGGAGAATGAGCTGCCCAACGTGGGGTACGTGACGGTCTACCCCTTGTCCATGGTGGTGAAGATCGTCCTGGCGCCGTTGCTGCTGGCGCTGCTGATGTGACCGGGCATATTGGATAACAAGGTGAGCCACGCCCGTGCATGGGGGTGGCTCATTTCATTGCCGTGACGGGGGCGGGGAGCTTTGCGAGCCTCGCCCCCGGGTTACGCCTGCTTCCCCCCATACCGCGCCCGGAACTCGGCCATGGGCAGGAAGATTTCCCTGGCCACCAGCTCCGGCCTCCGTTGTTGCAGTCGGCGGTTCCCGTCGGGGTGGTATGCGGCCAGCAGCAGCCGCATGTACCAGGTGGAAAGGCGGCCGAACGGCACCGGGCGGGGCTCGGCCACGGTGAAGCCGAGGGCCCCCACCCCGCGGTGCAGGACCGTCAGGGCCCACAGCCCGGCGGCGCGGCCCAGGCGGGGGTCGGATTCCACCTGTCGGGCGAGGGCCCGGAGGTCGGCGAGCAGGGTCCGGCGCAGTCGAAGGATGCGGTGGTGGGTGGACTCGTCCGCCGTCTCCGCGGCCAGGAGGCGGCTGTCCAGGTGCAGTTCCAGCACCAGGTCGCCCCGGCGGAGCGTCGCCCCGCCGACCGTGACCATGCCGCGCCCGGGGTACCGGCGCAGGGCGTAGCCCAGCACGCCGCCATCCCGGGCCGGACGGATGGAGAACAGGTTACGGGCGAGGCGATCCCACGCTCGAATCACCGGGCGCATGGGGCAGCCCTCCTTTCGTGTGTACGAGCAGCCGGGAGAGGCTGACCAGCTGGAGCCCCCTGCGCCTGAGCCCGGTGATGAGCCGCGGCAGGGCCCTGGCCACGATTGCCGGGGCGTCGGGCCGCGAGCCGGGGCCGGCGCAGTCGTGCAGCAGGATCACGGTGCCCGGCTGCGCGTGGCGCATCGCGTCCACGTAGATGGAGTGTGCGGTGGTGCTGCGCGACCACTCGGAGACATAGAGGGACCAGACGACCGGGAAGAGGTTGTAGCGCCTGGCGGCGAGGCCCGTCCACAGGTTGAAGATGCCCCAGGGCGGGCGGAAGTAGCGGGGCGGCCGCCCCAGGATCTCGGTGAGCACCCGCACCGTCGCCCCCACGTCCTGCAGGGTGGCCCGCAGTCCGAGCAGGGCCGGCACCCGGTGGCGGTAGCCGTGCACGCCGACCTCGTGGCCGGCGGCGGCCACCTGACGGACCACGTCCGGATGCCGCTCCGCCTGGCTGCCCAACACGAAGAACGTCGCCGGCACACCGTGGCGGTCCAGAATCTCGAGGATCCGCGGGGTCCAGACGGGATCCGGGCCGTCGTCGAAGGTGAGGGCCACCTGCGGCGGGGTCTCGGGCAGACGCTTCAGCACGCGGGAGAAGCCCGCGCGGGCCAGGAACGTCGGTACCCCGACATAGCCGAAGAGCGTCATGAGCAGGAGCGTGAACGGATCGGTCACCGCTGACCCCCCTCTCTGACCGGCGCGGTCGGTCCTGCTCGCCGACAGGATCCCGGCGGGAAAGCGCCGAATGTTGCAGCGAAAGGGGGAGGATCCATGCGTGGGGGACTGATCGGGTTCCTGGTCACGCTGGGAATCTGGGTGGTCTTGCTGCTGGTCCACATGGGCATGGAGGCGGTGTGGGGCCGGAGCCCCTTCGCCGTGTTCACGTGGGATCCGACCGGGCGGTACGTGGCGATCACCGTCGCCGTGGTGCTCGCCCTGGGCACGGGCGTGGGCATCGCCTCTGACCGCGTGCGCAGCGGGACCGGGCGTTAACCTGAGGCTGGGGGAGGAGCGACATGCCCGGCACAATCCTGATCTACGAACGGACCCGTGCCACTAAATATACAGATCTGGTAGCTCGTCTGCTGCCTGCTTCGGCAGAATACCGTCTCATCCCGTGCGCCACGCCGGAGGAGGCTGCCCGGGCGGTGGCCGAGGCCGAGATTCTCTTCTGCTGGCGCTTCCCCACCGACCTTTTCCGGGAGGCGCGGCGCCTGCGCTGGGTGCAGGCGATGGGGGCGGGCGTGGAGGACCTGGTCGCGGCCCCGCTGCCTGCGCACGTGCTGCTCACCCGGGTGGAGGGGCTCTTCGGCCCGGTCATGAGCGAGTACGTGTTCGCCCACATGCTGGCCCATGCCCAGCAGCTCAGGCGCCAGTACGCGGCGCAGGCGGAGCGCCGCTGGGAGCCGTTTGCGGCCGGGCGGCTGGCGGGCAAGCGGCTAGGGGTCGCCGGGGTGGGCTCCATCGGCCTCGAGATCGCGGCCCGGGGGAAAGCCTTCGGCATGGAGGTGTGGGGCCTCGCCCGCACCAAGCGGCCGCGGCCCCATGTGGACCGGCTTTTCATGCCGGCCGAGGTCGCGGAGTTCATCGCCGGCGTCGACTACCTCGTAAGCACTCTGCCCGACACGCCGGAGAGCCGCGGCCTCATCGACCCCGAGGCGATGCGGGAGGGGGCGCTGCTCATCAATGTGGGACGGGGGGCGACCATCGACGAGGGCGCGATCCTCCGGGCGGTTCGCAGCGGCCGCATCCAGGCCGTCCTGGACGTGTTCGCGGTGGAGCCGCTGCCGCCGTCGCACCCGTTCTGGACGGAGCCCGGCATCACGGTGACGCCCCACATGAGCGGGCCCAGCCTCCCCGAAGAGGTGGCGGAGTACTTCGTGGCCAACCTGCGGCGGTGGGAGCGGGGCGAGCCGCTCGTCGGGCTGGTGGACCGGTCCCGGGGGTACTAGGCGCTGCCGGGACAGAAGGCGGCCGCCGGTGCGGAAAATCCGCACGGGCGGCCGCCCTGTTTCTCAGCGGCTGTCGGCGTGTTCCGGTTCGCTGGTCTTCTCCCAGACGGTGGGTTTCCCGGTGGACGGACACGCCCGAAACTCGTCGCCGGCCACGTAGGTCCATCGGGTGTTGTCCTCGCACTTGTAGGTTCCCGACTCCCGCACCTTCTCGCCGGTCCTGCCGCGGGGCGGCTGACCCTGGCTCACGCAGATCACCTCCCGCGGGTAGTCTGCGCGTTCAGCGGCCCGTTGACGGCCGGGGGCAGGCTCAGTCCGCCGCGTTCGACTCCGTCTCCCCGAGGGCGAGGTGGCGGGCCACCAGCGCGGCGAGGTCCACGACCCGGCAGGAGTAGCCCCACTCGTTGTCATACCAGGCGACCACCTTGGCCAGGCCGTCGGGGCCGACCATGGTCAGGGAGCCGTCCACGATGGAGGAGTGCGAGTCGCCGACGTAGTCGGTCGAGACCAGCTCCTCCTCGGTGTAGGCGAGAATCCCCCGCAGGGGGCCTTCAGCCGCCTCCCGGAGCGCCTGGTTGATCTCCTCGCGGCTGGCCGACCGGGAGAGCCGGGCCACCAGGTCCACCACCGAGACGTCGGGCGTGGGCACGCGCAGGGCGAAGCCGTTCAGGCGGCCTTTCAGCTCGGGCAGCACCTGCGCCACCGCCCTGGCAGCACCGGTGGTGGTGGGGATGATCGAGGCGGTCGCCGACCGGGCCCGCCTGAGGTCGCGGTGCGGGTTGTCCAACATATTCTGGTCGTTGGTGTACGCGTGTACGGTGGTCATCAACCCGCTCTCGATGCCGAAGGTCTCATGCATTACCTTCGCCACCGGGGCGAGGCAGTTGGTGGTGCATGAGGCAGCCGCAATCACGTGGTGTCGGTCGGGGCAGTAAGTCTCCTCGTTGACGCCGATCACGATGGTGACGTCCGGATCCTTGGTCGCCGTGGTGATGATGACCTTCCGGGCGCCCGACTCCAGGTGGAGGGCGGCCTTCTCCCGCTCCTTGTGCTTGCCCGTGGCCTCGATCACGATGTCGATGCCCAGTTCCCGCCAGGGGAGCCTGGACGGATCCCGCTGCGACACCAGTCGGATCGGGTGCCCGTTCACCCGGATCTCGCCCTCGCCCGCTTCCACCCGGGCGCCGAGCTTCCCGTGCACCGTGTCGTACCTGAGCAGATGGGCCAGGGTGCGAGCGTCGTACGAGGCGTTGACGGCCGCCACTTCCAGGTGAGGGTGGCCCAGCAGCCTGCGGCAGACCATGCGGCCGATGCGCCCGAAGCCGTTGATCGCCACCTTCGCCTTCACGGCTTCCTCAAACCTCCCGCGGCGGGGCGGTGAGCCCCGTTAGTACAAAAGTGCTACCAAAATCACCATAGCACGCACCTTGAGATCGTACTAATTGATCTAACAAATGCGACTAATTGACTAGATCTATGGCGACATGCACCAGCACCCACTGACACCGCGAGAGGTGGCCCTGCGGCGACTGGGGGAACCGTGGCTGCCACAGTGGCGGTCCTGCGGCGGTCGAGGGACCCCCGCTGTGGCCGCGGTGCCCCTGCACGCCCCTGCCTGCACCTGATTGCAAGGTGTTGCAAGCAAGTGCAGACACAGGCCGGCGCTCGGGGGATTGCTGCCAGTGCGACTCGATGGCACGGAAGTTGCATATGACAATTCGTACGTTTGGCTCAAACAGGGCCAGCGAGGGGAGGCTCTGTCCGCCATGTCTCACGCCTACGATGTGGTGGTGTTGGGAGGAGGGACCGGCGGGTACGTCGCAGCCATCCGCGGCGCCCAGCTGGGGCTGAAGGTGGCCCTGGTGGAGCGGGACAGGGTGGGCGGCACCTGCCTGCACCGGGGCTGCATCCCCACCAAGTCCTACCTGCGCAGCGCAGAGTTGCTGCACGCCATGCGCCGGTCGACGGAGTTCGGCATTCAGGCGGAGGGGGTGTCCCTCGACTTCGCCGGCGTGCGGGCGCGCACGGCGAAGGTCGTCGAGAGCCTGCACAAGGGCGTGCAGGGGCTGCTCCGGAAGAACGGCGTCACCGTCTTCCACGGCTTCGGTGCGCTGGTTCCGCCCTCGATCTTCTCGCCGAACGGCCTCGTGTCGGTGACGGCGGGCGACCGGCAGGAACTGCTGGAGTTCGGCAAGGTGATCATCGCCACCGGCTCGCAACCCAAGACCCTCTCCATCCCCGTGGACGGTACATACGTCATGACCTCCGACGACGCGCTCGCCCGGCCCGACCTGCCCGAGTCGGTGCTCATCCTGGGCGCGGGGCCGATCGGCATGGAGTGGGCAAGCCTCTACGCCGACTTCGGGGTGCGGGTGACCGTGCTGGAGTTCCTGGAGCGCATCCTGCCCGCCGAGGATGACGAGGTGGCTGCCGAACTGCATAGGCTGATGACCCGGCGCGAGGTGGCGATCGTCACCGGGGCGCGGGTGGAGCCCGGGTCGGTGCGGGTGGAGGGCGGCCGGGTACGGCTGCAGGCCCGGGTGGGAGAGGAGGTCCGGGAGTTCACCGCCGCGGCGCTGCTCCTGGCCGTGGGGCGGGAGCCGGTCACCCGCGGCTTCGGCTTGGAGAACCGGGAGCAGGTGGAGTACGACCGGGCCGGTTTTATCCAGGTGGACGGTTTCGGCCGGACCGGCGACCCGGCCATCTACGCGATCGGCGACGTGGCCGGCGGCGGCCTGGCCCACGTGGCGGCCCACCAGGGGGTCATCGCCATGGAGCACATCGCCGGGCGGTCGCCGGAGCCTTTCGCGCCGGAGCGGGTGCCCCGGTGCGTGTACACCCGGCCGGAGGTGGCCTCCGTGGGGTACACCGAGTCGCAGGCCCGCGCCCTGGGCTACCCGGTGCGGGTGGGCAAGTTCCCCTGGCGGGGCATCGGCAAGGCCCTGGTCGAGGGCTCCGTGGACGGCTTTGCCAAGATCGTGGCCGACGCGCGCACGGGCGACGTGCTGGGGGTGCACGTCATCGGTCCGGAGGCCACCAACCTCATCGCGGAGGCCGGGCTGGCGATGCTGCTCAACGCCACGGCCTGGGAGGTCGGCCAGGTGCTCCGGCCCCACCCGGCCCTCGCGGAGATCTTCGGCGAGGCGGCAATGGCGGTGGAGGGGCGAGCCATCCACCTGTGAGCGCCCGGCGCCGGAGGCGACTTACAGAGGAGGGGAGAGCATGATGGAGGCGACGACGGCCCGTCACACCGCTCTGGGCCTGACCGGGGAGCAGGTGGTCGACATGTTCTACTACATGCTGCTCACCCGGCGGCTGGACGAACGGCTCTGGCTCTTGCAGCGGTCGGGCAAGATCCCGTTCGTCATCTCGCCGCAGGGGCAGGAGGCCGCACAGGTGGGGGCGGCCTACGCCTTCCGCCCGCGGCAGGACTGGTTCGTCCCCTATTACCGCGACCTGGGCGTCAACCTCGTGGCGGGGGTGACCCCCCGGGAGGTGATGCTGAGCGCCTTCGCCCGGGGGGCCGACCCGGCCTCGGGCGGCCGGCAGATGCCGTCGCACTGGGGGCACCGGCGGCTGAACATCGTGTCGGGCTCCAGCCCCGTCACCACCCAGCTGCTCCACGCGGTGGGCATCGCCCAGGCGGCCCGGATGCGGGGTGACGACGTGGTGGTCTACACCGCCTGCGGCGAGGGCTCGTCCAACCAGGGCGACTTCCACGAGGCCCTGAACTGGGCCGGGCTGCACAAGCTCCCCGTGATTTTCCTGGTGCAGAACAACGAGTACGCCATTTCGGTGCCGCTGGACCGGCAGGTGGCCGGCGGTTCGGTGGCGGCCCGCGGCCAGGGCTACGGCTTCCCGGGCATCGAGGTGGACGGCACGGATCTGCTGGCCGTCTACGAGGCGGTGAAGGCCGCCCACGAGCGCGCACGGCGCGGCGAGGGGCCCACGCTGATCGAGGCGCGCTGCATTCGGCTCACCTCGCACTCGTCGGACGACGACCAGCGGCGCTACCGCACGCCCGAGGAGATTGCAGCCGTGCGGGAGCGCGACCCCCTCGTGCGCATCCGCGCCTACCTGCGGGAGCACCGGCTGCTGGACGAGGCGGGCGAGGAGGCGTTGGAGCGCCGGGTGGCGGCCGCGGTGGATGACGCCACCGAGTGGGCCGAGGCCCAGCCCTACGCCGCTCCGGAAGACGCACTGCGCCACGTGTACAAGGAGGGGTAGGCCATGGCGGTCATGAACCTGGTGGAGGCCATCCGCGAGACGCTGCGGGCCGAGATGCGGCGCGATCCCGACGTCTGGATCGTGGGTGAGGACGTGGGCAAGAAGGGCGGCGTGTTTGGCGCCACCCTGGGGCTTTACGACGAGTTCGGCCCGGAGCGGGTGCAGGACTCGCCGCTCGCCGAGTCAGCCATCGGGGGGGTGGGCATCGGGGCGGCGCTCTACGGCACCAAGCCGGTCTGCGAGATCCAGTTCGCAGACTTCATCTTCCCGGCCATGAACCAGATCGTCTCCGAGGCGGCCAAGATGCGCTATCGCTCCAACGGCGCCTGGTCGGTGCCGATGGTGATTCGCGCCCCCTTCGGCGGCGGAGTGCACGGCGGCCTCTATCACTCGCAGTCCGTGGAGCAGTACTTCACCAACACCGCCGGGCTGAAGGTGGTGGTGCCCGCCACGCCCTACGACGCCAAGGGCCTCCTCACCGCGGCGATCCGCGACCCCGACCCGGTGCTCTTCTTCGAGCACAAGGGGCTCTACCGGGCGGTGAAGGGTGAGGTGCCCGAGGAGGACTACGTGATCCCCATCGGCCGGGCCGAGGTGAAGCGCGACGGCACCGACATCACGGTGATTTCCTACGGCAAGACGCTTCACTTCTGCCTGCAGGCGGCCGATCTCCTGGAGAAGGAGGGCTACTCGGCCCTGGTGCTGGACCTGCGGACGCTGCTCCCGCTGGACAAGGAGGAGATCGTGGCCGCCGCCCGCAAGACGGGCAAGGTGCTGATCGTACACGAGGCCTCCAAGACCCACGGGATCGGCGCCGAGGTGGCCGCCATCATCGCCGAGGAGTGCCTGTTCGACCTGGACGCGCCGATCCAGCGGCTCTGCGGCCCCGACGTGCCGGCGATGCCCTACGCCGACCCCATGGAGAAGTTCTACATGCTGTCGACCGAGAAATGCCTGGCGGCCATGCGGCAACTGGCGCAGTTCTAGGCAGAGGAGGGAGACGGCCTTGGAGATTACGATGCCTCAGTTGGGCGAGTCGGTGACGGAGGGGACGATCCATCGCTGGCTCGTGGCCCCGGGCGACCTGGTGAAGCGCTACCAGCCCATCGCCGAGGTGATCACCGACAAGGTGAACGCCGAGATCCCGTGTCCGGTCGCAGGGCGCATCATCTCGCTGGACGTGCCGGAGGGGAGCACGGTCCCGGTGGGGACGCGCATCGCGACGATCCTGACGGAGGAGGAGGCCGCGCACGCCGGTTCAGCTCCGGCGGGTCCCTCCGCACCGGCTGAGGCTGTCGCGGAGACGGCGCCTGCGGAGACGGGCTCCGCAGGGGCAGCCGTGGCCTCCGCAGGCGCGGCTTCTGCGGGAACGGCTGCCCCGGGAAGCGGCGGGACGGCAACCGCCGTCATCGCGCCGCCGCCCCGCACCGCCGGCGGCCGCTACAGCCCTGCGGTGGTGCGGCTGGCGCAGGAGCACGGCGTCGACCTGAGCCGGGTGCACGGCACCGGCCTCGGCGGGCGCATCACCCGCAAGGACGTGGAGGCTTACATCGAGGCGCAGCGGGCTTCCGCTTCGGCTCCCCCCGCACAGGCTGTGGCTCCGGCCGCGGCTGCGGCCTCTGCCCCGGCTCCCGAGCCTCCGTCCGCGCCGGTGACCGGCGTGCCCTTCGCAGCCCCTGCGCCCGCCGGCTACCCCGTGCGTTCCGGCCCGGGCGACCGGGTGATCCCCGTCGACCCGGTGCGCAGGCGCATCGCCAACAAGATGGTCCAGTCCAAGCACGAGGCGCCGCACGCCTGGACGATGATGCGGGTGGACGTGACCGATCTGGTGAGGCTGCGGGAGCAGGTGAACCCCGAGTTCAGGCGGCAGCACGGCCTCAGCCTTTCCTACATGCCCTTCTTCATCAAGGCGGTGGTCGAGTCCCTGAAGGAGTATCCCATCCTGAACTCCCAGTGGGCGGGCGACCACATCGTGGTCAAGCAGGAGATCAACATCTCCATCGCGGTGGCCACGGAGGAGGCCCTGGCGGTGCCCGTGATCAAGAACGCCGACCGGCTCTCCATCGCCGGCCTGAACCTGGCGGTGGCCGACCTGGTGGCGCGGGCCCGGGCCGGGAAACTGACGGTGGACGACGTCTCGGGCGGCACCTTCACGGTCAACAACACCGGCGCCTTCGGTTCGTTCCTGTCGGCGCCGATCATCAACTACCCGCAGGCGGCGATCCTCTCGTTCGAGGCGATCACGAAGACGCCGGTGGTCCTGGAGAACGACGCCATCGCCATTCGCTCGATCATGAACATCTGCCTCTCGCTGGACCACCGCATCCTGGACGGCCTCGTCTGCGCCCGCTTCCTCCAGGCGGTCAAGCGGCGGCTCGAATCGTACGGCCCCGGAAACGTCAGCCTGTACTAGTGCCACGAGCGGCTCCGGCAGTCTGCCGGGGCCGCTCGCCGTTTCGGTGTGCGATGAATGGGGTTCTTGGTAAGTTCAAGACGCGAAATATATGGTAATATGTGAATTGGACGCTCCGCCACTCTCCCGGGCTGGGGGATGTGTGCGACGATTCCCTCGGGAGGCGAGAGCGAGATGCGGCAGGGTTTCGCGCTCGGAGTGCTGGTTGGACTGCTGGTCGTCGTAACGGGCTGTGGCGGTGCGGGGCCCAGTGTGCGGACGGCCGGACCGGGGTTGCCGGCCACCGTTCCGGAAGAGCCTGCGGCCGCGAAGGCCTGCACTCCCCTGTACGTGGTGGGCGACTCCGAAGAGGCCACACGCTCCTTCGAGCTGGAGGCAGACGAAATCTGCCGGCGCTTCGGCGTGCGCCCGGAGCTGCGTTTTCCGCCTCACCTGACCACCGAGCTGGACAGCTTCGTCCGCGAGGCCGGCGATGAGGTGGACCTGGTGATCATTCCGCCCCGCCACCTGGACCTCTTCATCTCCCAGGGGCTGATTCAGCCGGTCGACCAGTGGATCGACACCACAGACCCCTGGTTCACCGACATTCTGCCCGTCTACCGGAACCTCTACATGCGCTTCGGCGACCGGTTCTACGGCTTCGTCTACGACGGCGACACGCACCTTCTCTTTTACCGGAAGGATCTGTTCGAGCGCCTGGACCTGGAGCCGCCTGAGACCTGGGCGGAGTACGATGCGGCGGCGCGCGCTCTGGCGGGCACGGAGTACCTGCCGGGCGGCACCCGTTACGGCACGGCCATCATCGGGCGCGAGAACAAGGCCTACATGTGGTTCGTGGAGCGCTACGCCAGCCTGGGCGGGAAGTACTTCGACGCCAACATGCGCCCGCAGGTTGACAGCCCTCTGGCCGTGCAGGTGCTGGAAGACCTGGCCCGGCTCCAGCGCGAGGTGGCGCCGGAGGCCCTGTATGACTGGGAGGACTTGAACCGGGCGCTGTTTGCGGGCACCGTGCCGATGGCGGTGCAGTTCTCCGACACCGCCCGCTTCTCATACGACACCGAGGTATGGAAATCGCAGGTCGCCGGCCGGCTCGGGTGGACCGACGTGCCCGGCCAGGCGCAGGGGGCTCCGCGCGGCGGCATCTTCTTCGGGCGGGTGCTGGTGATCTCCTCCAGGTCCCGCCAGCCCGACGTGGCCGCCGCCGTGGCCAAGTACGTCACCAGCCCCGAGGTGAGCGGGCGGATGATCACGCGGGCTGACACCATCAACGATCCCTACCGGTACAGCCACCTCGCCCATCCGGAGCAGCAGACGCTCTTTCCGTCTCCCGACATCGCAGCCGATCTCTACGCGGCGGTGGAGCGGTCGCTGGAGCGGCCGATGGCCGACCTCACCATCCCCGGCGGGTGGTCCTACACCCAGGCACTGGACCGCGCCGTGCTGAAGGTGCTGCGCGGAGAGGCATCGGCGGAGGAAGCCCTGCACACGGCCGCGGCGGAATGGGAGGACATCACGAACCGGCTCGGGAGAGAGTCCCAGGCTCTGGCCTACCGCCAGTGGTCCGCCTGGGTGAGGCAGGGCAACAGGTGAACGGTGATGAGACGGTCGTCGCTTTCGCTCCGGGTGCACTTCGGGAGTGCCATGTGGGTTGTGTCGATGCTGATCGTATGGGGAGGAGCCGCCCTCTTCCTCTGGTGGAACGCCATCCAGACCGAGGCGCAGGTGCGGCAGATGGCGCGGGCCGTCGCGTCGACCCTCGCGGTGACCATCGGCAACGACTGGGAGAACACGACCCATATGGAGACCACGGTGCACCTGGCCTCGCGCCAGGACGGGGTGGCCTACGTGAAGGTGCGGCTCCCCTCCGGCGGTCTCCGCACCAGTGCGGGTGACCCGGGGATCGACCCGTCGCAGGTCTGGGTCGAGTCCGAGCCCATCACGCACTTCAACCAACAGCTGGGCAGCGTGGAGGTGGCCGTGTTCCGCTGGGTGGGAACGGAGCTGCTCGAGCCGTGGGTGCGAACCACCCTGTGGATCACGGTGGCGGCCACGCTGGTGGCGACTTTGGTTTCCTGGCGGGTGACGGAGCGGGCCACCAAGCCGTTGGAGCGGCTGCGCACGGCGGTGGTCCACTGGGAGGAACCTGTCTCGCTGGACCCGGCGGAGTTCAGCGGCGCGCGGGAACTCGAGGACCTCTTCGCCGGCTTCAACGAGATGCGCCAGCGGGCGCTGGCCAGGCGGGCGGAGCTGGAGCAGGAGGTGGCCGCCCGCACGGAGGAGCTGGACGAGGCCTACCGGGCCCTGGAGACCTCCTTCCAGGAGACGGTGGCGGCGCTGGCGGCCACACTGGACGCGCGGGATCGGATGACCGCCAGCCACGGCAACCGCACCGCCGAGCTGGCCGGCCGCATGGCGGAGACCCTGGGCATGAGCGCGGAGGAGCAGCGGCGGCTCGTGCTGGCCGCGACCCTGCACGACATCGGCAAGATCGGCGTGCCCGAGGCGGTGCTGCTGAAGCCGGGCCCGCTTACGGAGGCGGAATGGCGCCAGATGCAGGCGCACGCCGCGATCGGCGGGGAGATCCTGGGCGCGGTCTCAGGCATGGCGGACGTGGCCGAGGCCGTGCGCCACCACCACGAGCGCTGGGACGGCTCCGGCTATCCTGACGGGCTCGCCGGCGAGCAGATCCCGTACATGAGCCGGATCATCGCCGTGGCCGACGCGGCAGAGGCCATGTGCTCCCGCCGCCGCTACCGCGCCTCCCTCGGCGCCGAGACGGTGCTCGCCGAACTCCGTCGCTGTAGCGGCACGCAGCTGGATCCCCGCATCGTGGAGCAGGCGTGGGACGTGATCGAGGCCACGGTGAGATCCTGGTGCAGCGAGGAGGCCGAGCGCAGCCGGGAGGCCGCCTCCGAGCCGGTGCTGACCACCGCCGGCCGGGAGCGCACCAGCCACGCGGACTGATCGGTTGGACGCCGCGCCGGCGGGGGACCGATGCGATTTGGTCCGATCGGAGGGGTGGAGACCCCTCCGGACGTGTCATGCGCGCGACCGCGGCCGCGGGTTAAACTTTAAGTGAAAATGGGAACAATAGCGGCAGCAACGGACGGAGGGGGGCGAGAGCATGCCTGCCACCATTCAGCACGATGTCGTACAGTTCGTCTCGCGGACCGGGCGCCCCGTGGTGCTCCGGCCCTGCACCCCCGAGGACGAGCCGCTGATTGCCGACATGTACCGGCGTCTCTCGTCCGACACGCTGTACCTCCGCTATTGCAGCTCGGGCGTGACCGTCTCGCCGGAGCAGGAGGCCGTTCGCCTCTGCGAGGGCGACCCCGAGGACCAGGCGGTGATCCTGGCGCTGAGCGAGGGCGAGGTCGTCGGCATCGCCGAACTGGGCCGGGTCGACGACGAGACCGCCGAAGCCGCCTTCCTGGTGCGGGACGACTGCCAGGGGGAGGGCATCGGCACGGCCCTGGCCGAGCGCCTGGTGGAGGTCGCCCGCGAGATGGGCTTCAGCCGGCTGCAGGCGTACATGCTGTACGAGAACCACGGCATCCGCCGGCTGACCGCCAAGCTGCCGTACCCGCGGACGTGGACGGGCGGGTTCGGGGAACTCTGCGTGACGCTCGACATCAGCCGTGCCCCGGCGCTGCGGTGACCGGTTGCGGAACAGAACCGCCACCCCCGGAAGAGGGGGTGGCGGTTCTATTTTGATCGTCCCCGCCCTTGCGACTTCCCCGGGAGCAGCATCTGGGGGGCAGGACTCAGCCGTCGGGGGCTGGCGGCGGAAGTGGAGCGAGTCCGGACCGGAGGGGCTCATGCCCGCACGTGTTCCTGCGGAATGGAACCCAGCATCGGCTGGAGCAGCACCGGGTTCCACCAGCCTTGCTCCGCCTGCTGCCGAAGGCGTCGCCCCGCCGCTTCTGCATGGTCTTCCTCCGCCAGCAGGTGGGCCAGGGCGTTGGCCATGGTGAGCACCTGCAGCAGCGTGGACTGCTGGTGGGCCTTGAGCCCGTCGGGCCAGCCGCCGCCGTCCCAGCGCTCGTGGTGGCCCCGCACCAGCGGGGCCAGTTGCGACAGGGGGCCCAGGTGCCGAAGCACCCGCTCGCCGTTGGCGGGGTGGTCCGACCGCGGGGCGCTGCTGACCACCTTCCCCA
>Ga0134102_1000706_pt1 | contig 35565 bp, 34 predicted proteins | sample 13_3_2metaG_FD_94447 | JGI IMG/M metagenome (GOLD analysis project Ga0134102, IMG submission 94447) | Switchgrass degrading microbial communities from high solid loading bioreactors in New Hampshire, USA - 13_49_3.3_201_A3 metaG | ecosystem: Engineered > Bioreactor > Semi-continuous > Anaerobic...
CATGTCATAGTACTGGAAGTCGGTCAGCTGATCCCCCTGCGCATTGAAGAGAGCGCACGGTGCGAAGACAGGCGGCACGCCGTCCGCTGTCGGCCGGGCCACGGTGAAGAGCCCTTCGCCCCGGTAGTCGTCGCCCAGGTACGCAATGTAGCCAAACTGGGGCTCAATCACCCAGTTGCCGCTCCGGTCGATGACGCCGTAGCGGGTGGAGAGATAGTCCTCGCCGATGGCGACCACCGCCAGGCCGTCGTTGAAGGGCATGGCATAGTTGAACCGAGGCGGGATGGACACGTCACCGGTCAGTGACCGGTAGCCCCACAGCCCGCTGTTCCGGTCCTGGTAGAGGAGCATCCCGTCACCTCCGGGCTGAAGCCGGTCCACGTCCAGCTCCAGCAGCCGGTTGCCTGCGGTGTCGATGACGGCCCAGTGACCCTCGGCCAGCTTCACGGCCGCCTTCCCGTCTTCAAAGCTGGTGGCGTAGGCGAAGGTGGGCGCGACGGCCACGCTGCCGTCCGTCCGGAGATAGCCGTACAGTCCGTCGCGGCTGAACAGCGCCCGGTCACCCGTCCACTGCGTCTCCACCCAGTCGCCGTCGACCGTGGCTGTCACTTTTCCGCTCCGGTCAATGAGTTGGATGGCGCCGTCCGTGTACTCGACATAGAGCCCGTCGGAAACGGCTGAGAGGCCGAAGCCGGTGGACTGGTACACGACGCTGCCGGTGGCGTCAACCAGGGCATCCCGGCCGCCCACCTGGACGATGGCCAGGCCGTCCGCCCCGAACGCTGACGCCCTCTCGAACTGCGGCGCGATCACGAAGCTGCCGTTGTCGTCCACATACCCCCAGCGCTTCTCCCCGTTTTCGAACTGGTACGCGGGGTAAAGCCACTCCCGCTGCTGCCCGTCACCGGCAGACGCCTCGGCCGCGGGCCGGGCGTCCGGTTCGGTGGTTGCCGGAACCTCGTACTGCACGTCGAATGCGGTGGCCACGAGCAGGGCCAGGGCCGCCGCCAGCTTGCCAAACCAGGGTTGCATAATCCTTCCTCCTGCTGAGCCGCTTCGTGCCACAATCGGAACCAGATTTCCAGCGCTTCACGTAGTAGACCGTTCGTGTCTCGCGAAAGTTGCGCTCTCAGGGCTTGCTTTTTGCCCGAAATGCATATTCGAATTTGGTCCTTTCCGGGCCTGGCGGCGGGAAGCGGGTCCTGTCCGCGGCGGGTTAGGGAGGTGCCCTGTTTCCGTGGGAACGGAGCAGGTGGCCCTTCACTCCGGAGTGAAGAAAACCACGCACATCCACCGAACGAAATCCGGTGTGCCTCCGGTCTCAACAGTAGAGGTGGTGGTATGCTGGCTCGCCGTGAAGCTGAACGCCGGGAGGCCTTCGTCGCCCTGTTCTCGCAGATGGCGCCCCGCCTGTACCGCACGGCGGTGGGCATCCTGGGCAACCCGCACGATGCGGCCGACGCCCTCCAGGAGACCGGGCTGAAGGCGTTCCGCTATTTCGACTCGCTGGCTTCCCCCGAGGCCGGCCCGGCCTGGCTAAATCGAATCCTGATCAACACGTGTTACGATGTGGGGCGACGCCGCGCCCGGACGGTGCCCACCGGTCTGGAAGTGGTGGTGAGTCCCGACGGATATACTGCGCCCGAAACGGACTGGGCGCTGCTGGAAGCCCTGCAACAGCTTTCGCCCGAACAGCGGACCACCGTCGTCCTCAGGTTCTTCCAGGACCTGACGATTGCCCAGATCGCTCAGGTGATGTCGGTGCCCGAGGGAACGGTGAAGTCGCGGCTGCACGCCAGTATGGCGAAGCTGCGCGCCGCACTCGCACCTGCAGCAGAGGAGGGTGTACAGTGAGGCCCTACGTGATCGGCGGCGCGTGCGACCGCGTGCGCCAGCAGGTGGAGAACGCCATGGTGGAAGGGGTTCTGACCCTGCCCGCCCCGCTGCTGGCACACGTGGAGCGCTGCCCCCACTGCAGCCGTGAGGTGCGGGAGGTCGAGACCCTCCTGAAGCGCCTCCGGAGCCTGCCGGCCAGCCTGGACCTCGGCCCGGTACCGCCCGTCGTGGACAGGGTACTCCAGGCCGTGGCGCAGGGTGGACAGGCGGTCGCCAGCGCACCTGCCGCCAGCGCAACTCCGACTCACAGTGCGGGTTCGCTGTCGTCCGCGGGGACGCCCGTGCGTCGGCAGCGTCCGCCCCAGTGGCGGTGGATCGTCGGCCAGGTGGCGGCGGTGGCCGCTGCGTTGGCCGTCGCAGCCGGCGGGCTGACGCTCCTCGGCCTGCGCATCCACCGGGCGGTGGTGGGAATCAGCCCTGGCGAAGGGTTGAACCAGTGGTTCGAGCCCTTGCGCGAGTGGACCCAGGCGCTGTTCCGGAATGTGTGGTAGGGGGACGCATGAGGAGCGCCCGTACACGGAGCCTGCATGCCGACGGAGCGGCGTGCAGGCCCTTTGTTGCTCACCGCTCATATTTCCTCCACCAGGAAGGAGAAGCTAGTCAAAGTGTGGAAACCAAAGAGGTTAGGAGAAATAGTGCCAACGGGAGATGCCGCTGGGTAGCGGCGACGGGCAGGCGCGCGGCTCGATCGGGCCGGCGCAGGGACTGCCCGGTGCACCAGACGGTCCTGGGCACAGAAGGAGGCTCAAAGTGACCGCAACGTATTCCATGGAACTTGGGGGCCGAACCATGACCCTCGAGACGGGTCGCCTGGCCAAACAGGCCAGTGGCGCCGTGCTGGTTCGGTACGGGGACAGCGTGGTGCTCTGCACCGCAGTGGGCAGCGCCACCCCCGGGAGGGAATTGACTTCTTCCCGCTCACGGTTGACTACGAGGAGCGCATGTACTCGGTGGGCCGGATTCCGGGCAACTGGTTCCGGCGCGAGGGTCGGCCGACCAGCAAGGCGATCCTCTGGGCGCGGCTGACCGACCGGCCGATCCGCCCGCTCTTTCCGGAGGGCTACCGCAACGACGTGCAGATCGTCTGCACCGTCCTCTCGGTCGACCCGGACCATCCGGTGGAGATCATGGGCATGATCGGCGCCTCGGCCGCCCTGACGATCTCCGACATCCCCTTTGAGGGGCCCATCGGCGGCGTGATCGTCGGCCTGGTGGACGGCCAGTTCGTCATCAACCCCACTGCCGAGCAGGCCGAGCGCAGCGAGATGCACCTGGTCGTGGCCGGCACCGAGCAGGCCGTCCTCATGGTGGAGGCCGGCGCCAAGGAAGTGCCGGAGGAAGTGATGCTCGACGCCATCCTCTACGGCCACGAGGTGATCAAGAACACCATCATCCCGACGATCAAGCAGATGCAGGCGGACGTGGGCAAGCCCAAGCGGGAGGTCGTGCTCTTCCTGCCGCCGCCCGAATTGGAGGAGGCCGTGCGCGAGGCGGCCACCGAGCGGCTGCGGGCGGCTGTGCGGAACCCGGACAAGCTGGCCCGGGAAGAAGCCGTCGCCGCCGTGGGCGAGGCCGTGCAGGCCGAGCTGGCCGAGCGGTTCCCCGACTCCGCCAAGCACATCGCCTACCTGCTCAAGAAGGTGCTCAAGGAGGAGGTCCGCAAGGCGATCCTCGACGAGGGCATCCGCCCCGACGGGCGCGGCCTCACCGAGATCCGCCCGATCGAGTGCGCCGTCGACCTCCTGCCGCGGCCGCACGGTTCGGGCCTGTTCCAGCGCGGCCAGACGCAGATCCTCTCCATCTGCACGCTGGGCACCCTGAGCGACATTCAAAAGCTGGACGACCTCACGCTCGAGGAGACCAAGCGGTTCATGCACCACTACAATTTCCCGCCGTACTCGGTGGGCGAGGTGCGGCCGCTCCGGGGCCCCGGGCGGCGTGAAATCGGCCACGGTGCGCTGGCGGAGCGGGCGCTGGAGCCCGTGATCCCGTCGGAGGAGGAGTTCCCCTACACCATCCGCGTCGTCTCGGAGGTGCTCGAGTCCAACGGCTCCAGCTCGATGGGCTCCGTGTGCGGCTCGACCCTGGCGCTGATGGCGGCGGGCGTGCCCATCAAGGCGCCGGTGGCCGGTGTGGCCATGGGCCTGGTGGAGGATCCCGAGACCGGGCGCTACGCGGTCCTTACGGACATTCAGGGCATCGAAGACGCCCTGGGCGATATGGACTTCAAGGTCGCCGGCACGAAGAAGGGCGTCACCGCCCTGCAGATGGACATGAAGATCTCCGGCACCGGCCGCGAGATCCTGGCCAAGGCGCTGGCCCAGGCGCGCGAAGGCCGCATGTTCATCATGGAGAAGATGCTCGAGTGCATCCCCGAGCCGCGCAAGGAGCTCTCGCCTTATGCGCCGCGGATCATGACGATGAAGATCAGCCCGGACAAGATCCGCGACGTCATCGGCAAGGGCGGCTCCACCATCAACAAGATCATCGAGGAGACGAAGGTGGGCCACCAGAAGGTCGAGATCGACATCCACGACGACGGCACCATCCACATCGCCGCCGTCAACCTGGAGGCCGGCGAGAAGGCCAAGCGGATGATCGAGGCCCTGGTGAAGGATCCGGAGCCCGGCATGATCTACCATGGCCGGGTGACGCGCCTCATGAACTTCGGCGCCTTCGTCGAGATTCTCCCGGGCAAGGAGGGCCTCGTGCACATCAGCCACCTGTCCGACAAGAAGGTCAACCGGGTGGAGGATGTGGTGAATATTGGCGACGAAGTGGTCGTGAAGGTGACGGAGATCGACCGGCTCGGGCGCATAAACCTCTCCATCAAGGAAGCCAAGCGGGAACTGGCCCGCAAGGAAGAGAAACAAGAGAAACACCGGCAGCCGAACAGGGCTGGCAAGTGAGGCCCATCGGTCCAGTCGGGCACGAGGGGGGCTGTGCCCCCCCTCGTGTACTTTCCAGGGGGGCGGGGGATTGACCTACTATCGCAAGACCGTGTTACCGAACGGCCTGAGGGTGGTCACCGAGTCGATGGACCACGTCCGTTCGGCGTCGGTGGGTGTGTGGATCGGCGCCGGCAGCCTGTACGAGGAGCCCCACGAGATGGGTGTGTCGCACCTGATTGAGCACATGCTCTTCAAGGGCACGGAGCGGCGGACGGCGCTGGAGATCGCCCGGGAGATCGAGGGGCGGGGCGGCACGCTGAACGCGTTCACGGCGAAGGAGCACACCTGCTACTACGCCCGGGTGCTGGACGAACACCTGCCCGTCGCCATCGAGGTGCTGGCGGACATGCTCTTCCACTCGCGCTTCGATCCTGAGGATCTGGCGCGGGAGAAGGGCGTGATCTGCGAGGAGATCAAAATGTACGAGGACGTGCCGGACGACCTGGTCCATGACCTGTTCGCCGGCGAGCTCTGGCGCGGCCATGCCCTGGGGCGGCCCATCGTGGGCACCGTGGAACGGGTGAAGGCGCTCGACCGCGACACGATCCTCGACTGGATGGCCCGCCACTACTGGCCGGGCAACATGGTGGTGGCGGTGGCCGGACACCTCGAGCACGAGCGGGTGGTCGAGTGGGTGGAGGCCTGCTTTTCCGGGGCGCCTGCTGCACCCCCGGCCGTTCCCGCGCCCGGGGAGCCGCCTCGGGCGAACGGAGGCATCGTCATGCGGCCCAAGGAGATCGAGCAGGCCCACATCGTGCTGGGCACGGCGGCACTGGCCGACGGGGACCCGGACATCTACGCCCTGCACGTGCTGAACACCATCGTGGGCGGCTCCACCTCCAGCAGGCTCTTCCAGGAGGTGCGCGAAAAGCGCGGCCTTGCGTACTCCGTCTACTCCTGCCATACGGCCTACCGCTGCGCCGGCAGCTTTGGCGTGTACGCCGGCGTGTCTCCGAGCATGGTGGAGCCGGCGCTGGCGCTGGTGACCCGGCTGCTGGAGGAGGTGGGGCGCACCGGCGTGAGCGAGGAGGAACTGGAGGAGGCGCGGGAGCAGCTCAAGGGGCAGCTCATGCTGGGGCTCGAGTCCACGTCCAGCCGGATGAGCCGGCTGGGCCGGGGCGAGCTCACCCGGGGGTTCGTCTACAGCCCCGACGAGGTGATCGCCCGCGTGGACGCGGTGACCCGGAATCAGGTGAACGAACTGGCGCACCGGCTGTTTGTGGAGGAGCGGCGGGTGCTGGCCGTGGTGGGCCCGAAGGAGACGGAGCACGAACTACAGCGATGGGGTGAGGTTCACTATGGCTGAGCGCCGCTTTGCTCCCGTGCGCGGCTACGAGGGGCGGGTGCCGCTGCCCCGGCGGAAGACCGAGCAGTCGGCGGGCTACGACCTGGCGGCGGCAGAGGACGTGATGATCGCGCCCGGGGAGGTGGCGCTCGTTCCCACCGGGCTCAAGGCCTACATGGGCCCCGGCGAGGTGCTGATCCTGGCCGTCCGGTCCAGCCTGGCGGTGAAGCGGCGGCTGACCCTGGCCAACGGCATCGGCGTCATCGACGCGGACTACGCCGACAACCCCGAGAACGAGGGGCACATCCTGGTCGCCCTGGCCAACCTGGGGCGGGAGCCGGTGCACATCGCCCGGGGCGAGCGGATCGCGCAGGGCATCTTCGTCCGATATCTCACCACGGTGGACGACCAGCCGGGCGGCCCGCGGGTCGGGGGCCTCGGCTCCACCGGCCGGCAGGGCTAGGGGGCGGCAGCATGCGGGAGGAGCGAAAGGATCGGGAGCAGATCGAGGCGTTGCGCGAGCGTCTCCATGCCCGCGTGCAGGGGCCCCTGGACCCGCAGCAGGTGGAGAACCTGCTGCCGATCAGCCGGGAGCTGGACCGGCTGACCGTTGCGCTGCTCCGTCGGCGGTGGAAACGAGACGGTTCGAGGTTAGATTCGACTAAAGGATAGCAGGAGTTTCTTTAGGTGTGTTGAAGAAAGGCTTACATATTTTAGTCATGCGAGCGTTGTACTGGTGGAGCGCATCCAACAGCCGCCGCCAGCCCGCCGCGGGATAGCGGAGGTGCAGCCGTGGAGCGGGTCGAGCCGTTCGAAGGAAAGGTCGTCGTCTTCGGCGTGGGCGGGCAGGAATATGCTTTGCCCATCGCAGTCGTGCGTGAGATCATCCCCTGGACCGAACCCACACCGGTGCCGGAGTCGCCGCCCTTCGTGCCGGGCGTCATCTCGGTGCGGGGCGACGTGCTACCGGTGGTCGACATGGCCCGCCGCTTTGGCCTGGCCCGGCAGAAGCGCGAAGAGGAGTCCTGCATTATCATCGTCGACGTGGACGGGCAGCAGGCCGGCTTGGTGGTCGACGACGTGGTGGCCGTGGAGACGGCAGCCCCGACGGCTGTGGTGCAGCGGACCTCCCTCCTGGGGGCCGTGGGCGGTGCGGGCGAGACGGTCGTCGACGGCGTCCTGAAGCTGGGCGAGAGCCGCCTGGTGGTGTTGCTGGACGCGTCCCGGGTCGCTCAGGTGTAAGGAGGGTCACAGGTGGTCCAGGAGCAGCGCTCGGAACAGCAGGCGGTCAGCCAGATCGTCGTGTTCCAGTTGGAGAACGAGTATTACGGCGCAGACATCTCTGTGGTGCGGGAGGTCGTCCCCCTTCAGCGGGTCACCCGGGTTCCCCGGACTCCCCCCTATGTGGAGGGGGTCATCAACCTCCGCGGGCGGGTGATTCCGGTTATCGACCTCAGGCGCCGACTGGGTCTGCCCGCCGGCCACACGACCAAGTCCACGCGCATCGCCGTGGCCGAGGTCGGCGGCGACCAGGTGGGCATGATCGTCGACGCGGTGGAAGAGGTGGTGCGGGTGCCCGCCGACGCGGTGGAGCCGCCGTCTTCACTGATGGCCCAGCTCGACCGGGATGCCGTGCTCGGCGTGGCCAAGGTCGACAGCCGCTTGATCACGCTGCTTGACCTGCGGCGGATTCTGGTGCGGGAGGATCGCAAGAGCCCTGTTACCCCCCACAGCAGATGACGACGCTGCCAGCGGTCCGGATGGCCGGCCGCCCGGCTTCTACCAGGAGGGATCAGCCGAATGGGGTCTGGGTTTGAGATCAGCGCCGAGGACATCCGGGTCTTCCTCGACGAGGCCGAAGAGCTGCTCCAGTCCATGGAGGCGGGCTTTCTGCGGCTGGAAGCACAAGGCGGCGACCCGGAGACCATTCAAGAGATCTTCCGCGCGGCGCACACGCTGAAGGGTTCCTCGGCCACCCTGGGCCACCAGCGGATGGCGGAGCTTACCCATGCGATGGAGAACGTGTTGGACAAGCTGCGCAAGGGGAAGATCGCCGTTACCACCGAGCTGGTGAACACCCTGTTCCAGTGCCTCGACATTCTGAAGGAGTTCAAGGATGAGATCGCCTCGGGTGAACCCGCCGAGGTGGACACGACCGACATGATGCGCCGGCTGGCCGCCTTTGAGCCCCAGGGCGCCGCGGGGTCCCCGCCCCCGGTGCCCGGGCCGGGTCCGGAGCAGCCCAGTCCGCCCCAGGCGCTGCCGCCGCTCACCCCCGCCCAGCGGGAGCAGGTGAAGGGCGCCTCCGCAAGGGGCCTCCAGGCCTACTGGGCGGACATCGCCCTGTCGGAGGAGGCCGCCATGCCCGCCGTGAGGGCCTTTCAGGCGCTGCTGGCGGTGGGCGAGCTGGGTGAAATCGTCCTCTCCGTCCCCACCCAGGAGGACGTCGAGAACGACCGGATCGGCAAGGATCTGAAGATCCTCTTCCTGACGCGGGAGAGCGTCGAGGCGGTGGCGAAGGCCCTGGAGCAGGTGCCCGAGATCACCGTGCGCGTGCTGGCACCCTACCGGCTGGATGGTGGTGCGCCGGCGCCGGGGCCGGTGGCCGAGGCGCACGCCCCGGCGGCTCCGCAGCCCGAGCCCGCGGTGAGCGTGGAGCATCCCGAAGGGGCGGACGGGGGCGCACATGCGCCGGCCGCGGCCCAGGGGAACAACGTTCCGTTCAAGATGTCGAAGGGCAGCCTCCGCACGGTCCGGGTGGACGTCGAGGTGCTCGACAACCTGATGAACACAGTGGGCGAGCTGGTGATCGAACGCACCCGGCTGCAGCAGGTGCTGAGCCGTCTCGAGACCGAGCGGGAGGGCGACGAGCTCTCGCAGGTGATGTCTTCCGCCCTGGCCCAGATCGGGCGGCTGACCGGCAGCCTGCAGGAAGAGATCCAGCGGGCGCGCATGCTGCCGGTGGACAACCTCTTCCGGAAGTTCCCGCGCATGATGCGGGATCTGGCCCAGCGGGCCGGCAAGGAAATCCACTTCGTGATGAAGGGCGAGGAGACCGAGCTGGACCGCTCCGTCATCGAAGAGATCGGCGACCCGCTCATGCACCTCCTGCGCAACGCCGTGGACCACGGGATCGAGACGCCGGAGGAACGGATTGCGGCGGGCAAGCCCAGGGCGGGCACGGTGACCCTCGAGGCCTTCCACGAGGAGAACCACATCATCATCTCCGTCCGTGACGACGGCCGGGGCGTGGATCCGGAGAAGGTGCGCGCCAGCGCGGTCCGCAAGGGACTGCTTTCGGAGGAAGCTGCGCGGCGCATGCCCGACGCCGAGGCCATCAACCTGATCTGGATGCCGGGCTTTTCCACGGCCGAGAGGGTCTCCGACATCTCCGGTCGCGGCGTGGGGCTCGACGTCGTGCAGAAGAACATTGAGAAGATCAACGGCTCCGTGGAAATCCGGTCCACGCGGGGCCAGGGAACCGAGTTCCGGGTGAAGCTGCCACTCACGCTGGCCATCATCCGGGCGCTGCAGGTGGAGCTGCTGGGCACCATCTACTGCATCCCGCTGGGGTCGGTGGTGGAGACCGATCGCATCCCCACCACGGAGATCCGCACCGTCCGGCAGCGGGAGGTCATCGTGAAGCGGGGGCAGGTCATCCCCCTGCTGCGGCTGGCGGACGTGTTTGGCCTGGCACGTCCGGAGGGGGACGAGGAGCCCGAGGAGATTTTCGTGGTGATCGTGGCCGTGATGGGGCGCCAGGTCGGGCTGGTGGTCGACTCGCTGATCGGCGAGGGCGACGTGGTCATCAAGCCGCTGGGGCGTTTCATCGGCGAGATCCCGGGCATCTCCGGAGCCACGATCATGGGCGACGGCGACGTGGCGATCATCCTCGACGTGCCGACCCTGGTGGGCTCGGTGCAGGAAGAGGTAGGCCGCCTTGAGCCTGCCCTGAACTAGGGGGCGGTGCCCTATGGAACTGCAGCCCAGCCAGTGTGGTTCGCTCGAGCGGATCGTCACCCAAGCGCTGGCCGGTAGTTCCCGGTCGCTCTCCCAGATGACCACGGGAGAGATCCAGCTGCTGGCGCCGCAGCTCTCCTTCGTACGGCTGGAGAACCTTCCGGCCTTGGCCGGCGGTCCCGCAGCGGTGGTCGTGGGCGTCTACCTGGCCATCACCGGCGAACTGCAGGGCCACGTGGTGCTGCTCTTCCGGCCCGAGAACGCCCGCGGGCTGGTCGACTTGCTGCTCGGCCAGCCGCCCGGAACCTGCCGGGAGCTCGATGAGATCGCACGGTCAGCCCTGGCGGAGGTGGGCAACGTCTGCGGCTCGGCCTTCATGAACGCCCTCGCCGACCGGACCGGCCTGAAGGTGAAACCCTCGCCGCCGGTGGTGATGGAGGACATGGCGGGCGCAATCCTGGATGCGGTGGTCGTGCAGCTCTCCATTACGGATGAAGAGGCGCTCGTGATATCTACTTCCTTCAACGGTGCGCTGCCCGGGCATTTCCTGCTGATGCCCGACAATCGGTCGATGGCCCGACTGGTCGCAGCGCTAGAGGCGATCCGATGACGATTGTCGAGACAGAAGTTGTCGGCCTCGGGGAAGTGCGGGTGGCCAGCAGGCCGGAACAGGTCCTGGTCTGCTACGGACTGGGCTCCTGTGTCGGGGTTGCCCTGTACGACCCGGTGGCCCGCATCGGGGCCATGGTGCACGTGGTCCTGCCCGACAGCAGCATGGCCAGGGGGCGGGACGCACCACCGGGCAAGTACGCCGATACCGGAGTTGAGGCGGCGTTGGAAGCGATCGTCAAGGCTGGTGCCTCGCGGTCGCGCCTGATCGCACGAGCGGCGGGCGGCGCCCGCATGCTCAGCCTGGCGGGAGTGAACCCGAAGCTGGACATCGGGGCCCGCAACGCCGAGGCGGTGCGAATGGCTCTGGCAAGACACGGACTACACCTGGTTGCCGAGGACATGGGCGGGACCTACGGAAGGACCTTACACCTGTACATCGCCACCGGGCGGCTCCTGGTGACCACCGTGGGCCGCGGAGAACGTGAACTGTAGGTCCCATTACACGCAGGGGGGAACCGAATGCCCAAGATTCTGTTGGTCGACGACGCTGCCTTCATGCGGATGCGCTGCTCGAAGCTGCTGACGGAACATGGCTTCGAGGTCGCGGAGGCAGAGAACGGCCAGGAGGCCATCGCGATGTACCAGAACTACCGGCCCGACCTGGTGCTCATGGACATCACGATGCCGGTGATGGACGGGATCACCGCCACGCGGGAGATCAAGAACATCGATCCGGAAGCGAAGGTGGTCATGGTCTCGGCGCTGGGGCAGCAGACGATGGTCATTGAAGCGATCAAAGCAGGCGCCAAGGACTTTGTCGTCAAGCCCTTCGAGCCGGAGAAGATCCTGGCCACCGTCAGGAAGTTCGTCGGCTAGACGGCCATGCGCAGTCGAGTACAGCAACCGATCCGCGTCCTGGTGGTGGATGACTCCGCCTTCATGCGCAAGGTGCTGACCGACCTGCTGCAGTCAGACCCGCAGATCACGGTGGTTGGCACCGCGCGCGACGGCAAGGAGGGCGTGGAGAAGACCTTCCAGCTGCAGCCCGATGTGGTGACGCTGGACATCGAGATGCCCGTCCTGGACGGCTACGGCACGTTGCGGCAGATCATGGCGCGGCGGCCGACGCCGGTGGTGATGGTCTCGAGCCAGACCATGGAGGGGGCCGAAGCGACCATCCGGGCGCTGGCCCTGGGTGCGGTCGACTTCGTGGCCAAGCCGTCAGGCTCCATCTCCTTGAACATGCACGTCGCCCGGGACGAGCTGGTGGCCAAGGTGAAGGCCGCCGCCGGAGCCACGCCCCGCCTGCGGCCCGTGGCTGCCGCAGCGCCCGTGCGCACGCAGGAGCAGCAGTGGGCCGTCCTGCGGCGGCAGGCTGCCGAGGCGGGACGGCCGCCGCGGCGGCTGGTGGTCATCGGCTGCTCCACCGGGGGACCGGGGGCCCTGCACCAGATCATCCCGCGCCTGCCGGCCGACCTGCCCGCAGGGGTGCTGGTGGTGCAGCACATGCCCCCCGGCTTCACCCGCTCGCTGGCCGAGCGGCTCGACCAACTGTCGCCCATCGCGGTGAAGGAGGCGCAGGCCGGCGACCGCGTGCGGCCCGCGCAGGTCCTGGTGGCGCCCGGCGGGTACCACATGACGGTGGACGCCGAGGGCCGCATCCAGCTGGACCAGCGGCCACCCATGCACGGCGTGCGCCCGGCGGTCGACGTCACCTTCGAGTCGGTGATCCCGCTGTGGGGGAGCAGGCTGGTGGGGGTCATCCTGACCGGGATGGGCTTTGACGGGGCCAAGGGCATGCTGAGCCTGAAGCGGGCAGGGGGCTGGACCATCGCAGAGGACGCCTCCACCTGCGTGGTGTACGGCATGCCGAAGGTCGTGGTGGAAATGGGGGCCGCCAACGAGGTCCTGCCAGTACACGCGATCGCCGAGGCCATCACGCGCGCGGTGGGAGAGGGTTAGGCCATGAACTTGCCGGGCTACCGGCTGTTCCAGCGGACGGTGCTGGACCTCACCGGGATCGACCTGGATTCCTACAAGGGCACGCAGATGGAGCGCCGGCTGCAGACGATCATGCGCCGGGCGGGGGTGAGTGACCTCGCTGCGTACGCCCGCCTGCTTTCCAGATGCCCGGAGCGGGTGAAGGAGTTTCGCGACTTCCTCACCATCAACGTCTCCGAATGGCTGCGGAACCCGGACAAATTTGAAGAACTGCAGAAGGTAATTCTGCCGGAGTTGTTGAAGCGAAATCGCACGCTGCGCATATGGAGCGCGGGCTGCAGCAACGGCTCGGAGCCCTACTCGGTGGCCATGCTGCTGGACGAGATCGACCCCGCCGGGCGCCACCAGATCCTGGCCACCGACCTGGACGGCGAGATCCTGAAGGCTGCCCGGGCGGGCATCTACCAGGAGCGGGACCTCCGAAACGTCTCCCCCGCCCGGCGGGCCCGGTACTTCACCCAGGAGGGGCCGAACTTCCTCCTCACCGACCGTCTGAAAGCCCGCGTGCGGTTTGAGCAGCACAACCTGCTCTCCGACCCGTTCCCGACTGACCTCGATCTGATCCTCTGCCGGAACGTGGTCATCTACTTCACCGAGGAGGCCAAGGATCAGCTCTACCGCAGGTTCCATGCGGCCCTGAAACCCGGTGGCATCCTCTTTGTCGGCGGCACGGAGAGCCTGTTGAAAGCAAGAGAACTTGGCTACGCGAGCGTCTCGCCCTTCTTCTACCGGGCGGTGAAGTGAGAGGGCCGAGGCGATCAGGCCTGGATATAGAAGGGAAGGAACGTCCAACCATGTTAGTAAAGGCGGAGTTTGTCAACCCCTTCCTCGTGTCTGCCAGTCAGGTGCTGCAGACCGAGACCGGTACCCAGGTCACCAAGGGTGAGGTGTACATCGAGGATTCGCCGCTGGAGTCCGATGAGGTGACGGTTCTCATCGGCGTGGTGGGCCGCGTCCAGGGCCTCGTGCTCTACGGCATGACCGAGCAGACGGGGCGCAACCTCGTGGCCGCCATGACGGGGGAGGAGGTCCCCGTGTTCGACGCGATGTGCGAGTCGGCCGTGGCCGAGCTGGGCAACGTCATCACCGGCCTCGCGTCCGGCGAGCTGGAGGCTGCCGGCTACCCGTGCAAGATCGCGCCGCCCTCGGTCGTCGTCGGCAAGGGGACGTCGATCTCTACGTTGTCCATAAAACGACTGGTGATCCCCCTGGAGACCAGCCTGGGGTCGATCACCGTCCATGTGGCATTGCGGGAGGTTTATTGACAGGGCCGGGTGGCAGCGGTAGTCTAATACCAATCACCGCTGTCCAGCCCGGCAGATGCCGCAGCCATGGGAACGGCTGGCGATCAAGCCCAGGCGGGCTTGCTTGCCAGCCGTTTTTCGATACCCATGTGTCGCACTTGACTGAAGAGGTGATGGAGTTTGCAGCCCATTCGTGTCGTGCTCGCAGGGGCCACCGGCAAGGTCGGGCAGGTCATCGCCCGCGCCGTGGCGCAGGAGCCGGGCTTCGTCCTGGCCGGCGCCCTCGCGCGGGAGGGGGTCGGCCGGAACCTGGCCGAACTGGTGAACCTCGGCGGGCGCCCAGGCCCGCTGATCCACGGCTCGCTGGAGGAGTTCCGCGCAACCGGCGCCCAGGCGGACGTGCTGGTGGACTTCACGGCGGCCGCCGCCGCACGCCGCACCATCCCGGCCGCCATCGCCGCCGGCATCGCACCGGTGGTGGGCACCACCGGGTTTGCGCCCGGCGAGGTTGAGGCGTGGGCGGAGGCCTGTCGAAAACGCGGGCTGGGCGGCGCCTTCATCGCCAATTACGCCGTGGGGATGATGCTGCTGATGCGGTTCGCCGAAGAGGCTAGGCGCTTCTTCCCCGACGTGGAGATCATCGAGATGCACCACAAGACCAAGCTCGACGCCCCGTCGGGCACGGCACTGCGCACCAAGGCCCGCCTGGAGCGGGGCCGGGGGGATCTGGCCGCCCCGGAGGTGCCGGTGCACAGCGTGCGCCTGCCGGGCCTCGTGGCGCACCAGGAGGTGATCTTCGGCGGACCGGGCCAGACCCTGACCATCCGGCACGACGCGCCGACCCGCGAGGCTTACGTCCCCGGCGTCCTGATGACCTGCCGCTGGGTGCTGCAGGAGAAGCGGGTGGCCTTCGACCTGGAGGAGGTCGCCTTCTCCGGCTGATCCGCCCCGCACGCCGCCCCGGTCCCCCGCTCCGCACCCTGCCCCAAGCCTACCCATAGAATGGGGTGAGGTTCGGTAGGATTGGAGGACTAGGTGGATGAGCGTGTACGGCAAGCAAATCGCCGTGATCGGCGGGGACCGGCGCATGGCCGAGGCGGTGCACTTCCTGCTCAGGGCCGGCGCCCGGGTCCGGGTGGCTGGCCTGGAGTGGGAAGACCGCTTCGCCGGCGTGGAGGTCTGCTCTTCGGGGGCCGAGGCCCTCACGGGAGCGCAGGCCGTCATCCTGCCGGTCCAGGGGGTCAGCCCCGACGGAACGGTCTACACCGCCGACGGCGTTCCACCCTGCGTGGTCGATCTGGATGGCCTGCGTCGCTGCGCCCGCGGCGCCCCGGTCTTCGTGGGCCTGAGCAACCCGTACCTGAACCGGATCTGCGAGGAGGCCGGGCTGCCGCTGATCGAGTACCGGGAGGCCGACCACTTCGCGACGTGGAACTCGATCCCCTCGGCCGAGGGGGCCATCCAGATGGCGATGGAGTCCACCCCGTTCACCATCTTCGGCAGCCGCTCGCTGGTGATCGGTTTCGGCCGCACCGGCAAGGCCATCGCCATGCTGCTGAAGGGGCTGAACGCGGAGGTCTCCGTCGCTGCCCGCAGCGAACTGGACCAGGCCCGCATCTGGGCCGCCGGCTACCGCCCCGTGGAGTGGGCCGCCCTGCCGCAGGCCGTGGCGGAGGCGGACATCATCTTCAACACCGTGCCGGCGCCGGTCCTCACGCTGGAGGTCCTGGCCAGGGCTCCGGGCCACGCGGTGATCGTCGACGTGGCCTCGGCCCCCGGAGGCACCGACTTCGAGGCCGCGCGGGAGCTGAGGCTCACGGCCCGGCTGGCGCCGGGGCTGCCGGGGATCGTCGCCCCGGTCACGGCCGGCCGCATCATCGCCGAACTCGTCGTTCGCCACCTCCGACGGACCGATGCCATGGAGGGGGAGCGGTGAGCATGGGAGAACTGGCCGGCAAGCGCATCGGCGTCGCACTCTCGGCCTCCCACTGCAACCTGGGCCGGGCGATGGCCCAGCTCCGGCGGCTGCGGGACGAGGGCGCGGAAATCATCCCGATCATCTCGGCAAACGTGCGGACCACCGAGACCCGATTTGGGAAGCCTGACGACTGGATCACGCAGATTGAGCAGATCACGGGCCGCCTGCCCCTGATGACCATCCCCGAGGTGGAGCCCTTCGGGCCGAAGGTGAAACTCGACTGCCTCGTGATCATGCCCTGCACGGGCAACACCATGGCGAAGCTCGCCAACGCCATCAACGACACGCCGGTCTGCATGGCCGCCAAGGCCCAGATGCGCAACCACCGGCCTGTCGTGCTGGCCGTGACCACCAACGACGGCCTGGGCATGAACGCCCGCAACCTTGGTACCCTCCTGGTGGCCAGGAACATCTATTTCGTGCCGTTCCGCCAGGACGATCCGTTCGGCAAGCCCACTTCCATCGATGCGGACATCGAGGACTACCTGATTCCCACCATTCTCGCTGCGATGGAGGGCAGGCAGGTGCAGCCCCTGCTGCTCGGACCGAAGCACGGGTAGGCGACCCGGGCGGGCCGCCGGCGGAAGGGCGCAGGATTACGACGGAAAGGATGGATTCGTTATGAAGAACGTCGCCGTTGTGGGCGCCACCGGCGCCGTCGGCCACGAACTCCTCGCCCTGCTGGAGGCCCGCAACTTCCCCGTGGGGCGGCTGCTCCCGCTGGCCAGCAGCCGCAGTGCCGGCACCACCGTCACCTTCCGGGGCGAGCCCGTCACCGTTGAGGAGGCCACCCCGGAGGCCTTCGCCGGCATGGACCTGGTCTTCTTCGCCGCCACCGGTTCGCTCTCGCGGCAGCTGGCCCCGGCAGCCGTCCAGGCGGGGGCGGTCGTCATTGACAAGTCCTCCACCTGGCGCATGGACCCCGAGGTGCCCCTGGTGGTGCCCGAGGTGAACCCCGAGGATCTGCGCAAGCACAAGGGGATCATCGCCAGCCCCAACTGCACCACCATCGGCCTGGTGATGGCCCTGAAGCCGCTGCACGACCTGGCCCGCATCACGCGGGTGATCGTCACCACCATGCAGGCGGTCTCGGGCACCGGCAAGGAGGCCATCGAGGAGCTGGAAGCGCAGACCCGTGCCTGGGCGGAGGGGCAGGCTTTCGAGCTGCCGCATAGCGTCTACAAGCGGCAGATCGCCTTCAACGTGCTGCCTTACGCCGAGACCTTTACCGACAACCTGTACACGACCGAGGAGCTGAAGCTCTCGGCTGAGACCCGCAAGATCATGGGCATTCCGGACCTGCAGGTGACCATGACGTGCACCCGGGTGCCGGTCTTCGTCGGCCACTCGGAGTCGGTGCTCGTGGAGTTCGAGCGGAAGGTGACCCCGGCCGAGGCGCGGGAGGCCCTCAGCCGCTTCCCGGGCGTCCGGGTGATCGACGACCCGCACCAGTTCGTCTTCCCCACCGCCCTCGACGCAGCGGGCACCGACGACACGCTGGTCGGCCGCATCCGGGAGGACCTGACCAACGAGAAGGGGCTCTGGCTCTGGATCGTGAGCGACAACCTGCGCAAGGGCGCCGCCACGAATGCCGTACAGATCGCAGAGAAGCTCCTGGAAATGCAGCTGGTCTAGGCTGCGCCCGTGCCGGGTTGGCCCGACACCTGAGAGGAGGGACGCCGGCTCGGCATGCGGATTATCGTTCAGAAGTTTGGGGGCACCTCCGTCGCCACGGCGGAGGGGCGCGAGGCGGTCGTGCGCCGCGTGCGGCAGGCCTTGCAGGACGGTTACAGCGTGGTGGTCGTGGTCTCCGCCATGGGGCGCGAGGGCGACCCGTACGCCACCGACACGCTGATCCAGCTGGCCCACGCGGCTACGACCGATCTGCATCCCCGTGAGATGGACCTGCTGCTCTCCTGCGGGGAGATCATCTCCAGCGTGGTCATGGCCGCCACCCTCACCGCTGCGGGCATCCCCGCCGTGGCCCTCACCGGTGGCCAGGCCGGTATCCAGACTGATGACCACTACGGCTCCGCGCAGATCCTGAAGGTGGACCCGGCCCCGGTACTTTCCCGCCTCAGGGAGGGGCTGGTGGCCGTGGTGGCCGGTTTCCAGGGCGTGAACGCCGCCGGCGAGGTGACCACCCTGGGCCGGGGCGGCTCCGACACCACGGCCGCGGCGCTGGGCGGGGCTCTCAGGGCCGAGGTGGTGGAGATCTACACCGACGTGGACGGCGTCAAGACCGCCGACCCGCGGCTGGTGGCGGAGGCCCGCACCCTCACCGTGACGACCTATGACGAGATCGCCCAGATGGCGCACTACGGGGCCAAGGTGGTGCACCCCCGGGCGGTGGAGATCGCCATGCAGCACCGGGTACCCATTCGGGTGCGCTCCACCTTCAGCGACGGGCCGGGCACACTGATCACGTACAGCGCCGAGGCCGGCGTGATGTTCAGCGAGCCGTTCTCCGACCGCCTGGTCACGGCGGTCACCCACGTGGTGGGCCTCGCCCAGGTGGTGGTGAAGACCGGGCGCGACTGGGCGACGCCCCGGCTCTTCCGCCGCCTGGCCAACGCCGGCATCTCGGTGGACCTGATCAGCGTCTCACCGGAGCAGAGCGCCTTCTCCATTCCGGAGCAGCGCGCGGCCCAGGCCGAGATCATCCTCACCGAGCTGGGCCTTGTGGACATCCAGGTCCGCCACGGCTGCGCCAAGGTGACGGTGGTCGGCTCCGGCATGCGGGGCCGCCCCGGGGTGATGGCCACGGTGGCGGAGGCGCTCTACGCCGCAGAAGTACCCATATGGCAAACGGCGGACTCGCACGTCACCATCTCCTGCCTGATCCCGGCCGCCGACGTGCAGCGGGCCGTGCAGGCGCTGCACGACGCCTTCGAGCTGGGCAGGCCCTGATCTGATCCATCTTGATTGAGGAGGGATCCCCGTGTCGACCTTTGGACGGCTCCTGACCGCCATGGTGACCCCGATGAGCCGAGACGGAGCAGTGGACTTCAAGCGGGCGGAGGAGCTGGCGAAACATCTGGTGGCGGCAGGTTCCGAGGGTCTGGTGGTCGCCGGCACCACCGGCGAGTCGCCCACGCTGTCGCACGAGGAGAAGCTGCGTCTGTTCCAGACGGTGGTGGACGCCGTGGGAGACCGGGTACCTGTCATCGCCGGGACCGGGTCGAACAACACGGCGGAGACCATTCGCTTCTCGCGGGAGGCGGCGCGCACCGGAGTGCACGGGCTGCTTCTGGTCACGCCCTACTACAACAAGCCGCCCCAGGAGGGACTCTACCGGCACTTCCGGGCGGTAGCGGAAGCGGTAGACCTGCCGTGCATCCCGTACAACGTGCCCTCCCGCACGTCGGTGAACATGCTGCCGGAGACGACGGTGCGGCTGGCCCGGGACGTGCCCAACATCGTGGGCATCAAGGCGTGCGCCGACGTGGGCCAGCTGGGGGAGATCCTCCGGGGGGCGCCCGAGGGCTTCCGGGTCTGGTCGGGCGAAGACGCCAACCTGCTGCCCTACCTGACCGTGGGGGCGTACGGGATCATCAGCGTGGCCAGCCACGTGGTGGGCCCGCAGATGCAGGAGATGATTCGGGCCTTCCTGGACGGCGACACCGCCCGGGCGGCCGCCTGGCACCGCCGGCTGCTGCCGGTGTTCAAGGGGCTGTTTGCGGTGACCAACCCGATTCTGGTGAAGGCCGCCCTGGAGATGACGGGCTTCCCGGTGGGGCCGGTGCGGCTGCCGCTGGTGGACGCCACCGAGGCGCAGCGCGAGGCCCTGCGCAAGGCGCTGGCGGAGGCGGATGTGCTGTAGCTGGCGGTGGAGTGTGGGCGGTTGGCTGTGAGTTGTGGGTTGTGAGGGAGAGGCCGCGGCCGTTGGGGCCGCGGCCTCTCCCGCGTGGGTCAGGGTGAACGAAGGGCGGCCGGTGGGCAGTGAGGAGACGGTTGACGGGGCGCGGGCGTTGGCGCTGAGTGAGGGGCGGGAGGCTGCCGAGGACGCCGAACCTCGCCCGGCACGGTGGAACGTGCGAACCGTCATCCAGACTTGGGCTGACAGTGTTGCGGGACGCATGGAGTTGGACTGCTCGGTACAAGCCGCATAAAGATATAAGAAGATAAGGATCTAACTATCCACATAACCATCACCAACCCTAGTCAACATAAGAAAACTTATCGGACGTCATACCGCCGCAACACTTCTGCACGTGCAGAAGCAGGGGGTACACATCGAGTTCGGGGACCCGACCCACAGGCCGGCCACCGGTGGTCAACGGGCGCCCAGTCCGTGCACGGTTCCAAGCACGGAGACGAACAGCGTGGCCCGCCGGTGGTATTCGGGCACGTCTGCAGGCAGCAGTCCGCAGGCGTATTCGACGTCCACCTGCCAGCCGAGCAGGGTGCGCCGGGCAGAGACCGCGCCGCAGCCCGTGCAGTTGAACCCGCAGCCGTCGTCGACGCCGCTCCACGCTGAGGTGAACGCTGCCACCGCCCGCTCTTGCGCTGCCTCCGCACTCAGCCACGGGGACCAGAGAAGGAGCAGCAGACCGACGAGCACGACCAGGAGAAGTCCGGCTTTCTTCATGGTTGACGTCCTCCCATAACGAACACTGCGGTGAAAAGCGGGCGGGGCGTCGTAAGACCACTTGTTGCTTTGACAGACGGGGCGTTCGTGGGTCACGGTTCACCCCGCAGGTCCGTGGCCGTGAGCCTTCGGGGGCGAGTCTGGTCGGGGCGACCGGGGCTGTCGCTGATCTACCCGCCTGGTGCGGCTTTCCTGGTGTCGCGACTCGTTGCCGTGAAGCGGGAGCCCCGTTGCGACGAGCAGACCGTGGCAGCCGACTGCCACCCTTTGCGTGTGGTAGCCGACCTCCGCATATCCCCTTGCCTCATCGGTAGTGGGCGAAGGGCTGAAGCCCATGGTATGGTGGGGGGCAGGAGGGAGTTGCATGACGCACGAGCAGTCAGGGGAGATCAAGAGCGCGGTCCGGCGGCAGTTCGGCGCCACGGCGGAGCGGTATCTGACCAGTGCTATCCACGCGAAGGGGGCCGACCTGGACCTACTGCCCCGGATCGCCGGGCTGACCGGGTCGGAGGAGGTCCTGGACGTGGCCACCGCCACGGGGCACACCGCCCTGGCCCTGGCGCCGCATGCCCGGCGCGTGGTGGGGGTGGACCTGACGCCGGAGATGCTGGCCGTCGCCCGGGAGCAGGCTTCGCGGCGGGGAGTGCCCAACGCGATGTTTGCCGTGGCGGATGCCGAGGCACTGCCGTTCGCGGATGGATCCTTCGACGTGGTCACCTGCCGCATCGCGGCGCACCACTTCCCCGCGGTGGACCGCTTCTGCCGGGAGGCGGCCCGGGTGCTGAGGCCGGGCGGCAGGCTGGTGGTGGTGGACAACGTGGCCCCGGAAGAGCCGGACCTGGACCGGTTCATCAACGAGGTTGAGAAGCTGCGGGATCCCAGCCATCACCGGGCGTACCGGCTGTCCGAGTGGAAGGGGTTCGTGGAGGAAGCGGGCCTGCACTTCACGGTGGCCCACCGGTTCACCAGCTGGGTCGACCGGGAGGACTGGCTGGCGCGGGCCAACACCCCCCGGCGGTGGCCGACCAGGTCCGCACGGTGCTGGCCGGGGCGCCGGCGGCCGCGCGGGAGCGCTTCCGCATCACGGCAGACGGGTTCATACTGCACAAGGCGATCCTGGTGGGACAGAAGCCGCAAGGCGGGCGGTGACGCCAGGTGCGGCACCGAGGACCGGAGTGAGCTGAATCCGGCACGCGCTGAGCCAGGCCGGAGGGAGCGTGTACGGGAAGTCCCGGGCCGTCGCGGGCCCGGGCGGAGGCGAGTGTAGCCGTGAAGGCGCGACGGAAACGGGAGCACAGCCCGAAGTGCGCGTGGATACAAAGATCTGCATGCGCGTACCCACGGGCCTGAATGAACTGCAATAACGGCCGGAAGAACGGGTCGACCGCTTCGCAGGGGCGCGGTCGGCTCGTTAGCTATTTCCGGCACCGTTGCTTGTAAGCGCGTAGGCTATTGGGTATAATCCTAAGGAAGGTCTGTTGAACGGCGAACCGGGAGAAGAGAACGGCGGCTGGACGGCCCCTCGCACCGGAACGGCGGGTGGTGCGTTGCGGCGACAGTCGCCTCAACCCGCAGCGGTTGCTCTTCTCCTGATCCCCCATACCGCGATGCGCGTGTGCATGAGGACGGCGCCTCATGCAATGGGGGTTTGTTTTGCTGTGCGATCATTACATAACAGGGCGCCCGTGGGAGCCCTTCAAAAGGAGGAACGCATTCGTTTGGCGCGTCACCGCGAGAAAACAAACAAGTTGCACGTCATCCCCCTGGGGGGGCTTGGCGAGATCGGCAAGAACAGCATGGCGGTTCAGTATGGCGACGACATCATCGTGATCGACGCCGGCCTCTCCTTTCCCGACGAGGAGATGCTGGGGATTGACATCGTGATCCCGGATTTCACCTACCTCCTGGAGAACCGGGAGAAGGTGCGGGCGCTGCTGATCACCCACGGCCACGAGGACCACATCGGCGCCGTCTCGTATCTGCTGCGGAACCTTCCCGTCCCGGTCTACGCCACCCGGCTGACGCTGGGCCTGATCGAGGGCAAGCTGGAGGAAGCGGGGGTGCCGCTGCCGCCGGGGTCTCAGGCCGTCAGGGCAGGCGACCAGGTGAAGCTGGGGCCGTTTACCTGCGAGTTCATCCGGGTGAACCACTCCATCCCCGACTCCTGCGCGATCGCCGTGACCACCCCGGTCGGCACGATCCTGCACACCGGCGACTTCAAGTTCGACCAGACGCCCATCGACGGCGAGTTCACCGACTACCAGCGGCTGACCGAACTGGGGAAGAAGGGCGTTCTCGCCCTGTTGGCCGACTCCACCAACGCCGAGCGGCCAGGCTACACGCCGTCGGAGCGGTCGGTGCGCCCCAACCTGGAGCGGGTCTTCCGAGACGCCAGGGGGCGCATCCTCATGGCCACCTTCGCGTCGAACGTCCACCGGATTCAGCAGGCCATCTCCATCGCCGCCGAACTGGGCAAGAAGGTGGCCGTCGTCGGCCGGTCCATGGAGAACACGGTGAAAATCGCCCTGGAACTGGGTTATCTGCACGTACCCGACGGGACGATCCTCCCCGTCGAGGAGCTGCGCCGGCTGCCGCTGCAGAGCCAGGTGATCCTGACCACCGGGTCGCAGGGCGAGCCCATGAGCGCTCTCAGCCGCATGTCGGTGAACGACCACAAGGCGGTCGAGATTATCCCTGGCGATACGGTGCTCTTCGCCGCCACTGCCATTCCTGGCAACGAGAAGTCCGTGGCCCGGACGGTGAACAATCTCTACCGGCGCGGGGCCGAGGTCATCTACGACCGGAGTGCCGGCGTGCACGTCTCCGGACACGCCAGTCAGGAAGAGCAGAAGCTGATGATCAACCTCACCCGGCCGAAGTTCTTCGTGCCGATCCACGGCGAGTACCGGATGCTGCTCAAGCACAAGCAGACGGCCGAGGCGTGCGGCGTGCCGCCCGAGAACATTCTTATTGGCGAGAACGGCACGATCTTCGAGTTCACCCGCAACTCGGCGCAGATTGTGGGCAAGGTCACGTCCGGCCAGGTACTGGTCGACGGGCTGGGCGTGGGCGACGTCGGCAACATCGTGCTGCGTGATCGCAGGCAGCTTGCCCAGGAGGGCATCCTGGTCGTGGTCGTCGCCGTCGACCGCGAGACCGGGATCATCGTGGGCGGGCCCGACATGGTGAGCCGCGGCTTCGTCTACGTGCGGGAGTCGGAAGGGCTCCTGGAGGAGGCGAAGGAGCGGGTGCGCCGTACCCTGGCCGAGCAGATGGACCGCAACGTGCCGGAGTGGGCCGTGCTGAAGAGTTCCATCCGCGACGTGCTCTCCCGGTACCTGTACGAGCGGACGCACCGCCGGCCGATGATCCTGCCCATCATCGTGGAGGTCTAGGCGGCGGCCGATTGGGTCAACGAAAAACGGGCACGCTAATGGGGCGAGGGCTCTTCTTCGCCCCACTCTGCTTGCACGGGAGGGTTGCTCAGGATGCCGAACCTCCGCGAGTTCACCCCCTCGGAAATCATGGCCCAGATGCCGCAGGCGCGCAGCGTGCTGGCCAAGCACTTCGGGGAGGAAGGGATCCGCACGGCCTCCGGCTTCCGCCTGCGCGACCTTGCCCGGCACAAGGGCGTCGAGTTGGGCACCGTGATCCGCGACCTGAAGGACGTGGCCCGGTCCACCGGTACCATCTGGTAGCCGAGTCTCTCTGTCCGGGAGTGTGACCGATGCTGTTCAGAAACGAGGAGCCGACGGGCACGCCGATTCCCGGCGTGGTCCCGGGGCCAGACCCCGCCGTGCCGGACAAACCGCCGCTGCCGACCGCTCCCCCGTTGGCGCCGAAGAATCCCGCCCTCGAGAACCTGGAGGCCCTCGGCACTACCCAGGTGCCGGTGGTGTCGCCCAACATCCACCTGCTGACCATCATCGGCCAGGTGGAGGGGCACCTCACACTGCCGCCGCAGAACAAGACCACCAAGTACGAGCACATCATCCCGCAGCTGGTCGCCGTGGAGCAGAGCCCGGAGATCGAGGGGCTGTTGCTGGTGCTCAACACGGTGGGCGGCGACGTGGAGGCCGGGCTGGCCATCGCCGAGATGATCGCCAGCCTGTCCAAGCCCTCCGTGTCGCTGGTGCTGGGCGGCGGCCACTCCATCGGCGTGCCCATCGCCGTGAGCACCACGTACTCCTTCATCGCCACCACGGCCACGATGACCATTCACCCGATCCGCCTGACGGGGCTGGTCATCGGCGTGCCGCAGACGTACGACTACCTTGACAAGATGCAGGACCGGGTGATCCGCTTCGTGGTGGCCAACTCCAACTGCAGCGAGCAGCGCTTCCGGGAGCTGATGTTCCGCACCGGGGAACTGGCCCGGGACGTGGGCACCATCGTCGTGGGGCCGGACGCCGTCAAGGAAGGCCTGATCGATGAGGTGGGCGGCCTCTCCGATGCCGTGCGGAAGCTGAGGCAGCTGATCGCCGAGCGCAAGCAGGCCCGGCCGGGGGTGGTACAGTGACGGACTGCGGTCCTGGCGTGCTCTGGTCGGCACTGCCGCTGGAACTGGTGCTGGAAGGGCTCGTCCAGCCCCCCGCGGCGGTGCGGGAGGTGGTCGTGGACGGGCGGCTGCTGCAGGTGACACCGGGAGGCGACGGGCACGGCACCGTCGTCCGGCTGATCTCCGGCCGCGCAGAGGACTACCTGGACGCCCGGTTCCAGCCCGGGGCCCGGGTTCGGCTGGGCGGGAACGGCTGACGCTGCAGACCAGGCCCGCGGGCCTGGTCTCTTTCACGGCTGGGGGTTGTAATTAGAATCATTCTCGATTAGGATAGATAGCGGGGGTGCGGGAGGTCAGAAGGAAGGAAACGGCGCGCTCGCACCCGAAACCATTAAGGACTGCTTCGGTAAGGAGAGAGGTGAGGGCCGTGGCTCTGATGCTGAAGGACATCTACACCCGGCTGCTGGAGCGGGGCCACAAGCTGACGCCCCAGCGCTGGGCGATCATCGCGATCTTCCTGATGAACCGGGGGCGTCACCTCTCGGCCGACGACGTCTACTCCATGCTGAGGGAGACCCACCCGAACAACGGCATCGCCACGGTCTACCGCACCCTGGATCTGCTGGAGGAGATCGAAGTCCTGAAGAAACTGGACTTCGGCGACGGACGCGCTCGGTACGAGGTGCGGGACGAGGACAACCATCATCACCATCACCTGGTCTGCCAGCGCTGCGGCAAGATCACGGAGTTCGAGGACGACCTGCTCGGGGCCCTGGAGGCCGCGATCGAGCGGAAGACGGGCTTCCGCATCGACGACCACGTGGCCAAGTTCTTCGGGATCTGCGCGGAGTGCCAGGCGAAGGAAAAGGAAGCCAGCCAATCCCAGACCCAGGCCTGAACGGAACATAGACCGGGGAAGGGGCCGGTGCGGCGGAGCGCACCGGCCTTTTCGCTTGTGGTATAATGTAGGCATGGCATCCAACCTTTGGAGATTCAGGGGGTTCTGCAGTGGCGCAGCGTCGGTCGGCCGGTAAGTCAAACAGGGCTGGAGGCGAGGGGGCCGGACTCCATCAGGAGGTCCGGGGCCTCCTGATCACCGCGATCGGCGCCTGGTTCCTGCTCTCGCTGGCGGGCAAGGGCGGCGGCCTCCTGGGCAACCTGCTGAGCCGCGGGCTCCTGGCCCTCGTGGGCGAGCTGGGGGCCTGGCTGCTCTCCGTCCTCGTGGTCTGGTTTGGGCTCTACCTCATCTACCTGCGCTTCCACCGGCGTCCCTTCCACTGGAAACGCCAGGGCTGGGGGCTGCTGTTGCTCTTCCTCGCCTTTGAGTTGATCGTGCAGTTGGTCACCCAGGGACACGTGGACGAAGGCGGTCTGCTGGGCGGCTCCCTGGAGAACGCCAAGCGAGGCCTGGGTGGCGGGCTGGTCGGCTACGCCCTTGCCGTTCCGCTGACGCGAGTGTTCGGGGAGGCCGGCCGCTGGGTCTTCGCCGCCACTGCAGCTCTGATCGGCCTGGTGCTCTCCACGGGGGTCTCGCTGGGCGGCGTGCTCGAGTGGTTGAAGTCCCGCGTCCTGGCCGGCGCCCGCGGCGCCAGGGATATGGCGGACGACTTCGTGGAGCTGGTGAGGCGGCAGCCGGGCGAGGAGGGCGAAGGCGCCTCGGCCGGTGGCGAACGGTCCGGCCGCAAACGCATGGCCGCCAGCGAGGAGCTGAACACGATCGGAGACCTGCGCCGGAAGGAGGCCGCGGCCGGGCGGACGGCGGCGACCGGTGCGGGTGCCGAGGAGCCGCATGTGCCGATCATCCGCCAGCCGGGCTCCGAGTGGCAGGCGGTCAGCGGGCAAGCTGCACCGGGAGGCGCCGGGGCGGGACTGGCAGGTGCCGACGGCGTTCCTGCGGGTACATCACCCCTTGCTGCCGGCGGGGGACCAGCCGCGGAAGGAGCCTACGCTGCAACCGGAGTCCCGGTGGCCGCTTCTGTGCGCACCGCCGCCGACGCGCCGGGGGCGCAGGCTGGCTCTGAGGTCGCTGTCCCGGGCGGGCGCAGCGCCGAGGGCGGGGGGACTCGCGGCGCTCGTGGGGCCGGCGGTCCGCGTCCCGCCGCCGCAGGTGCGGGGACCGCCGAGCACGTGGCGGTCGGCGCTTCGGGTGCTGCCGGCACGCCCGGCGGCACGTCCGCCCCGCGAGGGGAGGAAGCCGGGCCGGTTCCCGTTGTGCAGGGTGAGAAGGGGCAACTGGCCATCGACCCCGCAAAGCTGGGGACGGCGTACCAGCTGCCGCCGCTATCGCTGCTTCCCAAGCCGCAGCAGAAGGGGCAGCAGAGCCACCAGGACCACCTGGCCCGGGCGCAGCTCCTCGAGCACACGCTGCGGACCTTCGGGGTCGAGGCCCGGGTGATCGCGATCAGCCCCGGCCCGGCCGTCACCCGCTATGAGCTGCAGCCCGGCCCGGGGGTGCGGGTCAACAAGTTCACGCAACTGGCCGACGACCTGGCGCTGGCCCTGGCTGCCGAGGACATCCGGATCGAGGCGCCGATTCCCGGCAAGGCGGCGGTGGGCATCGAGGTTCCGAACAAGGAGCGGCTTGCGGTGCACCTGCGCGAGGTGATGGAGACGCCGCTCTGGGTGAACGCCACCTCCAAGCTCACGGTGGCCATCGGCAAGGACCAGGCCGGCAACCCCGTGGTGGGCGACCTGGCCAAGATGCCGCACCTCCTCATCGCCGGCTCCACGGGTTCCGGCAAGTCCGTATGCATGAACACCATCATCTGTTCGCTGCTCTTCCGGGCGCGGCCAGATGAGGTCAAGATGATGATGATCGACCCGAAGATGGTCGAGCTCTCAATCTATAACGGGATCCCGCACCTCATGGCGCCGGTCATCACCGACGTGAAGCAGGCTGCGGGCTACCTGAAGGGCGCCGTGAAGGAGATGGAGAGCCGCTACGAGCTCTTCGCCTCCGTGGGCGTGCGGAATATCACCCAGTATAACCAGCTCTGCCGCGATGACCCCGGGCCCGACCCGGAACACCCCCGCCAGCCACTTCCCTACGTGGTGATCTTCGTCGACGAGCTGGCAGACCTGATGATGGTGGCCCCGGTGGATGTGGAAGACGCCATCTGCCGGCTGGCGCAGATGGCCCGGGCCTGCGGCATGCACCTGGTCATCGCCACCCAGTCGCCGCGGGTCGACGTGATCACGGGCCTGATCAAGGCCAACATTCCGTCCCGCATCGCCTTTGCGGTCTCCTCCCAGGTGGACTCCCGGGTGATCCTGGACTACGCCGGTGCGGAGCGTCTGCTGGGCCGGGGCGACATGCTCTACCACCCTGCCGGCCACTCCAAGGCGGTGCGGGTGCAGGGCGCCTTCATCCACGAGCGGGAGATCGATCAGATCGTGAAGTTCGTCAAGGCCCAGGCGCAGCCGGTCTTCACCGCCCAGCAGGTGGAGGTGGAGGTGACCGGGCGGCGCGGGCACGGGTCCGGCAACGGCGAGGGCGAGCACACCTCGGCCCTCGACGAGGCCTTCCCCCTCGCCTGCCGCATCGTGGTCGAGCACGGCCAGGCCTCGGTGTCGCTCCTGCAGCGGCGGCTCAGGTGTAACTACACCAAGGCGGCGCGGCTCATCGACATGATGGAGGAGCGGGGATTCATCGGCCCGCACCAGGGCTCGAAGCCCCGGGAAGTGCTGCTCACGATGGCCCAGTGGCAGGAGATCTTCGGCGACAGCGGGGCAGGCGGCGAGGTCGCTTCGACCCGGGAGGAGTAGGAGACATCTGCACAGGACCTGCGCCGGCGGCCTGAAGAGGCCCGCCGGCGCTGTTTCGCGGTGCCGGGGCAGGGGGGGTGCGGCCCTCCTGTGGGTGATGCGCGCCAGGTGCGAGAGCATGGGTGCTGGCCTGGCGGGAGGGAAGGGGGGCCGCTCAGCGAACTCACCCGAGGCACTCGTGCCAGCGACGGTGCACGAGTACGTCGGCAACTTGTCCCAACCGTACCCGAGAGGCCCCAGCCGCTCTTCCTGCCAACCGTTGTCCGCCTTCGGACGACTTGCTCCCGGGCCGTTGCCGTAACCCTCCGACAGGGCTACACTAAAGCTGATTTGCCGCGGGATTCATGCAAGCGTTGCAAGGAGTGGACGCGACTTGGCCTTTCGCGACCTGCACGAGTTCATCGCCGCGTGCGAACAGCGCGGTTGGCTGAAGCGCATCAAGGCGCCCGTCAGCCCCTATCTCGAGATTGCTGAGATCACCGACCGGGTCTCCAAGATGCCAGGCGGGGGACCCGCACTGCTGTTTGAGAACGTGGAGGGCTCCCGGTTCCCGGTGCTCACCAACACTTTCGGCTCCATGGAGCGCATCTGCCTGGCCCTGGGCGTGAACCATCTGGACGAGATCGGCCAGCGCATCCGCGAGCTCATGAAGCTGCCGGGACCCGGTGGCGGCCTCTTCGACAAGGTGGGGCAGGGGCTGAAGCTGCTGGACGTGGCCAAGAACACCGCACCGCGCATCGTGAGCCGCGCCCCCTGCCAGGAGGTGGTGCTCACCGGCGACCAGGTGGACCTCTACCAGTTGCCCATCCTCACCACCTGGCCGAAGGACGGCGGGCCCTTTATCACCCTCACCAGCGTGATCACCCGCGACCCCGAGACCGGCGGGCGGAACATCGGCATGTACCGGCTGCACGTCTACGACAAGCGCACCACGGGCATGCACTGGCACAAGCACAAAGACGGCCAGCGCCACTACGATGCCTACGGGGGCACCCGCATGCCCGTGGCCGTGGCCCTGGGCGGCGACCCGGCCACGATCTATTCCGGCTCCGCCCCCCTGCCGCCGGCGATTCCGGAGCTGATGTTCGCCGGGTTCCTCCGGGGCGAGCCGGTGGAGCTGGTCAAGTGCAAGACCATCGACCTGGAAGTCCCCGCCCACGCCGACTTCATCCTGGAGGGGTACGTGGACACTGCGGAGCCGCTGCGCCCCGAGGGGCCCTTCGGCGACCACACCGGCTTCTACAGCCCCGTGGAGCCCTATCCCGTCTTCCACGTGACGGCCATCACCCACCGGCGGGACGCCATCTACCCCGCGACCCTCGTGGGCAAGCCGCCGCAGGAGGACGTCTACCTCGGCAAGGCGACCGAGCGCATCTTCCTGCCGCTGCTGCAGCTCTTCCTGCCGGAAGTCATCGACTACAACATGCCGCCCGAGGGTACCTTTCATAACTGCGTGCTGGTGAAGATCAAGAAGCGCTACCCGGGCCAGGCCCGCAAGGTGGTTCACGGCATGTGGGGCCTGGGGCTGATGATGCTCTCCAAGTGCATCGTGGTGGTGGACGAGCACGTTGACCTGAACAACTACAGCGAGGTCTTCTGGTACGTGACGAGCAACATCGATCCCAAGCGGGACATCTTCTTCGCCGAGGGCCCGCTGGACGACCTGGACCACGCCTCGCCCGTGTGGCGGTTTGGCTCCAAGATGGGCATCGACGCGACCCGCAAGTGGCCGGAGGAGGGCCACCCCCGACCGTGGCCGGAGGAGATCGAGATGTCGCCCGAGATCAAGGAGCGGGTGACGGCCCGCTGGAAGGAGTACGGCTTCTAGCTACGGGCGAAGGTTTCGGCCTGGGTTCGGGGCGTGAGACCGGTTGTACCTCCGCCCTGGCCCGAGCGCGGGATCCAGCAACAGGAAGGAGCGGATGCTCACGTGATGAGCGTCCTGCGCAGGGTGAAGACCATCGCCGAGCTGGTCAAGTTTGAGCACACCGTTCTCAACCTGCCCTTCGCCTACCTGGGCGCTTTCCTTGCCGCAGACGGCTGGCCGACGGGGCGGCAGCTCTTCTGGATCACCGTCGCCCTGGCCGGCGCCCGCACCGCGGCGATGGCGATGAACCGCCTGTTCGACGCCGAGATCGACCGGAAGACGCCCCGCACCGCCGGGCGGCACATCCCGGCGGGGCTGGTGAGCCGGCGGGAGGTGTGGGGCTACGTCGTTGTGGCCCTTGCCGCCTTGCTGCTGGCCGCCGCCAACCTGCACCCCCTGGCCCTGAAACTGTTCCCGCTGGCGGTGGCCACGTTTACCGTCTACCCCTTCACGAAGCGGTTCACGTGGCTCTGCCACGTGTGGCTGGGGCTGAGCGTCTCCTGGGGGGCGTTCGGCGCGTACATCGCCGTGCGCGGCGCCATGAAGCCGGAGATTTTCATCCTGGTTGCGATCATCACGCTCTGGAACACTGGTTTCGACATCATCTACGGAACGCAGGACATGGAAGCGGACCGGGTGAACGGCGTCTATTCCATTCCCGCCCGCTTCGGCCTGGCTCCGGCCCTGCGCATCGCCCGGGCCGTGCACCTGGCGGTGGTGCTGCTGGTGGGGCTGCTGGGACTCGAGATCGGCCTGCTGCCCCTGGACCTCACCGGGGCGCAGCCGATGATCCTGCCCCCTGCGGCGTGGTCGCCGGCCATGTGGCTCTACCTGGCGGCCTGGGCCCTGGTGGCGGCGCTGCTGCACTACGAGCACAGCATCATCTCCCCCGAGGACATGAGCCGGGTGGACGCCGCCTTCTTCAACGTGAACGGCTACCTCAGCGTGGCCTTCTCGCTCTGCGCCGTGACGGCGCTGCTGCTGAGATGAAACGACCCCGCCGAACCAGGCGGGGTCGATGTTCTTGGGGAGCGAACCTACTCAGCGGCCGGCTCGAACCAGCGCACGCCGCTGCGCCGCAGCGCCGCGACGAGGCCGAGGGCGAAGGCGCCGTCCACGCCGTGGTGGATGGCCGTGCCCACCAGCGTGATCAGCGCCATCTCCAGGTTGCCCCCCAGCGCCCAGACCACGCCCATCTCGAACACGGCGTGGAAGGGCAGCGCGATCAGCATCACGAGCCAGAGCGGCATGCCCCGGTTCCAGGCCCAGTTGCCCACCCAGGCGAACAGGGCGTGAGAGAGCGCCCGGGCTCCGATCGCCGGGCCGACGAAGACGGTAAACCCCAGGGCCGAGCCCAGGCCCACCCCGACGGCGGCGAAGGGGCCCATGAGCATGGCCAGCATGCTGGGCACGTGCGACATGAGCGTGGCCGTGAAGAAGGGCGGGATGGTCACCCGCAGGAACGTGAAGACGATGGGGATCATCAGCGCCAGAGCCGTCAGGATGCCGGTGGCCGCCAGGTCCCCCACGTTCAGCTGGCGTCGCATGCGATCAGATCCTTTCTCTGGCCGCCGCGCCTCCGTCGCGGCGCCGTGGTAATCCCTTAGGGTTGGTTTGTACCACCGACAAGGCGACCATGTCAACCGCTTTCCGACGGTTGGGACCCACGGCCGGCGAGGCGCATAAAATCTAGGGCGAGCCTGAAAAGGGAGGGGGTTGATGATGTCATACGTGGTCAGGCCGGGCGACACGCTCTGGGCCATCGCCAACCGGCTCGGCGTGGGCCTGCCGCAGCTCCTGGCCGCCAATCCCCAGCTTCAGAACCCGAACCTGATCTACGTCGGTCAGCGGCTCACGGTGCCGACGGCCGCCGAGTATGTCGTCCAGCCGGGCGACACCTTCTACGCGATCGCCCAGCGCTACCGCATCAGTGTGGAGTCCCTGGCGGCGGCCAACCCCCAGATCGAGAATCCGGCCTTGATCCGGCCGGGAATGGTGATCTACATCCCCGCCCGTCCGGTACAGCAGTACATCGTGCAGCCCGGCGACACGCTGTGGGCGATTGCCCAGCACTTTGGTACCACGGTGGCGGCGCTGCAGCAGGCGAACCCGGGCGTCAATCCGTACCAGCTGCGCATCGGCCAGCGGCTGAACCTGCCCGTCTCCAACCAGGGGCAGGAGCAGGAGATCGTGGTGCCCCGCGAAAACTACGGCTACGACGAGATGATGGCCGACCTGGCCCGGCTGCGCCAGCGGTACCCCTTCATCGAGGTAGGCTCCATCGGGCAGAGCGTGCTGGGCCGGGACATCCCGGTAGTCCGGCTGGGCACCGGTCCCAAGGAAGTCCACTACAACGGCGCCTTCCACGGCGAGGAGTGGATCACCGCCGTCCTCATGATGAAGTTCATCGAGGTCTACGCCCGGGCGCAGCAACGGGGGGAGCGGATCGGCAACTTCCACGTGCCCACCCTCTGGAGGCAGACGTCCCTCTACGTGGTGCCCATGGTCAACCCCGACGGGGTGGAGATCTCCCAGCACGGGGTCGACCGCTCCAACCCGTACTACGACCTGCTGCTTCAGGCCAACGGCGGTTCCACCAACTTCCGCACCTGGGCCGCCAACGCCCGGGGGGTGGACCTGAACAACCAATTCCCCGCCAACTGGGAGCGGGAGGCGGCGCGGGGCCCGCGCTCCCCGGCCCCCCGGAACTACTCCGGAACCGGCCCCCTCACCGAGCCCGAGGCCATCGCCATGGCGGACTTCACCCGGGCGCACGACTTCCGCCTGGTCATCGCGTGGCACACCCAGGGCGAGGAGATCTACTGGGGCTACGAGGGGCTGGAGCCGCCGGAGTCCGAGCAGATCACGAACCTGTTCGTGGACATCTCGGGCTACCGGCCAGTGCGCAACCTGCAGAGCTGGGCCGGGTACAAGGACTGGTTCATCCAGGACTGGCGGCGCCCCGGCTTCACCATCGAGGTGGGGCGGGGCACGAACCCGCTGCCCATCACGCAGTTCTGGCCCATCTGGAGCCGCACCATCGGCATCATGCTGGCAGGGCTGACGGTGTAGACCGCCAGCCCTTTTCCGTGCGCTTGATTGTGGAGACTCCACCCCGGAGCGCGTCCCCGTGAGGCGCACACCGGAGCGCGGCGGCGAGGAGGAGCCTTGCCGGCGGCCGCACCGCCACCGGGCGCGTGCGGGCGGGGCGGAGCGTCGAGGCGCACCACCCGGGTTCTGCTCCTCCGGAGCAAGCCCGGTTCACCCCGGTCGGGTGAGGGAATCCTCGTACCAGTACACCGCCTCGGCGATGCGGCCGATGAGCTCCTCGGCCTGCGCCTCCGGCAGCCCTTTCGTGAAGACCGAGATGGCAAACGACCGGGCGGGCGCGTACACCAGCCCGATGTCGTGAAACTCGTCGTCGCGGCTGCCGATCTTCGTCGCCGCGACCACGTTCTCGGGCAGGTAGCGGGGGATGCGCTGCCGGAAGACGGCCTCTTCCATCCAGCGGATCAGCATGCGGGTGGACTCGGGGGAGAGTCCGGATCGGCCCGAGTCCAGCGCGATCAGCACCTGGTTCATGCCGGAGGGCGTCACCGGGGTCTCCAGCGGGTCGTAAGCCGGTGCGACGCCGAGCCCCAGCATGTACTGCCGGATCGTGCCGCTGCCGATGTACCGCTCCAGCATGTTGCGGGCGATGTTGTCCGACACCGTGATCATGAGCTCCAGCAGCCGCCGGACGGAGATCCGGTCGCCGGGCCGGATGGTGGTCTGGAGGATCCCCGTGCCCGCCTGGAAGTCCTCCGGCTGGTACGCGATGGTCTCGTCCAGGGTGAGCCGGCCATGGTCCACCAGCCAGAGGACGGCCATGGCGATCGGCACCTTGATCGTGCTGGCGGCGTAGAACTCGGTCGTCGGGTTGAGGCCGGCCGTCCGGCCGGTGATCAGGTCGGTCACGGCCACGCCGATGGTGCCGGGCACCCCGCTCACCGTGCGCTCCAGGATTGCCGTCAGATCCGCCAGTCGGAAGGGCTTGAGCCGTGGCATCCGTTTCATCCCCCCGTCGAGCTGCCTGCGGGATTATACGCCGGCAGCCGGGCGGGATGGACCGCTTATTCGGCGGAAGCCCCGGAAATGGTGAAGTCCGACTCCGCCGTGATCAGGTGAATCCAGGTGGGGCCGGGGGCCAGGAGGGGGAGCTGGCCGCCCTCCGGCGGGTCGAGGACGAACCCGCCCGCCTCCAGCCGCCACGTGCCCTCGTATTGGTGGCCGGCCACCAGCACCGTCGCAGGGCCGCCGTCCCAGAGGTAGAGGGTCCAGCCGAGGTCGACGCCCCGGTTGACGCCGCCCACCTCGAGGAAGACGAGGTTGACCGCGGTGAGCGGGTTGCCGTTCTCGTCCAGGTGGCGGACGCCGTCGGTGTAGCGCACGTAGCGGCCGTCCTCCCAGACCCAGCGGGCCTGGTTCAGCCGGTGCCAGGTGATGTCCACGACCGTGTTCTCGCCCACCGTCGGGACGGCCGCGGAGCGCTCCGTGGTGGGGACCGTCGTCATATCGATGCCGCGGTCGATGATCGCCTGCCCCAGCAGGTCGGTGTCGGTGTAGAGGTTGTGCGGGGGCTCGCGGTCGGCGGTCCGGTAAAAGTAGCCCCCGGCGGTGTAGATCTCGTCGAGGTTGCGGGGACCCCACGCGGCCCGCAGCATGGCCAGGGCCTCGGCGCTGCCGCCGGAGTGGGCGAAAGGCGTGTTGTAGGCGTCGGCCATGTCGACGAACCCCTGGCGGGCGCTGCGCACGGGCCCGATCTTCGCGGCGGGCGTGGACCAGTAGAGGGTGAAAAACCGCGTGATCTCCGCCTCGGTCAGGGTCTCGACCACGAGGTCGGCCTCGGCGAGGCCGGCCTGCGGCCGTGCGCTCGGC
>Ga0134102_1000717_pt1 | contig 35011 bp, 23 predicted proteins | sample 13_3_2metaG_FD_94447 | JGI IMG/M metagenome (GOLD analysis project Ga0134102, IMG submission 94447) | Switchgrass degrading microbial communities from high solid loading bioreactors in New Hampshire, USA - 13_49_3.3_201_A3 metaG | ecosystem: Engineered > Bioreactor > Semi-continuous > Anaerobic...
CTCACGCTCCTGACAGGAACTTCGTCCCCGTGTGGTTGCCGCCGCTTACGTTGTGGACCGGCGCAGGACCGGCGCAGGCCCGGCGGGCAGCCGGTCCCGCGTACGTGGGAAGGGGCTGCGGGCCTGGGTCCGGCCGTCTCGGTCCCCGCCCAGGGTCTCGGACTGCTCCGCTCCCGTACGGGGCAGGCCTGCAGGGGCGCAGGCCTCGGCCGGCCGGACGTCAACTGGGCCGCCCAGCCAGGATCGGCCTCCCACAGGGATGCGGGCGCCTCTCCGGTCGGCTCGTGTGAAACATAGCGGCCGGCGGAATCGTCTGGTCTTACGGAAGCCGAACTACTGTCGGGTGAAATTTGGGGTGTTGATCCCCTTCACGGGGCCCTGCTCCGGCGGGATGCCCCACTGACCAGGATTCCTGGTCCGGCCGCACCCCCGCCTCTGCCAGGGCGGCCGGGGTGTAACGGGACCGGGGCTCACGGGAGGTGCCTGCCTTGACCAGGCTTCAAATCGCGGTTGCGATTGCGGTCGGCGCACTCGCCGTGTCCCTGATCGCGGTGGCCCTCACCCGCCTGCCCGATGACGGTGACGGGGCAGACCTCAGCACTGGAACCCCGCGGACTGAGCAGGGAGAGGTGGAACACGGCACGCGGCTCGCCGAGGTGGCGGACGCTGCCGAAGCCAGGGTATCCGCCGAAGAGGCGGAAGCCAGGGCCCTGGAGGTGACCGCCGCCATCCTGGAGCGGCCGGCGACCTCTCTCGATGTGACACTCGTCCGGGTCTCGTATGAGAAAACCGGGCCCGACGGCAGATCCCTGACGGAGGACCGCCTGGCGTGGAAGGTCACCTTCCACGGTACCCGTACGAGGAGCCAGGGCGGGCGCGAAAGCACGCCTGCGGACGCGGCGGCGCTTGACCGGTCGGTGACGTGGGTCCTGATCGATGCCGTCACGGGAGAGGCGATCGCAACGCACTCGGTCACCCCCGGCTTCCGGTAGAATTCTGCCCGTTTCATGAGCAGCACAAGGCCCGGCTTGCCATTGGGCGAGCCGGGCCGTCGTATAAGCTCCGGTGCGGATATGCCGGCGCCGCCCCGGGTCGCAGAGCCCCCCGTGGGCACAGAATCCGCCGCCGTCTCGGACTGCCCCACCCGGAGCCGCCCCCCACTGGGCCTACTGCTGTTCCTCATCCAGCTCGCTGGGAAGATTATACCCCCGGCTCCCGAACGGCTGCAGCTTCCGCAGCCACTTCTGCTTCAGCTTCTTCAAGGCGCCGTCCCGGTCGAAGTAGCCGGTCTCGGGCTCCTCCAGCGTCTCCAGGGGCTCGAAGACAAAGGCGTCGGGGCCGAACTCATTCCAGTCCTGTTGCAGCTCCCGGTTCTTGTGCGTGCCCATCTCGAGCTGGAACCGCTGCCCGTTGAGCGTGCGGAAGTTGGGCGCCACGCCGATCCAGACCATCCCGTTCTTCGTGTTGCGGATCTGGAAGACCCCGCCCTCAATCTTGGCCTCCCGGGCCAGGCGCTTCAGCTCCTTTCTGCGATCCACCTGGCTCATCCTCTCTTCATCTAGGTGATGGCGCTGGCCCTCAGTCAAGGCGGAATCCGTGCGCCAGTACTGGCTCCCATCGGGCAACCGCCGGAGGAGCCCGAAGTCGACAAGGCACCGGCGGAGCAGCACGTGGTCCTCGGCGATGGGCTCCAGAATCTCATTGACTTCCTTCTCGCTGTACCGGCGCCCGGGGGCGAACCGCTGCGCCACCGCCGCTGCGACGATGCGCTTGTGCTTCATGGGGGTCGAAGCGCCGAAGCGCACCAGCGGCCCCTCGAGGCCGTGGGGGAAGTACCTGGCGAGGATCTCCGCTTCGCCGGTGGACCCGCGGGAGCGCCGCCGGGCAGTACGGCCGTCCCCGGGCTCCTGCCCCCGGTCAGCGCCGCCTGCCGGGCCGTCGCCGGTGCGGGTCCGGCCGGACGCCCAGACCTCTGCGGCCTGCCGCTCGTGCAGGAGCTCCATGATCGCCAGGAAGACCTGGGCCTGCCGCTCCTTCTCCCGCAGGATGTAGCGGTGGTTGCGGATGGTGGAGAGCGAGCCCGCACCGAGGGCCGCCTTGATCTCCTCGTCGCTCCTGCCCTCGTAGAACAACGTGAGCAACTTCCGCTGCAGCTCCGACAGGCCGTGCGCCGACTTGTCGAGCCCGACGAGGAAGGTGAACACCGAACCGTGTGCCTCTGTGATGTGGTGCTGGATGTACCGGCGGGCCTCATAGAGCCGGTCACCCACCGGGTAGATCACGCCCTTCTCGATGCGCTCGCCGCAGCAGATGCAGGTGTAGGCCCCGTCGGATTCCAGGTAGCCCCGCTTCAGCTCGGCCAAGGTGGCACTGCCCAATCGGTTGTTGGAGTCCATTAGACATCATCTCATTTCATCTAGGAATACATAGACAGCATACCTCACTGTCTGCGTCCTGGTCAAGCCGTCGCTGGGCCATGGTTGCCCGACCCCTCGGAAAGGGTGGCCGACTGTCTGCCGACCGAGCTACCAGGGGGTTTCGCACTGCTTTCTACTCTGTTCGTGGGAAGTGTTGACGGCGGTGGGGGCAGTGGATGCTGTGGTCTCTTCTGCTCGAATCGTATTGGGTGTTGACGGCCAGCGCACGGGAGTAGATGCTGCGGTGCCTTCTGCACTGTTCGTGTTGGGTGTTGACGGCCAGCGCACGGGAGTAGGTGCAGTGATGCCTTCTGCTCTGTTCGTGCGAAGTGTTGATGGCCAGTCTTAGGGGAACTTGGGCGCCGACGGTGGGCGCCGGATGGCGCCTCCCATGCAGCTAGTTGCAACGCCCTGAGCCAGGCGGTGGTGTTCGGCAGAAACGGGTAACTGAGCACACCCTGCAGAAAGGCACAAGCGCCCGGCGTCAGGTGCGCCGACCCTGACTGCGATTGCCCGGTAGAGCATGACCGTGATCAACAGCCAGTGCGAACAGAGCGTACGCGCGGGCAAGGTATGGTCTCCCGGGACGGCGGGGGCGCCGACACCCGCGGGGCGGGCCGACGGGGCCCGACTGTCCCCCGGGGCGACAGGCGCGGCGACCCCTCGGTTGTGACCGCCCGGTGGGGGCACGGTCGGAAGACATGGTGCCGCGGGAGGACGCGGCCGCCGGGGGAGCCAACTCATTGGGAAAGTCGCCGGCGCAGCCGTAGCGCTGGAGGGGAGGAAGGCCCGTGCGCGTTCAGGTTTCCAAAGTTGCAGCACGCCGCTTTCTGCTGTTCACCCAGGGCCTGTTGGAGGTGCCCGGGGTCATCCGGCCCTGGGTGAAGGAACTCAGGGGCCAGAGCGGACTGCTGAAGGCGCTGGAGCGGCTCGAGGCGGTGCAGCTCGACCCCATCGCGGTGGTGGAGCGCAACCACCACCTGGTCCTGCGCAACCGGGTGGGCGGCTACCGGCCGGAGATGCTGGACGGGCTGTTTGCCGCCGGGAAGGCCTTCGAGTACCTGGCCAACGCCCGCTGCGTGCTGCCCATGCGCGACCTGCCCGACTTCTGGCCCATCATGCTTGCGGCCCGGAGGCTGCCGGCCAGGGCGGCGCTGGCCGGGAGCATGACCGAGGTGCTGCGGCGCCTCCGGGAGGAAGGGCCCCTGCCGCCCCGCGCCCTGGGCAACGACGGCCCGCGGCTGATGGGGATAGGCTACAACCCGCCCGACAAGGCGTCCAAGGCGTCCGGCCGGGCCATCGACCTGCTCTGGCTGGGCGGCGAGATCTTCGTCGCCCGCAGGGAAGGCAACGAGAAGTGGTACGACCTGGCCGAGCGGGTGGTCCCGCGGGACGTGGTGGCGCGCCTGCCGGGCGACGTGATGCATCTCCGTTCGCCGCTTCTGTGGGACTACGTCCTCGGCTCGCAGCGGGGTGGCGGGCGGAGCGGGTCAGATGCCGCCCCGGGCCTCGCCGGGGCTGACCTGTCCTGGCGGGAGTCAACGCGCCAGGTCATCGAGGGCGACGTCTCCCGCCCCTGGTCCGCGCCGGACGTGGGCGAGGGCGACGCCGAGTGGCAGCGGTTCCTGCTGGACAAGTACATGCGGGCCTACCGGCTGGTCGATCTGGGCGACTTTCGCTTTGGCTGGCAGAGCTACCCGGCGTCCAAGCGCCGGGCCCTGGCCGAGGAGAAGGTGGCGTCGGGCGAGTGGGTAGAGGTGGCCGTCGAGGGGGTGCGGCGCCGCTACTTCGTCCTGGCGGAGGACCGGCCGTTCCTGGAGATGGCGGAGGACTGGCTGCCGAGCCGGACCGTCCGCTTCCTGGCGCCGCTGGACAACCTGCTGTGGCGGCGTGAGCGGCTGCGGGACCTCTTCGACTTCGACTACACGTGGGAGGTCTACATCCCCGCAGCCAGGCGCCGGTTCGGGTACTATGCCATGCCCATCCTGTTCGGTGACAGGCTGATCGGCTGCATCGACCCGAAGCTGGACCGCAAGAACGGGGTGTTGGTGGTGAACCGGCTGTTCCTGAACCCGGCCACGAGCCCGGGCGTGAACGTCGGCGTGCCGGACCGCCGGGGCCTGCGACGCGCGCTGGAGAAGGCCCTGCACGACTTCGCCCGGTGGCACGGGGTGGAGGAGGTGCGGTGGCCGGCGGATCCGTGAGTCCGACACAGAGCCCGGGCACGAAAACCGCGACGCGCTGACACGCGGCTGTCACTGGCCTCCCTTACCATGGGCGCGAAGGGAGGTCGGTCACCGTGACCCACTCGCTCACCCTCTGCACCCAGTTGGACCGGACCTGTATCAGCCCCTCGGGCGGCGAGCTCCACCTGCTCGTCACCCTCTCGGCGCCCCAGCCGGAGGCCGGCGGGGGCCGTCCGCCCCTCAACCTGGCCGCCGTGGTGGACCGCTCCGGCTCCATGGGCGGAGCCAAGCTTTACTTCACCAAACAGGCCCTGCGGTTTCTGGTCGACCAGATGGGAGAGTCCGACCGCCTGGCCGTCGTCACCTACGACCACCACGTGCGGGTGCTGCTCGGCAGCCAGCCGGTGGCGCAGAAAGAGGCCGTGAAGACGCTGGTGGACAGCATCGCCGCCGGCGGCTCCACCAACCTGAGCGGCGGGCTGGCCACGGGCATGCAGCAAATCCGGCCGCACACCGGATCCGGCATCGTCAGCCGCGTGCTCCTGATGACCGACGGCCTGGCCAACGCCGGCGTCACCGACCCCGGGGTGCTGGTGGGATGGGCCCGGGCGTGGCGGGAGCAGGGCCTGGGGCTCAGCGCCATGGGCGTGGGCGAAGACTTCAACGAAGACCTGCTGGTGGCCCTGGCGGAGGCGGGAGGCGGAAACTTCCATTATATTGAGAACCCCGACCAGATCCCGGAGATCTTCGCCCAGGAACTGCAGGGGCTGCTGCAGGTGGCCGCACAGGGGCTCCGGCTCACGGTGGAGCTTGAGCCTGGCGTTGCCGTGACCGGCGTGCTCGGCTACCAACCGGAGGGGACTCCCCAGCGGGCGGTGGTGGCGCTGCCTGACCTGTACGGGGCCGAGGTGAAGAGCGTGCTGGTCCGGCTCGCGGTCGCGGCACCTCCGTCCGATGGGAAGCTGGGCCGGGTGGTGCTCGACTACCTGCCGGCCGCGCCCGGCGGCCAGCCGTCATCCATCGCCGCCGACGTGACGCTCGCCGTCACCGACGATCCCGTCCGCCTCGGCGAACCGCCCAGCCCGGAGGTGATGCGGCAGTTGCGGTTGTGCGAGGCCAGCGTCGCCTGGGACGAGGCGGTCGCCCTCGCCGACGCGGGCGACCTGCAGGGCGCTGCCATGCGCCTCATCCGGGCGGCAGAGGAACTGGAGGCGGGGCCGGTCCCGGGCGACAGCCGGGTGGCCGAGCAGGTGTCGGCCCTGCGGCGGCAGGCGGCCGAGATCACGGCGGCCCCGTACGATGCGCGGACCCGCAAGCGCATGCGGCAGGAGGGCTTTCGCCGGCGCCGGGGGGGAGTAGGGGGCGGCGCCGGGGCCGCGCGCCTGGTCGTGGCACTGCGGGGTCTTGTTGCAGCCGGGCCTCAGGCGGTGGGTGCCTGGGGCCCCACCCTGGCGGATGCGCGGGGGCGTCGGGGTCCCACCCTGCCCGGCGGGCAGACGTGCAACGCGGGGCCTGACGCAGTCGGCGCAGGCCCCGCACCCGTCTGTGCAGATCAGTCGCGGGCAGGACGGTTACTTGCCCCAGGGGGACTTGCCCCAGGGCTTGCCCCAAGGTGACTTGCCCCAGGGGGACTTGCCCCACGGGAACTTGTCGAACTTGCCCCAGGGGAACTTGCCGAATTGCGGGAAGCGGCGACGCCGGCGGCGGCGCCAGGTGCCGCCCAGGGGGTTGCCCCAGTCGTCCCAGTCGTCGTCCCAGTCGTCGCGGCCCCAGCCGAAGCCTTGCATGGGCGTCATCATGGTTCATCCCTCCACCCCAGCTTATGCGGCGGAACGATGGGGGTTACATAACGCCGGCCGGGGCCGGCGCCGGAGTCCCGCCGTGGCAGGAAATCCCCGCCGGGCCGCGGAAGGCATTCTCTGGTTCGATCCCCGATTTCCCGCAAGGTGGAGGGATGCGACATGACCGCCGGGGCCTCCCGTGCGTTGGAGCGGCGCTTTCAACTCCTCACCATGCTGATGGGCGGCCGCAAGCCCACGATCAAGGATCTGGCCGAGCGCTTCGCCGTCACGCCCCGGTCGATCTACCGGGATCTGGCCTTCCTGGAGGAAAACGGGGTTCCCGTCATCCGGGACGGCGGCCGCTACTCGGTGCACGACACGTTCAAGATCAGGCCGATCCAGTTCCAGCCCGACGAGGTCCTGGCGCTGATGGCGGCGCTGGACTTTGCCGAGCGGAAGCGCCCGCTGGCGGGCAAGGCGGCGCAGACGGCCCGGGAGAAGCTGCTGGCCGTCCTGCCGTCCCAGCAGCAGGAGCTGGCCACCGAACTGGACCGCACCCTGGTGGTCGATCCCATCCAGGCTTACTCCCTGCCGCCGTCCCCGGACGTGGAGGACGCATGTCGGGCGGCCGTGGAGGGGCCGCACCCGCTGCGGATCGTCTACCAGTCCCTCGGCGCCGAGGAGCCCTCGGAGCGGGTGGTCCGCCCGTACGGGCTCGCCTACCGGGGCACCGCCCTCTACCTGATCGGCTACTGCGAGCTCCGGCGGCAGATCCGGATCTTCCGGGCCAACCGCATCCTGGAGGCCCAGGTGCTGAGCAGCACCTTCGAGCGCCCCGCCGACTTCGACCTGGAGCAGTACCTCCGCGACATCTGGGGCATCGAGTTCGGCCCCCTGATGCGGGTGCGGGTGCGCTTCGACCGGCAGGTGGCCCGGTTGATGAAGGAGACGGTGTGGCACCCCAGCCAGCGGGTGGAGGAGGAGCCGGACGGCTCCGTCATCCTGCACATGGAGACCCGCGGGAAGGGCGAACTGGCCCGCTGGCTGGCGGGCTTCGGCGGGAACGCCGAGGTGCTGGCGCCGGCCGAGCTGCGGGAGGCGGTGCTGGAACTGGGGCGGGGGATCGTGGAGCGGTATGGCATCACTTGAGGCATCGGATGTGGAAAGGCAGGTGATCCCGATGCGTGCTCGGCGTGTTCGGCTTGTGGTACCCGTACTGGCTATCTCTCTCCTCCTGTTCCCGGCTGCACCCGGGCTTGCGCTGGCGGGTCCGGCGTCGGGCCAGCAACAGGCGACCGCCGCCGAACCCGACGGCGCCGTCACCGACCTGCTGAAGGATCTGAACGAGTCGCTGCGGTCGGAGAACGAGACCCTGAAGACCCTCAACGCCATCCTGCAGGCCGAAAACGAGGCCCTGAAACAGGAAAACGCCCTGCTGCGCAGCCAGCTGGAGGCCGCGCAGAAGCGGCTGCAGGAGCTGGAGGCGGCCACTCCCGGAGCCGCGACGGTGGAAGGGGTGGCGGCGAGACTCCGGTCGAGCGTCTTCCGCATTGATGTGTTCGACTATGCGGGGCGGCTCATCGCCACGGGCAGCGGGGTGGCCGTGGGCACCCGGGACGTGATCACCAATTACCACGTGGTGAAAGAAGCCTGGTCCGCTGAACTGGTGACCGAGTCGGGCGACCGGATTCCGGTGCTGGGCATGACGGCCTCTGACGAAGCGCAGGACCTGGCGCTGCTGCTGGTCCAGGGCTCCCTCGAACCGGTGAGCCTGCGGTCCGACCCGGCCAGGACCGGCGAAGAGGTGGTGGCCATCGGCAGCCCGGTCGGGCTCACCAACACCGTTTCCACCGGCATTGTGAGCGGCCTGCGAACGATTGACGGGCGCGACGTGATTCAGGTGACCGCGCCCATCTCCCAGGGCAGCAGCGGCGGCGGGCTCTTCGACCGCCAGGGCCGGCTCATCGGCATCACGTTCGCCCTGATGGAGGGTGGGCAGAACCTCAACTTCGCCATTCCTGTGAAGTACGTGCGGACCCTGGTCGCGCAGAAGGGCTCGCTCCAGGACTTGCCCGGCGTGACCCGCGTGACGCCTGAGAACTTGGTGGCGGTCCTGCAGCAGTCGCACCCGGCCCTGTACCTGGGCGGCTACCGGGTGGATCTTCAGTATGTGCTCGTCCAGAACCGGAGAGCACTGCCCGGCCAGGCTCCCGCGGTGCTTGCCATCGTGATGGAGAACGACGCGTTCTATAACTACCTGCGCGGCATGGTGCTTACCGGGAGCCTGTCCGCGAACCAGGTGGCCGTCGAAGAGTTCGTACTTGACGTTGCGGCAGTGGTCGATCAGGCCTATCCGGGCCAGGACGTTACCGTTCTGTTCCTGCACATGGGGCAGTATTCAACTTACCCCAGCGCGTTCGACTTCGATGAGATTGACTTCGACCTCGATACCGGCATGTGGACCGTCATCCACCTGGAACTGATGGTGTGGGAATCGAGAGGCGAATGGTACTCTGAATGGAACATCTGATGGGTGCCCATGCTGAAGCCGCGTCAGAGAGGCTGGGCCCGGTCCGGCGGAACTGCCGGGTCGGGCCTTGACGCGCCTCGGCGGGACCGGGGCCCTGCGTGTCTCGCCAGGGGCCCTCTCGCGCCCTGTTGCGCCGGGTCCCCCCGTATCGGCGAGCCTGTCCCTCCAGCGCTCCGTTGGACCCGGCCATTATGTGTCTTGCAGGTCAAGACTCGAACGAAGATTACTATAACCCATACTCTTCAGAAAGGAAGTGTGAACCCCCGCGTCCAATAGGTTAATCCCGGGCTTGACAGGGCCCGGTGCACACACAGAGGGAGGGATCAAGTCCATGGTGGTTCGTACCAGGCGGGTCCGGTGGGCGGCCGCACTGCTCCTCACGCTTGTGATGGCGCTCTCTGCCTGCAGCGGTGGCGGCTCCACGTCCACGGGCACCGACTCCGGGTCGCAGAACGGCGGGCAGACAAGCCAGCCACAGACCTCGCAGCAGCCGGAGCCTCAGCAGCCGACCACACAGGAGAAGGTGCTGGTCTGGGGCCGCGGCGGCGACTCCGTCTCGCTGGACCCGATTCAGGTGACCGACGGCGAGTCGTTCAAGGTGACGCACCAGATCTACGAGGGGCTCCTGGACTACGCCCCGGGCAGCACCGAGGTGGTCGGGGTGCTGGCCACCGAGTGGGAACCCAGCGCGGACGGGCTCGAGTGGACCTTCAGGCTGCGGCAGGGGGTCAAGTTCCACGACGGCACGCCCTTCAACGCCGAGGCCGTGAAGATCAACTTCGACCGATGGCGTGACACGGCGAACCCGCTGCACGTGGGCGGCGAGTTCCCCTACTACAGCTACATGTTCGGGGGCTTTGACGCGGACTCCGTGATCCAGGACGTCCAGGTGGTGGACGAGTACACCGTCAAGTTCGTGCTGAAGCAGGTGCAGGCGTCCTTCCTGCAGGACATCGCCATGGTGCCCTTCGCCATCGCCAGCCCCAAGGCGCTGCAGGAGGACCCCGAGAAACTGAACACCGATCCCGTCGGCACCGGCCCATTCAAGTTCGTCTCCTGGACCAAGGGCGACCGCATCGTGCTGGAGGCCAACCCCGACTACTGGGGCGGCAAGCCGGCCATCGACCGGCTGATCTACCGCTCGATCCCCGACAACAACGCCCGCCTCATGGCCCTGCAGGCCGGCGAACTGGACGTGATGGACGGCGTGGAGCCCGCCTTCCTGCCCACTATCCAGGCCCTGGGGCAGTTCGACATCGTCGAGCGGCCGCCCATGAACGTGGGCTACCTGGCCTTCAACACGCAGGTGGCGCCGTTTGACAACGTGCTCATCCGCCGGGCGATCAACCACGCCATCAACAAGGAGGAGCTGAACACCGCCTTCTACGGCGGCCTGGGCATCCCGGCCGTCTCGCCGCTGCCGCCTTCGGTCTGGGGCCACAACCCGAACGTGCCGAAGTACGAGTACAGCCCCGACCGGGCGAAGGAACTGCTGGCCCAGGCGGGCTACGGCCCGGACAACCCGCTCAAGACCCAGCTGTGGGCCATGCCGGTGCCGCGGCCGTACATGCCGCAGCCCGAGCGCATCGGCGAGGCCATCCAGAACTACCTGCGTGAGGTCGGCATCGAGGCGGAGATCGTCACCTACGAGTGGGGCACGTACCTCGAGAAGACCGGCATGGGCGAGCACACCATGGCCCTCCTCGGCTGGACGGGCGACAACGGCGACCCGGACAACTTCCTCTACGTGCTGCTGGACAAGGACAACGCCGTGACGCCTGACGCCGGCAACATCGCCTTCTACGTCAACGACGAGGTGCACGACCTGCTGATCCGCGCCCGCACCACCACCGACCAGGCGGAGCGCACCCGGCTCTACGAGGAGGCGCAGGTGAAGATCATGGAGGACGCGCCGTGGGTACCGCTCATGCACACCCGGGTGCCCATTGCCGTCCGGAAGGGTATCTCCGGCTACGTGCCCAACCCGACGGGCTCCGAGTCGCTGGGCAAGGTCGCCCTGCCGTAATCTCCTGACCTGGAGCGCAGGCAACGGACGCCGCAGATGAACCGCAGAGGGAGGGGGCGGCTGCGGCCGCCCCCTTTCGGGGAGGGATTGACATCGCAAGCTATCTGGCCAAGCGCATCGGCCTTGCCATCCCCACCGCCCTGGGCGTGCTGGTGGTCATCTTCGTGCTGATGCGCGCGATTCCCGGCGACCCCGCCCGGCTGATGTTGGGCGAGCGGGCCACGCCCGAGCAGGTGGAGGCCCTGCGGGAGCAGATGGGGCTGAACAAGCCGCTCTACATGCAGTTCGGTGCATTCGTGGGGGGCCTGCTGCGGGGCGACCTGGGCACGTCGATTCAGAGCCGCCAGCCCGTGGTGGCCGAGCTGATGGCCCGCTACCCGGCCACGGTGGAACTGACCATCTTCGCCATGCTCCTGGCCTCGACGCTGGGCATCCTGGCCGGGGTGGTCTCCGCCGTCTGGCGGAACTCGGTGCTCGACTACGGCGTGATGGCCGGCGCCCTGGTGGGCGTCTCCATGCCGATCTTCTGGCTGGGCCTGGTCCTTATGATGGTGTTCTCCGTGCAGTTGCACTGGTTCCCGGCCGGCGGTCGGCTGGAAGCCCGGATGATCTGGGACGGGGCGACGCAGTTCGTGGTGCTGGAGAGCCTCGTGCGCGGCCAGTGGAGCACCTTCGCCTCCGGCCTGCGCCACCTGGTGCTCCCGGGGGTGGCCCTGGCCACCATCCCGCTCTCGATGATCGCCCGTATCACCCGTTCCTCCATGTTGGAGGTGCTGAACCTCGACTACATCCGCACCGCCCGGGCCAAGGGGCTCCCCGGCTGGCGGGTGAACTTCAAGCACGCACTGAAGAACGCCCTCCTGCCCGTGGTCACCATCATCGGCCTGCAGGTGGGCCTGCTGCTGGGCGGGGCCGTGCTGACGGAGACGATCTTCTCCTGGCCCGGCATCGGCCGGTACATCGTGCTGGCCATCGGCGCCCGGGACTACCCGGTGGTGCAGGGGGGCATCGCCCTCATCACCCTGGCGATGATCCTGGTGAACCTGGCGGTCGACGTGATCTACACCCTGATCGACCCGCGCATCCGGTACCAGTGAGGGGGTGTAGATTGGCGGTGACCGATGCACGTACCCTCAAGATCACCGGTGGTTCGGGTCCGGCAGCGCATCCCTCCGGTGACCCGGCCGAGGCGCCGCAACCTTCGGGCGAACCGGAGGCGATCCGGCGGGGGCCGGGAGTCCTCCGCCGGCTGCTTCGTCACCGGGCGGCGGTGCTGGGCGGCACCATCGTGCTCGTGATCGTGCTGGCCGCGCTGCTGGCGGACGTGATCGCCCCGTACGACCCCATCGAGGGCCGGCTGGTGGACATGCTCCAGCCCCCCTCCCGCACGCACTGGATGGGCACGGACGAGCAGGGGCGGGACATCTTCAGCCGCATCATCCACGGGAGCCGCATCTCGCTGCAGGTCGGCCTGGTGGCGGTGGGGATTTCGCTCACCACCGGGACCGCCATCGGGGCCGTCTCGGCCTACTTCGGCGGCTGGCCGGACCTGGTGGTGATGCGCATCATCGACATCCTGCTGGCCTTCCCGTCGATCCTGCTGGCCATCGCCATCACGGCGATCCTCGGGCCGAGCCTGACCAACGCCATGATCGCCGTGGGCATCGTGGGCATGCCGGTCTACGCCCGGCTGGTGCGGGCTTCCGTGCTCTCGATCAAGGAGCAGGACTACGTGCAGGCCGCCCGGGCGGCCGGCGGTGGCAACCTGCGCATCCTCCTGCGCCACGTCCTGCCCAATGCCCTGGCGCCGCTGATCGTACAGTCCACGCTCTCCATTGGCACGGCGATGCTGGATGCCGCCGGTCTCTCCTTCCTGGGGCTGGGCGCCCGGCCGCCGACGCCCGAGTGGGGCGCGATGCTCTCGGGCGCGCAGGTGTACATCCAGCTCGCCCCGTGGGTGGTCACCTTCCCGGGGCTGGCGATCATGCTGGCGGTGCTGGGCTTCAACCTGCTGGGCGACGGCCTGCGGGACGTGCTGGACCCGCGGCTGCGGCGGTAGGACGGCGGGCGTGCAGCGATAGACAGTCCAGCGCCGGGATCCGGCGGCGATTGCGCGCAGAACAGTCGCCCGTGCGGTCGGAGAGCGGGCATAGACGAACGGGACCCGGTGTTCGACGACCGAACACCGGGTCCCTCTGTCATCCCATGGAGACGGCCTAGGCGTCTTCCGCCGGCTGGATGCCTCCTGCACCGGGCATCACGTCGTCCATCCGGACTTCACGCACGCGCAGCAACTCCGCCGTCCGGGCGGCCACGGTCAGGGCCCTGTGGAGCGGCGACGTCCCGCCCACCTTCAGGCGCAGTCTCTGCCCTTCCCCATCCAGGACGGTGATGAAGTCCACCCGGGGGTCCTCGCCTCTCGGCGCCGCACCGTACTCAAAGAGCGCCAGGACAGGCGGGCCCGACAGGAGGCCGGCGGCGTGCTCTGCACAGGCGGCGGTGAGCTCCTGGCGAATGAGGACGCCCGCGCTGCACCTGGCGAGGTTCCAGGCCTCCCGCAGGTGGGCGGCCGGGTCCTCGTCGATGGCCCTCCGCTGTTCCGGCGGCAGCGCCAACCAGTCGGCGGCGAGGTCGAGCCGGTCGACCTCGGCACCGAGATCCTCCGCATCGACGGCGAGGCTGTCGAGGTCGAGACCGCCTTCGTCGGCGGCAAGGTCGTCCGGGTCGGTGGTGTCCAAATCGGCAGCAAGGCCCTCTGGACTGGCGTCTCCTGCCTCGGCGGCGCTGTCATCCAGATCGGCGCCTTCCAGTTCGGCAAGTTCGTCCGGATCGGCGTCTTCCGACGGGACGGGAAGGTCGTCCAGGTCTCTGCCCGCGGCCCCGACGGCCGGCTGGCCCGGGTCGCAGTCGCCTGTCCCGGCGGCGAGGGCGTCGCGGCCGGCACCGCCTGCAAGGGCGGCGGAGTCGCCCAGATCGGCGCCTTCTGCGAGCGCAGGCTCGCACCCTGGCACCCCGGCGTTCCCCGCCGCTGCGTCCACGGTCCCCTCGCCGGTCCCTGCGGGGGTGCTAGCCCCAGCGGGGGCGCCGGTCGCTTGCGCAACCTCCGCCGGGGAGGACCCCAGTGCGGTGCTCAGTGCAGTCCCCGGTGCGCCCCCCAGTGTGCCCCCCGGCGCCGCCCCGGGCTGGCCCCCGGCGGGCAGGGCGAACCACTGCTCCACCTCGCCGGGCAGGAACCGCCGCGCCCGGCCGTCGGCGCCGGTCACCTCCCAGCAGCCGTCGCAAAAGTCGGCCGGGTAGCTCTGGCCCGCCTCGAACAGGGTGACCTCGGGCCTCCCCGGGCGCCATTCCGTCAGGGCCCTCACACACTTCAGTGTGACCATGCGTACTCCGCCTTTCTCAAGCTTTGTCGTCTGCCTCTCTGGCCCACCGGCGCAGCGTGCGGCGCGGCAGCCCGGTCAGCCGATGTACCTGGCTACAGGTCAGGCCCTGGCTGCGCAGGTGTGCGGCCCACTGCCGGGCGGCGGGGGGATAGGCCCGGCCCCGGCTCCGGCTGCGGACGTGCACCGTGCCGCACCGGGCGCAGCAGATGGTGAAGCGGGTCTTGCCGCCGCGGCCCCGCCGGAACTGGTCGGAGCCGCAGCGGGCGCAGGCCGGCCTGGCGGGAGGCCAGGCGCTCTGCTGCGCCCTGCGCAGCACCAGCAGGGTGCAGTCGTCGGTGGTGCGGGGAACCAGGTAGGTTTCGATGTTGCGGGCGAGGTTGGCTGAGACCGCCTCCTCGCTTCCGGTGTCGAGCCAGGCGGCCACCTGCTCCACGACCCGGGAGACCCGCCCCGTCCGCCTGTCCAGGAGGGATGCCTGGGCCCCGTCGGTCATGAGGGCGAAGGAGGTGACGCCCGGGTCCATGTGAAACCGGGTGACGCGCAGGGAGGCCTGGGCCCGGGATGAGGTGACGAAGACGGTCTCGTTGGCGAACTCGCCGTTGTCCGGTCCCGAGACGAGCCGGGGCTCGCCGCCCCGCACCGCCGCGATCGCGCCGTCGCCCAGGTGCACCGCCGCCCCCTGCTCACCTTTCAGCAGGAGGCCCACCAGCGTGCAGGCGTAATCCCGGGGCTCGCCCCCGTGCTCCGCCACCTGCCGCTCGATGGCCGCCCGTGCGGCGGCGATGATCTCCGCTGCCCCTGCCCGGCCTGCCAGCAGGGCGGAGGCGTTGTCGACCAGCCAGTCGGCCACCGCCCCGGCCACCGCGGGGGCCCCCAGGTGGGAGAGGCGGGCGCTGCCGGCGCCGTCGGTCACGACCGCCGCGATCGCCGGACCCCGGGTGCGGAAGGCCGAGGCGTCCTGGCAGGGGATGGCCGCGCTCCGGTGGGAGCGGCCCGTAACCGAGGCCGCTGCAATCTTCCATGAGGTGTTCACGCAGGATTGCTCCTCACTACAGCACCATCCAGTTGTTGGGCGGGGGCAGGGTCACCGTCTCGTCGCCGACCCGGGAGTTCGAGACGCGCCCGACGCTCTTGCCGAGCCACTCGAAGAACTCCTGGAACTTCAGGCCAGCCAGCTGCGCCGGGTCCCGCTTCGGCGAGAAGACCTTCAGGGCGCTCAGGTCCGCCAGGCCGCCGATGCCGATGGGGAAGACCACCAGCTTCTTGCTCATCACCAGATCCGTGACCCGTTTGCCCACCTCCACGTGGCTGTAGTCGGTGGGGCGGCCGTCGGTCATCACGACGAGCCAGGGCTGGTAGTAGTCGACGCCGTGCCGCTTGTAGAGCTCCTTCCGCTGCTCCAGCATGTCGAGGGCCAGCGCAACGCCGGCGCCCAGGCTGGTGCCGCCGACCTGATCGTCCAACTGCAGGATGGGCGGGTTGGCGTCCACCACCGTCTCGAAGTCGCGCACCTTCCAGGCCTTGCCCGAGAACGCCACGATGGCCACTTCGGCCGAGTAGCGCGCCACGTCATCCTCCTTCAGAATCCGGTAGAAGAGCTGCACGCCGCGGTTCAGCTCTTCGATGGGTACGCCCTTGATGTTCGGGTCGGCGCCCCACTCCGGCCGGCCGCTCATGGAGGGGCTGATGTCGAGGCAGAGGCAGACGGCGACCCGGGGGGTTGGGTTGTCGATCAGGTCGGACACCAGGAAGTCCTGCATGGCAGTTCACCTCATATCGAGATTATGGTGACCCTAGATGCCGAACAGCTGTTTCAGCAGGTTGGTCAGGAGCGAACCGATCCCCTCTTCCTGGCGCTGCGGCTGAGCCGGGGGAGGAGCGGGGGAACGCCGGGCGGTGCCCGGGTTCGGGCGGGGGACGCCTGGCGTAGAGGACGGCGCCGACGGCGATCCGGGAGCCGGCTGGCGGGGTCCGGCGGTCAGCTGTCGCCGCCCGGCCGTCGCCTGACGTGGGCCGGACGTGGTCTGTTGGGGCCCAGCGGTCATCTGGCGGGGTCCCGAGGTCGCCTGGCCGGGCCTGGCTGTGGCCTGACGCTGTCCCACAGGCGCCTGGCGCTGCCCGACGGGCGGGCGCCAGGTCTGGCCCGGGGCCGGGTGCAGCGTCCCCGGGCCGCCGGAGGGCGCCCGGACCGGCTGGGCCGCGCGGCGGTACTCCCGTCGGCAGGCGTCGCACCAGGTGGGCAGCGGCTTGCCCTCGGCCGCCCGCTTCTGCAGCGCCTTCTCCGGCACCGCGAAATCCTGGCCGCACTTCTCGCAGATGAACGCCCGGGCGGGAATGCCGAGGCGGTCATAGTCCGCCTTGGTCAGCTGCTTGCGGCCCTTGGGGATGAGGTCGGCGGTGACCCACCCCTGCTTGACGGCGTACTCGTAGCTCTCCATCAGCTCCAGCCACTCGGCGGCGTTTTTGCGGGGCTTGCCCCGGTGCTCCCGGTCGAAGGTCTCCAGGAACGCGTCCTTCACCTTGCGGGGGAGGTTGCTGAAGATGTCCGCATAGGGGCCGGGCGGGACGTTGCGCCCGCGCCGCTCGCCGACGGCGTAGGGGAAGTTCATCGTGCGGATGTTCTCCTGCGGCGAGCCGCCCCCCACCTGCGCGTAGGGGGGCTTGCCGATGTGCAGGATCATGAAGAGCAGCGAGGCCATGGCGAAGTACTCCTGGTCGGGCGTACGCAGCACCTGGGAGAAGGGCTGCCCCTGCAGTTCCGGCGGGGTGAACTGCACGTCGCCTACCGGACAGGGGAACCCCTCTACCTGGTAGCTGTCGCAGTCCACCAGCGAGACCGTGCGCTCGTCCACGATGAGGAAGTTGCGGGGGTTGATGTCGCCCATCAGGATGTTGGACTCGTGGAGGAAGCGGAGCTTGCGCAGGATGGCGCAGCAGAGCTGCACCAGGTGCAGCCGGTTCCACGTCGGGAAGTTGCGGTCCAGCTCCTGCTTGATCAGGATCGCGTTCAGCGTCTTGCCCCGGGCCCGGTCCATGAGGTAGCCCCGGAACTGGCCCGTCTGGTCGAAGAGGAGGTGGCGGGGCCAGGTGATGCCGGCCGCATCCGGGTGGCTCCAGTCCAGGCCCTTGCTCACCATGAGCTTCAGCTTCTCGTAGCGGAACGGCGTGAGCTGGTTGGGGAAGTAGAGCTTGGCCACGCGGCCGGGGTTGTCGGTCTCGTAGACCTCGCCCTCGCCCCCCTCGCCCAACTGTCGGGTGAGGGTGACGGGGCGCTGCTCCTCGGTGAAGAGCACGGCGCCGGGGGCGAGGGGCTGGACGCTCACGGCCCGGCGGGTGTTGTCCAACGGCACGAGCTGTCGGGTCAGCTGGTAGCGGACCCGGGGGCGGGGCCAGGAGGCGGCCGCCGCCTGTGCGGCCTCCGCCCTCGACCCTTGCTGCTGCTGGGTGCGGCGGCGCAGGCGCCGCTCGGCCTCTTCCAGCGTGACGGGCTCCAGCCTGCCCCGGCGGATCTCCCAGGCGGCGATGGGCTTGATGCGGTGCACCGACTTGCGCTCGGCCAGCCGCAGGATGTCCTCCTGCAGGCTCACGTCCTGGGTGATGAGGGTCAGCGGGTAGCGGGTCATGTGGTAGGTGAAGACCGTCTGGAAGAGCTGGTCTGTGAACGGGTCGTTCTCCCCGCCGCTGAGCAGCGCCACCAGCTTCCGCTGCGCCAGCTCGTGGAGCACCGTCAGTCCCCGGCGGGCCGCTGCCCGGCGCTCCTCGGCGCCCGGGGACTGGTCTTCCGCGTGCTTCTTCAGCTCCGCCACCACGTGCGTGAGCACGTACAGCTTCGCGTTGGCCCTGGCGAGCCGGTCGGCCAGCTCCCCGGTGAGTACGGTTCGGGCGTCCTCGTGCATGAGGCTGCAGGTATCGATGAAGACCTTGGTCTGCTCGAGCGGCAGGGGTGCTGGGGCGGGCACGTCCGATCCCTCCTCGGTTGAGTGGCTCTAGGACTGCTCTTCCACCGGGGCGTGGGTGTCGCTGGGAATCCATGCCTTCCGCCCCAGCCGGGTCCGGATGCGGGTCCAGCCCTCGGGGGCGCAGTCGCTGGGTTCCTCGCCCGGTTGCCCGATGTCGGGGTCGATCACCCAGACATGCGTTCCGTTGTTCAGCCGCACCGGCGGGTCGAAGAGGGCGTCGCACCGCTTCTCGGTGCGCAGCAGGGTGCCCTTCGGCCAGGTGATGACGTGCTCGATCTCTTCCGGCTCGGACTGGGCAGGCTCGTAGGCGGCGCGCCTCTCCACGCGGCTGTCCCACGCGCTCCACACCGGATCGGGCTGCATCAGGTTCCAGGCCACACCGGCGGAGAGAAGCAGGACGGGCAGCCACGCGACCGCCCGTGCCCTGGGGAGAGCAGCCCGGCCTTCCCGCACCAGCCAGGTCCGCACGGTGTTCACGAACGGCATGAACAGGATCTCGCCCAGCTGGTAAACCAGGTACACGGTCCCCAGGGTGACCATCACCGCCGTGTACACGTCGGCGAAGTACGGCTGGCCTCTGAGGATCGGCAGGGCCTTGGCAAAGAAGGCCCAGACCACGAACACGAACGCCGGCAGCCCCAGCCACGGGGTCACAAGCATCGCCTTTCCGCTGAGAGTAAGGCCGCCGAGCACGAAGAGCACGGGCACGACCCGCGTCCAGAGCAGTTCCGGCTCCGCCCACTGGGTGTCCACCAGGAATCCGGCCGCCCGCAGCCGCGTCACCAGCCACTCCAGCGTGGGAGCGAGGGGATCGGCCCCGTTGAGAACGAACCAGCCGACGGCGATAAAGCCCAATATCGTGACGATCCAGTACTGCGTGTTAAGGACGCCGAACAGCCAGCGCCCCACCTCGGTGTTGGGCTTCACCCTCACCGTGAGCGGAATGGTCTGGCGCGTCTCACCTGATTGGCCGTTGTACGTGATGACGAGGTTGGCCCGGTAGGCCCGCTCCCACTCCATCTGCTGGGTGTTGGGGCGCACGGAGATCTCGCCGCTGTTGTGGGTGAGCTCCGCCGGCTCCGCCGTGAAGTACTGGGGCGGCTCGACGGCCACCCGGGCCCGCAGCGCCCCTGAACCCTTGTTGGAGTAGGGCAGGCTGATGGCGGCCACCGCGTCGCCGGGGGAGACCAGCCCGAAGTCGATGGGATTGGTCTTGATCACCAGTTCGGCCCACTGGTTGGGGTCGGGCGGCAGCCCCCGCACCGCCCCGCGGCGGCGCATCTCCTCCTCCAGCACGCCCGGGAACTCCCGCGCGAGGCCCATGGACCGGGCCATCTGCCCCAGGTGGCGCTCTGCCTCGGGTGAGAGGTAGCCCCCGCTGAGGGCGGTGGCGATGTGCTGGCGCAGCACCCGGAGGCGCACCGCGGGATCGCTCTCGTCGCCCGCCGTAATGACGGGCACCTGGAGCCCCGGGCCCTCGGGGAAGTAGTCGATGCCCCGCCGGTTCTTGAGCTCGCACCACGGGCAGGCGTCCAGGTGGCGCGGGTACTCGTGGCTGAGGATGCGGCAGGGCTGGAGGTCACGCAGCAGGTCGTCCATGAGCTGGACCCACTCCGCCGCGGTGACCCGCTCCGCCGGGGCCTGCGCGCCGGCGACGAAGGTGCGGCGGAACGCGGCGCGCACCGGCTCGGGCAGGATCCCGATGTCGGGCGCCCGGCGGGGCGGCGAGATGGCCGCCAGGCCCGCGTGGGCGTAGAGCCCCCGGGCGATCTTCTGCTCCACCGAGGGCGGGTCCCCGTCCACCACCTTCACCACGCCGGCGTGGGGGTGGAAGCCCTGCATGAGCAACTGGAAGATGAGGATGGCCAGGGCAAAGTTGTCGGACTCGGGGGTGCGGACGGACTCCTCGAAGGGCCGGTCCTGCAGCTCCGGCGCCGTGTACTCCGACTTACCCACTGGGGCGGGGAAGCGGGTGCCGTCGGGTAGCGTCACCTGGAAGGAGTCGGTGTCGATGATGGTCACCATGCCGCTGGGCGCCACCAGCACGTTGCTCTCGTTCAGGTCCCCGATGCAGTGGCCGGCGGCGTGAATGGCGCTCACGGCCGCCGCCAGGTTGCGGGCGGTGGTGGCCAGGTGGCGCAGGCTGGACCCGGGAAAGCGCTGCGCCCGCTCCTCGGGCATGAACATCTTGAAGAGCGGCTGGGCGGCAGCGGGAATGCGGGGCATGGTGAAGCCGACGAACACCCGGGCGTCCGGGTCAGCGAACAAAAGGTCCACGGGCCACGTGATGCTGCGGTGGCCCCGGCTCTCCATGGGGTCGACGGGCGGGGCGCTGATCATCGCTTCCAGCTTCCGCAGCCGGTCCGGGGTGCGGCGGTCGGGGTGCAGGAGCTTGATGACCAGCTCCTCGTTCCCCTTCACCAGGTAGATGGCGCCCTCGCCGCCCCGGCCGACCTCACGGCCGGTGATGACTACCTGGCGGTCCCGGGTGTGGAGAATGTGTGACATCGGTCATCCCCCTACGGCTCGGGCTGCTCGTAGAGGAGGAGCAGCGTCTTGTCGTCGTCAGAGTGGGCGTCCAGCTTCGCGGAGGTGAGCAACTGCTGCAGGGCCTCGGTAGCCTCGCCGGTGCTGGGCGCAGAAGCGACATACTGGCGGATGGGCTCAAGGAAGCCCGGGAAGGGCTGCCAGCCCCCCGGGCGGCGCAGCAGGGCAGCCCGCTGCAGTCCGTCGGTGAAGAGGGCCACGAACGCAACTGGCTCTGCCAGCCGCGTCAGCCGCACCTGCTCTTCCCACTCCTGGCCGGTGATGAAGTCGGTCTCGTTGGCGTACTCCGAATCGCCGGGGGCCGAGGCCAGGCTCCAGCCGCCCTCCGGCGACCAGGCGACGGCGGCGCCGTCGCCCACGTGTGCGGCCGCCACCTTCCCCTGCTGCCAGAGCACCAGCAGGAGCGTGGTGGCGTACGCGTGCAGCGGCTCGCCGGCTCCGGCGGCCGCCTGCTCCAGCGCTGCGCGGGCGGCGCGCAGGGCGCACCAGAGGCGCTCGGCGGGGTCGGCGCTGTCCCCGACTGCCTCAGCGGCGGCATCCACCGCAAGCTGGGCCCCGGCGCCGCCCCGTGGGGCCGAGCCAGCGCCGTCGGCCACCGCCAGCAGCACGGCGCCGTCAGGGGCCACGGCCCAGCGGTGCGCGTCCTGACAGGGGTCGCCGTCCCGCCGGTGGCGCAGTCCGGGCGCGGAGGCGCCGAAGATGATGCGGCGGGCGTCCATCACAGCTCAGCCCAGCCCCGGGGTGACTCGAGGGGGATGCGGTCGCCAACGCGGGAGCGAGAAAGCTGTTTCTGGCTGTTCGAGAGCCACTGGAAGAACTTGGAGAAGTTCAGCCCCTTCAGGCGGAGCGCCTCCACCTGCCCGCCCGTCAGCTGGTTCAGCACGTTCAGGTCTGCCTCGGGGCCGACGCCCACGGGGAAGAAGGCCAGCTTCTTGTTGGCGATGGAGGTCTGCATCAGCTCGGCCACCCGGGCGAAGCGGGCGTCGCCGGGCCGCATGTCCGTGGGCGCCCCGTCGGTGAGCAGCACCAGCCACGGCCGGTAGTACTCGGTGCCCTCCTCCTGGTATTGCCGCTTGCGCGCCTCCAGCATCTGGACGGACAACTCCAGCGCCTCGCCCAGGGGGGTGGGGCCGCCGGCTTCCAGCTGCAGGGAATCGTAGGCCGTCACCGGTGCGAAGTCGTGGACCACCTGGATCTCCTGCCCGAAGGTCACGATCGCGAGGTCGACCCGCTTCGACGCCAGGTCGTCGGTCCGGATGGCGTTCAGGAACTCGTTCAGGCCCTCGTGCAGCAGCTCCAGCGGACGGCCGGCCATGGAGCCCGAGACGTCCAGCAGGAGCACCACTGCGGCGTGCGGCTGTTGGGGATAGGCGATTTCGACCATATCTTCCAAGCGTGACATGCTCAGGATCACTCCGTTTCAAGTGACATGTAGTAAGAATTAGGATTGGATAGTTGCACCATCAGACTCCTGCCGAAATCAGAGCGGATTTCCTCCCATTCGTCCCGGGGGTGGTCTTCTCGTTGGCCGGCCCTGCCCGTGTCACCTCACGGCCCCGGCATCACAGGTCCGCTCCCGGCGGCGGGCCTGCACGGTAGCGATGGTGCTCCCGTGGACCGCTGACCGGCAGCATGTGTTTTCCCAGTGACACGACGTTGTCACAGGACAGGCGTAGAATCGACACAGGTACATGGTCTGAATGGATCCCGCTGCAAGGATTTCCCCGGTTCACCGGCCAATCAGTGAGCGGACGAATGGCGGTGGCCCGGCGACGGGCCCCGCATCGCGCTCGGAAGGGGGCTGATTGCTGTGCTCCGCATCCTACATCTCGCCGACCTGCACCTGGGCTGGCGGCCGGCGTTCATGCCCCGCGACCAGGCGGAGGAGCGCCGCCGCCGGCGCGACGCCCTGCTGGCGCGTGCCGTCGACCTGGCCCTCGATCCCGCCCGGCAGATCGGCCTCGTGGTCATCGCCGGCGACCTGTTCGACACCCACATCCCCGACGAGCCGCTGGTTGCCGCGGTCAAGGCCCAGCTGCGCCGGCTGGTCGAGGCTGGCGTCATGGTGGTGACGGTGCCGGGCAACCACGACGAGATCACCTACCCCCAATCGGTCTACCGGAGGCACCGGGACGACTGGCCGGGCCTGCTGGTCACCGATCCGAACCCTGCCCACGTCGCCACCCTCACCGTGCAGGGGGAGCGGGTCCACCTCTACAGCCTGGCCTACACCGGAGGGGTCACCCAGACCGATCCCCCCATCAACCGGTTCCCACGGTTGGACGAGCCCGGGGTGCACCTGGCGGCGTTTCACGGCACGCTGGGCGAGTGGGGCGGCGACCGTTCGCTGCCGCTGGACTCCGCGGCCCTGGGGCGGGCCGGGTACGACTACGTGGCCCTCGGCCACATCCACAGGGCCGGCGACGTCCGGATGGGGCGCGGGCTGGCCGTCTACCCCGGCGCCGTGGAGGGGAAGGGGTTCGACGACCCCGGATGCGGCCAGTTCACCATCGCCTGCGTCGAGCCGGGCGGTGCGACGCTGGAGCGGGTCCCGGCCGGGGCCCAGCCCGTGGTGGTGCACGACCTGGACGTCTCCGGCATGGCGGACGCCGCGCAGGTGGCCGCGGCCGTCGCCGCCCTGGCCGACCCGGCGGCCATTGTGCGGGTGCGGTTAACCGGCAGCGCGCCGGCCCTGCTGGACCCCGAGGCCATCAGGGCCCGCTGCGCCCACCAGTTCTTTTACCTGGAGGTCGTCGACGAGACCGATTCGCTCTCCCCGGTGCTCCTGGACCGCTGGGCCGCGGAGCGCACCATCCTGGGTGAGTTCATCCGGCGGATGCGCCGGCGGCTGGCGGAGGAGCAGGACGAGGGCGAGCGGGCCGTCCTGGAGGAGGCCCTGCGCCGCGGGGTGCAGGCCATGCTGAGGAGGTGACGGGCAGTGGCCGGGGTGATCTGGCATTCGGTGTCGCTGACGGGCTTCGGCCCCTACGCGGAAAAGGTCACCTACACCTTCCCCGCTGACTTCGGCGTGCTGGTGGCGCCCAACGAGTCCGGCAAGTCGACCCTGGTGGCGGGGCTCATGGCCACGCTCTACGGCCTGCCCGCCAGCAGCTCGCCGGATGACTTCGGGCAGGCGCGCTACCGCCACCTGGGCCGGGCCCCTGGCTTCGAGGGGGAGGTGGAGTTCACCGCGACCGACGGCCTGCGCTACCACGTGTGGCGGGACTTCGAACGGCACCAGGTGGTCGTGACCCGGCTCGGGCCGGAGGGTCCCGAGCGCATCCACCAGGGCGTGCACAACCCCGGGGCGCGCCGGGGCAACCAGGAGTACGAGCAGCTGATCGCACGGCTGGTGGGGCTTCCGTCCCGGGAGTTGCTGGAGGCCACCTTCTGCGTGACCCAGCCGCTGCCGGAGATGGGCCAGGTGGACCAGTCCGTGCAGGAGCTGCTGGCCGGCGCCGGCGGCGGGCGGCCGCAGGAGGCCATGGCGTGGTTGGAAGAGGAGGCCCGCAAGCGCACCCGGTATCCCGCCGACTACGGCATCCCGACGACCCTGCGGAAGGATCGGGAGCTGGAGGAGGTCCAGGCCGAGATCCGGAACCTGGCCGCCGCGATCGAGCAGGCCCGGTCGGCCGTGGACAGCTACCACCAGTCCGCCGGGCGTCTGCAAGAGGTGGAGGCGCTGCTCCGGGAGACGCAGCAGGAGGCCGGCCGGCGGCGGCAGGTGCTGGACGCCCTGCAGGAGTGGCAGCGGCTGGCCGAGCGGCGCCAGCAGCACCTGCGGCAGGTCAGCAGTCTGCAGCGCACGCTGGACGGCGCCCGCAAGGTGGCGGAGCGGCTTCACGAGGCGCGTGCCCGCCTGGCCCGCGACTGGCCCGAGCTGGCGGACCTGCCCGCCGACACGGGGGACCGCCTGCAGGAGCTGATCGGGCTGGAGGAGAGCCTCGCCCGGCTGGCCAGCGACCGCGCAAACCTGGCCCGGCAGCGCTCATCGTGCGAGCAGGCAGCGCAGGAGGCCGAGGCCCGGCTGCAGTCCGATTTCGGCGACGTGGCCGGGCGCCCGGCGCTGAGCCGGGACGTGCGGGAGCTGCAGGCGAAGGTGGCCGACCTGAAGCGGCTGGAAGCGGAGCTCGCGGAGCTGGCCGCCGAGGAGGAGCGCCTGGCTGCGCGGCTCTCTGCCCTCCCCGACTGGGGCCAGCTGGGCCGGCCGGCGGACGAGGCGGTGCGGCGCCTGCGCACGGCGGCGGACGAGGCGCTGCAGCGGTGGGAGCGGTACGAGCGGCTCCGGGCGAAGGTGCGGGAGACCGCGGCCTCGCTGGAGCGGTATGCGGTCTTCGCCGGGCAGCCCCCGGAGGTGCTGGAGCAGGTGCGCCGCTTCCACGTGCTGGAGGCCGAGGCGAGGCGGCGGGCCGAGGTGGCCGCCGCCCGGGCCGAGGATCTGGACCGCCAGCTCAAGCGGGTCGAAGCCGAGGCGGAGCGGCTCCGGACGGAGTACGCCGCGGTGGCCGGGCTCGACGAGCGGGTGGTCGCCGCCGCCAGGGAGAAGGTGGCCCTCCTGGAGCAGCAGGACCGGGCCCGGGCGGACCTGGCTGAGGCGCAGCGGGAGGCCGGCGCGGCCCGGGCCCGCAGCCGGGGCGTCGCCGCGGCGGTCGGCCTGCTGCTGGGCTTCGGCATCGGCTGGCTGCTCGGAAGGGCCCTGATGGGCGGGGCGGGCGTGCCGGCAGCCGTGACCCCGGCGGTGGGCCCGGTCCTGGCGGTGGCCGCCGTCCTAGCGGCGCTGCTGGCCCTGGTCGGGTGGATCCTGGGCGGCCGGCTGGCGGGCGGCGAGGCGGCCCGGCGGGTCCGGACGCTCGAACAGCAGGTGCGGGAACTCTCCGCCCGGATCGGGGCGCTGGACCTCGGGCCGCTGGCGGCGGAACCCCCGCTGCGGCTCAATCTCCTGGCCCAGCAGTGGGAGGAGTGGCGCCGGCGTTCGGAGGCCCTGGAGGAGGAACGGCGTTCTCTCACGGGCTCCACTCAGGCGGCGGAACTGCGGGCCGCCTACGAGCAGGCCCAGCGGGAGCTGGAGGCGCTGGAGGCGCAGCTCCGGCCCTTCACGGCGCAGTTCGCCGACCCCGCCGCCGCGCTGGCAGAGTGGGAGACCCTGCAGCGTGACCTGCAGCGGGACCAGGAAGACCTGGCCGAGCTCTGCCGGGCGGAGTGGGGCCTCGCGCTCGAGGCGGGGTTTGGCGTGCCGACCCAGGCGGGTCGTGGAGTGCCGACCCAGACGGAGAATGCCGTCCCTGCCGAGACGGGGCATGGCGTGCCGACCCAGGCGCAGCATGGCGTCCCGGCCCTGTCCCTTTCCGATCTCTCCGGCCGCTGGGCCGAGCTGGCGCGGCTGGCGCAGCTGGCCGCGGCGGCCGGGATGGCGCCCGTGATGGCGCCCGGGATGGAGCCCGCTGGGGACCTGGCGGGGGCTGGCGCTCGTACGCTCGGAGACCTCGTCCGGTGGCTCCGGGCCGCAACGCCATCCTGGTGGGCGCAGGTGACCGCCGCCGCCGGCGAGTGGACGGCCGCCGACCGGCGCCTGGCCGAAGTCCAGACGGAGCGCCGGCGCCTCACGGAACCGGAGGCGGACGGGCGCACGCACATCGAACGGCTCCGGGAGGAGGTCGAGGCGCTGCGTCAGCGGGTGGCGCCCTTCAGCGAGCAGTCCGACCCGGATGAGCTCGAGGCTCGCGTCAGCGCAGCGGCGAAGCTGAAGGAGCAGGCCGACCAGGAGCGGGCGAAGGCCAAGACCCTGCAGGAGCAGGAGCGCCAGGTCGCCGAGCGCCATTCCGAGACGGCCCGGCAGGCAGACGCCCTGCGGAGCGAACTGGCGCCGGCCCTGGGTGCAGCGAACGGCGACGTCCGGGCAGCGCTCGAGCGCTGGCGGGCTCGGGAGCAGGCGCGGCGGCAGGCGCAGGAACTGGGGAAGGAGCTGAGCGGCATCCTCACCGCCTCCGGCGTGGCCACGCTGGAGGAGCTGGATGCCCGGCTGACCGCCGCACAGCTGGAGTGGGGGCGTGCCACCGACAGCCTCGAGGCGCTGGTGCGCGCGCACCCCGGGCTGCCCCCGGTGGACGAGGCGGACGATCCGTTGCGGGTGCAGAGCCGCATTGAGGCCCTGCGGGAGGAGCAGCGAGGCTTGCAGGCCAGGTTGCAGCAGCTGGAGGAGGAGCGCCGCACGTTGCGGGACCAGCTCCAGGACCTGGGCCGGGACACCATCAACGTGGCCGAGGCAGAGATGCGGCTGGCGGAGCTGCGGCAGAGGGAGCAGGCGCTGGTGCGGGAGATCCGGGCGCTGGGCATCGCCTACCAGGAACTGCGCGAGGCCGTGCGGGTCTACCGGGCGACCTACCGGGAGCGGCTGGAGGCGGCCGCGACCGAGTACTGGGCGGGCCTCACCGGGCGCACCGGGCGCCGGGTGCGGCTGAGCGACCAGTTCGCCGTCAGCGTGGTGGAGCCCGATGGGACGGTGCTCTCGCCGGCCCAGCTGAGCAAGGGCGCCCAGGACCAGCTCTACCTCGCCCTCCGGCTGGCCATCGGCGACCTGATCGCCGAGGAAGTCCGGTTGCCGTTCGTCTTCGACGACCCGTTCCTGAACTGCGACGAGGAGCGGCTGACGTACATCCGGGCGGCGCTGAGCCGCCTCGCCGAGGAGCGGCAGGTGCTGCTCCTGAGCCACCGGGCGGATTTCGCCGCCTGGGGATCGCCGGTGGTGGCGGGGTGAGTTCGTTGACGGCGGCTGGGGGCGGTTGGCGAAGGCCGAAGCCCCCCGCGGCACGCGACGGAGGATGCGGGCGAGCGGGGGCGCCGTGGGGCTCAACTATCGCGACACCCATGGTTCGACTACAAACTTCAGGTAGGGAACCGGCGGCGGGGATGGTACTCCGCCGCCTTATGCGCTGTTCTTGGCAATTGTTGACGGCGGCCAGGCGCAGTTGGCAGCCCGCGATGCTCCGCAGCGGGTGAGGGGCGCAAGGCGCTGCGGCACTTACCGAGGCGGTCAACAGTGAACGCCAACGCGCCATCGCGAAGGTCGCCGTCACCATAGATAAGAATGCTGGCGATGGGCGTGGCAACGGACCTGGGCAGTCGCACTGTCAACGGTTTGGACGCAAACGTTTAGGCGCGGGGGTGAAGGCCAGGGGGGACGAGGAGCTCCGCTGCCCTATGCTCTGTTCGTGGTCAGTGTTGACGGTGACCCGGGGACCGGGCGGCCGCCGGCGGCCTCAACGGCCACGCGGTCGGCGTCGCCGAGATGGCCGGGGCCATCAACAGTAACTGCGAACAGAACGTACGCGCCCCGACGAGTGGGGGTGCGGGGCGCGGTGGCGATGGACCATGGACTTGACAGTTGCGTGGTCAACGGTTCATCCGTAGCGCAGGAGGAGGCAACGCACAGCAGCGCGGAGGGCCTGGCGAACGGGAAAGTAACGCAGAGCGGAACGAGGGCGGGGCGCACGGTTGGGTGCCAGGAAGAAAGCTAACGGGCGCTCACGGTCGTGAGCGCCCGCAACTACTCCGTGCAGGAACCGAGCGAGCTCAGTCACGCCTCCGCCTCCCGGGGAGAGCGCAGGCGAATGACGGTGAGATGGGCATACTCCGGGCGCTGCAACACCCGAGGGTACTCCCGCCGGTGGCGGCCGTGGGACTGCAGGGCCCAGAGGAAGAGCGAGTGCCGGCTGAGGAACTGGGTCCGGAAAGACTCACGATTCCCGTTCCAGAGTGCCTCCCTCCGTGCGATCCGCCGAAGGGTGCGGCGCAGGAGTCGCCACAGGACCAGAGGCAGCCGATAGTCCAGCCAGACCAGGGTGTCTGCCCGGCCCCAGGTGAGGTCCCGCACCTTGCTGCAGTTGCCGTCGCAGGTCCAGCGATCGCCAGCGGTGGCCTGATCCACCCGGGAGCGAAACTCGTCCAGGGGGATGGGCGTCCAGTTCGGACCCCAGTGCAGCGCGTCGACCTCGACGTGGGGGCAGCCCAGGCGCTCGGCCAGCCGGCGGGCCAGGGTGGTCTTGCCGGAACCGGACGCGCCGACTACCACGATGCGGCGTCCAACAGAGCGGAGTTCCTGAGGCATTAGCGGCAACCTCCTCGCCGAGCGGGCGGTCAATGGGGTCCGGAGCAATCGGCGGCGGAGACAGGGTTGAAGCGGGGCCTTCACAGCCCCAGGTGCAATCGACCGTAGCGAGACCCGCCAGGTGCAATCGACCGTAGCGAGACCCGCATGGAGAAATGACGGTACGGCCGGTGGAGATGTTCCAGCCAACGGAGCGATAGGCGCCAGGCAGGGGCCCGCCCACGGCCAGCAAGGAATCTTCCCCTGGGCAGGGGAAGCCCCGGGACACTGACGAAAGAAACAAAAACATGCAAATCACGAAAGGACGGAGCATGCCGTGCAGATGTTTTCGTTGGAAGGCCGCGTCGCCCTGGTCACCGGCGCCGGGCGGGGGATCGGGCGGGTCCTGGCCCTTGGCCTGGCCGACGCCGGGGCAGACGTGATTTGCCTGGCCCGGACCGGGGCCGAGGTGGAGGCGGCGGCCGAGGAGATTCGTGCCAAGGGCCGCCGGGCGATGGCGGTGACGGCAGACGTCACGAGCCAGGAACAGGTGACGGCCGCGGTGGAGGCGGCCATCGCCGAGTTCGGCAAAGTCGACATCCTGGTGAACAACGCCGGCATTAACATCCGCAAACCGGCCCTGGAGGTGGAGGAGCAGGACTGGGACCGGGTGGTCGCCACCAACCTGAAGGGGCCGTTCCTGGTCGCGCAGACGGTCGGCCGGCACATGTGCCGAAGGGGCTACGGCCGGATCATCAACGTCGCCTCGGTGGGCGGGGCGGTGGCGCTGCGCACCGGCGTTGCCTACGGCGCCAGCAAGGCGGGGCTGCTGCACATGACCCGCATCCTGGCGATGGAGTGGGCGAAGTACGGGGTGACGGTGAACGCGATCGGCCCGTGGTACTTCCGCACGCCGCTCACCGAGAAGTTGCTGCAGGATGAGCAGTACGTGGCAGAGATCCTGGCCCGGACGCCCATGCGGCGGATTGGGGATCTGACGGAGTTGGTGGGGCCGGTGGCCTTCCTGGCGTCTGACGCCTCCAGCTACGTGACGGGCCAGGCGCTGATGGTGGACGGCGGGATGAGCATTTACGGGTTCTGAGGAGCGCCTGGTCGAAGTGTTGCATACAGCGAGGCCGCGACCCGCACGCTGGGTCGCGGCCTCGCCGCTACCTCGGCCGGGCCTGCAACAGCTGGCGCAGCTCGACCGGAATTACTGCGGCCATACACCGGCGCCGAGAGTTTTATCTTGTAGCGATAGCCCCTGGGAGAACCTGGACCCAGGGGATTTCGTATTGGCTATGTGAGAAGTACGCAGTGGGGGAGAGAAAGGCTGATGAACTCGGGAGTTAAGCGGCGTGTCACACGCCTCGCCTGGCTGTTGCTAGCGGTGTTGCTGGTGCAGTGGCCTACACAGGTGGGAGCTGGGTCGGAGACGGAGATTGAAATTGCCGAGTACCCGGCCGAGAATTACGAACCGGGCCCGGGCTGGCCGGAGGGCTGGACGCCGCCGCCACCGCCGGAGGAGATGTCTGATCGGATGAAGGCGGAAGTGGAGCGGGTGCTCCGGGAGTACCCGGACAAGTACGACAGATACGACTGGTGGATCTGGGAGCCGCTGCCGACGTGGACGCAGGAGTATCCCTATTACTGGGAAGAGGACTGGATGGGTTGCGGAACGACGATGCACGTCTATGCTTATCCGGAGCCTGACACGCAACTCATTACCCGCGTTTTCGGCCGTTCGTATGTTGTAAACCGACTACACTTGAAGCCCTGCCGATATGAACCGGTCAAGTCAATCACATTAGCACGTGAACCCAGCGAGGAGGAGAAACTGGCTGACGCGCGGGGCATCGAATACGAGTACTGGATGGACAAGTCCCACCCTGGTCTGGGCCGCGACTACGGATATCGGCACGAGGGCAATCCCGACCAAATATACGTTTTCCTAAATTTTGGTAACGCCAGTATCCATTTCGATACGCCGGCGTATCTCGACACTACCGTTAACCGTGTACGGGTTCCGATCCGATTCATCAGTGAGATGATGGGTGCCGAGGTTTCCTGGGATCAAGCACGCCGCCAAGTCACGATCCATTTCCCAGCCGTCACCCGCAACGTAATGAAGGCAGTTCCGGTGCCTGGATACGACTACCCAGATCTGTTCCAACCGGAGACGCATCTGCCTGACCCCGACCGTTTCCTTCTTGAAGAGCAGATAGTGACGACTCCCGAGCGAACCATAGTACTAACCGTTGACCAGCCAGTAGCGGTCGTGGATGGGCACGAGGTGCCACTGGACGCACCTCCAGTAATTCGGAACGACCGGGCGATGGTGCCGGTTCGGTTTGTTGCTGAGCAGATGGGGGCCAAAGTCTACTGGGTGGGTGCAGAGCCCATCTTCCGCCGCGAAGACGGCACCCTCTCGGGTACTTATCAGGTGCATATTTTCACTCCCTTTTTCCCTCTCTACGAGTATCCGAGCTGGTACCTTGAGAACCGGGCCGTTCGATACTAAGGGGGGCCGTGCATGAGGTGGCGACGCTGGGTTGTCGGTGCGGTTGTGGTGATGGCGACCTTCATGCACACGCCGACGGCCATGACAGGGAACTGGATCACCAAGGGTGGATCGCCCAACCGTACGTCAGTCGTGTCGGTCCCCACAGGGTTGCTTGAGTTGTCAGTGTTCTGGCAGACTCAGGCACTGGGGGAAAGCGCTGCACAGCCTGTAGTGGTTGATGGGGTGGTCTATCACTCGGCGGGCGCACATCTATGGAAGCTGAACCTGAAGGAAGTAACCGCTCCTGAAGCGAGAGCGAGTGCTGTAACTGGACCGCGGTGGTGCTGGCGGAGATGCGGCGCATGGGGCTGCTCCGGGGGCCCGACCGGTTGGGCCGTTGCTACCTGCTGCCGGCTGCGGCGGGCATCAGGGGGCGGTATGTGACCGGGGAGGCCGGCGGCAGCCGACCGGCGGATCGCGAGAGCGGTGCGGCGCAAGAGGGCGGCAGGGCCGCCGAGCAGGAGCGGCCGCGGGTGGAGCAGGCCAGGCTGTTCTGACGCATGGGAGGTAGCCATGGAATTCTGGCAACGACTTGAACGCCACCTGGAAGAGCAGCGGCGCGCCGTCCCCGGCGGGCCGCAGGGATGGCGGCCCGAGCGGCTCATCCTGCGGGACTGGTGGCACTGGCGGGACCAGGAGTTCGGCTTCGCCCATGGCCGGCTGGCCCTGACCGGGCAGAACGCCGGCGGCAAGTCCTCGCTGCTGGCGCTCACCATCCCCGTGCTGCTGGATGGGCGGACCGAACCGGCGCGGCTGGATCCGGCGCAGAGCCGCGACCGTTTCCTTCATTATTACTTGCTGGGGGCGGACGGGGCCGAGGCCGGCAACCCCGACGCGTTCCGCTATGAGGCGCGCACCGGTTACATCGCTCTGGAGTTCTACCACACGGTGGAGCAGCGGTTCTTGACCATCGGGATGGGCGTGACGGCTTCCCGGTCCAACCCCCGCAGGATTGTCGACTGGTGGGGCTTCCTGCTCCTGAAGGGGCAGCGGCTCGGGCGCGACTTCGATGTGCGCGGCGCCGACGACACCTGCCTCGGCCGGCGGGAGTTTGCGCGCCTGCTGGGCGACGGGGGCATCGTCGTCACCGAGAAGTCGGAGTACCAGCGGCTGGTGAACGATCACCTCTTCGGCTTCCAGGGCGACGACTTCGACGCCCTGATTGCGATGCTGCTCCAGGCCCGGCGGCCCAAGCTCGGCGAGCAAGCCGGGCCCGACAAGGTTTGCGACCTCCTGCGCCGCTCGCTCCCGGGCATCTCGCCCGACCGGCTCAGCCGGGTGGGCGAGGTGGTCAATAACATCGAAGAGTACCGGCGCAACCTGGCCGACGTGACGGCGAAGGCGGAGGCGGTCGGCCGTGTGGACGCAGCCCTCTACGCCCTCGCCGAGGTGCTGGTGCAGGAGGCGGCCGGGCAGTACCTGAGCGTGCAGGGACAGCTGGGCCACGTGGTCGGCAAGCTGAAGGAGGCCCGGGAGAGCCTGCTGGATGCCGATGAGGGCCTGGCGGCGTTGGAGGAGCAACGCCAGAAGCGGGATCAGGAGCAGGCTGCCTTGAAGGCCGAGGTGGAGGAACTGCGGCAATCCGAGGGCGTCGACCTGCAGGAGCGGCTGCAGGAGGCCAAGGAGAAGGCGGCGGAGGCCATCCGCCGGGTGGCGGACCTGGAAGAGCGGCTGGCGGCTGAACGGAAGCGCCTGGAGCAGGTGGAGGGCGATCAGCGGCGGGTCGCAGAGGATTTCGCCCACCGGCGGCGTGCCCTGGCGGATGAGATCGAGTCCCTGGCCCGGGCGGCCGAGGGGCTGGGGTGGCACGGGGCGGCACGGGAACTGCGGGAGGCCGGCCAGGCCATCGTCGTGCTCGCGGTGGACGATCCGCCTGAGGTGCTGGAGGGCGCCGGGCCCGACCCGGGGCTCGCCCTCGAGGCCGAGGACCTGCAGCGAGGTTTTGCCCGGGCAGCCGAAGCCCGCCGGGCGCTCGATGAGGCCGACCGGGCCTTCGCGATGGCGCAGACCCGCATCGAAGAGCTCCGCAAGGACTTCGGTCGCGCCGCCGACGCGCTGGAGGCCGCGAAGGACCAGGCGGACGACGCGCGCGAGGATCTTATCCGGCAGCTCTCCCATTGGCAGGAACAGAGCCCCGCGCTGGCGCCCGGTGACATGGATGTCGCCCGCCTGGCAGCCCGGGTGCGGGATCTGGACGCGCCGCCGGCCGGCGGGGTGCACGAGTTGGTGGAGCCCATCGCCGAGCTGGCGGCCCGCCGGAAGGAACAGTTCGCGGCCCGGGTCGACGCGGCCGAGCAGGAGCGGCGGGTCGCGCAGCTACGGGTGGACCGGCTGAAGGAGCGGCTGGCCGAGATCGAGGCTGACCCCGGTGACCCGCCCCGGTCCGAGGTGCGGGCGCGGGCCCGCCGGTCCCTGCCGGACCGGCTGCGGCCCCTCTTCCGCTGGGCCCGGTTCCGCCCGGACGTGCCGCCCGACGTGCAGGCCCGTGTGGAGGCGGCGGTGCTGGAAGCGGGCTGGCTGGACCTTCTGGTTTTCCCTGAGGGGGATGACGGCGCTGGCGGGGCCTGGGCCGGGGCCCCGGTGGATGCTCGCCTTCAGCCCCGGCCTGTCGCCGGTCCATCCCTCCTCACGGTGCTGGAGCCCGAGCCGGACGCGCCCCCGGCGGTGGCGGCTGCCCTGGCCTCCATCGGCTGGGGCGAGGGAAGCGGCGACCGCTGGGTGGCTCCCGATGGCCGGTGGCGGAACGGCGTGGCGGAGGGGCAGGTGGGCCCGTGGGTAGAGGGCGAGGCCGGTTACCTGGGCGAGGAGAACCGGCGCCGCCGCCGGGAGCGCCGCCTGCGGGAGGTCGGCGAGGCGCTCCGTCACGTGCAGGACACCCTGGCTCAGGCGGAAGCGGAGCGACAGGCAGCGGAGGCGGCCATCCAGGCAGTGGATGCGGAGCTGAAGGCGCTGCAGCGGCTTTCCTGGCAGAGGCTGTTCGATGCGCTGGGAACCGTCCGGCTCCGGGCGGAGGAGGCGCAGCGAGCCCAGGAGCGCGTGGAGGCCGAAAAGCCGAAGCTGGCCAAGGCAGAGGCGGTGCTGCACGACCGGACCGTGGCCTTCCACCGGGCGGCTGCCGATCTGCCGGGAGCGGCCGAACTGACCTACGAGGGCCTGGTGCAGCGCAGGCATGAATTTGCCGACCTGGGCCGCAAGATCGGGGCGCTCACGGCGCCCGCGGAGGCGCTGGTGCGCCTGGCGGAGTCGTATCGTTCCCTGGTGGCTCACCTGCAGCACGGACGGCAGATCATGGCGGGCTTGGAGCGCGACCACGAACTCGCCCGGCGGAACCACGCCGCCGCGGCGGCCGCGGTCGAGACCCTGGAGCGGCAACTGGCCGACCCGGACGTACGGGCCCGCCAGCAGCGGCTGGAGCGGGCGTTGAGCCGGCTGCGGGACCTGGAGGAAGAGGAGAGGGCCAGCCAGAAGCGGCGGGGCGGCCTCGAGACCCAGAGGGACACGGCCCGGGAGCGCATCGCCGAGTACGAGCCGCAGGAGGC
>Ga0134102_1000722_pt1 | contig 34884 bp, 24 predicted proteins | sample 13_3_2metaG_FD_94447 | JGI IMG/M metagenome (GOLD analysis project Ga0134102, IMG submission 94447) | Switchgrass degrading microbial communities from high solid loading bioreactors in New Hampshire, USA - 13_49_3.3_201_A3 metaG | ecosystem: Engineered > Bioreactor > Semi-continuous > Anaerobic...
ACAGCGACTGCCCGAAATCTCCCATGATCTCGCCCCATGCCTCCGCGCGCTCGAACACCGGGATCCCCGCTGCCCTTGCTGCCATGATCTCGGGGTTGTCATCATGGACCGCCGCCGTCCGGATCACGCAGGCTGCTCCTTCAATGTTTGCGGGATCATGACCGATAAAGACCTCTATCCCGTCCCGGCGCAACCGACTGACCGTTTCGCTGTCCCTCATGTCGGAACCCCGCACCGAAGCGCCCATGCTCCTGAGCATGTCGGCCAGGGCACACATCGATATTCCGCCAATCCCAACAAGGAATATATTGTCACCGCGGTTTATGTAATCTCTCAACTCACCCATCTACCATCGACCTTTCCGATACGCGGCCTGCCGGATCATATCAGCAGGTGAAATATCTGTCAAATAAATTATAGTCACCAGACTGAAGCTTTAAACCAATGTCGTTAGTTTTTTGCTCAAACTTGGTTAAGATTAATATGCAGGTCGGTGTCTTGTCCCAAATATTATATTCCCGCATTTTTATATTGGCAAGCATAACACGCAGACGGGCACCGACTGCTTTATCACAAAATCTGCAGGCCGGATGATACCGGTGATCCATGGTTCAAGTAATCGCAAGAGAGGAGCCGCATTTGCTCTAATGAAGGTGCTTATTTTGTCAGTCACTGCAGGCAATGGTCACAACGCCGCCGCAAAGGCAGCCGAAGAAGCGTTGAAAACCCGCGGCGCCGAAGTCATGGTCGTGGACATGTTCAAATATGCCAGCAAGGCTTACTATGATACAGTAGACAAAGGTTATCTGTTATCCACAAAGTACACACCCAGATACTATGGCAGATTATATTCCGCGCTTGAAAAAAAACCGGCGCTTCGCAGGCGCATCATCAGCATGATCACGACCGACCTTATAACCAACAAGTTCTCGTTATTCATCAGGGATTTCGGCCCGGACGCCGTTGTCTGCACTCATGTATTCGGTGCCATGGTCCTGGACGAACTCAAGGCAAAAAAGAAGTTTGACACTCCCGTGATCAGCATACTTACCGACTACACGTTCCACCCGTTTTGGGACGACCTCCCTTTTATCGAATATATCGTTACCGGCAGCCCATTGATGGACCGCATGGCATCAAAAAAAGGGATCCCCGGAGAAAAGCTGCTCCCTTTCGGAATCCCGGTAAATCCGAAGTTCATCAAATCGATTTGCAAGACTGAGGCACGCGCTAAGCTGGGGCTCGACCCCCACATGTTCACCGTCCTGTATATGAGCGGCAGCATGGGTTTCGGGCATATAACGAGAAATATCAGGATCCTTGACAGCATGGCAGAGGATATGCAGATCATATGTGTTTGCGGGAATAACGAGAAGGCATATGGCAAACTGAAAAGTATGGACCTGAAAAAGAATATATTGGTCTACGGGTTCGCCGAAAATATAGACCTGTTCATGGATGCCGCCGATTGCGCAGTTACCAAGCCGGGCGGGATGACCATAACAGAATGCATTCACAAAAAGCTTCCCATGATATTTTGCGACGCGATCCCCGGCCAGGAAGTACGGAATGCGGAATTCTTCGTCAATCTAGGCGCCGCCCAGATGTGTTCCCGTCACTTTTGTGTGGATGACGCCATTTACATGCTGATCCATTCGCCGGCACGCCAGGCGCAGATGCGCGAGATCCTCGGCACGATCGCCCCGGAGGACCCCGCCGGGAGGCTCTCATCCTTCATAGAAAATCTTTGCGGATGATCCTTAAAGCGACATAAGGAACCGTTTCCCTCAGTATGAATAGACTGAAAAGGAAACCATTTTTCCGATCAGTCATTACGCCTCACAGGAGGATCCGTTCATGAACAAAAGCCTGAGTTTCAAAATCATCGGCGGGGATGCCAGGCAGATCTATCTTGCCCGGTTGCTGAAGGGGGACGGTCATGATGTAATACTATACGGCATCAATCCCGAACTGTGCCCCGAGATCGATACGGTAAAGGACTTTCCAAAACCGGGCGAATCTGACATAGTTGTCCTGCCCCTGCCCGCTTTTGCAGATGACGAAATGATCAACGCTCCTCTGTTTGATAAACCCGTCCATGTCTCCGAGCTGAAAGCTTCAATATGTCCCGGACAGCTTTTAGTTGCCGGTTTATTGCCCAGGTCGTTTTTCGAGTGGTCCGAGAAAAACGGCATACATACCACGGACTATTTTATCCGTGAAGAGATGGCCGTGCTCAACGCTGTACCTGCAGCGGAAGGTGCCATCGCACTGGCGATGGAGGAAACCCCGATCACTCTTCACGGAGCAAATGTTTTGGTTATCGGTTTCGGCAAGATCGGAAAGATCCTGTCCCACCGGCTCCATTCCCTTGGTTGCCGAGTGACCGTGTCCGCGCGTAAATATTCCGATTTTGCCTGGATAGAAGCTTTTGGTTACGCCAAAGCCAACACGGAAAAGCTTGGAAGCAACCTCGCACAGTTCGACATCATCTTCAACACCGTTCCCGCAACCGTCCTCACGAGGGAACGCCTTAAGCAGCTCAAAAGCGACTGCCTTGTTATAGACATCGCTTCAAAACCCGGCGGCGTGGACTTCACCGCGGCAAAGGAGCTCGGTACGAATGTCATCTGGGCGCTTTCCCTTCCCGGCAAATGTTCTCCTCTTACATCCGGCAGGATAATCCGCGACATCATCTACCATATCCTTGAAGAAAAGGGCATATTGATCCGAAGCGATTCCGTTACCGGCATCTAGACAGCAGAAACTAAGATCATTCCAGCCAGATATTACAATCATTCCGGCATAGATATTGCTGTCATAACGGAATAGATATTATGATCACTACGATCCCTTTCAAAATGATGATATGATCCTTCCGGTCCGTCCCGTCTGTATCATTTCAGGCGGAACGGCCTTTATTTATACCTTTAAATGATAATTGACTGAAGATCCTGTCAAAATTTTTACAATTATCCTTCCGAATCAAAAACAATTTGTGTGCAATTATAAATATTGAAAATGATGATTATTTATGATATTTTATAATAAGTCTCGTATAAATCTGACACATTGGATGATACTGCTGTTTGGACGATACTACTGTATTATAAAGCCTGCTTTCGAAAAAAGGTTCAGTTCTTCCGCATAGTCAGGCAATGTGAGTCAAGTTGCGATAGTTAGGGGCTGTTTCGCTGCGTGCGTCGATATTTGATACGGAGCCTTTCTGATGGACTTATTTGATATAAAAGAAGTACGTGAACTTTTGGACCGCCACGGTTTCAGCTTCAAAAAGTCATTGGGGCAAAACTTCATAACGAAGCGGTGGATACCAGAAAGGATCGTCTCCGCTTCGGGAATAGACGATCTGCATGGTGTTCTCGAAATCGGACCGGGTATCGGTACGCTTACCCGCTCCCTGTGCGAATCGGCAGGCAGGGTAACATGCCTTGAGCTGGACAGCCGCCTGATACCGGTACTCCGTGAAACGCTGTCCGAAAACAAAAACGTGATCATTAGACAGGGCGATGCGCTGAAGGCAGACCTCGCGCAGATAATCCATGATGATTTGGACGGCCTGATCCCCGTTGCCTGTGCAAATCTGCCCTACTACATCACCACTCCTGTCCTCGAACGGTTATTCAAGAGCCGCCTTTTCAGGCAAATCACGGTCATGGTCCAGAAAGAAGTTGCATGCAGGATCTGCGCATCCGCGGGAAGTCCGGATTACGGTGCCTTTACGGTATTTGCCAGGTACTACAGCGACCCGGAAATACTGTTTGACGTACCGGCAGGCTGCTTTTTGCCCAGGCCCAAAGTCGACTCTTCGGTGGTTTTGTTTCGTATGCATACTTCTAACCCGTATGGCATCACCGACGAGGAGTTGTTCTTCAAAATCGTGCGCTCCTCATTTGCGCAGCGCAGGAAGACGTTGATCAACGGTCTGCTCTCGGTGCTCCCGATGAATAAAGACGAGCTTGCTTCCGTCATATCCGGCTGCGGATTTCGTCCGGATGTAAGAGGTGAAACCCTTTCAATCGAAGCTTTTGCCAAAATTACCGCCGAAATTTCCAAAAAGCTTGTTGATTTTGAACGTTAATTCTTGCAATTTTTTATTGCGCAAGTTGCAATTTTAATATAAAATTTATATTAGGTATGCGTATAATCATCCGCAGACTGAAAGGAGATTACAGAATGGTTCCTACCAAAAACAAAGCTATCCTCGACTGGGTCGAAGAACAGGTCAAACTTACAAAGCCCGACAAAGTTGTATGGATCACCGGCGACGAAGAGCAATTGAACCAGCTCCGCCAGGAAGCATACGCTACCGGCGAGCTGATAGAACTCAACCAGGAAAAGCTGCCGGGATGCGCACTCCACCGCTCTGCCCAAAATGACGTCGCCCGCGTAGAGGATAGGACATTCATTTGCACGCCCACAAGGCGCGAAGCAGGCCCCACAAACAACTGGATGGACCCCGATGAAATGAAGGCAAAGCTCAACGCCCTGTATGACGGGTCTATGAAGGGCCGTACGATGTATGTTATCCCCTATTCAATGAGCGTTATCGGATCTCCATTCGCAAAGTATGGAATCGAGCTGACCGATTCGATTTATGTTGTTTTGAACATGGCCATCATGACCCGTGTCAGCGCCAGGATCTATGATGAGCTTGGCGACAGCCCGGACTTCGTAAAAGGCCTCCATGCCAAGGCAGACCTTGACGCGGAGAACCGCTACATCGTCCATTTCCCGCAGGAGAACCTCATCTGCTCGATAAATTCGGGTTATGGCGGAAACGTCCTGCTGGGCAAGAAGTGCTTCGCTCTGCGAATCGCTTCCTACCTCGGACAGAAAGAAGGCTGGCTGGCCGAGCATATGCTCATCCTGGGCGTAGAAAACCCGCAGGGAGAGGTACGCTACCTTGCAGCTGCCTTCCCGTCTGCATGCGGTAAAACCAACCTGGCCATGCTTATCCCGCCGGATGTATACAAGGAGAAGGGTTACAAGGTATGGTGCGTCGGCGATGACATCGCCTGGCTGCGTGTCGGCAAAGACGGAAGGCTCTGGGCCGTCAACCCTGAGAACGGATTCTTCGGCGTCGCTCCCGGAACAAGCGACAAGTCCAACCCCAACGCACTGGCTACCACCCGCAGGAACACGATCTTTACGAACGTTGTCCAAAACCTTGACGACAACACCGTATGGTGGGAAGGTCTCGACAAGAATCCTCCCAAGAACGCTCTCGACTGGACAGGCAAGAAGTGGGATCCGGAAAGCGGCGTAAAGGGCGCTCATCCAAACTCCCGTTTCACCGCTCCCGCAAAACAGTGCCCATGCATCTCGCCTGAGTTCGATAATCCTGAAGGAGTACCGATTTCCGCCATCGTTTTCGGCGGACGTCGTGCGAAAACCGCTCCGCTGGTATATCAATCATTCGACTGGAACCACGGCGTATTCGTAGGATCCATCATGGCTTCCGAAACCACTGCCGCGGCTGCCGGCGCTGTCGGCGTCGTACGTCGTGACCCGATGGCCATGCTCCCGTTCTGCGGATACAACATGGGTGACTACTTCCAGCACTGGCTCAACATGGGACAGAAGATCGAGAAGCAGCCCAAGATCTTCAACGTCAACTGGTTCCGCCAGGACGAAAACGGCAACTTCATCTGGCCGGGATTCGGCGAAAACATGAGAGTCCTCGAGTGGATACTCAAGCGTGCCTTTGATGAGATCGACGCGGTAGAGACCCCGATCGGCTATATGCCGAGGCCCGAGGACATCAACATCGAAGGGCTCGATCTTGACCTTGACACGATGAAGGACCTGCTCAGCGTCGACGTCAAGTATTGGAAGGAAGACGTTGAAAACATCAAGCAGTTCTACGCCAAGTTTGACGAGTTCAACACCCTCCCGCAAGAGCTGAGAGATCAGCTTACCGCACTTGAAAAACGCCTTGGCTGATTTCAGCTGCGCAAGTTGACGCTATAGACAGTCTCTTAATCATTGTTGCGGTAGAACAAAAGATAACAACGATCCGGTAAGTGACAGAGGTTACTTACCGGATTTTGATTTTATGCGGCTGACGTTCAAATATCGGTACTGTTTGCCCCATTTGATACCTGCCCTTAAAGACCTGTTATAGTGACCTCATCAGGTGATATGACACTTTGATGTACGGCTCCCCTTGCCCCGACCTGCGCATGACGATTATCACCACAATTCCGCCAAAAACAAAGCTGCGTCAACCAAAACTACCCGTTTTGAATGACACAGCCATATGTCTGTTACTTTATCTGAATGCGAAAAATAATCAAATATCAAGTTTTTACTGCTGTTTATTACGTAACGACTGATTTACCGCGAAGCAAACCGGATCAGTCGATATCCTCAACTACGACTTCGGGGGGATTGTCAAGTATTTCAGGGTTCTTGAAACAGTCCTTGAAATACTTCAGCGCCGTGGCAAAGTAGTGACCGTCGCAAATGCGCTCGTCGGCGGATACAGTATAGTCGATATACTTGCGCTCCACGACCGTGCCGTCCCTGGTCAATTCATACGCTTTTCTCTTTGCCCCGTATGACAGGAACAGGGGAACGTTGCCAAAGTCATACAGGTGGTGGAAGATCGGAGGGATACCCAGGGATCCCATGGAGGTTATAAAGAACGAGCCGTGGAACGGACTCAGCTTTGTAAGCGACCTGGGGATCAGGTCAAAATAATCCATAAACCTCAGGACCATCATGACAAACTTCAAAAAAAGTCCGGGTATGTAGTAGAAAAAGCGCGCAGTTGAATCGAAAGAGCTTATATCCCCTTCAGCCCTGTTGGTCTCGATCTGCTCATTGAGCTTCCTGTAGATATCATAGATCGTGTCGGTGGGCTCGCATTCTATTTTTATGATGGTCTCCATCGCATCAAGTTTCATTTCCTTCTTGATGGCCATGCAGATTTCTATATTGTTCCGGGCATATATCTTCTGGCCGCCGATAAACCGGTTGATTCCCGGCAGCTGGGAAACGGTGCGGACATATGTGGCAATCAGGATATGCAATATCCCAAGCCCTTTCAGCCCTTCTTTTCTCTTTTTGCTGATGTATCTTTCCACCCTGCTGATTTCGACGGAATCCCGGAAATAGTTCGTCGAGCCGACTCTGTCCCTCATGATATATGATGAGACGTTGTTAAGAGGATGCAAAGACCTGATCTTCCTGCCCTCTTTCCTATCACCAAGCCTGCGTTTTCTCTTTTTGGTCTCTTTCGGCATTATACTGTCCCCTTTTTCATCGTTGATTTGTGGTTTCCCAACTCTCCTTTTGATTATTTTATATTATTCCGTCACACATTACAAGTCCCGGCCGCAATTTCATGTCACCGGTCACACCTCTATTGTTCGGCGGTTTCCGGGTTCTTTTTCAGCTTATTATACAGCTCATCTCCGACGCAGAGTCTTGCGTATTTACACCAGTCGACACATGACCGGATATCGTTGTAGACTACGAACCCGCACTTGTCGCACGCCATTTCCTTGTCGATCGAGAATATTTCTATCTCGTTTCCGCATTCGGGGCAGACCTTTATTTCCAGTGTCGGCCTCCGCAAATTATCGGCCCCGTGGCATCGTTCAAACATAAGTTGCACCTCCCGTCCCTGGTTCTATTATAGTACAAAATCCGGCATTTGTAATATGCTATTGATCCGGTTTCAAAATCCGAGCGGATCCAGCATATTAATTTAAAATTATTCTAAAAAATCATCGATATCGGAAGAAACTACTTGTATTATGTACATAAGAAACTATAATTTGAAAAAAAGGAATTTTATCACAGTCTGCCTTTGCGGTGTGTGACTGCATGATACAATGCTGCTCTTAACTCTGTTTTTGGAGGTGGAAGAATGGACGAGTCATTGACCATACAACGTCATCTGGAGCAACAGCAACACAGACAGGAGGAATCTCTGCAATACCGGCGCGATTCAGAAGAAATGGTCCTTCAGAGGTCTCTGAACACTTTTGTCAGCTTAGAGGAACGTGAGGCTTTTGAGCGACAGGCTGTGAACAGTCAGAAGAGCATGTTTCAATATTACCATTTGAGCACGTTTCAGCCGGGGAAAACAGCCGAGACCTCCCAGGCTCGCAGGCCGGACATGGAGATCAAAAAGGAGCGGAAGGCCTTCTACAGCGAGCAGAAAAAGAGGGCCAGGACAAACGAGGGAGGCCTGCTTACGGAGGATGAGATCGAGAATATCGAGCTTCTGCGCCAGTCCACCTGGGGGCAGAAGACCTGGATGAAAGAGAAGAAAAAGGGCTGCGATTTCACGCAGGAAGAACTGTATCAGCAGGCGCTCATGGGCGACTTCAGTAATTTTGAACACCTTGACGAGCCTCTCCGGAACGCGCTGACCAGCCGGTGGATGCGGCAGAACTTCGTCATGCCCAGGCCCGGCCAGACGCCGGGCGGGTATGCCAGGAACCTTGCCGAGCAGTTGGGTGCAGAAGGGCTCATGCATCCTCTGTTCAGGCTGGGCATATCCCTCGCCATGCGCAGCGGGTTCAGAGATATACCCCGAGAGTATTTCGTGGAACTCGACAACAAGACCCGGAAAGCTATGAAGGATTCATCCGTATGATAGAGATGAAGACAGCGGAAATCGAGGGCTCGAATCCTGGCAGATATGCCGGTAACGACGCAGTTTTTGATCACAGGAGGATGCAGTCATGAGCGATTTGGACCATAAGCCACCTGCCGAAGAGCTGCCTGCTTTGGATGTGACCCCGATCGACCGTACGAATCTTTCATATTTTGCGGCCCTCATACCGCCCGAGTTCCATGCCGGAGTGAAAGACGGCACGCTGTTGGCACTGGGTGCCATATCCGAGGATACGGCATGCGCCGCACTGGTCGCGGAAATCGCAGAGGCATGCATGGAACTTCGGTCAATTTTTGTCGCGCCGTCTTATAGAAGGCAGTACATAGCTTCCACACTCATCGGAGAGCTTCTGGATCTCATTGCAGAAAACGGCGAGCTCGGTATACAGAGTCTTTCCGCGGAATACGCCGATGACGGCAGCGGTGTGAAGGAATTCCTGGACTACATAGGTTTTGAGCAGGAGATGCTTGATGAAAAGACATACTCCATACCGGTTTCCGCGCTTTCGGACTGCAAGTTCATGAAGCGGACCCCGTCTCCCGGCATAAAGGTAATGTCCCTCGATACGCTGTCGGCTTTCCACCTGCGCGAAATCAGCCAGGCAATGGAAAGCCGCGAAGCTAATTATTTCGGGAAGCCTATCGGCCCGGATACGGTCCTGACAAGGCTCAGCTTTGCCGCTTTCCGGGACAACAGGCCCGTGGGCTGCGTTTGCCTTAGTAAGGGAAACGGGGAAGATAAACTTGTGATGACCGTATTCTTTATCTCCGAAAGCAAGCTGCCGGTTCCCATGACTTTACTGCGGACAGCAGCGGAGTCTGTTATGGAACACTGTCCCGGTGTTTCAGTGATCAAAATCCCGGTCCTGACCGGGAGCGCAGAACAACTGCTCCAGGCACTGACCGGAGGAGTTGCCAAAGTAAGCGAAACGATGTATTCCGCAGTTTTGGAGGTTTAGCTTCTGAGAAACCAAATACCGGGTGACCGCTTCTGTCAAAGCATAATCATGGCAGTCCGGGCATGGATTCAGAGTCGTGATATGTCCCCCTTTGTATGGCATCCTGATATCAAAGTTCAGGGTCCCGCGAAGGGGCTTGACAGCATACACAGGAGATGCCATACACCTCCGCAAAATCGATTGTATTGTCATACAAATTTTGCTAAAATTTAAACGCCAAATCGGAAAAATCGAGAAGGGGGAACAAATAAATGGACATCTATGAGGCTATAAGGAAAAAACCGTTTTACCTGGACGACGCGGGAGTGGATTGGGTAAAGGATACTCTTTCAAAAATGACTCTAGAAGAGAAAGTAGGACAGCTTTTCCTGCTCTGTGCGACGGAAGGGACGCGCGAAGAATTCGATCACATGTTCAGCGTCATGCAGCCGTGCGGGGTCATGTACAGGCTCTTCGACATAGAGCGTGCGGTCGAAGCAACAGCATATCTCAAGCAAAAGTCAAAGATCCCCATGCTGATAGCCTCGAACCTTGAAAAAGGCGGAAACGGCATCGTGACCGAGGGAACGATGCTCGGCTCCCCAATGGCCATAGCCGCAACGGGTGACGTTGAAATGGCCAGGAAGCTGGGGCGGCTGTGCGGCAGAGAGGGAGCGGCTGTGGGTGCCAACTGGGCATTTGCACCGATCATAGATATCGATTATAACTTCCGAAATCCGATAACGAATACCAGGACATTCGGTTCAAATCCTGACACTGTCAGGGATTTTGGCGTTGCATATGTCGAAGAAGTGCAGAAGTGCGGGCTTGCAGCCTCGATAAAGCATTTCCCCGGCGACGGATGTGACGAGCGCGACCAGCACCTCGTCACCAGCATCAATGACATGGATTGTGAAGAGTGGGACAGGACATTTGGCGAAGTATATCGCGCCTGCATCGAAGCCGGCGCAATGACGGTCATGGTAGGGCACATAATGCAGCCTGCATGGACAAAGCGCATAAATCCCGATATAGCGGACGAAGATATCCTGCCCGCTTCACTGTCAGAAGAGCTGAAGATCGGATTGCTGCGCAATCACCTTGGCTTTAACGGGCTCATCGTTACAGATGCCACGGTGATGGCCGGATTCACTATAGCGATGCCACGCTATAAGGCTGTACCGCATGCCATCGCTTCCGGCGCTGACATTTTCCTGTTTTCACGCAATATTGAAGAAGATTTTACATACATGATGGACGGTGTGAAAAGCGGCATCATCTCCCCAAAGAGACTGGAGGAAGCCCTTGTACGCATCCTCGCGCTGAAAGCAGCACTTCGTCTCCATGAGGACAGGCCGCTTCCTACATTGGAAAGCGCGCGTGCGATAATAGGATGCGAAGAGCACAGGGCGTGGGCAAAAGAATGCGCGGACAAGTCAGTTACACTTGTCAAGGAACAGCCCGGTGTTCTCCCTATAACCCCTCAAAGATATCCCCGTATACTCTATTGTCCGATAGAAGGCGAAGCGGGTTACGTATACACCGCGAAAGCCGGTGTCTGCGATGAGTTCAAAAAGCGCCTTGAGGACAAGGGTTTCAAAGTTACTACGTTCGTCCCGTCAAAAACCAATGAGAACAAGGTGACGCCGCACAGCTATTACAGGGAAAACTTCGACCTGGTCATATATTGTGCGAACCTTGCGACAAAGTCGAACCAGACCACGGTCCGCATAGAATGGCAGCAGCCGATGGGAGCCAACTGCCCGCATTATCTTAATGAGATCCCGACCGTATTCGTCTCCGTCGAGAACCCCTATCACCTGCTTGATGTCCCCAGGATAAAGACATTCATAAACGCATACTGCTCTTTGCCCGACGTTCTTGACGCGATCATTGATAAACTGATGCAGGGCAGCAGCGCGTTCAAGGGCAAAAGCCCGGTGGATCCGTTCTGCGGCAAGTGGGATACCCGTCTGTAACCTTATATTACATGCGATCCTTATATTATTTGCGGCCCTTGTTTTCATGACTGCCAGGGCATCGAACAGGGACGACATGTCATTCAAATTGTCAGAACAAAAAATGCTTTAACGATCAAAAGCAGGCTGCTATATTGCAGCCTGTTTTTTCCTGATAAAATCCTCGACCTGCTTTCTGCTTTGGACCCCCGTATGAGCTCCCACATACTGAACGGATACGCCTGCCGTCCCGGCCGCAAATTCACAGCAGCCTCTTAAATCTCTGCCTTCGAGCAAAGCCGCAATAAATCCTGCTGCAAAATTGTCACCGGCTCCGGTCGTATCCACCGCGTCGTCCCCTATGGCCGGCAGAAAGAATCTCTCTGCAGAGTTCTTTACAAAACATCCATCCTTGCCCCGTTTTATTATTATGTTTTTTATCCCGTATCCAAGAAGCACATCTGCCATTTCATCCGGATCAGTCTTTCCTGTCAATCCCCTTGCTTCATCTTCATTCGGGAAGAAATAATCGATCCCCGGCAGCACTTCCTTGAGATCATCCAAACCCATAGCTCTCGGGGACATCATCACATCGGCACAAACCAATGCATTATTGCTCTTTGCCGCATCAACTACTGCCGCAATACTCTCCGCAGTATAGAATGGTGATATGAACAGGCTGCCCAGGGATACTATTTCAGCATTTTTCACTGCTTGCAAATCAACTGTATACTGCTTAAAACGTATATCAGTACCGGCCTTGATGAAGTTTCTCTGGCCGTCAGGTGAGATCACAACAACGCTAATGCTCGGTCTAATATTGTCACTGATCGTACAATGCTCAATATCGACACCGGCATTGTGAAGGTAATTTTGTATGAAGCGGCTCGCATCATCATTGCCAAAACCGGTGAGCAACCTGATATTTACGCCAAGTCTTTGCAAAACGATAGCCTGATTCGTCGCATCACCGCCGACACTCAGCAAAACTTCCTGAGCCTGCTTCGACTCTTCGGTAAACGGTGCAGACAAATCCGCTCCGCGAATCAGAACATCTACACATGACGTACCTACACACACAACGTCAGCATTCATGATAACACCTGCGTCTCTAAGCTAATTCTAACAGCGCCTTTAATATGTAAACATTATAATATCATGATTTTTAATTTGCGAGTGTTTTTCCCTTATATTAACTTTTGATCCATTCAGGCCACCCTGATCCCAAAGATGTAAAAGGTCTTTACAACCAGTTAAAAGGCAAAATAACGATCGAGCCTGACGCAACTAGATCAAGGGACAGAGATCATTAAAGGAACAATTGATATGCCCGATTGAAGAGAAGGCCAAAATAACAGCGGGCAGGATAGGAACAAGCCTCTATCCCGCCCGCTTTCCAATACGGAAGTTGGCAGAGGTCTCTGCAAACTGTCCCGGCATCCTATTCAGGAATGCTGATGTTACGAACTACATACTCGTAAATCATCCTGTCCAGATCGTTCTCGATCCCGATATGCGCGACCGGTTCCGCCTTCAGATCCATCCAGCCTAGGCCGGCATCGCTCCTTGGCCACATCGGCAGGCCTTCACCGTTGGGATCTCCTGTCCTGATGAAGTTTGCCCAGTAACTGCTGATCAGATCCGCCGCCCTGAAGTCGGATCCCGTCCAGGGTCTCACCGGAGGGACTCCTTTGCGGAGAGATGCGAAGGTGTACCAAAGTTCGGATGAATGCCATGCAAGCAGGTTGTTCTCATCGCGTAAGGTGCCTTTTTCCTCGGGCAACGACGGCGGTACCTGGCTGAACAAGTATGTCCAGGTGTTGGCACAGGGGAATTTCCCGGCCCTGTATTTGCCGAAGCAGCGGTTGAGCATGATGCCGCCGCGGGTGCTGAGTCCCAGGGATGCCAGGCGGCGGGACACATGATCCGCATTTTCGTCCGTGATCTCCACGAGTTTTTCAAAGCCGTACTTATCGTACAGATCGCCGGTCATCTCCCTGACACGCACATAAACTTCAGCAGCGCTGGTATATGGCATCCCGCCGAGGAGCATCCCGGCCCGCATGGTGGTCTCGCCATAGTTGCTGCCCGCCAGGTAATCAAGATCCCCCGCGTACTGCGCGAAGCTGATCGCCTGATCCTGGTTGGGCACATAGTAACCGTCACACACCATTTGGCTGGGTATGGGCATCCAGCCTTTGTATCCCTTCGGTATGTCGTAGAACCGACCGGCATCGACCCTGCGAAGCTCATCCGGCGATATATCGCGGTCGAGCCCGATGAGCTCAAGGTACTCCTGGCCTTTTGCTTCCGCTTCTTCAACTGTAATGTACTTACTCAGCCAGTTGAGCGAGCTTTGGTTGATTACACGACGCACATATCCCTTGTTTGCCGGGGTGCAGGCCAGCGCGCCGGATTTGGCCGTTCCTCCTGACTGGCCGCCAATCGTGATATTGTCCGGATCTCCGCCGAATGCCTCGATATTGTCATGGACCCACTCAAGGGCTTTCACTTCGTCCATCAGGCCATAATTGCCGCTCTTGCCGCCCTGCTCTGCGGACAGTTGAGGAAGTGCCAGGTAGCCGAACACGTTCAGGCGCTGTCCTACCGAAACCACGACTATTCCCTTTTTGGCAAGTTCGCAGGGATCGAACTCTATCTCATAATAATATCCGCTGCTGAGCCCGCCTCCATGGAACCATATATACACCGGACGTTTCTCCCCGGCCGATGAGGCTCCGGTCGCGATGCTGAGATAAAGACAGTCTTCGCTCATTTCCGGGACACCCATGTAGTAAAAATCGGATGCCCACGGCTCCATCCTGAGGCCTGTATTGCTTAGCTGCATCGGCATTGGCGCATACTTGTCGCACTTACGCACTCCATCCCAGCTTGCAGGATCCTGCGGCGGTCTCCAGCGCAGCTCACCCACCGGAGGCGCAGCATAAGGGATCGCCTTGAATAGCGTGATGCCCGTGTACTCCGGATCGCTCAATTCCACGCCGCTGACTTTTCCATACCTGGTTTGTACGATTCCGATCGCCATTTCGATTCTCCTTCTCGACATAATTCATAGTTATACTTTGTCCGGTCTCAGTAAAGGTGCCCTGTTTGCGACACCTCTCAACCGGAAACCTGATTTTTTGCGCCGGGTGATGCCGGGCAGCCAGCCCTCTTAAATAAGGGTCAAATTTTAGATATGGGACTCATTCTTACTTAAAGAGCCTCTGGATGAAATCGTACGCGGTCTTTCTCCACACCTGCCACTCATGCACGCCGTCGCAGACAAAGTATTCGCACTTGACTCCGCGCTTCCGGAGAAATTCGATCTCCAGCGGCAGTTTATCGCCGCCTTCCTGCAGGCCACGCCCGTAGTAGAGCAGTTTGTGCTGTGCGTTAAACGCATCGACGTCGGCAGTGATCGCATCGATATCCAATACGCTGAGCCTGCTAAACTGACGGCTGCCGTCGAGAGCCACACCGGTGCTTCCGCTGAATACGCCGATATAGTCAAACAGCTCCGGATGATTGAAGCAGCAGTACTGGGTCTGGAATGAACCCATCGACAATCCTGCCATTGCACGGTATGCCTTGTCCTTTTTGACCCTAAAACGTTTCTCAATAAACGGTATGCAGTCATCCTTCAACAGCAGCGACAGATCGCTGAATATTGCTTTTTCATTTCCTGAGGCCGCATCCGCATATCCGCAATTGCAGACGACTATCATCTCTTCGCACTTGCCCTCTGCAAGCAGATTATCGATGATGTAGTTGAGCTTTCCCTGCCAGAACCAGCCGGTCTCGTTCTCTCCCGCACCGTGCTGGATATACAGCACCGGATATTTCTTGTCCACGTCAATATCGTATGCGGGCGGTGTATAAACCCAGCAGTTCCTGAGGGTCCCCGTATAACTTGAGAAATATGTCTCATAACGAATAGCGCCGTGTGGTACATCCTTGTAGAGGTAAAAGTCCAGATCAGGGTCAGGAACATCGATATAGTTTACGGCAAATCCATATCCGCGGCCTATCGGTGCATGTTCGTACAGTGTTTCCACTCCGTCTATGTAGAAGCAGATGTACTGAAACCCCGAGGGTATATTGCTGATCCGTGCCGAAAACCAGCCAGGCCTGATCTCGGCAAGATCGTGTTTTTCTGTCCCCCACAGTGTCCCCGGTCGCCCGGCTACCTGGACACTTTTTGCGCCATAACGGATAACGTTGAAAGTCACGTCGCCGTTCTCATGGAACTCGTAAACCGGGACCCTGGCCTCCGGGGTCGGAAACTTCCCGTTCTTCCTTGCTTCATCAAACGCACCCGGTGCATAGTAATCGACCGGACGGTGCTGAAAGTTTATAACTGTGCTGTTAAGGATCCCATTCTTCGAGTTTTCGATAAATGACATGATTTACATCCCCTTTGTCCTGTATATACATGTAAATGTTATTGGCCATCAGTCGTGCAGCCTGTTATCTGCCGATAACCGGTTCATTAAATGATGGGAATCGCCTTTCGCCGGTGTATACGCCGAACATATAATCAGGTTCCGATTTCACCGTGAGGTCCTCATTCCTTACCTCGGCGATGATCGCGCGGAGGGTGCCCAGGTGCCATTCGACCCGTTCCGTTTCATACTTCCCGGAATGATGCTCAACGCCATATGTTCCCTTGTAACCTGAAAGGGCCAGTCTCCGTATCACATCCTTTGCATAGGGTAGGGAATCCGCATGTATATGCGTATGCATGGCATGAGCTATGCAAAACTCCTCGCCTTCCTCCGCATTATCAAGGAAATTCCTGAGGTGATAGAGATGTCCATATGCCGGATCGTCTACCGCTTCGTGAACCATTTTCAGGTATTTCGGGATCCTGTCCCAGCCCCAGTGATTCTCGGGACCGATTTTTGCGCCCCAGTCACTGACGATCTTACAGTACTCCTTGTATGTCTTAACTATATATTCGAATGCCTCATCCGACATATTGTACTGGGTGGACGGATCGGCATTCCTGTTCATGAAAGCTTCCTGCATCGATCCTTTACAGCCGAAGTCTATACGCACCGTTTTTGCACCGAGGATACGGGCAACCTTCAGGTATTCAAGCATCTGCCTCTTGTGCCCGGCGCGCTCTTCAGGGTCGTCACACCAGACATACGGGCCGTCCACACAAAGATTGGCCAGGGTAAGGCCGCGCTGATCCATCGCATAGCGTATACTGCGTATGTAGTCGTCATCCAGAGACTTCAGGCAGCCTTCCGTCCAGATGTCGGCATAGTCTACATGATATCGGTATTTCAGCAGATCAAAGTATCCGAATATGTCCAATAATCCGGCCTTGATCAGCCTGTGGAACGAATATGACGCCACGGAAATGTTGAAATCAGCCATGGTCTTTCTCCTTTCCCGATTCAAAAGTCGTATTCGATCGTTCCCCACTCGGTTTCCTGCCTGCGCAAGGCAGTGGAAACAGACAGTTCATCGATCTCGTCGGCATATATCTCGCGTTTGAGCTCGCTCGACAGGAATATGCCTTCACTTAGCTTTGCAGTGTGTAAAGTGATGAGCGGCGTATTTATGCGTTCGGGAAGCTGACCGGTGAGATATGCGATCCAGTGCTCGAAATTGCCGTCATACTGCACCGAAGGATCCAGCTTTTTTGCGTAGAAGCTGTTCTGGTAATCGCTTACGTTCAAGTCGACATCGATGTCGCGGTCGTTCACCGTTGTCAGGAATTTCAGATCCATGCTTGGGAACGGACCCGGTCCGGGCTTGGTTATGAAGCGAAGACCGCCCTTGCTGCCGGCAATGAAAGAACTGCCCACATCATCGATATGAATGGCCCAGCTCTCCATGAATTCGAAAGTGAGTCCGTTTTCATAGGAAGCAAATGCGAGTCCGAGCTCTTCAACTCCGAACTCCCGTCCGCCCATCAGGATCTCGTTTCGCGGTGTCTCAAGATAACATGCGCCGGTCACGCGTTCTAGTTTTGGCAGACCCATTATGTAAAGCATTTGCGAGATATGGTACACACCCATATCAAATACTGCTCCATGCCCGGCAAGTTCCCTGCTGTAGAAATCGGTCGACAGGTCGGAGTCAAGGCCCGGACGGTTGCGCCGGCGATGCCCCAGGCAGCGGATATAGTAAACATGCCCCAAATCTCCGTTCTCGACCATCTTCTTCGCAACACGTGTCTGCTGTCCGAAAACCGTACTGATTTGGACGGCCAGTTCCACGCCTTTTTCTTCTCTCAACTGCTGCCATGTATCATACATCATCTTTGCGTCCGCATAACTTGCCGCCATGGGCTTCTCGCAGAAGCAATGCTTTCCCGAACGCAGCACCTCAAGCGTAAGAGGAAGATGAAGATTATTATGTACGCACACGTCCACCGAATCGATATCATCACGTGCAAGCATTTCGCGAAAGTTTGTGTACTTGTTTTCAACACCATATTGTGCGCACCATGCATCGAGTCTGGGCTTGTTGATGTCGCAGGCTGCAACTACCTTGACATTCGTCATCTTTGAATAGCTGCGCATATGCATGTGCGAAATGACTCCGCATCCGATAAAAGCTACCCTGATTTCCTTCATAGCGACCTCCACACTTTCATACTTGTAAATGTTGACGGACCGACAGATCGATCACGGGTCCGTTATATCGTCCATATCCCGGACTCCGTAAATCTGTTTCCGATTGGGTATGTTCCAGGCAGTTTTTGATAGCGCTGGTCACAAACCTGCCGCTTGACGGGCGACGTTTGAACCCAAATCGGAATATTGGTTTATCGCTTCCTTCCTCCCTTCAATAAAATATTCAGCAAGTTTATTATTTTAATTTTATAATGCGCAGAATTTTTGTTCAATAAAATGGATTCCTATACTTGCGACGGTGTTGCCGAAGTTACTGTAATAAAGTCCAAAACCGATCATTCGGACTGCCTGATCGACCGGTAAGCATGTACTCCAGTCTAAAAACAGACAATATCTACAACGATATTTCATACCAAAAAACGGTGTGATGCTCAGGTATTTAAATTACTATATAGTTGACTGGCATGCGCCCGGTTCCGTGTTTTCCGGCCATATGAGTACTTGCTGATACATATTTCTGTGCTCTTGATCCACCGAAATACGTTATCAGCAACAAACGCAGGCCGGCGCAGCCGGATAAACCGTTCACTTATGATTTGGAGGTCTAAAATGGATTTCAAACTTCGCACCAGACGATATGACGATCTTACTAACTGGGAAATCGAGCAATACCTTAAGGAGAATGACATAATTATCGTGCCCGTAGGAAACTGTGAGACCCATGCCGCGCTGCCCGTTGACTGCGAGTTCGTAGCCGTACAGGGATATGCCCGGCTTATTGCGGAAAAGGTAGACGGACTGTTTCTGCCCAACATGGTTTACTTCAATCCCGGAGGGACCCAGATCGGAAGGGGGACCATCCATGTAAGCATGAAGGAAAGCTATGAGTACTGCAAAGCCATCGCCCACAGCCTACTCAACCAGGGTTTCAAACGCCAGGTGTGGATACCCTCACATGTGCCGACGACCGATTTCCTTTTGGCGATGGTGACCGACTTCTTTGATGAGACCAAGGTCCCAGTCCTCTATTTGGATGTGTATGCTTACCTTGCAAACCTGGGGGTGATGCCCAGGCCATTCTTCGATCCATCGGGAAAACATCAAAAACCTCGGACAAAAGCCGGAGACGAGGTGGACCCCTTCAACGACGTCATATTCGGAGCATACAAGCTGGCCGGCCGGCTGAATGCGATACCCGCCAAAGGAGAAGTCCCCTTCCCGGATTCGGAGGAGCCGGCAGGCCTTTTCCCCAACTGGTTCCCGGAATACTCGCTGCTTGGAAAATGCTCAGGCTTCATGGCAGCGCCCGCCCCTTACTACTACACCCATCCGGACGAGCACATCGGGCCGCCGATCGCGAAGTATACCAGGGAAGAAATCGAGATGCGCGCCAACATCGGTATTGCATATATGAACGAGCTTCTGGATGCCGCCAGACTGGACGAGCTCATGGCAGCATTGCGTCACCTTCAGGAATATATGGCCGAGACGGTAGCCAGGCATTATGATCACCTTCCCAAAAACCTTTACAGTGCCGCCAATCCCTTTGAACATCTAAAAAAATAAATCATTATACAACACACGGGCATGCGTTATATGCTCCCGGTATTCGCATGAGCCCTGCGTCATGCCAAGGCATGCAAATCCAGGACAGGATCAAGATAAAACGTTATAAGGCATAAATGTAAAGAGCATATTCGAAAACCGTGAAAATCGGAAGTTTCGAATATGCTCTTTTCGTACGTGGTTTCATGTCAAATGCCGGAGTCTTTTTTCAACTGTGATCCGACATTAACAGCAAAACCTGTGTCAAGGAATAAAATCTTACTATCCGCTGCTCAGCGTGCCTGGTAGCGATCGAACGCGGACTGCTTGCAGGCCTGGGCTTGCTCGATGCCCATGGATCTTATCTGCTCACAGAAGCTGTCCCACTCGTCCATGCTGCGCAGACCCACAATGAACTGTGTAATGTTTTCGGAAATCAGGGTGCCTATGTCAGACATGATGTTGTTGTATGTCTGGCTCTCTTCGGCGGTCATAGTTGCGCCTGACGGATAGAAATATTCAGAGTCGGTAAAAGCGTCCGAATCCCAAATTTTCAGGAAACTCTTTTCCTTCTCTCCTACAACCTGAAGCTCTCTGTCCCACCATCTGAAGCCCGGTGTAAGATATATGAAGAGCATACCCTGTGCATAGCTTGAGTCGTGTTCTGCAACGAGCTCGTCATACCTGCCCATCCACTTCGGCTCGCCGTTGACATATTCGAAAGTTTCGCCTTCGACGCCGTAGTTTCCGAGCAAGATCCCTTCATCGGTGAAGAAGTAGTTCCAGTATGAGCATACCATTTCAGGCTGTGTGCTCTGGGTAGTGACGCAGGCGTAGATGCTGGCACCCGAGGATTCGCTGCGCACATGCACCTTGTCTGTCTTATTCAACCTGAGGACCGGCATGGCCTCAATATCGAAAGTGCTGTCCAATGCTGTGCTCTTGAACAGTCCATACCAGGTATACATGAAGTTGAAGACGCCTAACTCATTATTTGATGCCTTGGTGAGGGCATTGTTCCAGAATGTGTTGACAGTGTAGTAGTCATTTTCAAAATAACCCTTTTGGCACCATTCGTTGAGCATTTTGATATACGCCTTGTAGTTGTCCTCAAAGAGAGCGTACTTTACTTTGTTTCCGTCAACAAGCCAGCCGCCGATCTGACCATAGAAAGGCATTACACTGACTATGTTGTGTCCGGCCATGATCGCATATGTATCGGCATTGGGCCAGAGTTCGAGCGGATGCTCGCAGTAACCGGCATCCTGGAAAGCCTTGAGGACGGCATCAAGTTCGTCATACGTCTCGGGCACTTTCAGCCCCAGGTTGTTGAGCCAGTCGGAACGTACGCCGTACCCTGAATACGCGCCCTGGGCCTTATGGTCCTGTGAACCTATCAGGATCAGCGGGATACCGGCAAAATGCCCGCCGTCCGTCGTGAGGCTCTTCTTGATCAGATCGCTGGAATTGCGCCAGTAATCAATGGCAGGCATTGCGTAGAGATAATCTTCGAGGGGAAGGATGATTTCCTCATCAATAGCGTTGTCGAGGCCCTTGCTGTAATAACTGGCGAAACCCTTGATCAGGTCCGGCCATTCATCGGAGACGATCATCAGGTTGAACTGTTCGCCTTCTGAACCGCTGGACGGAACAAGGAACTCCCACTTGATTCCCGTCCGCTTGCTGCCCTCAATGAAGGGAAGCGTCTCGTTCGGATCGGTTATGTAAGTATTTGATGTGGGCCACCATGCAGTGAGGGTAACCGAACCGTCAGTCACTATGGGATACTTTGTCCAGTCAATGCTATCCTCTGAATCGGAAGGCGCCGCTGTTTGATCTCCCGAAGTCTGAGAAGCGCCGGAAGCCGTTGGAGCTGGAATATCAGTCGCTTCGGGTCCCGATGTATTACTGCAGCCTGATACGAGCGAAAATGCTGCAATCAATACAACAAGAAGCGATATTAGCCTTGATGTCAGCCTCCTGGATAACATATTATTCCACCTTTCCTGTAATATTTAGTAAATCGTTTGACTTGTGTACTTAATTATAATTATACGAATTCGGGACTAAACTCCACAATAAACTGTGGTACTGTTTTTATGACTAATAAAGGCTTGTGATTACACTGCAGTTTTGATTATAATTGTATACAACCATACTTATCGGATTAAGGCTCGGATCGATTATTGTCGATATGAAAAAGAACATGGAAATGGGGTACTGGAATGAAATACGGATATCTTGTTTATGCTCTTCAGGGTTTCGGAGCAAAACCGTATTCGCGCGTTTCCGACGAAATTCGGGTATACGGCGCCCAACTGATGAGAACACAATATAGCCTTCCGGACGGGACCACTTACTACAACAGTGACTATATTTATGTCGGCTTTGTTTCGGAATTGCCGCAGGATCCCTGCAAAGCACCGCGTGATGTCATCTGCATTGCCGACATACCGCCACCCTCCGGGTATAAAGGTCATCCTGATATAAATCTTATACTGTGTGACGCAAACTCCGACCTAATGCTGTTGCTCAACTGTGTGAGTTTTCACCTTGCGGATGACGTGCGTACTACAAAAAACGACCTGCTGTTTGCCAACATGGATAATGATCAAATAACCCTGTCTTCATTGCTTGACGTGGCGTATAAACACCTGCATAACCCCCTGATCTTTACGACGGCAAGCTTCAAGATAATCGGCGTCAGAGGGCAATTTTTCAGCAGAGAAGTACTTGATGCGATCGATGCAGGCAGGATACAGGAAGATCTGATGCAGAAGTTCCGGTCCCGAAACACATACGATTTATATAAAGCGCAGGAATACATCATAGTCATAAATCGAGGCGAGTGGATAGTACTTCCCGTAAAAATTCGCTGCTTTTTGATCGGTTGGCTGTTGATATGCAATGAGGAAAGCATGTTCTTCAACTCTGACTACAGGTTTGCGGAAAACCTGGCGCAAAAACTTGCCGTCGTAATGGAACGACAAATGGAAAGATACGACGATTTTGCGATGATGCAGTCCGCGCTTTTTATCGAATTGCTGAACAAGGACCAGTATCCTGAGAAACTCTTGCGCGAGCATCTTAACTACCTGAAATGGCCATACGGAGAACAACTCGCCCTGTTCTATATAAAGATACCTAAAAATCTGAGCGATCCTGATCTGACAAAGCTTTCGCGCCGGCTTTCAGACGGGCTTGAAGGGAGCCGTTCGCTGATTTATGGCAACGAGTTGCTGATGCTGGTGCCCTTTCCCGCATATAAACAGGAAGAGATATACATAACCCTGGATAGACGCTGCAGAGAATCGAGTGTGTTGGCCCTGCTAAGCGACAGCTTTGATGATTATCTGCAAATGCAGAACTATTACATGCAAGTGCGCCGGGCTTACAAACTTGCAAAAGAAATCGCCCTTCCGAACGGATTGCACAACTATAGTGAACTGGTCCCATTCGTTACGGCACAGGCGCTTCATTCGACCAATACTCTAAAAGACTTCATACCCAGCGACCTGGTAAAGCTGATCCGATATGATATGGATCACAAGTCCGACCTGTTGTCTACTCTTGAAGCTTATATACGCTATGGCGGCCTGACACAGGATGCGATTGACTCTCTCTCGGTCTCGAAAAGCACAGCCTTCTACCGTCTGAATAAGATCCGGGAACTATGTCCGCTGGATATTGATAACGGTGTTATCCGGTCACGCATCCTTGTTGCTCTGTGTGCCTACCGAATGTATGGTCAGGTTGATATGTAGTCTTTAGTCTATACTTTTACATAAACCACTTAGCTTCATATACTCTCTATAGCTTAGTCTTCATATGACCTGCTCTTGTCTTCACAGTTGATTAAGCTGTTGATGTGAACCCAGTCAGTTTGTTGTGATCGTAACCAACAAGCTGACTCTTTCTTTTTGGTCTCCTTATAGAACTGACCCCAATCGTTATTCAGTATACCATACTGTCTGACGATTGGGGGTAGTTTAGTATGACTACAGAATGTGGTCTGTAAAATTACAGTTACTCAAGGCATCCATATGCCACGGCACGAACGCGTAGATGGTGATATTCCTCTTTGTTCGGGATCATGTTGTGCATGTAAGTGATTGCAACTCCCTCGCTCGGGTCTGCTTCCGCCCATGTGCCGGCGCCGCCGGTCCATCCGAATGCGCCTATCGAGCCGTTGTGCTGCCCCGCGGCTTTGTCTATGACGGTCCGGAAACCAAGGCCATATCCATAACCCGCCAGGTAGCTGTTGGTGAAGTCCCTGAGCTGCTGTTCATTGAGGTGGTTAGTGCGAATGAGATCGATCGTCTTGCGTCCGATGAACCTCTCTCCCTTGTAAACGCCTCCGTTTGCAAGCATCGACATGAAAACGGCGAAATCTTTGGCGCTTGAAATCAGGTTTGCACGGGATCCCTCGGGTACGGATCCCTTCATTAGCGTGGCATCCATCTCGGGCGGGAGCTTTTCAAACTTCCCGTCAGGAGTGCATCTGTAGTTTGCCACAAGCTTCTTTGCCATTTCCTCGTCGAGAAGCGTTTCCGTATCCTTGAGTCCTAGAGGTTCTATCAGTTTTTCCCGCATGTTCTGTCGAACGGACTTCCCGGTGATCACTTCTACCAGGGCCCCGATTATCTCGCTGCCGAAGCCGTACATCCAGTGGGTCCCGGGTTCGAACATGACCGGGACCCGGCTCATGGCCTTCACTTCTTCACGCAGCGTCGGAATGCGCCCGTTTTCGCAGAGTGGTTTCATGGCTTCGCTCATGGCGTTGAGCGTCGGGTTTGCCGAGGGTTCACTCAGCGGTCTCATGCAATATGGAAGGCCGCAAGACATGATCAGGGCGTCGCGGATCGTGATCGGCCGCTCAAGCGGCTCGACTGCGATCTCACCGTTCGGACGGATAACGAACTTTTTGGTATCGCGCCATTCCGGAAGGTATTCGTACAGCGGTTCGTTCAGGAGGAATTCGCCCTGCTCGAAAAGCATCATGCATATGACATATGTAAACAGTTTAGTCGTTGATGCCTGACGGAACATGGAATGCTCGTTTATGGGGATCCTGTTCTCGATATCGGCGTATCCCGCATAACCTTCATAAATCGGTTCGCCGTCCTTCATTATGACGCACGCGCATCCCGGCACCGTATTTCCCGCGAACCGGTTGAGAAGCCTGTCAAGATCCTGAAACCTGGCCATAAAAACCTCCTCATAAAACACAGAGTTTTAGAATTATTACTCCAATGCCACAGCAGATCTGTCCGTTAGGAGCCTGATTTTCTTAAATATCCGGTTTTGACGTTTCAGCACCCCTGCCTCATGCTGTCGCTCAGGCTTCCGTCCGGGTTGCGCCTGAAGCGCGACACGAACTTCCATCCGAGCTCTCCCTCGGAAGGATGCACGTCGTGGGCTTTGCCCTGCATCAGGACGAAGTTGTAATAGTCCTTCGGCTCCGGATCGTTGGTATAGAAAATATGCCGAGTAAACCGATGGTCGGGATGCTCCGCGCAAGGCCGCAGTTCCACTACCTTATGCCCGCGGACCCCTACCGCGTCGGGTTCAAGGTCGTCGACCGTAGGCTCGATTGGAATGTTGTTGAACTCTTTCCAGAAATTATATGTTATTTCCTGGTTGCATCCTTTCCTGATCGGGTATTCGCTTTCGCGCGTTCCATAGAAATACATGACCGGAAGGGTATAGCGCTTCTCCTTTTGCCTTTCGAGCGCCGCCTTCATCGGTGCGAGGTTTTTCTCCGGGTCCTCCATGCGGGGGATCGACATGTACGATGGCTCTTCCCCGTCTTTAGCCACCCTGGTGATGTACGGTGCTCCCCCCGGCATGCGGAAAAATTTCATCGTTGCGTAAGGAAATGTGGAGTCGATCGGGAACGCCGCGGCGACGATCTCGGGATGCGTGAAAGCGAACGTCATGGCCATACCGGCCCCGTTTGAGAATCCTGAGACATATATCCGCGTTTCGTCGACAGGATACTTGTTCTTAAGATATTTAATCAGCGCAAGATAATAGTCGATGTCACTGGGCAGGTCGGGATCAAGGTTTAAGTTCCATTTGAACCGGTCACTTGAGAAGGTATAGACGGTAATAAAGCCTTCGCGCTCGCCCAGCTCGTGCAGCTTTGCCATGTCGGCCGCCTTCAGCGGGTTGTCCGACATGCCGTGGCTGAACAGGACGAGAGGCACCTTTTTGTCCGGGTTTTTCCTGACGCTTTCGGGACAGGCCTCGATCCAGTCGTGGTCCAGGCCGCCGTTGTCCCCGAGACTGGTATCCTTTATATGCCATTCGAAGTTGCATTGGTCGGGAATTATCCTGCGGTCGACGTCTCCCCATACGGACGTGTTGGTACGCCTTATGATGCGGAAGAACTCCTGCCACATTATCTTCCCGGCCTCAGCATCTAAGTCCGTCTTATCCGACACGAGTACTTTCTGAAGCTTGTTATAGGCACAGGCATATAGGCCGCTGCATTGACTGTCTGCTTTGTTGGCCTTGATGTAATAGTCAATTGCTGCGCTGTCACCGTTAAGGATATATGCCGGCATGGGGGCCCAGGTTGCGCGCCTTATAGCCGATTCAGGCATTTCCCCGCCGACGGTGCAGATCGCGGCGGCGAGGGCATGGGAAGGATGGCAGGCGGCGAGGACGTTTATAAGCGTCGCTCCGCTTCCGAACCCTACCAGGTAGTGCACGTCTCCAATTACGCGCCATCCCTCGCTGAACTGACCGCCCGGAAGGGCGCTGCAGCTCAAAGCATTTATGAACTTTTCGTCAGGGCTCATTTCATCATCTTCGCTGAACTTCCATGCCTTGCCTATAGGATTCGGAAAAGCGACGACCGACTTCTCGCGGTCGACTATATGTTCAAGCCCGGCCTTCCTGATTATTTCGATCGCCGACGCCTCGGTGTCATCCTCGCGGAGAACAGTGATTGAAGAGGACTTCCAAAGCTCGTCGTAAGGCATGTCAGGCACGGCTATATATGCGCTCCTGATGCCGTCGGGAGTCTGCATTTCCCGGAATAACAGTTTCATTCAAATCCCCTTTCCAATGCTTTTTTACCTTTTATCCACTTATTTGCCGGCTATTTTACCAGCTATGCCGGTCTCGGACAGGCCACCGTTCACTGTTGCCGATGAACAAGTGGCAATTGGAATGTAAAGATGCGCTGCCAGGCATATTATGTGCCTGTTTTAAACATTCCCTAACTTGGCTTTTATCTGAATCAAAGGCACTCCCTAACTTGTTCTGTATCTGAACGAAAGGCACTCCCTGCCATACAGCTCGGCAGTGCGGCGGTCGGGTTGGCCCGTTCCCACGTAGATGACGTAGTTTCCGCTCCCGGGAACGCGGTTCCCTTCATCGTCCACGACCTGCATGCTCTTTGCCGAAATCGTAAGAGCAACGGTCTTAGTCTCTCCCACGGCGAGTGACACCCGTTTGAACGCGCAGAGGCTGTGGTTCGGGACGGCGTATGGGGAGTCAAGGTCCTTGATATAGCACTGCAGGACCTCGTCGGTGTCATACCTTCCCTTGTTCGTTATCAGAACGCTTATTTCGATATCTTGGTCCTGCGATCCGTGCGACGGGGCTTTCAATCCCCCGATCTCCACATTGGAATAGGTAAGTCCGTAGCCGAAGGGATACAGGCATTCGCAGGTCATATATCTGTAGGTTCGTCCTTTCATCGAGTAATCGGTGAAATCGGGAAGGTCCTCGACGCTGCGGTAGAAGGTGACGGGCAGCTTTCCGCCCGGCGAGCATGTTCCGAAAAGGATATCCGCAACGGCCTTGCCGCCATGGCTTCCCGGATACCATGCGTTCAGGATGGCGGAGCAGTGTTTGTCCGCCCAGTTGATGGAGAGCGCGCTTCCGGTACCAAGAACCAATATCGTAGGCGTTCCGGTGGCGACGACCGCTTCAAGGAGCTTCTGCTGTGTCCCGGGCAGATTGAGGTCCAACTTGTCTCCCGCGGCCTGGGCATTTCCGGCGTCCCCCTCTTCTCCTTCGATAGTGCTGTCGAGGCCCAGGCACAGGATCGCAACGTCGGCATGTCTCGCGACCGTAACGGCTTCGGCAAGGCGGTCATCCTTGCATGCAAGCGGCTCTACCCTGTCCCTGAACAGGTGGCATCCTTCGGAGTAATAGACCCGTACTCCGGCCTTGTCGGCATATTCCCTGATGCCTTCGAGAATGGTCGTATATCGTGAAGCCGTGCCATAGTAGTTGCCCTTGAGCATCATGCGGTTGTCGGCGTTCGGGCCTATTACGGCGATCGACTTGAGCTTCCTTATGTCAAGGGGAAGGATCCCGTCGTTTTTCAGCAGCACCATGCATTTTCTGGCCGCTTCCAGTGAGACAGCGTTGTGTTCAGGACAGTCCACAACGTCGTACGGGATGTTGTCATATTCGCAGTCGTCGTCGAACATCCCTAGACGGAACCGGGTTCTGAATAGATGATAGGCGGCTTTGTCGATATCTTCCTCGGTTATCAGACCCTGATCGTATGCCCGCAGCAGGAATACAAACGAGTTGCCGCAGTTTATGTCGCAGCCGTTCTTGAGTGCCAGTGCTACGGACTCCTCGATGGTGTCCGTCACCTTGTGGCGGGTATGGAAATCCCTAATGGCCCAGCAGTCGGATACAACATGGCCGTCAAAACCCCACTTTTCGCGGAGGATGTCAATGAGAAGCGTTTTGCTTCCGCAGCATGGCTCACCGTTGGTGCGGTTGTATGCCCCCATTACCGCTTCGACCTTTGCCTCCCTGACCAGTGCTTCAAAAGCGGGGAGATAGGTTTCGAACATATCCTTTTTTGATGCGATCGCGTTGAACTCATGGCGCAGAGCCTCGGGACCGCTGTGAACGGCGAAATGCTTGGCGCAGGCCGCGGTTTTCAGGTGTTTGCCGTCGCCTTCCTGGAGTCCCCGGACAAAAGCCACCCCAAGGCGGGACGTGAGGTATGGATCCTCTCCGTAAGTCTCATGGCCGCGCCCCCATCTCGGATCCCTGAAAATATTGATGTTCGGCGACCAGAGGGTGATCCCCTTGTAGATGTCCCTGTCTCCGGCGCGTTTGCTTTCGTTGTACTTGGCACGGGCTTCGGTCGAAATTATCCCTGCGATTTTTCTGAGAAACTCGTCATCGAACATCGCCGCCAGGGCAATGGCCTGCGGGAACATCGTGGCTGTGCCTGAACGGGCGACGCCGTGAAGCCCCTCGTTCCACCAGTTGTATGCGGGGATCCCAAGCCGCTCGACCGCCGGGGAATCGAACCTCAGCTGGGAAGCCTTTTCCTCAAGCGTCATTTTTGACACCAGATCGGCAGCCCGTTCTTCCGGTGAGAGCGTTTTGTCCTGATACTTTTCCATTTCCCAAAATCCTTCCTTCATCAATAATATCAGCTGACCGATATATTGAAGACCACCAGTCCGGTTTGAAGTAAAATCCAGCACAGTCAGGCAGGAGAGTTCAACCGCTCTGCAGCTTAGCAGCAATCGCTCCGCCTGTTCATTCATCTGACCTGGAAGTTTCCCGTTAGCACTTCAGCTTTTTCTTATCCGCATATTTTCTCTGAACGTGATTACGAACGTGATTACGGCAAATCAACTGATGAACCATTATTACATGCCGTGTTTTAGAATGAACTTAAATACCTGTGCATTAAAATTATATATGGTGTATATTGCCATAACAATGATTTTTTCTCATCTTAAGTTGATTTACCCGAATATTTTGATCAGATCCTCTCACGGTTCATCTTTTGATCGATCAGTATGTATGAGCGGACTTCATGTGATTGACATGTTTTACTGACAGTGGTATGATTGTCAAAACTTCTTCAATAACCCGGAATCGTGCTTTTTGAGTACTTTCCTCATAAGAAATGATCGATATGGAAATCTGCCCAACCGCATTTTACAGCCCAGGACATTCCAGGGACTATCCGCAGCATGAAAAGGAGAATATGCTATGGACCTGATAAATACACCGATAAAGATCGGATCAAAAACCGTCAGAAACCGGGTAACCTTTGCCCCGACGGTCAAGTTCGGCTGGACCGACGACAGCGGCATCGCCATCGAGCGCTTCGCCAGGCACTACGAAGACCGGGCAAGGGGAGGCGCGGGCCTGATATGCGTCGAAGCCACCTGCATCGACCCTTACGGAAGGCTTGCTCCCTCACAGCTTGGGCTTTGGGACGACTCTCAGATCGAAGGTCACAGGGCGATCGCCGACGCATGCCATCGTCACGGAGCGGTTGTGATCGTTCAGATCCATCACGGGGGATACAACACCCACCCCGAATGCGGATCCTCAAAAGGGCCCTCGTCCGTAAACTGGAGGGACCGCACGACCGAAGCGCTTACACGTGAAGAAATCACCGATATACGAGACAAGTTCATAAAAGCCGCGGTGCGTGCAAAAAAAGCCGGTTACGACGGTGTTCAGCTCCATGCGTGCCATGCGTACCTGCTCAACCAGTTTGTCAGCCCTACCGTGAATCTCCGCACCGACGAGTATGGCGGTAGCACAACGAACCGCACCCGCCTTTCCTGCGAAATCATCCGCGGCATCCGCGACGCATGTGGCAATGACTTCATTATTTCCGCGCGTACACCCGGCGCCGAGCCCACCCTTGAGGAGGCCTGGGCCATAGCCGACGCCTATATAGAGGCCGGTGTGGATTATCTCCAGGTGTCGAGCGGCATCGGTCCGGACGAAGTTGCCTATCCTGAGGACCTGACTTATTCCAGGATCGCCTGGCTCGGAGTGCAGATGCACGCACACGTCGGGGGCCGCGTACCCGTTTCGGTGGTAAACGGCATCCTGAAACCGGAACAGGCACGCTTCTTCGTTGAAAACGGGCTTGCTGACACCGTAGATTCCGCGAGGGCGCTTCTCGCAGATCCGAACTGGGCAAGGGCCGTTACCGACGGCTCCGGCTATGTGGAGTGCAGGAACTGCAAAATATGCTTCTGGAGTCCCTTCATGCCGCACAAATGCCCGGCCGTGGCAGAACGAAGCAAAACCGATCCCGATTGCGTAGACATCGGCACATGATTTGAAACATATCTCCATCCAGGTGAGATATATCTTCAATCAGGAACGAAAAGCACATAATCGAAAAGTATACATACATATTGCTCCCTGCGGCCAAACTGCAGTCATAATTTGAGCCGCCTTGAATGCGAACTGCTTACAGAAAAGCGTCCCTATATTCAAGGCGGCTTTTTGCATTGCTTTTTTAACAACTCATGCTTCCGCCGGCACTATAATTATCTGACTTTCATATTTCCCCACCGGTTCTATATCAGTCTATCGCCTTCATAATTGCTTGCACCGGCATCATATCTGACTATATCCTTTATATTTTGCTTACGCCGTCATCTTGCATATATATAGCCATCATGTTTAGTTCCTGCAGGTATATTATCTGTCAATAGTCTTTGTCTTGCTTCTGCCTGCATTACATATGCCTTCGCCAGCTCTATACCTGTCCAGGGCTTCATATTTTCACAGGAATTTCAGTTTTTCTCCAGGTAAACCTTCATCAGCAGCTTCATCAGCTCGTCGGGCTCGTCGACAATGGGATCGGGCTTATCCCGGAACCACATTGCGTTCGGCACGGCATCGGTAAGCGGCTTCCACTCGGGCATAGGTGTCCCGTCAGCGTCGTTGCCGTTGGGGTCGCCTTTCTTTATGAAGTTGGCCCAATAATTGCACATCTGGCGGGCCAGGTCATAATGCTTGCCTACGAACGGGCGCCAGCATTTGGCCAGTGTCTCGAAATAGAACCAGAGGTCGACGGAATGGAAAGTTCCCGGGTTGTCCCATCCGGGGATCTCGGCGTCGAACACGGCGTAATAAATGGGCTGGCCGATGCCGAGCTCATCCTCCCTTCGGCGGAGGGCACGCGCCGCGAGCTCAATACCGCTGAATGCGCTCCTCTTAATGGCTTCCTCAAGATCATCGCCGCAGAGTTCCAGGAACTTTTCCGCGTCACCGCCAAAGATCTCTTCTGCCTTCTCCCTGAACTCCTCCATGCTTTCGGCCCGAAGCCCCATCTTAAACTCTGATTCGGTGCGGGTGATCATCAGCGGCACTTTATAGCGCCTGCCCCTCATGAGGTTCTCGTTGTATGTGCCGACCTGGAATACTCCGTCGTCCAAAGTCCCGAAGAATGCCCTGAACTCGTTGTTTTTGTCGCGTATGTACTCCGCGTCCAGCTTCCTGGCTTCTTCCAGCGTTTTGACTCCCAGAAACTCAAAGAATTTGACGCCAAGCTGCTCTCCCTCCGCAAAGGAACGCGCCAGAAAAGGTCTGCCGGGATACACGCTGGCGGATATCCCGCTCTGGATGATCGCCCTTTGGAACAGCCCCTCATTTTGCGGAGATGTGAGCTGTGCCAAAACGCTCATGCCTCCGGCAGATTGTCCGCCGATCGTGATGTTGTCCGGGTCTCCGCCGAAAGCCGCAATGTTGCGTTTCACCCAGCGTGTCCCGGCCTGCTGGTCCAGATGCCCGAAGTTCGTCGGTGCTTCGGGCTGCTCCTTTGTAAGCTGCGGATGGGCAAGGAACCCGAAGACGTTGAGCCTGTAGTTGACAGTCACCACGACGATCCCGCGGCGTGCCAGGCGCTCGCCGTCGAACTCCATTTCCGCGGTGTTTCCCTCCTGGAGCCCGCCGCCGAAATACCATACAAACACGGGAAGTTTCTCGTCCGGGGACTTTGCGGGCGTCCAGACATTGAGGTAGAGGCAGTCCTCGCTCATCTCTATCTCGGGATCGACATTCCATTCCCTTGTATATATGTTGTTGGGATCGAGTCCCGGGATATGCTGCATGGAAATAGGCGCGAATTTATAGCAATCCCTTATTCCCTCCCATGATGCGGCGGGCTGCGGAGCTCTCCAGCGCAGCTCTCCGACCGGAGGTGCGGCAAACGGGATCCCCTTGAATGCCGTGATCCTGGGATCGGCGGCCGGAAGACCCCTCACAAGGCCGTTCTCTGTTTTTACGACTCGCAGCATATATGCTTCCTCCCTGAATCTTAATATTTGGGGCTCGCATTATTTGAAACGAGCTTAGCCTTTTGGCATTGTGAAAGCATTCTCAAAAACCGCGATGTTCAATACTGTTTTACCTGGCGAAATCTGAAACCGGGCCTTTGACCATATTTATTGGCAACTTCCATCAGCTCGCGGTCAAAGTTGCACTTTTCAGCGCACTCGATATCAAATACCATCGTGTTCCTGTCTGCCGGCCTGTACGGTGTCCATTTCGGAATGAGATCACTGTTGGGGTCGCCGGTTTTTGCGAAATTGGACCATGATGTCGACATCTGATCCTGAAGCTTCATAGCGCCCGGCTCGTGATAGACAGGTACGACCTCGGCCGAACGGAAGACAAGCATCAGATCCGAAGAATGCCATGCCGGCAGGCCGCCGTTATACGCAAAGTCGTAGGTCAGCAGGTAGCAGTAGTTTGGAGTATCGGAGCCCTCGCACTTGATAGTCAGATACTTGTCGACCAGCACCCTGAACCAGTAATCCAGATAGAACAGATCGGCGATGTGCTTGTCGGAATAGGTTTTCCTGTAGACATCCATGACCTCCCGGGCGCCTTCACCGAACATTTCATGTGCGATCTCCATTATTTTCTCTTCGGACAGAGAATGCTTGTCGGAGATGGAGACAGTGGGAAACTCCGCGACCACTGAACCGACTATCGTCGGAACGGACCTGGCATACTCCGAGAAGCCGTTCTCATATGGATCGCCGACATAATACGAACCCGGAACCGGGGACCACTCTACATTTACGCCCTGCTCTCTCAGCTTGGGGGCAACCTTGAGGAAGGCCGCGTTCATGACATCTACGGGAATATCCCTGATTTTTTTGATGTTCGACTTTGTCAGACCCAGTTCATTCATGACGGCATGGGCGACCTTTGCACTGTCTTCATACTTGTTTGCCGAGGGCATCGGCAATATCCCACTCTGCAGGATGGCCTTGTGATACAGGCTGTCTGCAGCCTTGCTTCCGAACAGGCACGTGATCTTCCCTCCGCCGCCTGACTGTCCGAATACGGTCACATTGTTGGGGTCTCCGCCGAAATTAGCGATGTTGTCACGGACCCACTCCAGGGCCGCAACGATGTCGGCTATGCCGGCAACGCCGGAATTGGCGTATTCCTCGCCGTACTCAGCCATGTTCATGAAGCCTATGCTGTTCAGTCTGTGGTTGATCGAAACGACGACCACATCTCCCTCCCTGCAGAGATTTTCGGCTTCATAACACTTGTGCTCGACCGCCGAACCGGTGCTGAACCCTCCTCCGTGTATCCATACCATGACCGGCCGCCTGACATCGTTGTTTATGTCCTTCGTCCAGATGTTCAGATACTGGCAGTGTTCGCTCTGCGGCCAATACCTGAATCCCAGGAGTATATCACGGGCGATTATATCCGGCTTTGTTACGGTTGTTGAGGTATAGCCATATGTAGTACAATCCTTTACTCCTTCCCAGGGTTCCACCGGCCGGGGCATCTCAAACCTGTCCGCGTCGGCATACTTGATGCCGCGAAAATAATACAGGCCGTCCTGACGATACCCCCTTATCTTACCCTTATCGGTTTCAACTATAGGGCCCTTGCTGTCGCACCAGAAGTCCATAGCAAAACAACTCCCTTCGATATATTTCTTCGATGTATATTCATTATTGATCCGGGGACTTTTTGTCCTCCATGTACACAATGATTGGACATTTGGTCAAAAGCCTCTGTATAAGTCGATAGTCGGACCGCAGCGGACTCGATATAGCGGTCAGAATATGAACTCATATACTTCCTTATGATATCTGCTTACGAGCTTGCTCTCCACATCTATGAGCATCGTGTAGCGATCCTCTTCCTCATATGGCTTCCAGGCGGGCATTCCCGGATTGCTGGGATTTCCGGTCCTGGCAAAGGCTCCCCAGGCCGCGGAGGCCGAATCGTTGAGCTTCATCGCGTCATGATATGTTTCGCGGTTCCACAGGGCAGGCGCATATGCGGCATTCGCAAAGAAGAAGGGGATCTCTACGCCGTGGGCTGCCCTGAAGTCGGGATCGTTGCCTTCCCGCGTAAAGCAATAATTATATATCGGGGCTCCCCCGCCGACCTTAGCCC